>ENA-OBIO01000077-OBIO01000077.1-metagenomes-genome-assembly--contig:-NODE-77-length-62239-cov-23.7284_pt1 | contig 62239 bp, 48 predicted proteins | sample MGYA00153383_OBIO01 | MGnify analysis MGYA00153383 | reverse complement strand
TGTCATCACTCCATCTAAAGTGGTCATCCCATTTCATCTGACGAGGATGGAAAATCTGCACTTTCGGCTCCGTCACCGGATCGACGGCCTCAACCTTGATGTTTTAGAGAAGACTCAACATTGAATCCGTTCTAGCGGACACCTGGACTTTGAATCCCTAAATCATCCATGAGCTTTGGGAGGGATACCAGTTTTCAAACTAAAAAGATTCGTGAGTTCCTCAAATCCTTCGCTCCCTTGGAGTCTGTATCATGAGCGCTAGCGCTCAACCCATTTCGACCATCGGTGAGACAATCAGCGATCGCACGGGTTCGATCGACTCTTTCTCGTCCACGCCAAGGATTCTAATCGTAGATGATAATCCGACCAACTTAAAAGTTCTGTCTGATGCCCTTCGTAATCAAGGCTGGACAACTTTAGTCGCAACAGATGGTGAATCAGCTATTGAGCAAGTAGAGTATGCACTCCCTGACTTGATTCTATTAGATATCATGATGCCTGGAATCGAAGGGTTTGAGACTTGTCGGCAGCTAAAGCAAACCCAAAAACTCAGCGTCTACCCATCATTTTCATGACGGCCTTTTCCGATACGGTGGATAAATTCAAAGTGAAAAAATGTCAGTTTTAGGGCAGCTTGTCGCAGGAATTGGACATGAAATCAATAATCCCATTGGCTGCATTGATGGAAACATCAAACACGCCGTAAACTACATTCAGGATTTGCTGGGGTTGGTCTCTTTGTATCAAGCGGTTTACGCCACACCAGATCCTCAGATAACAGCGCGTTCAGAAGAGATTGAAGTCGATTATCTAATAGAAGATTTACCAAAACTTCTAAAGTCAATGCAGACTAGTTCTTCGCGGATTTAGGAGATTAGCTTATCGCTACGGAGTTTTGCCCGATCGGACGACCATGCCAAAGAGCAGGTCCAACTTCATGATGGATTAGAAAGCACCCTAATGATTTTGAATCATCGTCATCAAGGCCAATAATGTCCGTCCTGAAATTCAAGTGCATAAATCTTCAGGAGACATTCCTGCTATTGAGGAGTACGCAGGGCCGATTAATCAAGTGTTTATGAATGTCATCGCAAATGCTATTGATGCAATTGATGAATATTACGATCAGCCGAGTCACTTGCCGAGTCACATTGGACAGATTGAAATCATCACATCTGCTAATTCCGATCGGAGTGAAGTCTATTTTACCATTCGAGACAATGGCATCGGCGTTCCAGATTCCATTCGAGAACGTATTTTTGAGCAATCTTTTACCACAAAACCGATCGGTCGTGGAACAGGATTAGGTCTTGCGATTAGTCAGCAGATTATTGTCGATAAGCATCATGGAACTTTGGACTGTACGTCCATCCATGGCAGAGGATCTGAATTCAGGATTTGTCTACCGATGGAATAGATCTGTCAGAATAAACCCTGATTTATCCTGACTAATTTTAAAGATTATTCAGCTACTTCTTTACGGGCGTTAAATTGCTTCAGTTGATCCGGAGTAAGGACAAGGAGAATATCCTTGTTGGCTTGTTGAACCGCTGCTTTTACAGACTTCTGTTGGTTTGCATCTAGCTTAAGTTCCGTGAGGATGTCCATAGTTTTCTTCTTGCCACGCAGCTTATCAAAGGTCGCTTTTTGACCTTTGTTGAGGACTTTACTGATGGCGTTGGTCCGCTTGGTTCGGATGGCTTGAAGCTTACCTTTTTGCTCCTTGGTGAGGTTGAGTTGCTCCCAAATGGATGGGGCAGTTTTCTTAGCAGCAGGCGTGGCAGCTTTTGCGGTGTCTTTCGCAGGGGTGACAGTTGGTATAGCGGCGTTGAGCGCCATTGCACCTATGAGTCCAAGTGCAATCAGTTTTAGAGATTTTATGACCATGGTGAAAGATTCCATAATTTTGGAGTACGACACTTATATTAATCCAAATCTTGAGAAATATTACACTGCTGTCGGAAATTTTAGATTCAATCTAAGCTTAACCGTGGCTTGAAATGTTAAAGTAATCCAGATGAAATAAAGCTTGAAATGAGGCATGTATGGGATCTTTGGGGCGTCGATGGACGATCGTGGGATTGGGAGGTCTATCCTGTGGGATGGGAGCATTATTTTGGATTATGGCATTGACGTGTTCTGTACGCAATGCAGCCGTGAGTGCTGCCCCGCAGATTCGTGTGCGCCCTAGTGCAACGCTTACACCGTTACTGCCATCCATGCTATCAGGACAAGCGATCGACCTTCCCGCTGCACATCTGAGTCCAAGCGATCGCAAAATCTTTACTCAACTTCGCAACCGTGCTAGGACCGAAGATTGGACAAACTTACCGATCGGGATGCTGACACAACGCGTTGGTGAATCATTTCTAGGCAGTCCATATCAAGCAAACTTGCTCGATCGTGCATCACAGAACACATCAGGTCAGGAAACGTTAACTGCATCGCTTCAACAGTTTGATTGTGTCTTATTTATTGAAACGGCATTAGCCTTAGAGCAGATATTTCAGCAGCCTAATTTAACGTATACACAAGCAGAAACGCTGTTTTTTAAGGCGTTACAGCAGTATCGTTATCGCAATGGAACCTTGGGCGACTATTGCAGTCGATTGCACTATTTTTCAGACTGGATATTGGACCACAATAGGCGGGGATTAGTTCAAGAGATGGGTCGCTCGCTCGGGGGTATTCCGCTCAATCGATCGCTTTCCTTTATGAGTCAGAATTGGAGGAAATATCCAGTCTTAGTTGCATCTCCGACCTTTCGGACCTGCATTGCTGAAACCGAAGCCGCGATCGATACCAAAAATGTATTTTATATTCCCACTCAACAAATTTCTCAGCATTATTCCCAGCTTCAGCCCGGTGATGTCGTCGGCATTGTCACTCGCATGAAAGAGTTAGATGTAACACATAGTGGACTCGTGTATCAGCGTCTTGACGCGAATGGAACGGCGCAATCGTCAAAAACCGGACTCATGCACGCGTCGGTGCGATCGGGCATTAAAATATCACCGGATTTGGCGACCTATGTCGGGAATGTCGATGGGGCGATCGGAATTGTAGTCGCGCGCCCACTCCCGCTAAAATAGAAACTGCTTCGTTTGGATTACGAGTTAATTTATGAGCGCTGAGATGCAACATTTCACAGGTCAAGAAGCCACAGGTCAAAAAGCCACGGTCAAAAAGCAAAAGCCGGATTGGGCTGGGGAAAACCTGTTATCTCGGGTAGTCAACCGTTTGATCGAGACGAAGCCTATTTACGCCATAATGAAGCAGCAAGCTCGTCAGGTCTTAATTAAGACGGCTGAAAAAAACGGCATCCCTTGGCGTGAAAATTATGAGCGGTTAAAGGCTTCGGGAATCCAATCGACCCTAGAAGAGGTGACCAATCCAACGATTCAGTATCCTGACTATTATCAAGTTCCGTTCCATGCCTATGATGATGGAAATCTTTGCTGGGATGCGGCTTTTGAAGCGGAGTCTGCGACCTATTCCATGGCCCTCCGCATCTGGAAAGAAGAAGCACTAACAGCCGTTGAGGCACAGGCCCGATTGCGATCGAGTTTTCATCAAGTTCTTGCACATCAACACGTTAGTGCAATTGATATTTTAGACATGGGCTGTAGCGTTGGAATATCGACATTGACGCTCCATCACTATTATCAATCTCAGCAGAATAGCCCGGTCTATACGACTGGACTGGACTTGTCACCCTACATGCTAGCGATCGCTCAACAGCGGGACCTAGCGCATAATATTGCAGCCTGGATTCATGGACGAGCTGAAGCGACAGAGTTTGCAAATGAATCGTTTGATCTCGTGACCCTGCAATTTGTGCTGCATGAGCTGCCTCGATCGGCCACAGCGGAAATTTTTCAAGAAATCAGCCGGATTCTCAGACCGGGTGGAACCTGTGCGATCGTAGATAACAACCCACACTCTCAAGTCATTCAGAGCCTTCCGCCCGTGCTCTTTACCCTGATGAAAAGTACAGAACCCTGGACGGATGATTACTATACCTTTAACGTTGAGGAAGCCCTGACAAACACGGGGTTTATCAACGTTTTCACGACCGAATCAGACCCTCGTCACCGAACGATCGTAGCTTGTAAACCTAGCATTTAGAATAAATTCCTAAGTTTAGTGTGATTGATCTCATGTTCTGTTGTAATAACCCAGTGAACTTTATCTATGGCAATTTAACCTATGTAAACTGTGCGGCGCAGGGTTTATCTAGTAATAATCTAGTAGTATTGGTGCAGTGAACTGCTTCTGCCCCCTATGTTGCCTGCTCAACTTCAAAAAACCTCTTCTCATCTTGTGAAAATGCTGCCTGGTATCTTGCTGGGGCTGGGGATTGGATTGGCTCAAATAGGTGGAATGTGGCAGACGTTAGAAGATGCTAGCTACCGGATTTTGTTTCAGTCACGGGGAGCGCGTGCCTGGGACGATCGCGTCGTAGTGATCGAAATTGATGATAATAGTCTGGCAACATTAGGGGCATTTCCGTGGTCTCGTAAACGATATCAACAGCTTATAGAACAACTTGCTCCTGCTAATCCCAGCGTCATTGCCTTTGATATTCTTCTTTCAGAGCCAAGTCGGGAAGATTTTGGATTGGCGAAGGCGATGGATGAGTATCAACGCGTTGTGATGCCGCTGGCCTGGAATCAGGATCAATTGCCCATCTTTCCGAGTCCCACGCTCCAGAAGTCGTTGATCGGCATGGGACACATCATGACTCGAAGTAGTTCTGACGGGATTGTGCGATCGCTAAATCCAAAGGAACAAGGTGTATACGCCTTTGGAATTGCGATTTCTCAGGCCCATGCCATTACGCAGGACTCAGTTAAGCTGCCCCCAAGCGATCGTCCACTGTGGCTAAACTGGCAGGGACCGACCTCCAAAGCGACTCGGTATAGCTTTTCCAGCGTCCTCGCTCGGAAAGTTCCGGCCTCAGCCTTTACGGACAAAATCGTTCTCATCGGCATGACCACTACAGGGGCAGACAGGCTCCTGACGCCGTTCGATCGAAGTGTTCCAAGCAGCGGCGTTCATTTTCATCTGACGGTGCTCAATAATATTTTGCAAAACAACTTCTTACAGGTTCTAGATCCGCTCTATATTTGGGGATTAGTGCCCTTGGGCGCACTGTTGAGCGGGGGATTGAGTCGGTGGTCGTGGGGCGTTCAGTGCGCAGTGGTGGTGGGAGCAATAGGGTTTTGGGTGAGCGCAGCACTGGTGGCGATTCATCTGAACCTGTGGATTCCGGTGGTTGCGCCTTGTTTGTTATTAGGCGGAGTAGGCGGCATTGCGGTGGTAAACGATCGGTTGCGGATGCAGGCGCTGCTGCAAGTTCGGAGTGAGTTTTTGGCGGTGATGAGTCATGAATTGCGGACGCCGTTGAATGGCATTTTGGGAATGACTGATTTGCTACTGGCCCGCACGGGACTTGAATCTCAAGATCGCGACTATATTCAAACGATCGATCGCAGCGGGGAGATGTTGTTGGGATTGATTAATGATGTGCTGGATTTTGCAAAAATTGATGCTGGGAAGCTATCGCTAGAAGCCGTTCCATTTGATCTATTGAATGAAGTTAACCTAACGATCGCGCTACTTGATGCAAAAGCCCAAGCGAAAGCTATTGGACTTGAATACCGTATTCAAGATACGATTAAACATGATTTTCAGTCCGGTTCACCATCCGTACTGCTCGGCGATGGGCTGCGGCTGCGGCAGGTTTTGCTCAATCTTTTGGGGAATGCAGTGAAGTTTACCGATCGGGGACAAGTGCGTCTAGACATAACAGGTTTGCCCAAAGTTAACCTTCAACAAACTAAACCTCAACAAACTAAATCTAATATCATTTATTCCATTACCTTTCGAGTCATTGATTCAGGAATTGGCATGTCCAAATCGCAAATCGATCGGCTCTTCCAGCCCTTTGTCCAAGCGGACTCGTCTATTCAGCGACGCTACGGCGGGACGGGCCTAGGACTGGTGATTAGTCAAGAGTTAGTGAGTCAGATGGGTGGACAGTTGCAGGTCACCAGTGAACTTGGAGCGGGATCGGTGTTTGAATTTACGCTGGATTTTCCTGTCGTTCCAACCGTGGGGAGTCAATCGAGTAGATTGAATGAATTGAATGCATCAAACCTTGTGAATCATGTCACTCGATCGCCTTTAAAGATATTACTCGCAGAAGATAACTTAGTGAATCAAAAAGTGATTCTGCTTCAACTGACTCAATTGGGCTATCACGCCGATGTCGTCACCCATGGTGAGGCCGTTTTAACGCAACTCAAACTCCAGCCTTACGAGCTGATCTTGATGGATGTCCAAATGCCAAAACTAGATGGTCTTGCCGTCACCCAACGTATTCGATCGAGCCATGAGGCGTATCAGAACATTCACATTATGGCAATGACCGCCAACATCTCCGAGTCTGCGGTTAAAGCTTGTCTGGATGCAGGGATGAACGATATTTTGGGGAAGCCCTTGCGGCTAGGGGATCTAGACGCCAAATTACAAGCCATCTCATCCAAGATATCAGCGATGTCAATGCATCTAAACGGGTTAGTGTCTCTAGAAGAATTAACGACTATAGATGAAATAGTCCCCCCAACAATAGAATCACCTACACCGCCCAAACAAAACTGGGAGGAAGCCTGGAAAGCATTGATGCAAGTGACCCTAGACAACCGTCCTCTTGCAATAGAACTTTTACAGCTAGCCGTCCACGAAAATCACGCCCGAAGTCTCAATCTCCAAACCGCCCATGCTCAAAAAGACTACGAAACATTACGCGCGATCGCTCACCAAATCCGAGGATCCCACGGGAATCTTGGCCTGTCGGTCTTAACGTCGCTAGCAGCGGAGCTTGAGAACGCCACGACCCGTCAATACCTACTGACCAATCCGCTGACGGCCAGCACCCACGACTCCGATCGTGATCCCGATCGACAGGCGGCTGAAATCGATAAAATTCTCGCCGCAATGGCGATCGCCATTCAGGATCTTGAAACCGATGTAACAGAGAAATTTCCAGGGGCTAAACTAGTGGACTGAACCCATGAATTGAAAACACGATGCTTAATTACTATTTAGATCTCAGATTCCATTTAGCTTAAATCCAGAAGGAGACCCTCGCCCATGAAATTGCTGATCATTGAAGATGAAATCCAGCTTCTAGAAATTTTAAAGACGTCATTGAAAAATAGATATGTCATCGACAGTGCCCAGGATGGATTGCAAGGGCTACAGCTTGTGGGAAAGGGGAAGTATGATCTAGTCTTGCTGGATCGATCAATAGATGGAATCGATGGGCTAGAGTTTTGCCAACAGATTCGCCAACAAGGGAATCAAGTATTGGTGATGATTATGTCAACACAAGGGAGTACCCACGATCGTGTTTCTGGATTGGATGCAGGCGCAGATGATTATTTGGTTAAACCCTTTGCCTTAAGCGAGTTAGAAGCCAGAATTCGGGCACTTCTGCGGCGGCGAATGGTGACGGAACTTCCGGTTTTAACATGGGGACCCCTAGCTATTGAGCCGACGCGATGCAATGTCAGTTACCACGGCACGCCTGTGATGCTGACGACGAAGGAATACGGAATCTTGGAATTGCTGCTGCGTCATCAAGATCGCATTTATAGTCAGCGGGCGCTTCTGGAGGCCCTATGGTCACTCGATAATGGTCCACGCGGGGAAGAAACCGTACGGACTCACATGAAGCGCCTCCGCCAAAAACTAAAGCCGATCGGGGCGGGGGATTTGATCGAGACGGTTTACGGACTTGGATATCGGCTCAATCCTACGTTGAATGCGCCGCCCACTTCCATTGCGATCACGAGTCCCTCCTCAGGCGCTCCTAAAGTTGACCCGAGTGATCCAGAGGGCCGTGCGATCGAATCGTCTCAAGCCCAGCTTATCGCCCAGTTCTGGGAAAAACAGGCAGCCAAAGTGCTGCGACGCATTCAGATCCTGGACCATTCCGTCCAAGCGCTCCAGCGCAATCCGAGTGATGAAGACTTACGATCGCAAATTCGCCAAGAAGGTCACATTCTCGTGGGCGTCATGGGCAGCGTCTGTATGGCTGAACATCTACCGACTCTGCAGGCCCTCGGCACTTGGATTTCGGGTTCCCATCTCAATACCCCATCTGAAATCCAAGTGTTGCACAAGCAGTTGGGGATGCTGACGCAAATGCTAGAGGCCGCAACATCTGGAAATGTCATCCGTGTTCAAGAGACCGTTGTAACGGGAGAACGGCTTCCCGATCGACGGATTTTAGTCGTAGATGACGATCGCGAATGGGTCACTCAACTCATGAATGAAGCCTATCGCTGGGGCATTCAAATGGTCAGGGCCGCTGACCCGAACCTAGCCATGAGCGCCATTGAACGAGCGTGCCCAGATGCGGTGATTTTAAATGCATCCATCAACATCGGTTCGACAATGGGTTCAACTCAGGTTTCAACGACGGCGATCGAGTTTTTGAAACACTTAATGTATCACTGTCCAAGAGTTCCGGTATGGGTCGTGACTGATGAAAGCGACAATGAATTACTAGCCGCCGATCGAATCGCTATTTCAACCCATCGGGGACAAGGATTTTTTAGGAAATCTATTCCGCTAGCAACGCTAATGGGACTGATTAATCAATCGCTGCTCAATGAAGCTCCTCATCATTCGGTTCCTGAAGCGAAGATTTTGTTGGTGGATGACGATCGGCTGATGCTGTCATTGCTGAAGGGGATTTTAGAGCCATGGGGAATGCAGGTGACGACCTGTAATGACCCCAGGCAGGCCCGAAAGATGCTGAGTGACGTCAAGCCAGATTTGATGGTGCTAGACTTTGAAATGCCGGAGATGAATGGCATTGAAGTGTGTGAGCAGACTCGAAATGATATGAATACTGCTACATTGCCGATTCTATTTCTTACGGCCCGCCGGGACGCCGATACGATGCAAAAAGTGTTTTCAGCAGGGGCCGATGACTACGTGAGTAAGCCCGTGATTGCGCCGGAACTGATGACTCGGATTTTTAATCGGCTGGAACGATCGCAGCTCTTCCGAGAACAATCGCAGCGAGACCTGCTGACTCAATGTTGGAACCAAGCCGGATCGCAAGAACGCTTTGAGTTACTGATTAAGGAATCACAACGACTTCATCAGCCCGCTTGTTTCGCTGTCATCGGGATTCAAAACCTACTATCGCTCACTCGAAAGCTCGGGTACCTAACGGGCGATCGGATCTTGACGGGGATAGCAGATACTCTACGCGCAACGCTTCCGACAGACAGCGCGATCGCTCGATGGGATAGTGGCGAATTTGTCATCCTGATGCCCGGAATGGACGCGCGATCGGGTCAGCAATTTCTAACGTCAACGATCGCGCAGGTTCAACACACGCTGAATCTTGAAAAAGAGATGCAGTTTAGTACTGGAGTCTCCCAAGTGACGGAAACCTGCAATACCTTAATGGCACTGTATGAAGGTATTGCAGTGTTGTAATTAAATTAGATGCGAAAGATATCCTAACCGCTCACATGAACAGACGGTCTCTTTTTCGGGTCGCTTTCGGCCCGCCGAAGAACTTCTCGCGTCACCACCGCCGTATCCCCTTCACCAAACAACAGATATCGCATCAAATACTGGACCGGATTGCCTTCGACCCAGCCGAAATAGGCGTGAGGAATCTTTCCAGTTTCGTTGCGAATATGCAAGAGGACAGCGGCGATCGCATTAGGAACCGCCGGACTCTGGACCCGAAGAACTCGGTAGCCGTCAATTTCAAAGCCGCGAACCATAATTTTTTCTTCAAATTCAGACGCATCGGATATCTTAACCTCTAAGAACAACACAGGAGACTGGGTTGGAATGGTATTGTTCTTGCGAATTTCTTGTTCTTTGTAAAAGTACTCATCCCTGTTGTCACCACGACTGCGATGGGCAATGAGCCGAATGGTATGTTGACTCTCAACAGCGATGAATTCAGCCGCCAACTCATCGACTTCAACGGCATCTGATCGGATTTCGGTCGATCGCCAAATCCGAGAGAAAAGCGACGTCAGAATAATCGCACCAATAAAGAAGGCCGAAATCTTCACCCCATCGGGGCGTTCAATGATGTTAACCACAGTTGTATAGAAGAACACTAATGTGATTAACCCAAACATCACGGTTCTCCGACGCGATCGGCGCTGGTAAGCCGCCAACGTTACGGCAAAGGCCGCCGAACTCATCAGCACCAACACGCCCGTCGCATAGGCTCCACCCTGAGTCTCTACGTCGGCTTTAAACAAGATCGTCACGCCAAATGCGATCGCAGTGTAGACCAGCACCAACGGACGGGTCGCCCTCGCCCAGTTTGGGGCCATCCCATAACGCGGCAAGTAGCGTGGCACAATGTTAAGCAGCCCCGCCATCGCAGATGCTCCGGCAAACCACAGAATTGAAATTGTACTGAGATCATAGACGGTCCCAAAGATATCCCCTAGGTACGTATGGGCTAAGTACGCAAGTGCGCGACCATTGGCAGGTCCACCGGGTTGAAATTTCGCTGGTTCAATCAAGAGTGTCGTCACAAAACTACTGGTAATCAAGAAGAAACTCATAATCAAAGCAGCCGAACTCAATAGCTTATGAGTATTGCGGATGCGTCCAGGAATATCATCTTCGCCATGGCCGCCCTGATCGCCCTTCACAAGTGGCATGACCGCAACCCCCGTCTCAAATCCCGATAAGCCTAAAGCCAATTTTGGAAAGAGCATCAAGGCCGTCCCCAAAATCATCCAAGGACTCCCGTGATTTGTGAACAGTGCCGTCTTCCAATTCTGAATAACAACTGGATTGCTAATGATGTGTTGAATACCAACACCGATCGTCACAAAGTTCAGTCCCAAATACGCAATCACGAGTACAACTGCCAGTCCGATCGCTTCGTGAAACCCGTTCAAAAAAACCGCTCCCAGCATACAAACTAGGAGCAATGTAATGGGCGTATTTTGATAATGGAAGACAGCAGGAATGAATGGATTTTCAACAATGTGCGCGGTGGCATCGGCGGCGGACAATGTAATGGTGATAATAAAATCAGTGGTCACAAATCCGAGTAGACAAAGCACAAATAGTTTGCCCTGCCACCACTTTAGCAACCGCTCCAACATCGAAATCGAGCCTTCACCATGGGGGCTAATAGCCGCCACTTTCCGGTAAATTGGCAGCGCCCCAAACAGGGTAAGCAACACCAAAATTAGGGTGGCGATCGGCGAGAGTGCCCCAGCGGCCAAAGCGGCAATTCCGGGCTGATAGCCTAAGGTCGAAAAATAATCGACCCCCGTCAGACACATCACCTTCCACCAAGGATGCTGTTGGTGATGAGCACTTTTTCCACTGCGGTCCTCCGCTGTCAGCCACTCAATAAATTTTTTGCGGCTGCGCCTTAATGAATTCCGTTGTGCGATCATGCACGTATCACTCCGTCAGAACTATGGAATAAATTGTATCAGCCATCTAAAATATCACGGTTTTAGATGGCTATTAATCCATACCTTGTCCTGTCATAATTCACAAAACCCGAAAAATCACAATATTTGCTCCTCTTAACGAGTCGATTGCTAGTCGTAAGATCATTCCTGAGACACTTTTTTAGCGGCTTCTTTTCGTTCGCTATGACGATCGGTGAGGTAATCTACTTTGTCTCTCAAAAGCATTGTAAATTTGTAGAGTTCTTCCATGACATCCACAACACGATCGCGATAGGCTGAGTCTTTCATTGTGCCATCGTCATTAAATTCTTGATAGGCTTTTGCGACTGAAGATTGATTGGGAATGGTAAACATCCGCATCCATCGACCAAGAAGCCGCATAGTATTGACGGAATTGAATGATTGCGATCCGCCGCTGACTTGCATTACAGCGAGGGTTCGTCCCTGGGTCGGACGGACCGATCCGATCGTCAGTGGAATCCAGTCAATCTGATTTTTCATAATGCCCGTAATTTGGCCGTGCATCTCTGGACTAGACCACACTTGCCCTTCTGACCAAAGGCTTAATTCGCGGAGTTCTTGAACCTTGGGATGGGTGTCTGGCACGCTACCCTGAAGGGGAAGATCCCGCGCATCAAAGAATTTTACGTCCCCGCCTAGGTCTGTCATAATCCGGGCTGCTTCTTCCGCAAGCAATCGACTGTAGGATCGTTCACGCAGGGAACCGTAGAGAAATAGTATTCTCGGTGGGTGATTGAACACGTTGTCCGTGTTTGTAAGTTGTGACATTGTTGATGGAGTTATATAAATGAAGTAGGGGTTAATAGCATTAACACTCTGCGGGCATTTTTGACTTTCGATCGCATTCATGAACACGTATTCATAAACCCGGATTAAATCGACGCAATCAATGTCTCAACTCGCGCCTTCACTTCATCTCGAACTCGGGGAAAAATCTCGGGCTGTTCGGCGGGATCGTCCAAGTGCCAATCTTCAAACATCTCGCGCTGAACCCACTCTGGCGGCAGATTCACCCCACATCCACAGAGCGAAATTACAATATCAAAATCCTCAGGCTTGAACTCACTCAAAGCATTGGAAGTTTGTTCCGTAATGTCAATTCCAGTATCCTTCATCGTAGCGATCGCTTCAGGTCTGACCGAACTCTTCTCTAAACCTGAACTCGTCACTTCGATTTTTCCTGCACCCAAATGCTTCGCAAATCCTTCAGCCATCTGCGATCGAGCAGAGTTTTTCTTACACACAAACATCAAGCGTTTCATGATTATTCTCCTAAGTTAATGGGTTGTTTCAAATCCGCAATATCATCTAAACCAGTATTTGAGAGCAATCGGTAAACCCGCATCGCCAACTGTGCGCCAACAATAGGTGCGACCCAGTAAAGCCATTGATGTTGCCAAATGCCACTTAGCAACGCAGGCCCAAACGATCGCGCTGGGTTCATACTCGCGCCTGTAATAGGTCCCATGCAAGCTGCTTCTAGCCCGACCGTTAGGCCGATCGCTAGTCCAGCAAAACTCTGGTGCGATCGAGGGTCTACCGCTGCCCTAAAAATCACTAACATTAATATAAAGGTCAATATGATTTCCAGAACAAACGATTGCTGCCAGTTGTTGTTAAGCGGCAAGGTTGCACCCAGATTTGCAACAGGGCCGAAAATAATTAACAATAGGCTAGATGCGGCGATCGCGCCTAAAATCTGAGCCGAAAGGTAAGGGAAAACACGATGTCGCCGAAAGAACCCGCCTTGCCAAAGCGCAAGTGTCACCGCCGGATTAAGGTGCGCGCCACTAATGTGACCTAATGCATAGATCAACGCTGCAACTACCGCCCCAAACAAACCGCTAACGCCTAAGTGCGTTATTGCACCCTGACTAATTTGGTTGACCATTACCGCGCCCGTTCCCATAAAAATGAGCGTAAAGGTTCCAATGAATTCAGCTAGTACTTCCGGCACGTCATTTTTCACTTAGTACCCTGGGTTAAAACAAGTATTAATTAATATTGATACAAGTCAATATTGACCTACATAGATATAGTCGCAAACGAGGGTGATTGTGTCAAGATAAAGATCATGAAAACTCTTATCAGACCCATGATTAGTTCGATCGAATGTTGTCCCTCCATTCTCGCAGGCCAATTGACCCCGGATGAGGCGTTTCGGTTAGCTGTTGTTTTTCGGGTTTTGGGCGAACCTGCACGGTTACAATTATTGAGTTTGATCGCCGCGCAGCCGAATGGGGAGGTGTGTGCTTGTGAACTAGTGAAGACGCTGGGACTGTCGCAGCCGACAGTTTCACATCATTTGAAGGTGATGTATGAGGCGGGACTAGTGGAGAAAGAGCGCCGAGGGACGTGGATTTATTATCGAATCGTGCCCGATCGGTTGGCGAGTTTACGGGCTGTTTTGGCGTAGCAATCTAGCCGCTAATCACGTTAGCCAGTTTCTTTGCTGGGCAGCTAAAACGGCTTGGGTTCGATCGCTAACCTGTAATTTATGCAAAATAGCATGAACATGCACCCGAACCGTTCCAGTACAAATATATAAAATAATCGCAATCTCCGAATTAGTTTTGCTCTGAGCAACCAAGGCTAGGACATCCTGTTCGCGAGGAGTCAGGGGGTTTTCGGAGTCTGAAAACTTGGGCTGAACCTCAGCAACCATTTGTCTGAGGGTTTGGGTTGCTGAGGGGTCCCACCAAGATGCTCCGGCCACCACCGATCGGACTGCTAACACTAAGCTTTCCGCCGCAATCCCTTTGACACAGTAGCCTTGGACGCCCATTTTGATAAGGCGATTGACTAAGGCTGAGTCGTCCCAAGATGTCAAAATCAAAATAGGCAAAGTCGGCTGGTAAGATTTGAGCTGGCGGCAGGTTTCGATACCGCCGATACCCGGAAGTCCGAGGTCAAGAATGACGAGATCAAAGAGGGATTGTTGGGCGATCGTTAGTGCAGTTTCGCCATCTTCAGCTTCAACGACTTCCTCGATGCTTGGTTCTTTCTGCAACCGTACGCGCAGTCCTAGACGAAATAGTTCGTCATCTTCGACCAAAAGGAGACGGAGTGGATCACTAGGCATAAGAATTAGTGGACATAACCATCACGGGACATATCGCCCTCACGGGCTAGGATTGAGAAATGGGTAACTGAAACGCGAAAACGGATCCTTTTTGAAAAAGAGACTCTGCCCAAATTGTACCGCGATGTGCGGTGATAATCTGTCGAGCAAGATAAAGGCCAAGTCCAGATCCTTTCGCCTGACGATCGCTTTCGCCTTGATAAAACCGCTGAAAGAGGTGTTCGAGTTCGCTTGCTTGTAAGCCTGCACCTTGGTCCTTGACGTGGACAGAATGCTGAAATCCTGAAGACTCCAGAATCACCTCAATGCGATCGCCTCGACTTGAATGATTAATAGCATTAACGAGTAAATTCATCAAAACCCGCTGAAGCTGTAGTGCATCCGCTTCTAGCTTCAGCGATCGTCGAAATTCAGATTGTCCATGGCAAATTGAAATCTGAACTTGGCGGTGGTAAGCAAGAGCCGCAACTTGATTCGCTGTCTCCTCGACGAGGGTCGTCAGGTCTATGGGTTCAAGATTAAGGACTAGGCCAACCGAATCGTTCTGATAAACGTCTAATAACGTTCCGAGCAGTTGTAAACTCGTATGATGACTCCGTTCCATAGTAGATAGAACTTGCGATTGGAGGGCAGAAATCGGCCCAAACTGTTCTTGAAGAAACGCCTCTAGTGTTGCGATCGCCCCTAGTAACGGTGTTTTGAGATCATGAGTAAGCGTTGAAGCAAAATCTTCTCTCATGGTTTCGAGCTGTGATTTTGTGGTGAGCTGTGATTGTTGATGAGCGATCGCTCTAGCATAGTTAGTATTGCGCAAACTCAAAATAGCGGTAAACACTAGAGAAATATCGGCTACAAAACGATTTACAACAGCGGGTAATGTTGTAAACGCACCATCGGGAAACCACAGATTGAGAAGCATTAAGAATACAATGATTCCCGTAATAATCACCACAAACCTTTTCGGGAGACGTCGATTAGCAAGTAACAACGGAAACAGATACAAAAAACCTAGAATATATTCAGGTGGCGTAAGGAAATCCAGAGCCATAATGAGAATAAGGACAACACAAACGGAGAAAAGATCTCGTTTTTTCCAGGTTCGATCGGAGATTTCTGTAGAGTACGTCATCGAATTTGTCATTGCAGAGTATCCAAATTTCTAGCCTACTAAAGTACTATTCTAAATAATTTTAGGGTAATTGAGACATTCTCAGCGTTTAGATTTTGACTAAACACTAGGATTAGAAAATCTTGTAAATCCTCTCATAGCAGGAGTTGTGACGACCGACTTAGAATCTATACCTATCTATATCTTGGCAAGGCAGCCTGAATCTTGGGATGATTCGTCTATCTCAAATTCTAGTCTTCACTTTACATTGAGTTAGGAAAGCTGATTTATGGTTCAGGGCTGGTTTCAGATTGCATTAACGCTGTTGATTGTGATCCTCATAACACCTCTATTAGGTAAGTACATTGCTCATGTCTTCCTTAAGGAAAGAACATTCTTAGATCCAATATTGAGTAAGCTCGATCAATTGATTTATAAGACGATCGGCCTTCGGAACCGACCGGACATGACGGGTTGGCAGTACATCCAAGCCATTCTAATCAGCAATCTCATAATGGGGATTTTTGTACTCCTATTTCTATTGCTACAACCGATACTTCCACTCAATCCCACAGGAGTTGGACCAGTAAGCTGGGACGTAGCGCTCCATACTACAGTGTCATTTTTGACCAATACTGATCAACAGCATTATTCAGGTGAAACGGCCCTGAGCTACGGATCTCAGGTCTTTGCATTAGGATTTTTGCTGTTCACGTCAGCCGCAACAGGACTAGCCGTCGGCATTGCATTCATTCGAGGACTAACGGGCCGATCGCTCGGAAATTTTTACGAGGATACAGTCCTGTCTACAACTCGAATTTTGCTTCCCCTCTCTATAGTCGGAGCGGTGGTTCTAATTGCCACAGGCGTACCAGAGACGATTGCAGGAGCTGTACAGGTGACGACTCTAGATGGGGCAGCCCAAACTATTGCCCGTGGACCCGTGGCGCATTTGGAAATGATCAAGCAAATCGGTGAAAACGGTGGCGGATTTTTTGGAGCAAATTCTGCGCATCCCTTTGAAAATCCCGATGGATTGAGCAATTTTATTGAAACTGTCGCAATGGTTGCGATTCCGTCTTCGTTAATTTATACCTACGGGATTTTTACGAACAATCTAAAGCAAGCTTGGCTAGTGTATGGCATTGTTCTTGCGTTCTTTATCCCATTGCTGATTGTGACGGCGATCGGTGAGTTTCAAGGGAATACTCAGGTCAATGCTCTCCTCGGCACAGTCGCCCCAAACCTGGAAGGAAAGGAAGTCCGGTTTGGTTGGGCGCAGAGCGCACTGTGGGCCATTGTAACCACCGCAACTATGTGTGGTGCAGTGAATGGTATGCATGATTCACTGATGCCACCCGGTGGCTTTTCAACGTTACTGAATATGTTCTTGCAAATCGTCTGGGGCGGCCAGGGAACGGGAACCGCTTATCTGTTTGTCTACCTAATTTTGGCCGTGTTTTTAACAGGGCTTATGGTGGGCCGAACGCCAGAGTTTTTGGGACGTAAAATCGAGAAACCCGAGATTATATTTGCGAGTGTGATTCTGTTGATTCATCCGATCGCAATTCTGATTCCTTCTGCAATCACGCTGGCATTTCCAGAAGCATTGGCTGGAATTAGTAATCCCGGCTTTCACGGACTTTCCCAGGTCATCTACGAGTACACATCTGCATCGGCTAATAACGGCTCGGGCTTTGCTGGACTTGGGACAGGCACCGTCTGGTGGAATCTTAGCGCATCAGTCTCAATGATCGTCGGTCGATATATCCCGATCGTAGCGCTCCTGTTGCTTGCAGAAGGCATGGCACGAAAGCAACCTGTACCAATGACAGATGGCACGCTGAGAACGGACACCGGACTGTTTACGAGTATTACAGGCGTTGTTATTTTGATCCTCGGCGTATTGACGTTCTTGCCTGTTTTGGCCTTAGGACCGATCGCAGAGGCGTTCCAAATCGGTGGGTAGTCGTCAGATCGGTCCCACTAGCTCCCTTGAAAAAGGGGGAACATAAGTAGATTTCTTTCATTGTCCCTAATAATATTCAACCCATAACTGCTATGGAAACGTCAGATAACCCCATCCGATCGTCGCGCCAATCGAAATCTAAAGCTAAGACTAAGGGGCTATACAAGCGTGCCGTTAAAGAAGCCTTTCTGAAGCTTGATCCCAGAATTCAGCTCCGAAATCCAGTAATGTTCTTGGTGTGGATTGGAACGATCGTTACGGCACTGCTCACGATTAATCCCAATCTTTTTGGACCCTCACCGGATAAGAACCCTGTGGTTTTTAATGGCTTAATTACCATTATTTTACTGTTCACGCTTCTATTCGCAAACTTTGCTGAAGCTGTTGCAGAAGGACGGGGTAAAGCACAGGCTGAATCCCTACGAGCGACAAAATCAGATTCGCTCGCTCGCAGGCTATCCCCAGATGGAGCCATTCAAGAAGTTAGTTCGACCCAGTTAAGAAAAGGCGATCTCATTAAGGTGATTGCTGGAGATGTCATTCCAGCGGATGGTGAAGTCACGCAAGGGATGGCGTCAGTTGATGAATCAGCGATTACTGGAGAGTCGGCCCCTGTACTAAAGCAGCCTGGAACAGACATCGCAAGTTCGGTTACGGGGGGGACGCGGATTTTGTCCGACGAACTCGTGATTCGGGTGACATCTGATCCGGGGAAAGGGTTTATCGATCGCATGATTGCGCTGGTCGAAGGTGCAGAGCGGAGTAAAACGCCGAATGAAATTGCCCTTACCGTGTTGCTTGCAGTACTCACTCAAGTGTTTCTCATCGTCATCGCAACGATGTCTCCGATCGCTAATTATGTGAATGCACCCGTTAGCATTGCTGTCCTTATTTCGTTGCTAGTCGCATTGATTCCGACTACAATCGGCGGGCTGCTGAGTGCGATCGGCATTGCTGGAATGGACCGCGTGGCTCAATTTAACGTTATTGCAACTTCAGGGCGAGCGGTGGAAGCCTGCGGGGATATCAATACCTTGGTGCTCGACAAAACAGGAACCATTACCCTAGGCAATCGGTTAGCAGAAGAGTTTATTCCGGTGAACGGCTACTCGGTTCAGGACATTGCGCAAATTGCACTCAACGCCAGCGTCTTCGATGAAACACCTGAAGGCAAATCTATTGTCACCTTGGCCGAAAAGCTTGGGGCTACGGTGAAGTTCGACAAGTCCGCCTCCGAAGGCATTGAATTTTCGGCCCGAACTCGCATGAGCGGAACTGACCTGCCGGATGGGACGAACGCTCGTAAAGGGGCGGTGGATGCGGTGAAAGGTTTTGTCCGATCGAAAGGCGGAACGATTCCTGACCAACTCAACACAGAGTATGAGAAAGTCTCGCGTCTTGGCGGAACACCGCTTGCCGTTTGTCAAAACAATGATGTCTATGGCATCATCTATCTCAAAGATATTATTAAGCCAGGAATCAAAGAACGCTTTGGACAACTGCGACGTATGGGCATTCGGACCATCATGCTTACAGGTGACAACCGGATCACAGCATCGGTGATTGCTGCCGAAGCGGGGGTAGACGACTTTATCGCCGAAGCCACACCCGAAGACAAAATCGAAGTCATTCGATCGGAACAAGCGAAAGGCAAGCTCGTGGCGATGACAGGCGATGGAACGAATGACGCCCCAGCCCTTGCTCAAGCTAACGTCGGCGTGGCTATGAATTCAGGAACCCAAGCAGCAAAAGAAGCGGCCAATATGGTGGACTTGGATTCTGATCCGACGAAGCTCATCGACATCGTAACGATCGGCAAACAGTTGCTGATTACACGCGGTGCCCTAACGACCTTCTCGATCGCCAACGACATTGCTAAATACTTCGCGATTATTCCGGCTATTTTTGCTGGAGCGGGGATTGGGAAACTCAATGTTATGGGGCTAGCCAGCACTCAGTCTGCGGTTCTTTCAGCGTTGATTTACAATGCACTGATCATTCCAGCTTTGATTCCTCTCGCGCTGAAGGGTGTGAAGTTTCGACCGCTCACGGCAGATCAACTGCTAGCGCGAAATATCTTGATCTATGGCTTAGGCGGCGTCATTGCACCGTTTATTGCGATTAAGGTGCTTGATATCATGGTGGTTGCAGTGGGTTTAGCGTAAGAATTTAGGTGTTGTGACATTAGAAAACCAATTCATTTAGGAGACCTATGATGCAAGATATATTGACCCGATTTTGGCAGAAACGTGTTCCGAAGATTTTATTACTTGCGTTGCTCAGCTCGGTCGTAATTGCTCCGACCGTTCAGGCCGCAACAGGCATCTCGCTCGATCGAGGCCAGACGCTTGCACTTGTCTTACTCGGAATTACAACCATTTCGTTGAGCGTTTATTTATTCATTGTCATCTTTCAACCGGAGCGTTTCTAATATGAATCTGACACAAGATTTTTTCAAGTCATTACGGCTAGTCTTCGCGTTGTGGATTCTCACCGCAGTTGTCTATCCGGTGATTATGCTAGTGATTGGCCAAGTCGTGTTTCCCTATCAAGCCAATGGAAGCCTTCTAAGCAATAGCGCAGGCAAAACCGTTGGATCTGCCCTAATCGGCCAGCCTTTTAAAAGCGATCGTTACTTCGAGAGTCGTCCGAGCAGCATTGACTATGCCACCCAGCCTGCTGTAGCCACGACCGGAGCCTCCGGGGGCAGCAATCTTGCGCCGAGTAATCCGGCCTTGCTCGATCGGATTAAGCCCGAAGCTCAACGTCTCCAACAAGCCCAAATCAAACCCACCGCAGATCTGTTGTATGCGTCTGGATCGGGACTAGATCCGCACATCAGTCTAGAAGCGGCTCAAGCTCAAGTTCAGCGCGTGGCTCAAGTTCGCAAATTAACCGAAGACCAGGTTCAGAAATTGGTGGCCAAGGCTATTGATGGGCGGGCGATCGGAATCTTGGGTGAACCAGGTGTTAATGTATTGAAATTGAACCTGTCTTTAGATAAAGGTTAGATCTCCTATGTTTGACCCAAACCACATCCCGCCTGCCGATTCTTTCAGTACGCAGTCTTCTCCCAGACGAGGAAAACATAAGATTTTCATCGGCATGTCTCCCGGTGTGGGAAAGACGTTCAAGATGCTGGACGAAGCTCATATCTTGAAAGATCAAGGCATTGATGTGGTAGTTGGGTTACTCGAAACCCATGGTCGTAAGGAAACGGCCACACGCGCGATCGGTCTAGAACTCATCGAGCGCCAGATCATTGCTACTAATCCTGAAATGGATACACGGGCAATTCTAAACCGATCGCCGCAGTTTGTATTGGTCGATGAACTGGCGCATACGAATGTACCAGGCTCCGACCGAGAGAAGCGCTATCAAGATGTGGAAATGATATTAAACGCTGGAATCAACGTGTATTCCACGCTCAATATCCAACATATTGAAAGCCTTAATGACATCGTTGCCCGAATTACCAGCGTGATTGTCAGAGAACGCGTGCCCGATCGAATCCTAGAAGAGGCCGATCAAGTCGTCGTCGTTGATGTGACCCCAGAAACGCTACAGGAACGGCTCAAAGATGGAAAAATCTATGCGCCAGATAAGATTGAACAATCGCTCTCGAACTTTTTCAAACGCCGAAATCTAATTGCGCTGCGGGAACTCGCACTGCGGGAAGTCGCTGATACAGTCGAAGATGAAAGTGAAGATTCCGATGGATTTTCTCGTGCGGTTTGTAATATTCATGAACGCATTTTAGTTTGCGTTTCCACTTACCCAAATTCAGCCCAGCTCATTCGTCGGGGAGCGAGAATTGCAAACTATATGAATGCTAGATTCTATGCACTCTTCATTGAGAGTCCCGATCGATTTCTTACGAAAGAAGAAAGTCTTCATATCGAAAATTGTGAACATCTCTGTGAAGAATTTGGTGGAGAGTTTCTAAAAGTAACAGGCCATAATATTGTAGATTTGATCGCGGACGTTGCGGATAAACAGCGGATCACTCAAATTGTTCTCGGTGAAAGCCAACAGTCGAGGTGGAAGCATCTCCTTCGAGGATCGTTTACTCAACGGATTATGCGATGCGTCTGGCAAAAACGGATCGATTTACACATCATTGCGACCGATAACTCTTGACGTACATCAGATGAAGTCAGGAAGATTACCCGATCGGGTACTGTGATCCTAGAGCGCGATCGGACAGACTGTGAGATATGAAAAGCAATTGAATTCAAACCCAATCCACTTTTCTTCTAACTCATTGTTCTTAGGAGTTCCTGATTATGTCTTCACATTCCGGCGCTGCGATCCTCGCAATTTTCGATCGATTACGTCATGATATTTTGGGTCAGCAGTCCAAAGATTTGAATGGAAAACCGCTGGCTCCCGTCGTCTACTCTCATCTTCCCTTGGGCAAGATGATCGACCCCAAAGATTATGCAAATCCTTGGTCCCCATCGGGTGGATCAACGTTACAAAAGACCTTTCAAAAGCCAAATGAAACGCCTGCCGAAGCCGCACTGCGCATCAGTGAGCGTGCTAAGAAAGCAATTCATGCTGCCGAATTGACCTCGGGGTTAGTCGATAATCTGTTGATGGTTACAACAGATGGACTCTACCAAGCGTACTCACCCGGTCGCAGCATTGGGAACGCCTATGAAGGAGTTCTTAATTCAATGCAAGCGATCGCTGGATCGGACATCGCTCCTGATGTCAAAAAACGAGTAGATGAAGCCTTAAAAGTGTTGTATGAAAAAAATAGCGACGATCCGACGGAGTTTGATTTTGATACCCGCACAAGGATGTATGAAAAGTATCTTGAAAACGCCAAAGCTTACGCTAAAGCTAAAGGTAAATTTGCAATCAAACAAGGCGAAGCACTCTCTGATCCGATTCAAGCAGACCTCTGGCCTCAAACCTCTGCCATCTATCAACAGGATGTCGATGATGCTTGGGATGCTTTAAAAAGCCAAGGGGCTGAGAAGGTTGAGCGTGCATTGGCAACTGTGAAGTCGGTGGGAATTAGCCTGCCGGAATACATGGTGGCTAAGGCCCGTCGAGTCTACGATGCTTGGAATCTTGGATTAACAGGCGTAGTTTCCACCAAGACCCCTTATTCTTACATCACACCGAGTTCTTGGTGCGATCTCGAAGCGGATGACATCGGCTGGCAAAAGCTCACCATTACCCAAGGCGACTATGCCAGCGAAGTCTCCAGCGATCGTAATAGTGGTTACTACGGCAATGTCCATAACCAATCGTCCTCAACCTCGGGAAGCGGTGGATTTAGTCTTGGGTTCATATCATTAGGCGGCGGCGCAGGCGGATCGTCATCTAGCGGTTCCACCAGTTCAGGGTCTAGCAGCAACAGCCAAAGCCAATTTAAAAACACAGCGACTAATCTCACTGTGACGATCGAATATGGCCTTTGTGATATTTATCGGGATTGGCTCATGAGTGATCTGTTCTATACCAAAGGCTGGTACCTCAAAGACCAAAAGAAAAATGCGATCAGTGACGGGACAATAGACGGTCAAGTCGGTGTGACAGAAGCCCTAATGCCCATGTTGCCAACCCAGTTCTTAGTAGTCCGTAAGGTGAGTATTGGCAGCACAAGTTGGGGCACCGATAGCGAAGCCTTAAGCCAAAGCTACCAGAATGCGCGGAGTCAGAATAGCAGCAGCAATACAAATGTCAGTGGCGGCGGCGGCTTTTCCTTTGGTCCATTTGCGATTGGTGGACGGGCCAGCCATAGCCGATCGGAATTTGATGCAAGCTGGAGTGGTGAATCGGATGACGCTTCGTCTTCGAGTTCCCATTGGTTCTGGGATGGCAGCACCCTAGAAGTCAAAGGCGCACAAATCGTAGCTTACATTAGTGCGATCGTACCTGCGGGTCCCAAAGAGGACGATCCTGCATTGAAAACAGCATCTGCAACCGTTCCGGCTCGCGTTCGCTAAATGTATGATTCAGTCGATCGCTAAGCAAGTGGATTGGAAACCCATCTGCTTAGCGATCGCATCTAAAGCTTTATATTCACACCCATTTCTTATCCTCATTATCACCCTTATCAATCACCATGAGCAGCCCTATTACCGACCTGATGCAACAGGTCCACGACTATTTTCTCAGTCTATATCAATCCAAAAATACCGTCGTCAATCAGGACACTTTTCTAGCTTTTGATTCCGGTGCGAGTCCACCTATTTCGATCGAAAGCTTTCGCAAACCGGGGCAAACCGATTTTTCAGATACCTTAGCCACTGAAGAATTCTCAAACCTCGTTAATCAAGTTCCCCAACTCAATGCCAACCGTTTTAGCCCTAACGGTAATCAAGTCGAAGAACAATACGAAATGCTTGTTCTAGGCGGCGTAAGTCAGGGTGGAACAGAAAATGATCAGGTCGTTTTTGGCCGAATGCGTGACCAAGCCGATGTGCGATTAAAAAATAGTAAGGTCGGTCATGCTCGCCCTGGGGCACCCCCTATTCCCTACTGTCAATCTTTCGCAACACCCAATAATTGGTATCGTCCCGATGTGACTGAAAACTGGAGTGGATATAACATTTCAATTAACCAAAGTACCCAAACTAATGAACAATCTAATCCAGGAAAAACTGCTATTAAAAGCGCGATCGCATTAGATCTGAATCAACCTTGGACGCTTAAAGTCTTACCCCAAACCTTAACATCAGTGCTAAGTCAGCCAGAGATTCTCGATCGCATTGCGGTCCAAGACGTCGCACCACAGATCGATCGCAACTTGAACAATGCCGCACCCATTCGGTTCAAACGTGAAGATCTACTGCGATCGGTTGCCGACGGCGATAATGCTATCCTAAAATCGCTACAACAGCCCAAAGCAATCCAATTCGATCGTGCGATGCTCAGCCAAAAGATTGCGACTTTTATGCCGAAGGAACTGCTCGGTGGCACGATGGACGATCGCATAGTTCGCACACCCAAAGTCAAACCCAATCCTGTGGTAGAGCCGATACAGCAAGCTGTCCAACCCATCGCAACTCCGATTTTTGACCGATCGGTTTTGCTCGGACGCAACTGGCAACTTCAGCAACTTGTCAATGCAAACATTCTTGAACAATCCCAAACCGAAACAATCAAATCCTCCCAAATTTCAGTCAGCTTTGACTACTGCTGGGTGGGTATCGATCGCATCTGGTTTTACAATCCTTACTTGCAAATGCGGAATTGGTATATTCCAAGCCTTCAGTCTGGAGAGCTTGCCAAAGCCTTCCCTGCCATATCGATTGCGGTTCTCCTCGTACGAAATCTCCGCATTCAATCTAATTGGCAATCGCAAGAACTCCAATCGGTGCAAAGTTCTGCCGCGCTAGGTCCATTTTCGTTAGTGGGCCGATCCATTGAACAGGGAACAGGGACTATTGTACAACCCGGAATGCAAGTGATGGCCTGGGCCTGTCAAGTGATGCCAACCTTACCACCGAGTTCAGCGCCAGTCTAATACTAACGCTTCTTTGCGCGAGATTTGGCAGGCTTCGATGCTTGGACTGCGATCGTCCCAAATTTTGGAGACCAGAAGCCGTCATTTCCTTCAAAAAAAGCAACCTCTTTGCAGCGATCCTTGCGATGTTCTAAAATTGAGCATCGCAGCATCGTTTTTTCCGTGCCTTCTTTCGTGTATGGATGCTTCTCAAGCAGCGCACCGCAGACGGGACAGGGATGATCGGTAAAGGCTTGAGGATCTACGGGCCGATCGCTGTAAGGTAACTCGTACTTTTTTACGCCGGGATTCCAAAACATGACCGCACTACAGCTTCCATCTGAACACTTTAGAAAATGATCGGCCTTGAGTTTTTCAGACTTCGAGGCAACTTTCCCCATTTTTTTCTGACACTTTGGACAGTTGAATCGGGTTAAATCCTTAGGTTCAAAACTGGGCGCATCTGAACCCTTTGAATCAGCACCTTTTGCATAACTAGCCGCACTTCTAACGGTTCCGATCTTGACTTCAGTCCCAATTTTTTGAGTCGCTGAGGCGATCGCAGGTGCGAAATAATTACGATGCCATTGGGTCAGGTATTGCTCCCAGTTTTGATCGCCGTCAGCAATGCGATCGAGATCAGCTTCCATTTGCGCCGTGAACTCCGGCTGGATCAGATCCGGCAACAGTTTTTCCAATGCTGCATCCAGTTCCAAACCTAATGCCGTGGGCTGTAATTTGGATTTGACCACCGTGACATATTCGCGTTCTTTGAGCGTTTTGACTGTGGGGGCGTAGGTGCTAGGGCGTCCGATGCCCTTACGTTCCATCAGTTGGACAAGCTTGGGTTCGCCGTAGCGAGGAGGGGGCTGGGTTTGTTTGGCATCGGCTTGGGCCACTTTCAGCGTGAGCAATTGTTCGCGGGTAAGATTAGGAAGGGTGTTGTCGGCGCTGAGATTGTTCCAGTAGCGCATGTAGCCTACGAAAACAACGACCTGCCCCCGAGCTTCCCAATGAGTGACTTCTAGGGCGACTCCTGCGATCGTCATAATGCGGGTTTTTTGAAGCTGAACCGGGGCGCACTGAGAGGCGAGGGTCCGATTCCAAATCAACTCGTACAGTTTCGCATCGTCTGATGATAGGTTTAATTCATCCGGCATGTTCCGAATGTCCGTCGGACGAATCGCTTCATGAGCCTCTTGGGCATTATTTCTAGATTTGTGACGGGTGGTATTTGCAGGTAAATTTTGGGGATCAAACTGTTGCAAATAATCTCGAACAGACGCACAAAATGATTCCGCTAACGTCACTGAATCTGTTCGCATGTACGTAATATGACCTGCTTCATACAGCGATTGCGCCACCTTCATTGTGCTTTCAGGACTGAACTTTAGTTTTTGTCCTGCCGATTGCTGCAACGTTGAGGTGATAAACGGCGGAGGCGGGGACTGGCTCGTGATTTTACCTTCGACAGAGAAGACGCTGTGGGGAGAGGTTCGGGCGATCGCAACCACTCGATCGGCCTCGGCTTGAGTAATCACGCGATCGGACTCAGGCGCTTTGTGATCGTCGGGGGCGTCTTCCGGTTCTTTGGCATGGACGGCTTTAGGTTTTCCGGCCGATCGATAAAATGCCTTGAAGCCCTCTTGATATTCAACCCAGACGCTCCAATAATCTTGCGGAACAAACGCCAAAATTTCCCGTTCGCGCAGACAGAGTAAATGCAATGTAGCGCTCTGAACTCGGCCCATAGATTTTGCGCCGTTGTTCAGCTTCCAGACGACGTGTTTGCTGCCCTTGTAGCCGACCAGCTTGTCGAGACAATCCCGTGCGCGTCCAGCAGCGATCAGCGATTGGTCTAGCTTTCGAGGTTTGGCTATTGCAGCGTTCACTGATTCAGCGGTGATTTCGCTGTAGGTGACGCGGTGAGGATTTTTGAGCTTAAGGGCTTGTTGGAGATGCCAGCCAATGGTCTCGCCTTCGCGGTCCGGATCGGTCGCGATGTAAACCTGATCCGCTTGCTTTACAGCCTGCCGTAGTTCGGCCAACACTTTCGCGCCCCGAGTCCCCCGAGCTTCGTAGCGACAGTCAATGCGATCGCCCGTGAGGTCAAAGCCTAAGGAATCTTCGCCATCGTTGGCCAGTTCTCGCACATGACCCATGCTGGCTTTGATGGTCCAGTCACGGCCAAGGATTTGAGCAAGTTTTCGTAACTTACCGGGTGATTCGATGAGGAGTAAATTTTTCATACCGTAACCGCATCCCGATAAAACAAACCTGCTGTACTAGATTGTACTACTAGGTTGGGACATTGCGTCCTGAACGAAATCTGAACCCAAAGTGAACCATCATCGTTTGCAATGGCTTGGGCCTAACGCGCCTCTCTTATCTGGAGTCCCAACCCAAATCTCACCGCATCCCAATTCTAAAGAATTCTCTCTCAAACAGCGGTTAATCTCGGCGCAGTAGGCTATTATAACTTGGCCAGCAATGGAATGATTGATGCAAATGCTGCCGTCCGAAGAGCCATGGCGATCGCACAAGGCGCAACGGTTCAAAACCTTGGAGCGAAGATTAAATAGCAATCCGATTTGATTCATAAAATCCCGGCAAACCGCCTCCAAACCCCCGATTCTGGAGAAGTAAGAGAGAAATTAGAGTCCCTAGAGCTAGGGATTTGAGGGCGAAAAGGTGGTGATTCTCACGAACGATTTGGGATTGAGAGGCAAGATACAGCTAGAGGACGGTAACGTCTCAGTCACCGTTCTCCTCCCGAAATCTGTGAAGCGAAAATAAAAGCCTGGACCCCCTCAATCTCATAATCTTTACATTTGTTTACACTTGTGACATATTGGAGATTAGGTTTACCCTAAGTTTTCCCACATGCAAAAGCTCTCTCCAACCTCTACAGACAGCGTCCGCCAGTACCTTCGAGAAATCGGACGCTATGCACTTCTCACCCATGAGCAGGAAATCACCTATGGAAAACAAGTCCAGCGCATGATGCCCTTGCTCGTGGTGCGAACCGAACTCACTCAACAAATTGAGCGATCGCCCTCTGATGAAGAGTGGGCCGATGCAGCAAAGCTTGAACCCGACAGTCTTAGACAGATTGTTCGGGAAGGCGAGCGCGCCAAACGAAAGATGGTGGAGGCTAATTTGCGATTGGTGGTTTCCGTCGCAAAAAAGTACCAACGCCTGAATCTGGAAATGCTCGATCTGCTCCAGGAAGGGGGAATCGGTCTCCAACGGGCCGCTGAAAAGTTTGACCCGATGAAGGGCTACCGATTTTCGACCTATTCTTACTGGTGGATTCGGCAGGCGATGACGCGGGCGATTTCGGAGCAAAGTCGAACGGTGCGGCTTCCGGTACACATGACGGAAAAGCTCAGCAAAATCAAGAAGACCCAACGACTTCTCGCTGTTAAGTTGGGACGGCCCAGCACTATAGCTGAAGTCGCTGAGATTTTGGAAATGAAGCCTCAGCAGGTTCGCGATTGTCTGTTGCAGTCTCGGACGCCGATTTCGCTTGATGTCAAAGTCGGGGCGGAGCAAAACACTGAACTTGTGGAGCTATTGGAAGATGGCGGCATGAGTCCAGATGAGTATGCGACGCTTAGCGGAATGCGGGACAACTTAGCGCAGTGGATGCTAGATCTTACCCCCCAGCAGCAGCAGGTGCTCAGACTCCGCTACGGTCTAGTGGACAACCAACCCATGACCCTCCAAGAGATTAGTGGCATTCTCAATCTAACCCGTGAGCGCATTCGCCAAATCGAGCAGGCCGCGATCAAGCGTCTTCGTAAGTGCCAGACTGGGATGACGGGTTATCTAGTAGGTTAAGTTCTATGGCAATTCCCGACGACCTTAAGGTTCTGGCCGCTCATCTCGCGGGTGAATACACCAACCGATCGCAGGCACTTGACGATCCGATTTGGTATGTCCATCTCAAGGCGTGGTGGCGATCGGTGCCGCTGTTCGTCGAGGACAGCATTGTGCTGTTTGCTGAACAGGCTAATGTGTTGAATCTCAGTAGTCCATACCGTCAAAGGCTTATCCGGTTGTGCGTGCGGGAGGGCGGGTTGGTCGGCCAGTTCTACCAATTTGCTGATCCCAACGCAGTGCTAGGGGCAGGTCAACATTCAACCCAGCTCTCTAAGGTTCAAACGGCGGAGATTTGGGAACTGCCCGGTTGTATTTTGGATATAAAAAGACTAGGCGATCGCTTTAGTGGAACGCCTAGGCCAACCGATCGCTGTTGCTTTAGTTATCCGGATGGTCAAGGGGGCACAAACACCGGGGAAGTGGAACTGGGGTTTGAAGTGGGTCCGGGATACTTCCACAGCTACGATCGAGGCATTCATCCGAAGACTCGCAAAGTGATTTGGGGTGCAACGCTGGGTCCCTATCGTTACACTAGGCTATAATCCTATTTCCTCATTCCTATGAACCCCGATCGTTTAGCTCAAGTTGAATTAAAGCTCCGATCGAAGGCGCTGAATGAACGCAAAGAGGCCCTAGATGAGTTGGCCAAGGTTCCCTCTGAGATTGCAGTTCCAGCCCTGCAACGTCTGGCCGCAGAGTCAGATTTTTTGTTTCGGCGCTTTGCGGTTATGGGCCTTGGAAACCATACGACTCCTGAATCTCTAGCAACGCTAAAGCATCTCTTAGACAATGAAAAAGATTCCAATGTGTTGGCGGAAATTGCAAATTCCCTATTTGAATTTGGAGATGAGGCGCTGCCATTATTGCCAGAACTATTCTCTCGAAGTGATAACTGGCTGGTCCGTCAAAGTATTTTAGGAATATTAGCGGAGGCCAATCGTCCCGATCGATTATTTGAGGTGATTCAAGTAGGGCTTGATGATGAAAACACAACCACTCGTGAAGCGGCTATTCTGGCCTTGGGGCAACTATTAAGCAGCCAACATCGTGAAACCGTGATTGTTAAGCTTTTAGCACTGGCCCAGTCAACTATTTGGCGCAATCGATGGCGATCGGCGACGGTACTCTGTCTCGTGAAAGACGATCGCGCACGCGCTGCTCTCGCACAGCTACGGAGCGATGAAAACCACTATGTCGTTGCGGCGGCGCTAGAGTCCGGATTGGGTTGAGGCGTCTTCTCGAACTAGACGCGGCATGACAACCAGAAAGGTCCACCACCACAGGCCGATCGCGCCGCTCACTGGAACGGTAACCCAAAGACGGTGGAAGACAATCCAACTGCCGACGACAATTCCAATTCCGGTTAATACAATGGTCCAAGGCTGACACCAGAAGGGTTTGTGTGCCCAGAGGTTGTCGGAATCTGTGGAGTGGGTCATGGGGTGGCTAAGTAGGGTTTGAGGATGGGTGATGCATTTAGTCTAGCTCCGATGGGGTTAGCCATGATGGCCAGATATCTTACACGGTGTTCATGCGGTAGCGACGGGCGCAAAGACAGCACAACGGACTGAGGCGATTCGGGTTGCTCATTTGGATTTGGCAGCTTGACGATCGATCGTGGGAGGCTTCTTCTCACGGGGTTACGAGTTCGTAGGGCCGATCGCCCGTTCAAGATTGCTGGTCTTCTAGCAACATCTCAAGTATTTCAGACAGATTGTCTCGCAATTCGTCTGGGGTTTAGCCTTGAGAATGTGCGCCTGGAAAGTTAGGGATGTATACTCTACACGCCCAAGAGCTTGACTTTTTTGAATGACTGAAACTTCCAGCTCATCAAGCTTTTGAATTCTTTATACTTGTCAATATGGGCGGTCTCAATCAAACTCGAAATGGCCGTCCTAAAACTGTTAAAATCTGCATAATATTTAGAGTACAGACATTCCTTCCGGACAAATTTCCACAATCGCTCAATTAAATTTAAATGCGGGGAATAGGAGGGTAAGTACAAAAACGTAATCCCTAGCTCGAAAAACAACTCGCTGCATTATTAAATGAATTGAAAGCATTAAGAGAGGATCAAGATTCATGAATCAATACACAATGACGCCTCAATGGTCGGAAGAAGATCAACTTTTTCTCGTAACGATTCCCGAGTTTACAGAGAAAGTCATCATGCCTTGTACCCATGTCAAAACTCGCGAAGAAGCGATTCGGAATGGGGAAGAAGTCATTGAGATGTATCTCGAAGCTTGGCATTCCGAAGGCGAATTAATTCCAGAACCAAAAACTCTGCAAGCTGCTTGATCAGACCGTTGGCAACGCCTCCCGGAACGAGAATCGCCCCTTTCCTCATCCCGTTGAACATTCTTCAGAAGGACGATCGTGAATCAGTAGCTTTATAAGCATGAATCAAATTGGATAATTAACCCTATGGCAACATAAACCCAAACAAGGAATTCTCGATCGGGATCTTCCGCGCACACTCATCAGCCTCCACCTACGATCGTTACCACCTCCAAGACGTCCCCGTGAGCTATAACTGTCTCGGGCCAAAACTGCCGATGCAAAATCTCACCGTTGTACTCGATCGCTACAAGTTTCGGATTCATTCCAAGCTGCGTAAACAGTTGCAATAAACTCATCCCGGCCACACATTCCACCTCATTCCCATTCACACGAACATTGAAATTATTCATCGACGCAAAATCCTCACAATATGGCCTCTTCAAAACTCTCAATTCTCAATTCTTATTGCCTAACTGCGATAGCAAATACTGCGTCGTCAGCTTTGGTTCTTTGGCGTCCATAATAGCTCGCACGACCGAGACCCGCTTCGCCCCCGCCTCAACGACGGCCTTCACATTATCCATATCAATTCCACCGATCGCAAACCACGGAATTCCGCAGTGCGCCGCTGCGTACTTCACATACTCATAGCCCGCTGCTGCCTTGCCTGCTTTCGTCGGCGTCTCATGGACGGGACCTACGCCTAGGTAATCCGGCTCATCCGCCAACGCCAGCGCAAACTCATCCGGATTCGTAGTCGATCGTCCGATGATCTTGTCCGGTCCCAACATTTTTCGCGCAAAGGCATAGGGCAAATCATGCTGCCCGAGATGCACCCCGTCCGCATCCACCGCCATCGCTAGATCAATCCGATCGTTGACAATAAACAGTGCATCGTAGCGATGACATAGGGCTTTGAGAGCCAAGGCGCGATCGTAGCGAATGTCATCGTCTTGCACTTTGTCGCGGTACTGAACGAGCGTGAGTCCGCCTTGAAGAGCGGCTTCGACTGTTTCGAGTAGGGTCGTGGATGGGTTGGTGACGAGGTAGAGCGTGGCGGCTTTTAGCTTGTCGTGACGAGATTGGACCGGGTTCATAATGGCGTGGTCGAGCTGGTAGGTTTGGTAGCGCAATTGTTTCATCACTGCGCCCATAAAAGGCTCGTAGACCTTTCCATATTCTTCCAGAACACGGAGCGATTCTTCAACCCGACACAGATTAGCTTGCAAGACTGCTTTGATATCCGATCGAATGGCTTCTTGCGGATGCGTAATCGCCGTTCCTACATCGCCTGCCGTATCCCGCGCACGGCGAAACTCTGGTTTGTGCCATTGGCCTAGGGTTTGCCGCATGGATTTGCATTGGGCACTCAGGTCAGGATGGTTTAGCCCAAACCGACACCAATCTTCAATGACCCGTAAACCCTCACGGGCACGGTTGAGATTGGCATCTAGCAGACGATAGAGGGCGATCGGGGGTGTTGGGGATGATGTCATGGGTGAGGTTCGAGGTAATGGTGTGAAGTGTGAAGTGTAAGTAAAGAACGTGACAATAACGGGAGATCGCCCGGATTTAATCTGATCAGTTGAGAAAACTTGCAGTAAGCTACAGTTCAATCAATCCTATATGCCGTGAGTAGGACCGATCGCCCGTGAATTTAAAAAAAGTTAGTGTTTGCTTTAGTGGATTGCCTCTAAGTCTGTTCATAGGACTCGTCTGTCCCCTTCTACCCGTGCAGGCCGAGACTCCGCTCGTTCTTGCCCAAGTGCAGAGCTACAGTGTTCTTTACGTCAATGCCCAAACGGGAAATAATGCCGGGAATGGCAGCGAAACCGCGCCCTTTCGCACCATTACCCATGCGTTAGCCCAAGCCAATCCCAACACTATTGTCAAGCTTGCTCCAGGCACATACACTCAGCAAAGCGGCGAGGTTTTTCCGCTAGAAATGAAGCCTGGTGTGACCCTTCAAGGCGAAATCAGCGATCGAGGTCAAAATACTATTATTCAAGGCTCCGGGCTATTCCTGAGTAAAACCTCAGCCCGTCAGCAGGTCGCGATCCTCGGGTCCAACCGCGCTGGACTCCAAGGCGTTACGGTTTCAAATCCTAACCCGCAAGGCTACGGTCTCTGGATTGAGTCCAGCAGTCCGGTTGTGAGCGATAGTACGTTTACGGGGAACGGCCATGATGGGGTTTCCATGGTCGGCAACAGTGCCCCTATTCTCAGCAACAATTACTTCTACAGCAACGGAGCCAACGGGATCACCATCTACGGAACCTCACGTCCGGAGCTGAAGGATAATATTTTCGAGAAAACAGGGTTTGGTATCAATATCGCCCAAAACTCGGCCCCTCGTATCATCGGCAACCGCATCACCCAAAATAAAGATGGCATTGTGGTCCAGGGCAATGCAGCGCCTGTTTTGCGCAGTAATGTGATCGATGGCAACGATCGCGATGGCTTGGTGGCGATCGGCGAGTCTCGTCCGGACCTCGGCACCACGGCAGACCAAGGAAACAACACCTTTGCAAACAATGGCCATTTAGACGTGAATGCTAAGGCGAGTCGGCAGGTGATTCCGTCAGCAGGCAACCAGCTCACCCGAACGGCTGGGCGTCTTGATGCCAACGCGAGCTTTGTCGCCGCATCACCTCAGCGGGTCCAAGTACCTGTCCAAGCCTTTGTTCAAACGCCCGTGCAAATGCCGACCCAAGCGCCCGTCCAGATTGCGATCGCACCGACGACAGCGCCCACGACTGCACTGACTCAAAATACGAGTCAGGAACTAACCTTTACCCGTCCCGACTCTGAATCGTCTAGCGTCACGGCCATTCCTATTCCGGCTTCTAAAGCTAATTTCGCAGCAAGATCGACAGCGATCCCCTCAGCCGCGTTTCCGATCGCAACTTCACTGCCGATAGGTGTTCTGACGGTTATTCCACCTGCTTCTTCAACGCCTGCTCTGCCTTTGATAGCAAGCGTCCCGATCGCGGTTCAGGCGGGTTCGGGCGGCGGACGATCGTTGCCGATGCCGAAACAAGCCACCATTAAAGCGCCGATGCCAACGAGTATGACCTTTAATAATTTGGTCTTGCCCACTCGCGGGAATTCTGTCAGCCAACCCAATAGCCAACTCTACTCCGCTGCCAATACCCTACCTGTTCCGGCTTCCGCGATTCCAGTCGGCAACGTCGGGGACTTTTCCTCGGTGCCCGTCTGGCGTAAATCGGGCAAACGGCCTCAGGCCGCTGCGCCTAGACCCCTAGATTCGAGTAGTCTTCGCTATCGGGTTATTGTCGAAATGGACGGTGCAGAGGCTTTGCTGTCGATCGTGCCGGGAGCCTTTACGGCCACGGCGAATGGCAGATCTGTGATGCAAGCAGGAGCCTTCGGGGACCAAGGGAAGGCCAGTCAACTTCTCCAGCGTCTGATAAGTCAAGGGATCAAGGCATCAATGGAGCAGTTTTAACCGACGTCGGATACACTAGGGAATTGTTTCACAGGGTTCTCGACCGAGTTCTCTTTAGGTAATGTCCTTCCCTTTTAATAGCCTTCTGATTTTGCTGCTGCTGATTGTATCGAGTGGTGTGTTTGTGATGTCGGAGTTGGCAATCGTCTCGTCTCGGAAAGTTCGGCTTCAGCAGTCTGCAAATCAGGGGGACAAGGGGGCGCGTATGGCGCTCAAGCTCGCTAACGATCCCAATAATTTTTTGGCCGCCGCTCAAATCGGAATTACGCTCATTGCGATCGTGTCTGGGGCGTTTGGCGAGAAGATGTTTTCAACATTCTTACATCCTCTAATCGAAAGTATTCCACTGTTTAGACCGCAGAGCGAAGCTTTAGCCTTTGGAATCGCTGTCATTATTGTTACGTATTTGACCTTGATTTTGGGAGAACTGGTTCCCAAACGTCTAGCCCTAAACTCCCCCGAGTCGATCGCCCGATCGATCGCGGGTTCGATGAATGTGATTGCCAAGATGACGGCTCCTGTGGTTTATGTCCTCAGTCGATCGACTGATTTGATCCTCAAAATTCTCGGCGTTCGTCCGTCTGAAGAACCTCAAATTACAGAAGAAGAAATCCGTGTTCTGATTGAGCAGGGCACTGAAGCGGGGATGTTTGAACAGGCGGAAGAAGACATTATGAAACGGGTGTTTCAACTGGGCGATCGGCGCGTTACAGCAATTATGACGCCGCGTGTCGATATTATTTGGCTGGACATCGACGATCCCTATGAAGAAAATCTTGGAACGCTTCGAGAAGGTGCTCATGCTCGGTTTCCGGTGTGCCAAGATGGGTTAGACAATCTCCTGGGATTAGTCAAAGTCTATGACCTATTGATGGAGACATTAGATGGTCAACAATTAGACCTGACAAAATCACTCAAAAAACCAGTTTTCGTTCCTGAAAGTACGCGTGCGCTGAAGGTTTTAGAACTCTTCCAACAAACCGGAAATCAATTGGCTTTTGTAGTGGATGAGTATGGAGTGACTCAAGGTTTGGTCACGCTGACTGACATTTTTCAGGCATTAGTGGGTGATTTGCCCTCAGCGGCAGAGCTAGAAGAACCCCAAGCCATTCAGCGAGAAGATGGCTCTTGGCTTTTTGATGGAATGCTACCGATTTATCAATTTAAAGAAATTTTAGAACTAGACGATCGTGAACTTCCAAGCGAACATCGCGGAACGTATCATACCCTCGGTGGATTTGTTGTTATGTATCTTGGACGCATCCCGATTTCTGCTGATCATTTCACTTGGGGAAATCTACGATTTGAGGTGATGGATATGGACGGAAACCGCGTGGATAAAGTGATGGTAAGTGTGGTGAGTATTTGAATTGACTAAATTTTAAATAAAATAGGACTGCAGCTCACAAACTAGAAGTTGCAATCCTATAGTAGTTATTCAGACCAACACGTTATTTAGATCAACATTAGAATCTAAATCTACTTCTTTGCAGCTTCAAACAAACATTTGTCCGAATCACAACCCGCTGGGCCTTCGGTGATGACTTCACCCGAATCATACTTTGCTAATGCCCCGTAGAAATCATCTACTGTCCGTCGTTCGAGGACTTCGGCTGATAGCTTTAGGTAGGTCGATCGATCGATTTTCTCGAACGGCAACCGAGGAAACGGTGCATCAAACCGGGCCAACAATGCGGCACTCATGTACCCGTCATTAGTGGCGACAGAATCATAGATTACATCAGCTAATGCATCGATTTCATCCTCACGAAGTTCGATCGTCGCACTGGTATTGTGCGCGGTGTAATACTTCTGCACTTGCATGTAGAAATCAAACTGCGCCGTTGCTGAGAACAGTTCAATAGACACTTCATCCGCGCCCGGAATATTGGCCCAAGGAACTTCGACTGGAATTTCGACTAGCCATTCAGTACAACGTGGATCAAAGGCATCGGTGAGCAAGTTCCCCTGTTCATCTTTGTCAGACTGCGATGGAACAATGCTGTAACCATAATCTAAGCAAGCTAATGCCACGGGATCATTTTTGCCAAAGGTAATCCGACGGATAAACCGTTGGGCCTTGGGCGGATGCCAGCCGGAGGACGCGCCTGTGAGGAGGCTCTTGGTTCCGGCAGGTTGGACGGTGGTACAGCGGTTGGGGGGCTTGATGCCATGCTTGGTGCAGTATTCGGCGACGACTTTGTGGACGGTTGCTTTCCAGGTGGAGAGATATTCTTGTTCTTTGGCTTTGAATTCCAGTCCACGCATGGTGTTCGGACGGCCTGCTTCCCACCAGTTCAGCCATTCAGTCCCGAAGGCTTGCACGAAGAAGTCAAATAGCCCGGTGAACGAAACGCCTACGATCGGATCGAGCAATCGGGACTTTTGATAACGCGGTTCGGTGAATTGATGATTTAGCAATGCGGCAACTGTTAATCCACCCGCTGTAAATGCATCTTCCTGCGCTTTCAAATCTCTAGGATCAATTTGATTCAGATGAATCTCCGAAAGGTTGCAATGAAAATCTTCTCCAATAATCTCACCGCATGGATTTAAACCGTAACGTCCAAGGCGGTGTTCGACTTCTGCTACATCCATTTCAGGCTTTAGACTGAGTAGAAATTCAGCCCCTTTACTAGATTCGTAGGCATTAATGAACTCGATTTTTTGATCGCGGGTTTTTAGTAAGTCAGCGCTCGATCGGGCGATCGCTTCAGGGGCATACTGAATGGCTCCTTCTCCAGAATAAAACTGTTTCCGCACCGCATCGAGCACTTCTTGCTTCGTCGGCTTATGATGATAAACCCGCGTGTGGTTGGCCATCCGGAACGCATCGCGCTCAGGATCGATGCGCCAATTCCCATTATCGGCCTGTTGCCACAGATCATCCTTTGCCATTGCAAATTTTGTATCTGCACTGTTGCCCTGCCTCATCCCTGCGCTACGCCTAATATTTCCAGCCACGACACAGGCAGCGGCTTCATCAATGAGCAAACAGCATTCCACAGGCGTCATCTGACGACCGATCGCCTTGTTCAAAATCTGAGCGCATCGATCGTACAAATTCGGTAACTTAATCGGATTCGCAACACCGCCAAAGCCTTTTAGCTTCTCACCTGCGGGACGAATATTTCCAAGATCAATCGTAATCGTCACCGGACCATCAAAGCGCTCATCAGTAGACATTTCCAGCAATGCCTGGTAAGAATCTACCCACCCGCGACGGCTGTCTCCTGCAATGATTTCGACGGCGTTGCCATTAATGTTGACTTCGGTTGTCTCAATGCGATCGTTTTCCGGAACTGTTCCGATGCCCCAGCCCATTTTTACAGTCAAGACATTGCGAATCGCAGGCAATCTATTGGTGTATTTCGGCTCAATAATGGCTCCCGTCCCGCAGCCCATCATCGCCAAGTCCATCATCAACCCAAAGGCCGCCCAGTCAATCACATTTGTGCTAGTGCAATTGTAAGCGCCATTAAAATTCTCAGGCTTCTTAATCCACTCAGTTCCGCCCACCCAAAGCCACCGCCCTGACGGCAGACATTTGAGTTCCTGCTGCATCTGATTAACGATCGCTTTTTCGTCCTCTGTAAACTTGCCCAGTTCAGCCAAACCGCCCAACGTGCGACGCGTCACTTCGCTCCAAGATTCCCGACGCGTTCCCGTCAGCTTGCGACTGTAGGTGCGGTAGAAAACAGGGTTAGCGGCTGGGGCAGACGAGGGAAACTGACCATTGGCTTGGGCTGAGGTGGTTTCGACTGGGCGGACGCGTTGAATATCTTGGACCATGGGTGAATTGCGCTACAGATAGTGTGAAGGTTCCTATTGGCACACAATATAGCGCAGGATTGCGAATCTGGGAAGGATCTTGACTAACTGCGATCGATCGGCTCTCACAAAGTCTCAAGCTCTGAAGAAAAGTCAATCCGGCGATGCTGGAGACTCGCTAGCCTCTTGACAGTAGGCGCTAGCAATACCGCTTTTCAGCTTCAAATGTACGAAAGGAGATTTTGCAGGAAGTATCGTGAGTGTAAACCACGATCTCTGAGGAAAGGCGATACCCATGACAGTCGCAACTGACTGACGAAGAATGACGCTTAGGGAGTATCTAGACTATGACAACGGGACAGATATCCGCTATGAATTTGGAGATGAAGTCTTAGTTGAAATGGGTGCTGAAAATCCTTTGAATACCAACATTGCGATGATGTTAGTCTTTCTGTTGAGTGACTTAGAGAATAGCTCGAAAACTCTTGGCGATCGGCCATCAAATTGAAGTGAGATTGCCCTATGAGACTGCTAGACAGCCTGACTTATTGGTTCATACGATTGAGTCGGACGCAATGAATGTTGTCAGTCGTCGTAGCTTTCAAGCAAAGATAACCCTGAACTACTGCAATGGAAACGCTCGACCAGCCGTCATGCACCATTGCCAATGGATATCTCAGTCGATCGAAACAAGGAGAACAGCTTGATCCAAAATGCTTCATAGATAAAATCCTAGGTAATGCATTACTTTTTTATTGAGCGTGATCGTCTCTAACGGTGCGAATATGACTTTAGAAATTCATACAACACACTATGGGCTGAATGTTTTGCGCGATCGTCTAGCGTAATGATTCATTTCACTCTGTATTGGCCCCGAGCTTTTTGTACAGGGTTTGGGCGGGTTTGAGTAATCAAAAAATATTTGAGGATTGATCGTGAAGTCTAATGCCCCCCTGTTCGTCAAAGGATTTGTGCAATGGTTTACTAATTCTGGGTCAGGCAGAAATGCCGCTGTGCTATGTTTCCTAGCAGGTGCAGCGCAAATCGTAAACCCAGCAACAGCTCAAGCCAGCTCGACCTTAGCTAAGCCAGATGCTTCTCTAGTCTCTGTGTCAACGATCGCACAGCCAACAGCACAGCCAGCGCCGGATGACCTAGAAACTAGTAACTCAACAGCACAGGTTACATCAGTCTCCCAGCTTTCAGATGTCAAACCCACCGACTGGGCATTTCAGGCATTGCAATCCCTCGTTGAGCGCTATGGCTGCATTGCAGGCTATCCTGACAAAACCTATCGCGGTAACCGAGCCATCACCCGCTACGAGTTTGCCGCCGGGTTGAATGCCTGTATGGACCGCATCAATGACTTAATTGCCGCATCGACAGCGGATAGCGCGAAGAAAGAAGATCTCGCTACAATCCGTAAACTGCAAGAACAATTCAGCGCCGAACTCGCTACTCTGCGGGGTCGAGTGGATGGACTTGAGAGCAAGACCGCAACGCTGGCAAAACAGCAGTTCTCCACCACCACCAAGCTATCTGGGGAAGCAATCTTTAGTGTTGCAACAGCCTACGGTGCTTACGGTGGAGGCAATACAGGATTTCTCAACAACACCAATACGAATATTCTAGGCAACGGTACAGGACTTCCAGTTTCTCCTGCGGCGGGACGAGATGCAAACATCGTTTTCAACAACCGAGTGCGGCTCAATCTGAACACCAGTTTTACCGGTAAAGACTTACTGATTACTGGACTCCAGGCGCACAACTTTGGCGGTGGACCCAGCCCTGTTTTTCCAGGTGGAAGCAGCATTGCAGGCACATTGGGCTATGGAGATGCGGTATTTGGGAATGCCAGCAACGTCCGTCTTGGCTACGAGCCTCAGTTTCCGACGGTCAATCCTCAAACCCTAGCTGCGTCGGGCGGCAACAATTCCGTCAGTCTTTACAAGCTTCTCTACATTTTCCCGGTTGCCAAAAAGGTGACGTTGTTTGCGGGGACCAGCGCCGAAGTATCGGATGCGTTCCCCGCAATTTTGCCCTTTGCCAGTGAAGGACAAGGCGCACTGTCTCGGTTCGGTACGTTGCCCGCCTCCCATCGCCTATCCGGTGGCACCTCCCAAACTGGGTTGGCGTCAGCAGGTGGGGTTATTTGGAATATCTCTGACGCGATCGACCTGCGGGCCTTATATGGCAGCGTTAATGCGGCATTGCCCAACAATTTGGGATTTCCAGGAACCCCCTTGGGGGCTGGAGTCGGTGGGGGTAGTTACATCGCTGCGGCCCAACTCACGATCAAACCGACTAAGCAATTAGACATCGCCCTCAACTATGCCCATAGCTATCACCAAATCAATATTTTGGGAACGGGGCTATCCACGGCGGATGTTGCCGCCGTAGTCTTTCAGCCCACTGGTGCAGAGTTGGCAGCAGGCGGTAATATTCTAGGTGCGGTGGCGAACCAAGGAATCAACGTGGATACTCTAGGACTGTCGGCAGCGTTCCGCATTTCACCTACCATTACCCTAGCCGGGTCGGCCACCTATATTGCCAGTAATCTGGTCAATGTGAATGCCTCCACCAATTTTCTCAGTTGGATCGCAGGCATTCACGTTAAAGATGTGATTACCAAAGGCGGATCGGCGGGGATTTTGTTTGGGCAGCCCCTCAACCGAATCTCCACGGGAGGACGAGGCATCGATCCAGAAACAGCAACGCCCTTTCACTTGGAAGGGTATCTGAACCTTCGCATCACCGATAACATCAGCATTACGCCTGGGGCCTTTGTAGTGTTTAATCCCGAAGGATTTAGACAAAACAACACGGTGTTTGTACCTGTCGTTCGGACGACCTTCACGTTCTAACATTTTTTTAGCACTAGCAGCCAGCAGCAGTTGAAGGTGATAGTATTTGGGGCAATTACACCTGCTGTCCCAAGTATTTTAAAATCTGTGCAACTCGGTAAAAATCGTCACCCCGATCGATCGACAACAAATCCGACATCACATAACTCGGTTTCTCTTCTAATTTCTCACTTTTGTGCAATTGAATAAACCGAAACTCACTGCCATTGGTGACGAGTCCTGAGACTATTGGCTGTGTATTTGGACTAGTTAACATACAAGTCAATATTTGTGGAAACGCCAGCTTGAGGGAATAAGCTGTCCGTTTTGCCTCAATCGTCACAATCCAAATTTGGTTATAAAAAACCAATAGATCAATCAACCCACGCACCACTAAGCCTTCATCTTCGGTCATCAATTCCACTTTCTTTTCCGCAGTAACCTTAAACGGAGGACGAAAAAAGCCTGCAATGCGTAAAAGCGGGGCTAATATGACCATTTTGACGATCGGCTCTAAGGCATCTTTAGTCGATAAATACGAAAATTCCTCATTGACTTCATCTAATAATTTCATTTCAGCAACAGTCAGGCTAGGTAACTCGATCGACCCTTCCGCAAAAAGCTTTTGATCCCTTAGATGAACTAATCCAAAATCTTCCTGAAGCTGGTCCAGATTTACTTCTCGGGCTTGTAATGTTTGAGGCATGGGATGAGAATGCTCCTAGCGATCGCCATTACCATTGTAACGCCCGTAATCGTCATTTCTTATCTAAGCGATCGCTGCAAACTCTGTTCTAAGCTTCTCAACATCACCCGCAAACCATAGGATTCCTTAGAGTCGTACAGCGTCGAGAGTTCGCCTCCGGCGCGTTCGACTTTGCGCATTCTCGATCGGACCATTTGCATCCCTTTTTTCTGAACCTCAGTTAGTAAGGCTTCGTGGGGAAGGGTGGGGTCGGTGAGATTTTCCATGTCGGCAAAGAGATCGTTAATTGCCGTAATGGTTTGAATGAAGGACTGGGTAGCGTGGGCGATCGTTTGGGCAATCGCAGCGAGTTCGGCAATGCTGCCTTTGATGTGGCGAATGCTGCCGCCAACCCGCTGATCCGCATCACTCGTTAGAGCAATCAACCGACGCATGTCTTCAGTGACCGGACTGAAGGCCGTTAGATAATCAGATTGAGGAGACTTACTAGCGGCGATTGATGAATGAAGCTGAAGATGCAGCGCCTTTTGGCCCACTTGCTTGACGAGATCCGATAGTGTTCCGATCACTTCAAGATCCTTCGCTAGACTAATATCACTGCTGATCAGATGATCCGTTTCGCCTGCAACTTCACTTACTGATGAAAGACACTGCTGAAATAAATCTCGCGCTTGAGACTCTAGAAGTGTTTGAAGCGTCGTCAGACGGTGTCGAAGGTTTTGGCACTCTTCGGTCCGAGTGAAAATTTCATACTGTTGGCGTTCAAGGTGACACTGCTGGTTTTGGAGCGTGAGGTTGCGCACAGTCACCATTTGCTGAGCATCTTCTAGGACGATCGCCTGCTCGTCGAGGCGGCTTTGAAGATTCGCTAAGGCAAGATCGTATTCAATGATTTGTTGTTCTGGAGACCCTCCGATCTCTGACTGAGCCATTAGCACATCCCGCGCATCCACCATCCGCAGACTGCCATCGCGGAATGTAACCGCGATCGGATCAAAGGCCACCTTGCTAGGCCGCTGACGGATTTGGGCCGCCACTTCTAAGATGGGCGTGCGATCGCCAACCACCAACGGCGGTTCACCGTGGGACGGCATAAGATCTTCGATCGGTTGCTCCCAGCCTAAGGGACCCGCCGCCAAACAGCTCTGTTCAAAAAAAACCTGCCTAGAAAGAACTCCCACGAGTTGTGATCCGCTCACCAATAGGACTCCTGGCAAATGGGATTGTGCCTGAAATCTCAGCACAACCTCACGCGCTAAGGTCGTACTGGGCAGTTGGACATCGTAAAGACACAGCGAGCCAATGCAAGACTGGGGCGATCGGCAGGATGGAGTTGACGGGTTCATAGAGTAAGATTACCAAAATTCATATAAGCTTTGGGCGAATTCTCCGTTAAATCTCCGTAAAATTTAGGGAAATCTCAATCTCATTCACAGGATAACTAAGTTCTAGAGAAAGTATTGTTGAATCAATGCTGTTCACGCTGGTGACTCATGACTATTGATGACAGACTCGGTGACAAACCCGGTCAGGACAGGCTCCTCCATCAGCACCTAGGCGGACGATATGAGGTTTTGGAAGTCTTAGGATCCGGGGGCTTTGGACACACCTATGTTGCCGCCGATCGCCCATGAAATCCCCGAGGCCACAGCGCTAAGCGAAACGGCGACCCTTGAGTTTTTGGAAGAGCCGCTAGTGAGCAATGTCTCGGTCGTCCGCAGTTTAATAGCAATTTGTACTCGCTGGGCATGATCGCCATTCAATGTCTGACGGGGACGCATCCCACTTTTCTAGAGGCCGACCCCCGCAGTGGTGATTTGCTCTGGAAAAACCAAGTCACTGCTCGGCCTGAATTGATCGCCATTTTGGATTGTATGACCCGGTACCAATCGTCAAACCGCTACACTAGTGCTCGGGAGGTGCTTCAGGATTTACTCAACCCGAACCCCTAAAAAAATTACGCGCTAAACCCTGGACGATCGAGGCGACCACCGCCATACGCGACCAAATTCGATCGGCTTTAGCAAGTCCCCAGTTCCAAGTCGCGGGATCTGTGGGTCCCATTCGCTTCACCGAAACGGGCGATCCCCAGGAAGCCATTCAGCTCGTTACCTTACGATCGAACCCCCGCACAAACCAGCCTGAGTTCATTCCTCAAATGACGCGTCTCTCCAAGCCGTAACAGCCTAAAAATACACGAAGATTTGTAACATTTTGCGAAGTTTCTACCGCGTCGAATCTGCGATTTTTGTTACCTTTTTGGGGGAGCTTATGATCTACAATGCAATACGATTCATGTCTGAAAGACTGATCTACACATAGGCTTGGAAGAGGATTTTTATGAGCAATGGATACGTCGCTTTAGTCCTGCACGCTCACTTGCCATTCGTGCGGCATCCAGAAAGTGACTTCGTGCTCGAAGAAGAGTGGTTATATGAGGCAATTACAGAAACCTATATTCCCTTGCTTCAAGTCTTTGAAGGATTAAAGCGCGATGGCGTAGATTTTAAAATCACCATGAGTATGACGCCGCCATTGGTGTCAATGCTGATGGATCCTTTGCTGCAAGATCGCTATGATGATCACCTCTCAGCCCTAGAAGAGCTGGCCGAAATAGAGGTCGATCGGCATCGTCATAACGGCCACATGAAGTACTTGGCTGAGTACTATGTCGAAGAATTTAGTAAAGTTCGTCAAACCTGGGAAAAGCACGATCGGAACCTAATCGGCGCATTCAAGCGGTTTTTAGACTCCAACAACCTCGAAATCATCACCTGCGGAGCCACTCACGGCTATCTCCCGCTGATGAAAATGTATCCCCAAGCCGTCTGGGCACAGCTCAAAGTCGCCGCCGAACACTACGAAGACACCTTTGGTCGCGCCCCTAATGGCATCTGGCTTCCGGAATGCGCCTATTACGAAGGCTTGGAGCGCATGGTTGCCGATGCCGGGATGCGCTACTTCCTCACAGACGGCCATGGCATCCTCTACGGTCGCCCTCGCCCTAAATTTGGCACCTACGCCCCAATTTTCACCGAATCAGGCGTTGCAGCCTTTGGCCGCGATCAAGAATCGTCCCAGCAGGTCTGGTCTTCAGAAGTTGGCTATCCGGGAGCAGCGGAGTACCGTGAGTTTTACCGCGATCTCGGATGGGATGCGGAGTACGAGTACATCAAGCCGTACATTATGCCCAACGGCCAGCGCAAAAACGTCGGAATAAAGTATCACCGAATTACCGGAAAAACCGTGGGTTCCAGCGACAAAGCGCTCTACGATCCCTACTGGGCAAAGGAAAAAGCGGCGATTCATGCCGAAAATTTCATGCTCAACCGCAAGGAACAGGTCAGTCATCTCAGCGGCGTTATGGGGCGAAAGCCGATCGTGGTTTCTCCCTACGACGCCGAACTCTTTGGTCACTGGTGGTACGAAGGTCCGTGGTTCATCGACTACTTCCTGCGCAAATCTTGGTTTGATCAAGATAGCTACGACGTCACTCACCTGGCCGACTACCTGCGTGACAACCCTCATCAGCAGGTTGTACGGCCATCCCAATCGAGCTGGGGTTATAAGGGCTTTCATGAGTACTGGCTCAATGAAACGAACGCCTGGATTTATCCGCACCTCCACAAGGCTACTGAACGAATGATCGACCTGTCCCGCATGGAACCTGCTGACGAACTGGAATGGAAGGCGCTCAACCAAGCGGCGCGAGAACTGCTCTTGGCCCAATCCTCTGACTGGGCGTTCATCATGCGCACTGGGACCATGGTGCCCTATGCCATCCGCCGCACCAAGTCTCACTTACAGCGGTTCCATAAAATACATGACGATCTCAAAGAAGGCAAAGTAGACTCTGGCTGGTTAGAGAAAGTCGAGGAAATCGACAACATCTTCCCGAACATTAACTACCGCGTCTATCGATCGCTATAGCGTGAATTGAATGGGAGCAATGTGTCATGCAACTCGGCAAAATTCTAAAGGACGATCAATCCTATAGTTTTAGCTCTTACTTTGAGATGAGTTATGAAGCTGAGGAGATTTTTGCCGAGTTTGGATTTCGATTAGAACGAGTGAATCTGGAGTTTCCCCGATCGTACGAGGGTTTGGATCTTATGTTACCTGCCCTCGATCGTCGCATCCGCCGAATGCTGCCTAGGGTAAGTCTCAGTAGCGAAACGGCACGACGGGAAATGCTGGTTGCTCCGATTTTGATGGAGTTAATCGATCTGTGTGATGCGCAGTTACGAATTGAATATGCGCTGAATGTAAACAACTGGCTAAAAGGGAATTTAGACTATCTGATTCGGGTTCCAAAAATGAAGCAATCTCTTCTGGTTATCGAAGCAAAACGAGACGATCTCGATCGAGGCTTTGTCCAAATGGCTGTCGAGTTAATTGCATGGTCAAAAGTCCAAGAGCAGCGCTACTTTTATGGTGCGGTAACGATTGGAGAAGCGTGGAGTTTTGGGATGCTCGATCCGATCGAAAACGTGATTTACCAAGACATCGGTCTCTTTTCCATCCGCGATCCTGAGATGCTAGCCGATCTCGCCGCAGTCCTAGCAGGTATCTTGAATCAGCGAGAGTAATGGTTCTAAGATGTGCCGTCAGGGAATCATTAAGTTGGTTCGGAAAACGCGATCGAGATATTAAATTAGAGGCTGAACTTGATCTTTTATGGGTTGTAGAGCAAGACATTATGCAGCATAAACAAGACGCAGAAAAACAAGCTGAGAAATCTCGCCTTCAAGCGGCTATCCACGCCCTCGAAGCAAAATGAAATCAGCAACGTCTGCAAGAGCAAATCGAAGCCGATCGTGCTCAGCTAAAAGTACTCGAAGCCAAACGCCAACAGGAAATGCAAGCTGATCGCAACCGAATCAGAGAGGAGTCCCAGCGAAAGGAATCTGACCAGAAAACCCATACTCGTCCTATCGACAAGTCTGACCAACCCGTTCCCGATCGTGTTAGCACCGAGAGACCCAAGCGATCGTCCACCGTAACCCGCCAAATCAAATCTAAACTGGAAAAACTCTGCGGTAGTGATTATCGATTAGCCCAACGTTTGGTGGAAGGAATTCGGGTAGACCATCCCGATCGATCGGAGCAGTGGTGTCGGAAGAAAGCAGTATGGGATATGGAGCGCGACAGGCGTCGGTGATTTAGAATAGATATTAAACGCTTTACGACTTCCCTAATCCCTATGCAGCTTCACCATCAAAACCGCAGTTATACGTTTGATTGGCGATCGCGCACTTATCTCATGGGTATTTTGAACGTGACTCCGGATAGTTTTAGTGATGGGGGACTGTACGATAACGTGGCTGCTGCGATCGCTCAGGCGAGACAGATGATGAATGACGGCGCAGATATTCTAGACATCGGCGGACAGTCTACAAAACCCAACGCTGAAGAGGTGACGCTAGAACAGGAACTCCATCGGGTGATTCCGATCGTTACCGCACTCCGAAAAGATCCGAGCTTCGATCGCATTGCTGTTTCGATCGATACAACAAAGGCGCTGGTGGCAAAGCTGGCGGTTGAAGCCGGGGCCGATATGATTAACGACGTCTCTGGCGCAACGTTTGATGGGCAAATGTTAGCAACGGTCGCAAAACTTGGGGTGCCGATCGTTTTGATGCACCTTCGGGGCACACCTAAGACGATGCAACAGTTGACGGACTATGAGGACCTGACGGGTGAAATCATTGAATTTCTGCGCGATCGAATGGCTGCTGCGATCGTCGCTGGGATTTGTTCTGATCGCCTTATCATTGACCCTGGAATCGGCTTTGCGAAGACTGGAGAACAGAGTTTAGAATTGCTGCGAAATATAGAAAGATTCAACGTTCTCAACGTGCCAATTTTAATCGGAACATCCCGAAAGAGCTTCATCGGTAACATTCTGAATCAATCCGACTCAACGAAGCGCATCTGGGGAACGGCAGCGACTTGTGCGGCGGCGATCGCTCATGGAGCCGATATCTTACGGGTGCATGATGTTGCAGAAATGGCTGACGTCATGCGAGTTTCGGACGCGATTTGGCGGAATAGATAAGGCTATTTGCACCTAACCATCCTGAAAGGGCAGCATCAAAATTCCTAAAATCTTATCTAGGTTCCCAATAAAATACTCAGGTCTATCAATATGTGCGATCGTCCCCTCTAACGTCAAGAACCGCCACAAACTACCCGTTGTCACCGCGCCATAAATAGTCGGAATGAGCTGTCCTTTCTGTTCGTTGAATAGCTGAGCTGCGACCATTTCAGCAATACATTGCCCCAATCCACTGCGAATACTTTCATTTTTAGCCTCCACTATTGTGATCACTGGGGCGACAATATCCACCTGTTCCGCTGACTGACTCAGAATGAAATCACAAAAACCGACCAAACCCTGCGCAGGGTCTACATTAAAATCGGTTCCTGAGAATAAACTTGAGGGCTGATTCGATCGTTCTAAGATTTCACCCAAAATCGGCGCGATCAAAAATTCCGATCGGACTTTTTCGGTATTCACGAGAGTCACAAATCGTTCGCAGCGTTTCAACCCCTCTTGTAAATAAGGTGACGCCTCCATTCCAGCCACGTCTCCAAATAAGCTCACCCCTTCTATCACCGTAATCCCTAACTCACTCTTCAACCGCGCTAATGTAAAATCGCTATAAGCCATGGTGTTTTACTCCTCATCCAACGATCGATCGTCGTTATTATCCGTATTTTAAGTAGTCTACTTCCCCCATAGGCATAAATAGCTATGATGTCCTCCTGAGTTTCTTAGATCTCTAATCGGGAAAGAAATCAGGATCGATCGCTCGTTCAAACTCGTACGGGCACTTCGGCGGAAAGGTTTCATCGGGTAGATTGGTCTCTTGAATTGCGAGATCGAGACCGTTTAAATACGCATCTAGTAGAGCGGTTGAACGGTAAGATTTGAGACTTGGACTTTCAATCAGTAACTTGGAAATCCGACGACGTTGTTCTCGGATAGTTGCACGCGAGCTATTGCTACGCTCAGTACTTTGGTATTGCCATTTCAGGAGATGCCCAAGTAGAACGGCCAATCGATTTTCTAACTCCTAGCGTTCTCGTCTTCCCAAACTCTCAATCTCTTCCACTAAGTTCCCAACATCCAATCCCTCCCACTGGCTCGATCGCAGCGCTTCAGCCATTTCGTGGGTCCACGCATGAAAATCTCGATCGTAGAGCGTCTGTTGATTCGTTGGATGTTGAACGGTAGACTCATATGCTGCAACAGTCATAAGGGTATGCCAAGGGTTTTGTAGGCGTGCTGACGCGTTCTATTCTTCTAGTATAACTCGATCAAAAAGGGGTAAGCCGTAGCCCACCCCTTTCTTTAATCTATGACTCGCTTAATAGGCTAGACGTATTGCGTCCTACACTTTAGCGGCGACTTGCTTGAGTTCACCTTTGGTATACTTGCGTGCAAACTCTTCCAAGCTGACTTGCTTGATCTTGCTTGCTTGACCCGCACACCAGAACTCTTGATAGCGATCGGAGCACACTTTTTGCATGTACTTAATCGAAGGCTTCAAGAAGTGGCGAGGATCAAATTCTTCAGGTTTGGCTAGCAACGCTTCACGCACCGCAGCGGTAATCGCTAAACGGTTATCGGTGTCGATGTTGATCTTCCGAACGCCGTTTTTGATTCCCTTTTGGATTTCTTCCACGGGGACGCCGTAGGTTTCAGGAATCGCACCGCCCTTCGCATTGATTAGCGCGATCAAGTCTTGAGGAACAGACGACGAACCGTGCATCACCAAGTGGGTGTTAGGCAAGCGCTTGTGGATTTCAGCGATCAGGCTGATGGCCAAGATTTCGCCCGTGGGTTGGCGAGTGAACTTGTACGCACCGTGGCTAGTGCCGATCGCGACAGCCAATGCATCGACTTGCGTGCGCTCTACAAATTCAACCGCTTCGTCTGGGTCAGTCAACAGTTGAGACGCATCAAGTTTGCCTTCAAACCCGTGACCATCTTCTGCTTCGCCCATTCCGGTTTCCAAGGATCCCAGGCAACCGAGTTCGCCTTCGACCGATGCGCCAATAGAGTGCGCGACTTTAACGACTTCAGCCGTGACGGTGACATTGTACTCAAAGCTAGCGGGTGTTTTTGCATCCGCCATCAAGGAGCCGTCCATCATGACAGACGTGAAATTATTTTTGAGGGCCGAGTAGCAGGTTGCAGGCTCGTTCCCGTGATCCTGGTGCATCACAATGGGAATATGGGGGTAGGTCTCGACCGCTGCCAAGATCAGGTGGCGCAGGAAGTTTTCGCCCGCGTAGGTCCGCGCACCGCGAGACGCTTGCAAGATCACCGGGCTGTCGGTTTCATGGGCAGCCTGCATGATCGACTGGATCTGCTCCATGTTGTTGACGTTAAATGCTGGGATACCGTAGCCATACTCGGCTGCGTGATCGAGCAAGAGTCGCATAGGGACGAGTGCCATGGAATTCCTCCTAAAGGGTTTGGTCAGCGGATAAGTACTTTGATCCTAAGATTAACTTTAAAGCAAGAGCGCACCTACAATTCGTCCCGTTACCAATCTCATTCACTCCTACCCATCCATTGCAAACATCCCCATAAGATCCCCATAAGCATCATGTCTCATCCTGTTCTCTACTTGGCAATCACAAATCATGGCTATGGCCACGCAACACGAGCCGCATCCGTAGCTGCTGCGATCGCACAACTGGATCCAAACATCACCCTAATTCTGGCGACTACCGCCCAGCGATCGATCCTTGATGCGTATTTGCCCGGAGACTGGATCCACCACGATCGGGGACTAGATTGTGGGGTGATTCAAGCGGACAGTATGACGATGGATTTACGGGCAACGTTGGAGCAATTGCAGGCGATTCGGCGAGCCTCGGCGGTGACTATTGCATCGGAAGCCCGTTGGCTGAAGCAACAGGGCGTCGGCTTGGTGCTGGGAGATATCCCGCCTTTAGCCGCACCGATCGCCCATGCGGCAGGCGTTCCCTGCTGGATGATGGGTAATTTTGGGTGGGACTTCATCTATGAGGCGTGGGTTGGGGAGTATCCGGCATTCCAGGTGGAGGTGGATTGGATTCGGGCGTGCTTTGGGCAGTGCGATCGACTTTTTAAAATGCCGTTCAGCGAACCTATGACGACGTTCGGTAATGTAACGAAGGTGGGATTGACGGGGGTATCGCCCCGGTTTGATGAATCGGTGATGCGATCGAACTTTGACTTGGGAGATATCCCGCGCGAGAAGATCATCATGCTGACCTTTGGCGGACTGGGCCTGAACCGGATTCCTTACGAAAATGTGTTGAAGTTTCCAGACTGTCGATTCATTTGTTTTGATCTGACGGCACCCGAGTTGCCAAACTTGATTCGGGTAGACGATCGCTTTTATCGCCCAATAGACTTTGCGCCGCTGCTAGGACGATTGATTTCCAAACCGGGTTACAGCACCTTTTCTGAAGCCTGTCGCTATGATGTGCCATTGGTGAGCTTGACGCGAGACGGCTTTGCGGAGGCTCCCATTTTGGTGGCGGGGATTCAGGATTGTGCAGTGAATCAGGTCGTGGAGACAGAAGACTTCTTCAACGGCGGCTGGGAGTTTTTGCATCAGCCGATGTTGCCGCCCCGTACCGCGACGAAACTGGCAAAAGATGGGACCGAGACGATCGCCCGTGCGGTATTCGATTATTTTGCCACTGCTCAGGACAGAGAAATCGCTTCACAATAGAAATCAAATCATTTATTAATTCTTAATGTTCTTATTAGTATTTGTAGTCGTCAATAAGCAGCTTCTGATTAAAATTTTGCATCAGTAATTTTACATATCTTTGATTTAAACGTCTATTTGAAACGCTATTTTTCACTTATTACTTGCAATGAATGTGACAAAATAATGTGCATTTAAAATTGATTCAGATGCTAAAAAAACGATCGATGCAATCACCATCACTCTAAGATGTGTGCTTTTCGATCGTTGTCACATTAATGCCTGAATTCCCTTTCCGCCTAAATTGTAGAATTATAAATAATTTATTTAGGCTCAAAATAAATTGTTATCTTCTATGTAAAACTGGGTAAGTTATGAAAGTAAGTTAATCATGAACTTGCTACAAGACCGTGATTAACTTAGGCTGAAATGCTTCAACATCTTAAGGACTACGTCTTTTCATACTCCTCAATCCTAAATTGATCTCAGTTGATAATTAAGTAGTTTTACGTAACTCATTAAAACTGACTCTAACGGCTTTCTCAGTAACACTCAGTAGAACATCCAAAAGTTTATGAACGGTAAGACTTCCTTCGTTTGCCAGCGTTTGCTGGCGGCAACTTTCCTTCTCAGCGGATTGAATGCACTCGTTGCACCTGCATTTGCAGACGGTACGGCAGCAGGAACCTCGATCGATAACACAGCCACTGCGACCTACGACAACCCTGACGCTCCCGGCACCCCTTTTAACGCGACTTCCAATACGGTAAAGGTCACGGTGGCTGAGGTCGCTGGGATTACCGTGACCCCTTTGTCTACGATCGATGTCAACGGTGGCGTGGTTGCTCCCAATGACCTCGTGAACTATGAATTCAAAGTGGCTAACGTTGGTAACGACATTACCGAGTTCTTTATTCCAGGTACGCCGAGTGTAGTCGGACCCGCATCAGCAACCGCTGTCCAGATTACAGGTTACATTCAGCCAAATGGCACTCGTGTCAACTTCGCCCCCCTCACAATACCTTCAGCAGGGGCTACGACTGGGACGCTGACAGCATTGCCAGTTTTCCCGAATCCAGCAGGTGGAAATTTCCCCGCAGGCGTGATTCCAGCGGGCTACTCCTTGGTCGTCAATGTTCCGACAACGATTAGCAACTTGGCTGCATCTGGCGCACCTGTGACTGTTCGACTCGGTAACACGGGTGCAAATGATAACAGTGCTAGCACCCAAAACCAAACGAATGCCACACCGACTGCGACAGATAAGGTTCGGACTGTAGATTACACCGGAGAAACGGGTGCGACTGCGGGACCTGTTTCTGTGGAAAAAGAAGCATCTTCCATTCAAACCGTGCAAGTGGGTTCTCAATCACAAGCTCTCGCAACCCTTCTCATAACTCGCACTAGCTACGTGCCCAACTCGCCCACCATTTTGTCGGATGACGTGATTGGCTATGGCTTGACTCTGAAGGTAGAGTCTGCGGCACCGGCGGGAAGCACGAGTATCACACCGGGTAAGCTGGTTGGGACGGATGTCAAGGTGGGTGGTGCAACGGTCAATCGCGTGCTGCTATCCGATGCAGTTCCGGCCAATACTGACCTGACGGCAGCCACTGATATCGTCACACCCAATGCAGATTGGACTATGATCTACACGACAGATGCGTTATCTATCCCGGCAACTAATGCGGCTTGGACGACGGCCTTTAGTGCCTCTGCGACTCGGGTTGGGTTCATCTATGATGCTGGAACGAAAGGTCCGATCGCTGAAGGAACGACCCTTACGGGTTTTGGCTTTAAGGTTGTGACGAATGGTGTGACGGTCACTACGCCAACGAACATTTTCAACATTGCCCAAGTCTTCGGACAAACCCAAGGTAATGTCGGCCCTACAGCGCCCTTGGTATACGACGAATCGGGTGACCAAATGCCCAGCAACTTCAATGACAATGGAACTCCCGGCAACACGGCAACCCTAACTCCCACATCACCCAATATTCCCGGAGGCAATCCCAACCCAACGAATGATGGCGTTGACAATACCAATGACAACACGGGACAAGGCCCTGGCGGTGAAGATAATGTGACCACGATCGCGCTTTCTGGGGCGATTTTGAATGGTCCTGCTGGAAATCCAGGAGCCGTTGGTCCGACGGATAACAACAGCGACTTCACCAATCGCAGCACTCCGGTCCCGGCGAATACTCCACCACTAGTAGCTGGCGGTATTGATCCTGCGGAAGTGACCTTCACTAACTCCATCCAGAATCCCAGCACAACGGCTCCTTTGGCGAATGTCTTATTGGTTCCTGATGCCGCATTGTTCGTAGCTTCAGCAGGTGATCAACTCCCCCCTAACGGCACTAAGGTCTCGATCATCTACGGGGGTCAGACAGCGGTCTACACCTTCGATGCAGCAGCAGGTGTAAACAACTTCGTGTTCACGTCAGGAACTGCCATTACGATTCCGACGCTTGCCGCGAATCAAGTGGTCAACTATGACGTGAAAGTAGACTTGCCAGCAGGGACAACACTCTCCACGGATACCGGAAAAGGCTTCTCGATTCCAATCTACGCATTTGTCGATGAGGGCACTAAAAACTCTCGCCCAGATCCGACTGAGCTAACCCAAAACCGGACGATCGATCGGGTCTATACCGGATTCTTGAAGCTCACGAAAGAAGCCCAAATCTTGGATAAAGATGGCGCAACGGTTCTCGTTCCCTTTACCACTAACAGCACATTGTTGGCGAATAAAGGCTCGATCGGACGCTTCATTGAATATCGCATTAGCTACAAGAATATTTCCATCGCACCTGCCGGGAATGGAAATGCAACCTTGGATGCTAAAAACATCGCGATTACTGAGGATGGCGTTAGCGGTGGCAATAGCTGGGCAAAAGATAGCGATGGTAATGGCTTGATTGATACCAGTCACAAAATGGGATCAGTTTCTGTTACTTACGGGGGTCCTGCCAGCGTGACGTACTTACCAAGCGGTGAACAAACGGGAACTACAGCAGCATCTGACGTGACCCAATATGTCCACAAACCTGGAGTCATCATCCAGCCTCAAGACCAAGGTAGCTTCATCTTCCGACGCAAAATCAACTAGGGAATGAAGAATTTAGAACAAAGAATGAAGAATTTAAACCCTTCATTCTTCGTTCTAAATTCTCCGTTCTTTGTTCTAAATTCTCACTTCAACATTCTAAATTCTTCATTCCCCGAGGTACTCCCTGTGAATAGATTCTCCACTTCCACGAAACGCCTTGCATGGGTTGCTGTGGCGGCTAGTGTAATTGCCATCTCTGCACCCCTGAACCAAATCCCTGTGATTGGTCAAGCGTTTGATGCGGCGGTTGCGATCGCGCAAAATGCCCAACGTCCCGATGTCAAGCTCAACTTAATTGCTGAACGCCGTAATGGTGATTCTTGGCAAGGCAGCAGTTTGAACGATGCGCGGCCCGGTGATGTATTGCGCTATAGCCTTAAGGGTAAAAATCAAGGCAACCGTGCTGCAACCAATTTCGCACTCACTCAGCCTGTCCCAAAAGGCACGGTTTACGTGGCGAAATCGGCTACAGGTAAGGCTCAAGTTCTCTATAGCATTGACAGCGGCAAGACCTATAGCGCTCAACCCATGATTCAAGTGAAGCGAGCAGATGGCACAACGGAAAGCCGCCCAGCGCCTGCTGAGTCTTACACTCATGTCCGATGGAAATTCCAGAATGCGATCGAACCCGGTGCTGATACGTCTGTCTCTTATCAAGTTCGTGTTCGCTAAATGATTTAATTTTGCAATCCTAGTTCTGATCAGGATTGCAAAATTAATCTCAACTTCTAACGTGAAACCCTTCTGCGCTGAAAGCCTTTAATTTCCACGGCTGCTTCTCTATCTAGCGAGTTATTGAAAACCATGTTTTCCCCCTTTCTGAAATCTCCATCGCTACGATCGCAAGTGCTCGTAAAACCGCTGCTATTCGCGACAACGGTTTCGGTCCTAGCTTCAACTGCACTGCTAGCTCTATCTTCAAGTGCAACTGCTCAACAGAAACCGACTTCTACCCGAGTCGATCTGTCGAACCAGGCAGAGTATATCTACGAAGCGGTTCCGCAACGAGGATATTCTGATCTGCCAATGGAGTTTCGGGGGAAAACGGCCCGCATTCAAGAAAGCTTCGATCGTTTAATTGACCCACTCGGTAGAATTGTCGGCTGTGCGGGTGAAACTTTGCCCAGTTACAGCGGATTCAGTGTTGCATTCTATGACGCAGATCCCAGCGATCCGACGGGTGCAAGTATTGGTCGGATCACGGCGATGACTCGAACTGAGTTTCCAGATATTCCCAACAACGGAATCTCCCTTGGATTACAGCCTAATGTTGAAAACAATAATCCTTATTCAGTCACCGACGGAACGCAAGGCACCTACAACTTCTTACTCGATCCGTCAAAGGGTCAACTAGATACAGGTCGGGCTTATATCTTAGTCGTGAATACGCCGCCCGGTTCCATCTATTCGCCGCGACGGATTCGCATCGTTATAGGTGCAAGAGTCGGTAACAAAGTGGCGTACACTGCGACATCCCTGGATGGCAAGCCACTTGAAGCGAGTAATGGCCAGACGACCACTATAGGAACTATCACGATTAATGATGCAGAGACAACAGCCTTAAGCTTGGCGGTGTTCGATCTTGCGACTGGTCTTTGTCAAGCACAAGAGATTCAAATTATTAAGTCAGGCGATCGGGCTAGTGCATCTCCCGGCGATGTTGCAATTTATCGTTTATCAGTTCGCAATTTAGCGAGCGCACCTGTTAAAGATTTAAAAGTTACTGATAACCTTCCCGTTGGCTTTAAATTTGTTGAAGGGTCTGCACGGGCCGAATTTCTTGGGGTCAATCAGCCGATCGTCGCGTCCCTCACGGGCAACAACAGCGTCCTCTTCACGCTGCCCAACGTCAACCTCCCAGCCGCGACCAGCAGCACAAGCCGTCAGACTTTAAATATTGCTTACGGAGCGGTTCTGACACCGGATGCAGTGCGGGGAAACGGGATGAACTTGGCCTCAGTGGCTGGGTTACGGACGGACAATAATCAACCCGTTAAGGACGGTCCTGCAACCCACAAGATGCGGATTACATCGGGAATCTTGGCAGACTGCGGCACAATTATTGGTCGTGTTTTTGAAGACAAAAACTTCGATGGCGAACAGCAAAATAATGAACCTGGAATTCCAAACGCGGTCGTGATTCTCGATGACGGAAATCGGATTACCACCGATGCAAATGGATTGTTCTCAGTTGCGAATGTACAGCCCGGTTATCGCAGCGGTGTACTGGACTTCAGCAGTTTACCGGGATACACCCTCGCCCCCAACCGGAAGTTTAAGGAGCGCAATAGCCAGTCGAGACTCGTGAACCTTGCGCCGAGTGGATTGGTGCGGATGAATTTTGCAGTTACACCCGCGTTTCAGGAGGCAGGGAAATGAAACTTAGTTTACTGCTTTTGAATGTAGTGTCAATGGTTGGGTTAGTGGCGATCGCGACTCCTACCCGCGCGAACCCTACTCCCACCAGGCCCATCGCACCGCCCTCAACTGCGCTGCCTATCATGCCTCCTGTTGTCATGTCTGACATGATGCCAACACCCGTTGCAACACCCGTTGTAAATCCAGTTGCGACACCCATTGTAAATCCAGCATCTAGCCCCGTTGTAGCCCCGATCGCAAACACTCCCGATCGCGTTTCCAGCAACGAAGTCAAAATCCTATCTCCGACAACGCAATCGGTGATGAGCGATCGAGCGGCGACCGTTGTGTTGCAATTCAGCGCTGATCAAAACGTCGTGCTGATCGTGAACGGCCAGCCTGTTGATGCCAAGCAAGTGGGCCGCACTGAAAAAAACAATACCACTAAGCAAACCACCCAAACTTGGTACGGTGTCGTCCTCAAAGAAGGCGATAACGTTATCATCGCAAATTTGTTGGATGCGAATGGAACGATTACCAGCTCGACCCATGCATTGCTTCAAGTTCGGGGTGCTGCAACCAAGCTGAAGGTAATATCCCAAGAAACGCGAATTCTAGCGGATGGCCGATCGATCGCCACTATTGCAGGTGAATTGCTAGACGCAGCAGGCAACCGATCGAACCGAGATGGCCTCGTGACCTTAAGTGCCAACTCCGGTGAATTCATTGGCGTAGATGCGAACCTCGATCAACCTGGATTTCAAGTCAAAGTCGAAAACGGTCAATTTATCGCCAAGCTCCGATCGTCTCTCGAAGCCAAGATCGTCAACATTCTCGCCACTTCCGGCGACATGACAGCCTACACCACAGTTGAATTTGAAACTAACTTACGATCGTCTATTGCAACAGGTGTGATTGATATTCGGCTTGGCGCACGCGGTACCGACTTCCACCGCAGCTTCCGCGATTTTCTGCCCGTAGACGGCAAAGGCGGCACCCAGCTTGATGTTCGTGCTTCAGTATTCACTAGCGGCAAGATTGGCGAATGGTTGTTCACAGGGGCATACAACAGCGATCGAGCACTGAACAAAACTTGCGACAATACCACCCGCCTGTTTCGCACCGAACAAGCCTGCGAAAACCAATATCCAGTCTATGGCGATAGCTCCAGGTCCGATATCCTGACGCCCTCCACGGATAGCCTGTATGTCAAGCTCGAAAAGACATCCCGCATTACAGGTGCAGGCAGCGACTTCGCCATGTGGGGCGACTACAACACTGAAGAGTTTTCCACCCGATCGCAGGAGTACACGTCAGTCTCCCGCCAGCTTCACGGCTTTAAGGGCAACTACAACATCGGCAACCTCCAAGTCTCGGGATTGTATGCCAACAATGTCCAAGGCTTCCAGCGCGACACTATTGCACCTGATGGCACCAGCGGCTACTACTTTGTTTCTCGCCGCCTAATGACCGAAGGCAGCGAAGAAGTCTACCTCGAAACAGAAGAACTCAACCGTCCCGGCACGGTGATTGAACGATCGCGCCTCACCCGTGGTCCTGACTACGAAGTGGACTATAGTCGAGGAACTTACCTGTTCCGGAAGCCCATTTTCCGCACTGATATTGGCGCTGACGGCACGCCACTCGTTCGCCGAATTGTGACGACCTATCAATACGATCAAGAAAGTGCAGACAACAAAATCTATGCCGCCCGCGCACGCTACCACTTCTCCCACGTCCAAGGGAAAGAAAGCTGGCTAGGTGCGACTTACTGGAAGGAAGATCAAGGCGTTCGGAACTTTGAACTCTACGGCGTCGATGCAATGTTACCGTTGGGTAACAACGGTTCGTTAATTGCAGAATATGCGCGATCGAACCAGTTCACCGATATTTTGGGCCAGTCTTCCGGCAGTGCGTTCCGCATCGAAGCCAATGGCGAAATTGCTAAAAATGTAACGGGTAGCGCTTACTATCGCAGCACCGATCCAGGATTTGCTAACAATGCAACCGTCAGCTTCACACCGGGCCAAACTCGCTACGGCGCACAGGTCACAGCCAAGGTGGGCGATCGAACCAATGTCAATGTGAAGTTCGATCGTGAAACCAATCGCGGTACAGCTCCTCAGCCATTACAAACTACGTTTGACCTATTAAATCCACGTACAGAACCTTTGCCTGGAACCCGCCTTGACAACGATCTCACCACTATTAGCGCTGGCGTTCAACAAAGGATTGGGAGTGGCAACCTGACTATGGACTGGCTGCACCGCGATCGCACGGATAGAGTCTCGCCGTCCAATACCGGAAGCTCGGATCAACTGCGCACTCGTCTAGCGTTGCCGATTACCTCAAAGCTGAACTTCATCGCTCAAAACGAAACGACCCTATCCAATAAGAACGATGCATTCTATCCCGATCGCACTCTTCTAGGACTCGACTGGCAACTTATGCCGGGAATCAACGTCCAACTCGCCCAGCAATTCTTTACCAGCGGCCAATATGCTGGACAGAACACCACAAGTTTAGGTCTAGTCGGCGATTACAAACTCTTCCCCGAAACAACGCTTAGCGCCCGCTACGGCATTGTGGGCGGTTCGGATGGACGACTGAGCACCCAAGGCGCGATCGGTATCCGGCAAGGTATTAAGCTGTTCCCTGGATTGCAAATGGACTTGGCCTACGAGCATGTTCTCGGCAGCTTCAATGGTCAAACCGCAACGGGACTACAAACGGCGCAACCCTTTACGCCGGGACAAAGTGCCTCATCCCTGGGACTCCAGGGCGGCGATAGCTACAGCATCGGCATCAACTACAACGACAGCGGTCGCTTCCAAGCCAATGTCCGCCTAGACCACCGATCGTCTTCTTCCGGGAGCAATACGGTCATCAGTGCAGGAGCTACTGGGAAAATCTCGCCCGCCCTTACGGCCCTTGTGCGATTCCAGCAGGCCAGCGCAGCCAATGTCGGCATCGTCGGACTCGGCAACATCACCGACTTCAAACTCGGCTTGGCCTACCGCGCCCCTCATAGCGATATGTTCAACATGCTTCTGCGCTATGAATATCGCCAAAATCCGTCCACGATTCCCAACACTATTTTGTTTGCGACGGGATCGGGCAGCACGGATCATGTTCTCGCCATGGAAGCGATTTTTGCCCCGAATTGGCAATGGGAACTGTACGGTAAGTTTGCCTTGCGCAACAGCCGCACGAATCTCGCCAGTGACTTGATCGGCAGCAGCACCGTGACGCTAAGCCAGTTCCGAACGACCTATCGCTTTGACTATAGCTGGGATATCTCCGCTGAGGCACGGTTAATCAGTCAGCCCAGCACGGGCTACAGCGAGACGGGCTTCTCCTTGGAAGCGGGATATTATCTGACGCCGAACCTCAGACTCTCGGCGGGGTATGCCTTTGGTCGGGCGAACGATCGAGACCTAGGCACCCGATCGGCCAGCGGTCCTTATGTGGGACTGACGGTGAAAATTAATGAATTGTTTGACGGATTTGGATTGCAAAAAGTTGCCCCGCCGCAACAAAAAGAATCTGAAAAAACGATCGCCGTTCCGAATGATGTAAAACTTGCCGATGTCAAATCTGGAGATATGAAATAATGGAACCTCAATTCGCCTTGGCATTGGCAGCAACGATGGCCCTGACCCTGGCATCCCAAGCTCAAGCTCAATCTGTGGGTCCCCTTCGAGTTGTGGTCAACAGCAATCAGGATAATGTGGCAAAAGATCAAATCATTACGCTGCGCGAAGCGATTCTCCTAGTGAACGGCCAGATGAAGATGGAAGACCTCAGCGATCGAGAACGCACCCAGGTTTCTCGACCCGTGATGAGCGGCGAAAACTACAAAGGCAATCCCGTCTCGCGAATCGAGTTCCAGCTTCCCGCCGACCAGACCACGATTCGCCTGCGATCGGCTTTACCTAACATTACAAAAACGGGGTTGGTGATTGACGGAACGAATAGTTTTAATGTCGCAAATTCGATCGCAGGATTTACAATAACTGCAACAGAATCCAGTAATGCTGTCGAAGCGCCGACGATCGCTATCATCCCCGATGAGAAGCTATCCACGACCAGATCTGAAAATCAGAATGAAACGGACCAACACCGTGATGAACTCAATGGTCTTCGACCGACCGGAGGTCATCGCGGCTTCACCATTACCAGCAGCGGCGTCACGGTCAGAAATCTGGCGATCGCAGGCTTCACCACCCGTCATCGTAGTACCAGCACCGAACCACCCGCCGATATCTTCATCACCGCAGCGCCAAATCTTGATGTCCGTCGTGAGACTTTAGAAAGCGATCGGGTTCCTCAGGACATCGTGATTGAAAACAATTGGTTGGGTCGTTTACCTCAGGGCACTCAAACTCCCATGAAGTCGGCGTTTGGGGTGTATGTATTTAATGGCAACCGAGTGACGATTCGGGGTAATACGATCGCAGACCATGACGGCAGCGGCATCATCACCTCCATCCAATCTCACCAGTTCAAAATTCATAATAACCTCGTTGAAAAGAACGGCTTTGCGGGAATGCCGGATGCACTGCGCATTGAAGGCGACATTGCGGGGGGAGAGATTTATCAGAATCGGATTCAAAATAATGCAGGCAGCGGCGTGTATGTTTTCAATCCCAAAGGGTCCACCAAAATCTACAGCAACCAACTTCAAAATAACAGCCAACGCTATCGACGCGCAGCGATCTATCTCACTGGAATCAACCACGAAGTCCGCGACAATCAGATCACGCAGCCATCGGGCACGGGCGTTGTGGTGGCGGCTTATCCTTCGAGCTACGGCAATCAGATTAGTAATAACCAATTCATAGGTGTTCAAGGTCTGCCGATCGATCTAGTGAGTCAATCCAACACCTATCCCAACGACTATCAAAACGGCGACGGTACCAATATCCGAACCGATAGTCGAGA
>ENA-OBIO01000076-OBIO01000076.1-metagenomes-genome-assembly--contig:-NODE-76-length-62272-cov-22.5628_pt1 | contig 62272 bp, 54 predicted proteins | sample MGYA00153383_OBIO01 | MGnify analysis MGYA00153383 | reverse complement strand
TTTGCCCATTTGGATTAACCAGGATTCTATAGCGATGGGCAGTCGCGGCTGACCCGAGGTTAATGATTCCGGTGGAATCTGGAGTGATTTCTTCGAGAAGCTGAAAGTCTGGATGGGTCAGCATAGTAATAGTGGTGAGGAAGACTTTATCTATTCTAACGATGGAGAGGATCGATCGGGTGAGATTTTAAGTGCGGCGATCGATGCCTTTTCTGGGACTGGAGAGGAGGGCGATCGACACGAGTAGGTGAGGTTTTTCCGATCGATCGGCTTTGGGAGAAGGTCTATGCGGCTTATAAGACTTGGTTCAGCGTGAGGTTGCGATCGTTTAGGGATCGGTCTGTAAATAAGGACGATCGATGACTCAACGGCACTTGAAAATCAATTATCTCTAGAAATGAAACCTTAAGTCTGTGACTATTGGGATAGAATTTTGCACATACGTTAAAAAACGGACTAAAAAATGGAAAAAATTGTCCCTCTATTTTCAAAAAGGCAAATTGCTACGGCTGGTGAATTGCTGAGAAGCGATAAGCTGTCTATTCAAGATAAAGAGTGGTCAAATGACGTATTGAGTAATTGGAGAGCCATCCATTCCTATCCAATCAATACTTTTCAATCAACACTTCGAGATAAACTTAAAATTGTAGATAAAAAGGCGTTAGTTGCACAAAGATTAAAAAGAGCACCATCTATTATTTCAAAGCTGCGAAGATTTTCTGGGATGAAGCTTTCTCGTATGCAGGATATCGGTGGCTTAAGAGCCGTTGTTTCAAGCCTTAAACAAGTGGAAGAATTACGAGTAAATTATAAGGAATCACGTTTTGAACATGAGTTAGTGAGTGAAAAAGATTATATTGGATATCCAAAAAATACGGGATACCGTGGAATCCATCTGATCTATAAATATAAAAACAACAAAGTTGATTTATATGACGGTTTACATATTGAGTTGCAAATCAGAACGAGACTTCAACACTCTTGGGCTACAGCCGTAGAAACAATGGGTACATTTCTTGATCACGCATTGAAATCGAGTGAAGGACCAAAAGAATGGCTTGATTTCTTTTCGTTAACTGGCTCTGCCTTTGCACACTATGAGGGCTGTAATCCTGTTCCTGGATATGATAACCTAATGCAACAGGATACGTATGAGAAAATGATAGCTGAAGCTAGTCGGTTAAATATTATTGATAGACTTCAAGCTTTCAGCATTGCTGCAAATTCAATTTCTAGTGATGAGAAGGGTGGTAGCTATTATATTGTTATTTTAAATCCAAATCAGAAGACAGTTTCAATTGAAAGTTTTGCCAGAAAAAATCTTGATGAAGCTAACAAAAGGTATTCATATTACGAAAATCAAATAATCGATGGAAATTTAATTCAAGTGGTCCTTGTTTCAACAAGTTCAATTGAATCTCTCAGGCAAGCTTATCCAAACTACTTTCTTGATACTCAGGAGTTTATTAAAGTAATTCAAGAAATTAACACAAAAATACTTGATCCCGACAAAAAAATGCGCTTACCACATGAACTAAATAATGATTCCCTTCCTATCTAATAAAACTGTTCATTATCGATCGCCTCTCCAAAGAATCCAACTCAAAAACACGATTGCCCACTATTCACTGTGCTACGATCGACAGGCAATAAATCGCGACCTAAATTGACATACAGCAGGTTTCAAAAAGTAACGTCATGCCTCCAATGGAACAAACGAAAGAACAATTGGACACTTTATTCGGACGATCGATGAATTGCTCTATCTGGACTCGTTAAGGGCTGGATGGAAATCGGGCGTTGCTGAATTAAGGGATGAACACTTAGATTTATAAAACTGAACATTCAGGCTGAGTCAATCTTTTAAATATCCAGCCTTACATATCCATACCCTGATTCAGCAACGCCAGCGGCTGAATTGTTCAAACTACAAGGAAATCGCGAATACTATGAGCAAACTTCCAGCTATATCAAGCAAATTCAGCAGAATCAATAATGCCCTATTTCAAGACCCGTCCCGCGTTTAAAATAGCTAAAAGTGCCACACCCACATCCGCAAAGACGGCTTCCCAAAGGGTGGCAAGTCCGATCGTTCCCAGCGCAATAAAGACTCCCTTAATGACCATCGCCAGCACAATATTTTGAATTACAATCTGACGAGTTTTCTGCGCGATTTGAATCGCTTCGGCAACTTTTGACGGAGCATCGGTCATCAAGACAACATCAGCCGTTTCGATCGCTGCGTCCGAACCCAACGCGCCCATAGCGATTCCCACATCCGCTCTCGCAATCACAGGTGCATCGTTAATTCCATCTCCAACAAATATGACTTTACTTTTTCCAGACTGGGCTAGGATTTTCTCAATAGCATCAACTTTGTCTTCAGGTAATAGGTTGGCGAGATAATCATCTAACCCCAACTGATTGGCAACTTGCTTGGCTGTCGCATCATTATCTCCCGTCAGCATCACCACTCGCTCAACGCCCAATCGTTTTAAATTACGAATGGCCTGAACGGCATCGTCCTTGATTTCATCCGCGATCGAAATATATCCCGCATAGCGTCCATCAACGGCTAAGTGAACAATAGTGCCCATCACATCACAGGTATCGTGGTCGATGTTTTCGCGATGTAAGAGCCGATCGTTACCTGCTAAGATTACTTTGTTTTCAAATGAAGCGCGGATGCCGTGTCCAGCAATCTCTTCATAATCAGAGACAACCGAAGGGTCAATGGTTTTCCCATAAGAATTCCGGATGGATTGGGCGATCGGGTGGTTAGAGTGAACTTCAGCATGGGCGGCGTACATCAGTAGGTCTGATTCAGAGAAACTGTTTCTAGGTTCTATTTTAGTGACTTTGAACGTGCCTTTTGTGAGCGTTCCTGTCTTATCAAAGACCACTGTTTTAACGGCTGTTAACGTATCCAAGAATGCTGAGCCTTTGATTAAGATACCGCGTTTTGCGCCGCCGCCTATTCCTCCAAAATAGCCCAGAGGAATGCTAATAACCAATCCGCAGGGACAGGAAATAACTAATAGAATTAAGGCACGATACACCCAGTCCGCACGACTAGCACCTGGAATCAAGAGCGGTGGCACAAGTGCGACAAGAAGTGAAAGAATCACCACGATCGGCGTATAAATTCGAGCGAATTTCGTAATGAATTTCTCTGTTGCGGCTTTCTTACTGCTGGCATTTTCAACTAAATCAAGAATTTTTGCGATCGAAGATTCACCAAATAACTTCGTCACTCGAATCGTGAGCACCCCCGATTTATTAATCATCCCCGCGAGAACAGTATCGCCAACCTTAACAATACGTGGCACCGACTCGCCTGTTAGTGCTGAAGTATCCAGTTGAGCATTCCCCTCAATGATTTCACCATCCAATGGAACTTTCTCTCCGGGTTTCACCAAAATGATATTACCAACCTTAATGGTCTCAGGTAAAACGGGTTTGGTAATCCCATCAATCTTTAAATTTGCGCTATCTGGGCGGATCTCTAGCAATGATTGAATAGAACGGCGCGACTGGCCTACGGAGTATTCTTGAAACAGCTCTCCAAACCGGAAGAACAACATGACGGCGACCGCTTCAGGGAGTTGATGAATCGCTAGTGCGCCCAGTGTTGCGATCGTCATAAGAAAGTTTTCGTCAAAAACCTGTCCTCTGAGAATATTCCGTCCAGCAGTTTTGAGCACAGTCCATCCACTTATTAGGTAAGCCGGAATAATCACCGCAAATTCGGCAATGCTGTAGGGCGTATCGTGCAGGGGTTTCTCAAACACCATCCCCATGATAAGAAGCGCAACGGATAGCAGCACAGGCGGAAGTTCTCTCTTGAGGTTGAACTCACCCGCCCCATGACTATGATTGCCTTCTGTAGAATCCTCGTCTGCGTGATTGTCATCGTGGCTAGGGTGACTGTGATCGTGGTGGCTATGATCGTCATGACTGTGATCGTCATGACTGTGATCGTGGTGGCTGTGAGACTTCGACGGCGTTGGGGATGGACCTGATTTCCCGGTCCCGATCGCATAGCCCAATGACTCCACCCTCGCTTCAAGGGTCTCTACGCTCACTTTTTCTGGATCATAGGACACCACTAATCGCCCAGTTGCCACCGTTACCGATGCCTCATCGACGCCTTTTAATCGCTCTAGAGCACCCTCAATCTTCATTTTGCAGCTTGTGCAATCCATTCCAACTACTTGCATTTGTTGGGTCTTCAGCGAAGGCATCTGGGTCATGGTGGCATTCTCAATCACAATCTAATATCTCAATCATACAATGAATCAACAAACATATGAATAGTTGCTCATATATTGAATGATAACCATTCTTGGTTTATTCTGAGATACTAAATATGCTGCATACCAATCGCACTGACCCGATCGCCTATGTAAAGTTGCCCAATCCGTTCTCTTTATGTCTAAGCAAAAAACTGTCAGCCCTCATGTCAGCCCTCAAATATCCGAATGCGATGCGTTGGATGATGCACCTAACTGCGAAGTTCATCTCGTCCATCTAGATGCTGTACGTCAAATACAGCTAGAACTGCTGCCGATCGAAAAAGCCCAGCGGATGGCAGATTTTTTTAGCATCCTGGCTGACCCAACCCGATTGCGATTGCTCTCAGCACTAGCGCAGCAGGAGCTTTGCGTTTGTGACTTAGCCGCAAGCCTGAAGATGGGCGAATCAGCTATTTCCCACCAGCTTCGCGTAATGCGATCGCAACGGATTTTGAAGTATCGAAAGGAAGGTCGAAATGTTTATTACAGCCTGGTCGATCAGCACATAATAGCCCTGTACCAGGAAGTGGCCGCCCATTTACAAGAATTTGATGGGTAAAACCCTTCCGCATTAGACTTCTAGCCTGAACGGGCAGGACGCTCACTACACAAATCAATTAGGATTAGCTGCATATAGAAAAATAATTGCAATGATTGTAATGATCAGTGAAAATTGTAGTAGCCGTACCCAATTAATTAGCCGCAACCGGGGACTAGTAGGTCACTAAGAGCATGTTCGCAACCGCCAAACACTACATCAATCGACGAATCCTCCCCGCCTTAGGCAATCTTCAGCTTGCAATCGTCCTGCTTTTGGTGATTGCTATTTTCAGCATTTCAGGAACCGTCATCGAACAAGGACAATCTACTGCGTTCTACCAAGCTAATTACCCCGAACATCCCGCCCTCTTCGGCTTCCTCACCTGGAAAGTGGTGCTCATTGCAGGTCTCGATCATGTCTATCGCACTTGGTGGTACCTTTCGCTCTTGATTTTGTTTGGCGCATCTCTCACCACCTGCACCTTCAAACGTCAACTCCCTGCCCTCAAGTGGTTTTCCCGCACTCAGAAGCTCTACACCACGCCTAAACAATTCCAAAAATTTGCCCTCAGCTCCGAACTGGACCAAACGTCGATCGCTCCCCTCACCGAACTTCTCACCCAAAACAAATACAAAATCATCCAAGACGGCAACAAGCTCTACGCCCGAAAAGGTCTTGCCGGACGCCTTGGACCCGTCATTGTCCATGGCAGCATGATCTTGATTATGCTGGGCGGCATCATCGGAGCCACCACAGGTTTCATCGCCCAAGAACTCATTCCTAGCGGCGAAACATTCACCATCAATAATGTTACCGATGCCGGACCTTGGGCCGGACCGCAGATTCCTAAAGACTGGTCCGTCAAAGTTAATCGGTTCTGGATAGACTATCTCCCCACGGGCGAAATTGATCAGTTCTACTCCGACCTTTCTGTACTCGATAAAACCGGAAGCGAAGTCGATCGCAAAACCATCCACGTCAACCTGCCGCTGCGCTACAAAGGCGTCACGATGTACCAAGCCGACTGGAGCGTGGCCGCAATCTCTATTAAATTCAACAACAGCCCAGTCCTGAAATTTCCCGTCGGCAAGCTCAACATTCCCAGCGGTCGTCTCTGGGGCACCTTCATCCCGATCAAGCCCGATGGCAGTGATGGCGTCTCATTGATTGTCAAAGACATGCAGGGACTCGTCCTCATCTATGGCATGGACGGCAAGCTCATCAGCACCGTACGCAAGGGCACCTCCGTCGAAATCAAAGGCGTCAACCTTAGCATTGTCGATGTCATCGGCAGCACCGGACTCCAAATCAAAGCCGATCCTGGCATCCCGATCGTCTATCTCGGATTTGCGGCGATGATGATCAGCGTTCTGATGAGCTACGTGTCCCACTCTCAGATTTGGGGCCTGTACCAAGATGGCAAACTCTATCTCGGGGGCACCACAAACCGCGCCCAAGTTACCTTTGAACGTGAATTTATTGGAATTCTCGATCGGCTAGAGAAAACTCCTAATGTTTAAAGCTGAGGATCAAAATATCCTAATCCATGAAAATTCGGATAATTCGGTGTCATTTTTTAGGCACTTGTGTATACTCTTTCCAGCTAGGAAATCCGACCCGACTAAAACTAGCCATAAGATATGCCTTATGGCTGATGTTTACCTAAGCCATTGCCCCTAAAGTCTTGATTTACTTAGTTGATAACCCAGTCATGATTGATATCATAGTGTGCTCTAGATGACTGCCACCCCGCTCTCAATCCAATCTTCTACACCGATCGATCGATCGGGCGTCAACGATGCGTCGTCTGTCCTAGCGCTTAAAGAAATCGTGGCTCGCCTTAATCGCGAACAAAATAAAATCCAGGATCTATTGAGTTCTCTGGGATTTGCGTTAAGAAGCTTTAACAATCTCAATCAATTTTTAGAGTTAATACCTTTAATGGCATCCCGCGTCACCGATGCAGATGGGGGCGCATTGATCATGTTTCGCAATGGGCAAGTGCGGCTAGAGCAGATTCATTGTCAAGACCAGCGCTGGGGTCAAGAAGTCCGTCAAGCTTTTGAGAGTGCGGCCAAACGGATTACCCACTCTATCCTCAAGCTTCAGCCGACGGAAGCTCTAGTGCGCGTCCCAGCGGCGATCGCATCGCTCGATCAGCAAATAGTCCAAGCCCTCGGTGAGGAAATTCAGATCTTTGGTACGTCCATTTTAGTTAAGAACCAAGAGCGGGGCCGTTTATTTGTCTTTAGTCGCGACCCAAACTACGCTTGGACGGAACAGCGCCAGAAGCTCGTGCGTTTGGTAGCAGACCAAACCGCCGTGGCCATCGACAATGATGAACTTTCGGCAGAGCTGCGTAAAAAAGAACGTCTCGATCGCGAACTTGAAATTGGCGCTGACATTCAGTATCGTCTTCTGCCTCGCCACTGCCCGACGATCGATGGGATTGAACTTGCGGCGCTGTGCAAGACGGCTAGCCGGGTGGGTGGTGATTATTACGACTTTATTCCGGCGGTTCCGGCGGGGCAGGCAGGCGATCGATCGGGGCGCTGGAGTGTCACAATCGGCGACGTGATGGGGAAAGGCGTTCCGGCGGGTCTGATTATGACCATGACGCGAGGAATGCTGCGGGCAGAAGTGCTTAATGGTCACAGTCCTGCGAAAATTTTGCAGCATTTGAACCAAGTGATGTATGCAGATTTAGAAAATTCCAATCGATTTGTGACGCTGTTTTACTCTGAATACGATCCGAAGACCCAAATTTTGTCTTATAGCAATGCGGCGCATAATCCGCCGTTATTGTGGCAAGCGCAAACCGACACCATTCGGCGTTTAGATACCTTTGGCATGTTGATTGGGCTGGATTCTCATACGTTGTATCAAGATTGCCACGTTCAACTTTCACCGGGCGATCGGATTATTTACTATACCGATGGCTTCACAGAAGCGGCTAATCCATCCGGTGAGCAGTTCGATGAAGAAAATTTGGAGAAAGCATTCCGGTGGGCCTGCAAAAATCAAGCCGGCCCACAAGAAATTCTGACCTACTTATTCGATCGGGTTCAAGAGTTTATTGGCATTGGAAAGCCCAACACAGACGACATGACGTTGGTTGTGATGCTGGTTACGTAGATTGCATCAACCCTGAAATCACCTAGCGCGATCGACACGTTTTTCGATCGCGATCGGAGTCGGGTTCTTGCCACGAGTAGGCGAAGTGACTCACACTACTGAGTCCTGGAAACGACTGATGCAATGCCTGCATCTGAACTTCAAGCGGCGGACGATGGGTGTGCGGCTGTTGCCAAATCCCGGCAATGATAGGTTTGACATTGGACGGGCTGCTGGAATAACTGAGGACACGCTGGATTTGGGTCATGATGCAATCGGTGCGACCGCAGACGGCATAAGCCATGGGATAGCGCTCAATCGTTTCGGGAAAACGATCCCAGGCTTGGAGCCGCGAGTCATAGCCTCGCCCTGCTGTCTGGTTTCCATCAGGGAAAAATGCCGCCCCCGCCGGAATCCCCGCCCGCTGCACCGGAGCCGACACCAGCGTGACAAAATCCACCACGCCCTGCATCGCATGACCCACCGCCAATCGCCAAAGTTCGGCCTGAATGACCTGCGTACGTTGCTCTAGGGAAAGCTGGTTTTCACCCCTAGCAACCTGACGGCCTTGCCACTGGGGTTCAGATTCTTGGGGGTAGCGCAGATCCGCATCAGCCACATCGCGAGTCGAAATAGTGCCCGATCGCAGATACCGCGTGATCAGGTCTCGTCCTTTTTGATTAGTCGCACGTTGCACAAACCCCGCCTGCGCCGCCTCTCCAAAAATCCACAGATCCGACAGATCATCCGCGATCGAGTCCGCCCCGCGACCCTTGGGATAGCGAATGTAATCGAATACAATGCCATCGGGTCGGCGTTTGATGATTTCATCTACGAGGGTCAGATAATCCTGTCGCAGAGTCGGGTGGTAAGGATCCGCGAAGGCTTCGTCTCGGTTAAAGGTGGGGTTGCGATCGCGGCTGCTTAAATTGGAGTCAATGGTGGTTTGTCCTCGACCATTGCGAGCGATGACGCCCTGCTTTCCTGGTTTGTTAACATAATCCACACCCACATTCAGCGCAAACATCCAGCTTGTTACTTTCAGTCCCCGATCGTGACCTTTGCGAATCACTTCAGCGAGAAGATCAATATTTTCTTGCCCGGGGCTAGTGAGGCTAGAGGTCCAAGCGGTGCGATTTGTGGCGGCAGGAAGCAGCACTTGGCCGTTAAAAAAGGTTTCGACAAAAACCTGGTTATAGCCGCGATCGACAATGCGATCGAGTACTTCATCTACCTTTCCGGGCCGCGCGTCGCACGGGTAAAGACGCAGCCAGATTCCTTCAGTTTTAAGCGCATTTTGCTGGCGACAGTCGTTGAGGTATTTTGCATGACGAGAAAGAGTTGCCCTGTAGCGTTTTTGGGCCTCTCGATCGGAAGAGAGTGAAGCCTTTCGATCGCTGTCCTTTTGGGCAATGTCCGTGGACGACTGTTGACAGTAGGCTGCAAAGGTTTCGCTGGATTCGGCTTGGGCAGGGCGAATGAGGCTTAAGGCACTCAAACTCAGCGAGGAGCAAACCAATGCTGCCACCGCCGCGATCGTCGAACCCATAGAGCGTCGTCTATTGCTCAGTCGTCTCAAAACTCTCATATCATTGCGCCCTGATGTCATGATGCTGGCCTAAGGTTTGATCAGAGCGTTTGGAAGAGCTTGGGCAGATTGAACCATTTTGAGGCGTTGGGGAACTTCGATCGAACTTGAAGGCACAAAGGGCGCAATTTTAGGATTGACGGTCGTGAGTGCATTGGTTCTAAGCGCTAGCTGCTGAGGCTGAGTCACCTTTAAGGCATTGACCAAATCACCCATCGTTGTTTCAAGCTGCTGACCCGCATCCATCGCCATCCATCCGGCGTCCGTAAGTTGGCGTAACTCAAAGTGAAGATGAGGTCCAGTAGAGTTCCCGGTGCTGCCCACGCGCCCAATAACAGCCCCTTGTTGAATCATTTCACCCGGTTTGACAAAAATCTCAGAGAGGTGGCCGTAAAGAGTCTGCTGGGTGCCATCGCTATGTTCAAGCGCGATCGTCATGCCATAGCCGCCGAGGAAATCCGACAGCAGCACGCGTCCGGCTAGAGCGGCGATCACAGGAGTTCCCATGGGTGCTCCGATGTCGGTCCCAGAATGCATTCGTGCATCTCCGGTAATGGGATGCGATCGCCAGCCAAAGAATGAGGTGATGGGAGCGGGGATAGCTAGCGGGAATATCAGCTTTAGATTTTGCTCACCTACTCGGCTAAAGGGGCGCAAAAGCTTCCGGTTCAAGTAAGAGATTGACGCGGGAATAACACTTTGATCACTGGGAGCGTCGTTGCTGGGAGACCAGCCGAGACCTTCAGAGGACAATTGGACGGAGCCAAAATTGTTGCCCAAGCTGACTTGAGTCGCTTCGGGTTCACGGCTAGATGAAGCGGCCTGACGACTTTCGATTTGGACATTGACCCGATCGCGTCCGCCGCCTGAGAGAGCCGTTTCAGGGTCGATCGGTTGGGTTGCGCCTAGACTGTAGTCCGTTTTATCTACAAAGACTTCAGCCGACTCGACTTGGAGCGGTGCCGCTGATTGTGGAGTGTTGGGCGGAGCCGGATCGAGACTGACGGAGGCATTTGGGACAGAGAGGGCGATCGCAGCGCTAGGAGTAGCGGATAGGGCAGCGATCGCCAGCACGCTGAGCCATAGAGCAGATGTCTGTGAAGGATTGAGTGAAGAAAGAGGCTTGGAAGAAGTCATGATTTTTCTGAGTATTTTAAGGGCGTAGAACGGTCTGATGTAGGATGGCGCGGGGTGTCCTATTCAGGCGCGACGTTACTAATAAATCGTCGAAGCTGGGCGATCGCACGGTTGTAGCCCAAAATCGCCGTCACTCGGTTACCTTCGGCGCGGGTGAGGTCGGTTTCAGCATTGATCACATCAGTCTGAGTCCCGACTCCGGCTTGGAACCGCAGTTTGGCTAACCTTAGCGCTTCTGAGGCTTGGAAGAGGGCAGTCGAGGTGGTATCAATATTCTTATCGTTCGAGATTTGGTTAGCATAGGCTTGTTCCACTTGAAATCGAACCGTGTTTCGGGTCTGGGTAAAACGCACTTCGGCAATCTTGCCATCAACCACCCGCTGGTCGGCCTGAGCGCGGGCCGCACCTCCGTCAAAAAGCCGCCACTGAGCTACAGCAGACAGCGAATATCCTCCGGCCAAACCCGCAACAGGCTGCTCAAAGATTTTTTGTAAATCGTAGGAGGCCCGAAGCTGAATCCTTGGCCCAAGCGCCGAGAGCGCTTGTTTGCGTTCGGATTCGCTGATGTCGCGCTGTACGAGCTGTTCTTCAAGTTCGACCCGCCCTTTGTAAGCCAACACGATCGTCTGTTCAAGACTGGGTTTCCAAATCGACTCTTTTTTCACGTCATCGCCTGCAATGACCGTGACGTATTCGGGCAGGCTCAGCCGCTGGGCAATCTGACGACGACGAATGATTTGGTTAGCTTGGGAATTGGTGAGCTGTTGCTGGTTGTTGGCAAGCTGCACCTCCGATCGCAGAACATCAAAGCGCGTCCCCAACCCCACTCGCTCTTGAAGCTGAGTATCTTTTAAGCTTTGTAGAGAATTTTCGACGGCCTTGGTATTAATTCGGACCTGCTCGTCGGCTTCTTGGAGATCGTAATAGTCTCCAGTCGCATCGAGCTGAAGCTGTTCTCGGACCCGTTCCATCGCAAGTTCAGACGCGCGTAATCGTCCTGCGGCAGCATTGAGCCTAGCGGACCTTGATCCGGACGTGTAGAGATCGTAATTTATTTGAATAGAGCTATCCCAACTCGTGCTGTCATCGGCCACGTTGCGCCTAAACGTCTGCCCACCTGTAAGTAGATCTTGTTGACGAGCAGCCTGTTCATTACCGCCTGCCCGAGCGATCGCTTCGGCCTGCGCGGATTGGATGCCGATCGTTCCGCCTGCATTGCGTGCGCGCGTAAAGACGCTTTGTAAATCCAAGGTCGGAAACAGTCCAGCCTGAGCTTCGCGGACCGCTGCTTTTTGCTGTTCGATTTGAAGCCGACTGACTTCAAGATCGCGATTGTTGCGCTCAGCTAATTCTAGAGTTTGCTTGAGGGTCAGCGGATACGCCCCTTTAATAGTGATCTCTGATTTGTCCGTAGGAAAAAGAAGGGGATTGGACGGGGTGTAGAGCGCTTCAGGTGCCGGGGCTGTGCGATCGATTTCGGGTCGCGTTGGAGTAGCTGGAATCGTCGTCGTTTGAGGAGTTGCTTTGAGCGGAGCAATTCTAGGCATAACGGTCCTAGGCGGTGCGATCGTCCGAGTCGAATCTACTTTTAAATCAAGCGGTGTACTCTTAAGCGGGGTGGGCATACCCGTATTAAATTTCTGAGGCTGAAGGGCAGGAGAGATTGGAACGGTGTTGGGCGAAAAATTGGTGGGCAGCTTGGGGGTCTCGGCGGCGAGCAGAAGGGTTTCGCTCAACTGATAATCTGGAGAAACAGACAGCGTTTCAGCATGAACAGGAGCGGCTACTCCCAGTATTCCTGCGCTGAAAAATCCGATCGCTCGAAAACTTACCAAGTAACAGTAACTAGTCTTCATAACATTAAATCCTAATTGCCCAGAGAAAACCATGCGGTCAAGTGCTGCAACCCAATGCTGCGACCCACAACACCATGACGAATTTCTAAAAAATTGCTACATTTTGTTTAGAATCGCCTTAAGAAGGATAACGCTTCATCGGCAAAACCTGCAAAGTTCTAACGATACATTTTCAGAAATTCGGTCAGGAGTTGCACCGATCGCGGCCTTTTCCATCTCCATTTAGTCTTCTAACTATTTTCCTTAAGGAACTAGCAATTAAATAATGCCCCACTTTTTTACCCCCACGAAGAGGCCCCCAATCCCCAATTCTGGGGGCTTCGGAAATTCATGTTCCCCCAGAATTGGGGGCTAGGGGGCCTCTTTGCCAGGGACTTTATTTTCATGCAGATCCCTAATCGCCCAAGCCTGCCATCTCCCCAGTCCCGATCACACTGCGATTGGCGTCATTCACCAGATCCCCAAGACTTTGGAGACGCCCTGGTTGAGGCTTTTGGGTCGCGATCGGGTCCAAGCCGATGCGATCGCTGAACTGCTTGCGCTACCGATGGATCATCCTTACCGAGTAGAAACGATGCATCACATCCTCGTATTGCAAAAGAATCTGAGGGTGAGGCAAAATAGAAACACCGCCATTGATGAGGTAATCATGAACTTATCGACAGCCTATAAGAAATGATGTGCAGATACCCTTGAAGAAGGTCGGCAGATAGGTCTTAAAGAAGGTCTTCTCCAGATAACTATTCAAGAGGGTGTACACCAAGAACGCCGATCGCTCTAAAAATGATCCAAGCGGGTTCCTCTCCGGAGTTTGTGGCTCAAGTGACGGGATATTCTATTCAGGAAATTCAGGATATTATTCCCTCGGCTTGAAAATCGGTAATGGTTAAACGCGATCGACAGCCGCCATGCCCCGCTCAAATAGTTCACGAGCGTAGTCAGTCCAAGCCCCCTGTCCCCAGTAGCGAAAACAACTCGTTTCGACGAGGAGTAAGTAAAGCAGCGCTTCAGGGTCTAGTGCAGAATTTGAGCCGTAGAGATTGGGTCCGTATTTTTGATGAAACTTTGCACTGAGTTGGTTCATCGGTTCTAGGACGTTTTCATAGCCTTGGACCCAGCTTAAATCGTTAGTCCAGGATGCGCCTTCCATGGAGAAGCCAGAATTTTCGGATTGGAGCCGTTGAATGGCGATCGCAACAGCTTCGGGCGTAGGGGTCTCGGGCGACACCTGTTGCCAAATGCGATGCTGCTGGACAGCTTGAATTTCGGGGTAGTCGATCGGATTGACGCCTGCCTGGTCGAGGAGTTCGAGGTATTCGGTGCCGTTGAAGCCCGCGATTTCAGTTTGGGTCCGAAGCTGGTGCCACACAGGGCCAAAGTCACGGGGAAACTCATTCATCATCACGCCGCCATTTTCACCATCGGCAATTTGACTGACGAGAGAGGGGACCGGAATACCGCCGATCGACGCTCTGCCGAGATTTTTTGCTTCATGGTAGGGCTGCATTTGGGCGACGAGCTTGGTGTCGGAACCTTGGGTTTTGATTAGTGCTGTTAGGGAAACCGTCTCGCCGTGGCTATTGCGAGCGACGAGGCGATTCGGGAGATATTTCTGAGCTTGGGAAAGGGGCGAACCGTCCGGGTTTTCCACCGAGTGCTCTTGGACGAGGATCCAACGGTAGCCGCATTCCTTAAGGGCTTTAAGATACTCGTACAGCGCATCTGGGTGGTTGGGGAGATGCATCTCAGGGGGAGAGAAACCTTTGACGTGGGACAGGGCTTCGAGTCCAAACAGATCGGCAAAGTGGTGTTGCCAAGCGCGAATATGGAGCTTGAGATCCGGAATCGGGGTCGAAGTTGCAACGGCGTGGCTCCACATAGTGCCTAACCATTCGACGTGGGGAATATAGCGATCGTCGCAGGCGAGGGTTCGCAATTTGCCGAGGATATCGTGACGACCCATTTGTTGAAGTCCCCAGAGAAGGTTCCCCGAATAATCCAGCATAATCCGAGGATTACAGCCTTGTTCGACCAGTTCGGGAATAAAGTCACCCATGCGTTCGTAGCACCAGGCAAAGACGCCCGCGTTATGGTTGTCGCCCTCGTTGGGATGCTCACTCATGAACTGGAGATTGCAAATCAGATCGCCGTTAGAGCCTGCCGGAATCGTCGGCTGGTGCATGTGCAGGGCGCAGGCAAATCCCGATCGAATCTGCGACAGGTCTAAGTTGCTGCGGGTGACGGGTGTGGTGCGATCGGTAGCAGTGGCGATTTCGGATTCTCGGCCCCAAATAGGCGGGACGGCGGTGCGAGAGGGTGCAAGGGTGATCATGTTAGGTTCTCTAAGGAGTCGGAAGGGGTATAACTAAACTAGGTCCAATCCTGGGCATCGTAGCGAATTCCGGCATTTTTGAGGCGAGAGAGGGCTTCGGTCATGCGATCGTTATTCGCAATCAGGCTAATCCGTACGTAGCCTTCGCCGCCTGCCCCAAAGGCGTTGCCCGGAGTGACGACGATGCCCGTTTTCTGGAGGATGGAGAGGGCGAAGTCGGTGGAGTCCATGCCTACGGAGCAAGGCACCCAGAGATACATCGTGGCTTTGGGTTTTGGAATATTCCAGCCCAGTTTGCCCAAGCCTTCGATGAGGAAATCTCGGCGACCTCGGTACAGTTCACGGACCTCTTCAACGTAGCGATCGGGCAGTTGGAGGGCGGTTTCTGCCGCACACTGAAGGGCTGAGAAGATGCCATAGTCGAGATTGGTTTTCAGGGTCCGTAAGCCTTGAATGATATGGCGATTGCCCACGACGAAGCCCACGCGCCAACCTGCCATGTTGTAGGTTTTCGATAGGGTGTGAAACTCGACGCCGATGTCTTTTGCGCCAGGGATTTCGAGCAAGCTGGTGGGTTTGTAGCCGTCAAAGGCAAGTTCGGCATACGCCTGATCGTGGACTAACAAGATTTCGTGTTTTTTGGCAAACTTCACGACGTCTTCAAAAAATTCACGCGGGGCGGTCGCTGTCGTGGGGTTACTGGGATAGTTGAAATACATGATTTTGGCACGATCGGCAATCTCGTCCGGAATCGCACCGAGATCGATCAGCCAATCATTCTTTGCCGACAGCATCATGGGATGAATCGTTGCGCCTGCGATGAGCGGACCTCGAAAGTGAGGTGGGTAAGCGGGACTGGGGACTAGGATAGTGTCGCCCGGATTGATGTAGGCCAGGGCGAGGTGCGTTAAGCCTTCTTTAGAACCCAGCAGCGGCAGGGCTTCGCCGTCCGGATCGAGTTTGACATTGTAGTGACGCTCATACCAGTTAGTGATGGAGGCCCGGAAACTAGCGGTGCCTTCAAAAGGCGGATAGCCGTGGTTTGCGACATCTTGCAGGGCGCGACTGGCGGCTTCGACCACGGGGGCTGGGGTTGCGCCATCAGGGTTTCCCATGCCGAGGTCAATCAGATCCACCCCTTCCGCTCTGGCGTTTACCTTGAGTTCATCTAACCGGGCAAACACATATGGCGGAAGCGCTTTCAACCGATCGGCAGTGGAAATCCAGTCCAATGACATAACTCAATCCCTTAAATAACTCAGATAAAACTCAGAAGCCCGATCATACTAGTTTAAGAGCGGAATCACGGACAAGCGATCGGCTATTTTCTAAGGGATTCAAATCGCTACTCATGAACCAAACTTCGGAGTCCCGGCACCGAGTCGGCATTCACCCGAACGATTTTTGCCCCGAGTCCCGCCATCTTGGACTCTAATCGATCGTAGCCTCGGTCCATATGGTGCAACCCGCTGACAATGGTTTCGCCCTGAGCTGCTAAACCCGCCAGAACCAACGCCGCTGACGCCCGCAAATCCGTCGCTACGACAGGAGCGCCCGACAGCATCGGAACCCCTTTAATAATCGCGAGATTGCCCTTGACTTTGATGTCTGCGCCCATCCGAGTCAGCTCAGCGACATGCTGCATCCGGTTTTCAAACAGCGTTTCAGTAATCACGCTATTGCCATCGGCGATCGATAGCAACGCCATGAAAGGCGACTGGACATCGGTGGGAAACCCAGGATGAGGAAGCGTTTCAACATCAGTACCCCGAAAAGACATCGAGGGCAACACCCGCAACGACGTCGGCGACTCCATCTCGTAACCGATGCCAATGTCGTTGAGCTTGGCCAACACCGAGGTCAAATGGGTGACATTAATGGCATTGACCAAAATGGACGATCGGGTAATCGCTCCAGCTAAGATAAAACTCGCCGCCTCAATGCGATCGGGAATGACCCGATAGTCAGCCGTGTGCATCCTTTTGACCCCTTGAATCACAATGCGATGGGTTCCGGCCCCCTCAATGTTGGCCCCCATAGCGTTGCAGAATCCAGCCAAATCGACGATTTCTGGTTCTTGAGCTGCATTTTCAATGATCGTTTCGCCCTCCGCCAAGGCCGCCGCCATCATGATGTTTTCCGTGGCACCGACACTCGGAAAATCGAGATAGATTTTTGCGCCCACCAGCCGCCTGCCGTTTTTGGCTCGGGCATGAACTACTCCATGTTCAATGTTGACTTCAGCTCCGAGCGCCTGCAAGCCCCGCACATGCAAATCCACTGGACGACTGCCAATAGAACAGCCACCGGGCATCGGGACCCGCGCTTCCCCCATCCGACCGAGAAGCGGACCAATGATGAAGAAACTGCCCCGCATCTTGCTGACGAGTTCGTAGGGCGCTTCAACGGTATCTATCACCCGCGCATCAAAGGTCACAATATCTTGGGTCATGTGGACCTTGACGCCGAGAGCTGAGAGAATATTATTCATCAAACGGATATCCACCAGTGACGGCACATTCCGCAACTGACACTCGTCGGAACAGAGCAAGGTCGCAGCCATCAGCGCCAGTGCTGAATTTTTTGCGCCGCTAATTTTAACTTGTCCGCTAAGGGAGTATCCCCCTTGAATCTTTAAAATCGATTGACCTAAGGAGGTCACGGAACTAGGCTGAAGCGGGTTGATAACAGAGTTAATAACGAATACCCTCCGGGACAAGCATTGCTGAATTTGGTTCGATTCTACAGGAAAGTTTGTCGTTGTCCAGTGTCTGCTCTAACGATCGCCCAGGATTTAAAACTGACTAAACCCTTGACAGCCGATCGGATATCTGAGATTGTTAGGTGCGCTGAGGAAATGCGACTGGTTCGTGGCGGAAACGCTTTGAGATGGGTTGTTTTTCCAAGCAAAAAGCAAGCGGAATTGGCGGAATTGGTAGACGCGCTAGATTCAGGTTCTAGTGTCCGCAAGGACTTCCGGGTTCGAGTCCCGGATTCCGCATTGGGGAGAGATAGATGATTACGAGTATGCAGAATCAGTGGGTCAAGCTGTTTCGCAAGCTTCATGTTTCTAAGCACCGTCACGAGTTGAACTTGTCCCTTGTAGAAGGCAGTCACTTGGTCGAAGAGGCGATCGTCTCAGGTTGCGAGTTAGAGCATTTCTGTTTTACGGAAGGGTGGCGCGATCGGAATCTAGATTTACATCAGCAAGCGCTTAACCGATCGCAGCATGTGGAACTGGTGAGTGATTCCGTGCTGAGCGCTATGACGACGACGGTGAATCCGGACGGGGTAGTGGCGACGATCGGGCGGCAAGTGCATTGGGAATTGGGGCATCTAGAATCCTTCGGGTTAGCCCTCTCGCGAATTCAGGATCCGGGCAATGTCGGGACGATGATCCGGACGGCGGCGGCAGCAGGCATAGACGAACTGTGGGTGAGCGGGGATTCGGTGGAGCTAGACCATCCCAAAGTGATGCGGGCTTCGGCGGGACAGTGGTTCCGGTTGCCGATGGTAACAGTTGAAGACTTGGGATCTCAGATTATTCAGGCCAAACAAGCAGGCATTCAAGTTGTGACGACGGTGCCCACCGCCGATCGCATCCATTGGGAGGCCGACTTCACGAAGCCAACGCTGGTGGTAATGGGAAATGAAGGCGCGGGATTGTCACCCGAGATTGCAGATTTAGCTGATGTTCCGGTACGGATTCCCTTGGCGCGCGGGGTTGAGTCGCTGAATGTAGCGATCGCAGCGGCCATTATTTTGTACGAGGTTCAGCGGCAGCGGCAGATGTTGATTCAAGTTCAGCGCTAGCGGCTTCAGAGGCGGCGGCGATGCGAATGTGATTGGCGAGGGGCGAATCGAGGGGAATGCCCTGTTCTTCCATAAAGTGCTCAATGTCAGCGACGGCCTCGGCCACTTCACATTCTTCGATACTGAGATGATTAATGGCCGTTTGCAGGGACGTCGAAGGTTCGTCAAAAATGGGGGAGACCAAGACAGGAACGATCAAAGGACTGAGTTCGGATGGCACTAACGCCATGGCAATTTCAGGAATAATGGCTTCACCCGTCATCAGCGTTTGCTCAAGCTGAGAGAGCGATCGCAAAAAATCCTGATTGGCCAACTGTCGGGAGCCATCGTCATGATGATCACTATCGATCGGGCTAGATTGAACCTTGGGTTGTTGTTGACTCATGATTTTCCTTCATCACTCCGTGATACATCCATTCTAATCAGGTGCAATCAGTGCGACTCACCTGTGCGGTTTAGTGCGATCGACTCCATCCAAGACCACTCGACTATTCTAACTTGCCCAAAAACGAATTCCATTGTTCTCAATCTCAATCAAAATTTACGCATTAATCACAAAACTGTCATACAAGGACGGTCACAATATTTAATTATTTAGACGAGAAAATTTATACCCTAAAACTCTTAATTTCACAAAAATACAGCGCATCAGTTGCAGCCCGGTGCCGTTTTCAGTGAGAATAAGAGGCTGAACGAGTAGCCACCTCGCATTCTGAAACCTTTTAAGAAGCGTCCTCAGTGTGCGGCATGGCCATTGCTCAGGTCTCGAACTGTTGGGAGAACCATCGTGTCACAAGCCTTTGATTATGATTTGGTAATTGTCGGTGCAGGCGTAGGCGGTCACGGGGCTGCCCTTCACGCGGTGGCTTGTGGCCTCAAGGTCGCTGTCATTGAAGCTGCCGAAATGGGTGGAACCTGTGTCAATCGCGGCTGTATTCCGTCGAAGGCTCTGCTTGCCGCATCAGGTAAAGTGCGAGAACTGCAAGACGCTGCACACCTGAACAAACTCGGCGTCACCGTTGGAAGCGTGACCTTCGATCGAGCAGCGATCGCCGAACATGCCAACAGCGTCGTCACGAAGCAGCGTGACGGCCTAACCAGCAGCCTCAAGCGCCTAAATGTGGATGTGCATTACGGCTGGGCCAGCGTCGCAGCGGTCCAAAAGGTCAGCATCAAGGCCGCAGATGGCCGCGAAACGTTCATTACGGCGAAGGATATTATGCTCGCGCCAGGATCGATTCCGTTTGTACCGCCGGGAGCGACGATTGATGGGACGACGGTTTTCACCAGTGACCATGCGGTGAGACTCGAACACCTACCGCCGTGGATCGCTATTGTGGGCAGTGGCTACATTGGTCTCGAATTTGCAGACGTCTATTCGGCCCTCGGCTGCGAAATCACGATGATCGAAGGCGTGGATCAGCTTATGCCCACCTTTGATCCTGACATTGCCAAACTGGCCCAACGCAGCCTAGTCCAAGCTCGCGACATCGAAGCGAGAACGGGCGTTTTTGCTAAAACCATCACGCCGGGATCGCCCGTGCTGATTGAACTAATGGATGCGAAGACCAAAGAAATTACGGAAGTCTTGGAAGTCGATGCTTGCTTGATCGCCACCGGACGGGTTCCAGCAACAAAAGAGCTGGGCCTAGAAAATCTCGGCGTGGTGCTCCAGCGGCCTGGGTTTATCCCCGTGGATGAGCATCTTCGCGTAGTGAACGAAAAGGGCAAAGCGATTCCCCATCTCTGGGCGATCGGTGACGCCACGGGCAAGCTAATGTTAGCGCATACCGCGTCTGCTCAAGGGGTTGCGGTGGTCGAAACCTTGTGCGATCGGCCTCGCACCATGAACTACAACGTGATTCCCGCTGCGGCCTTCACCCATCCGGAAGTCAGCTTCGTGGGGATGACCGAGCCTGCGGCCAAGGAAAAAGGCAAGGCAGGCGGCTTCGAGGTGAAGTCAGTCAAGTCCTACTTTAAAGGCAACGCAAAAGCCCTTGCCGAAGGCGAAACAGACGGCATGGCCAAGGTGATTTTCCGACCGGACACCCATGAAATCCTGGGCGTCCACATTTTCGGACTGCACGCCGCCGACCTCATCCAAGAGGCTGCAAATGCCATGGCCATGGGCACGACGGTGATGGATTTGGCCTTCACGGTTCACACTCACCCAACGCTCTCTGAGGTGCTGGATGAGGCATTCAAACGAGCAGCTGGTGCAGGAGCGGGGCACTAATCATGTTAGACATTCGTCGTCGATCGCCCAATCAAACCATCGCAGTTCTCGATCTGCAATACCGCACCAACACCGCCGAATCGCCCGCCCGTCACATCCTAGAAGAAATCGTCTGGCAAAAGGAGCGCGAGGTCGATTTTCTGCGGGACAAAACGTCCCTAGTCGAAGTCAGTAAGCGCATCAAGAATCTGCCCCCTACCAAAGACTTCGTTGGCGCACTACGATCGGGCAAAACCAATCCCGCCGTGATCGCAGAGGTCAAAAAAGCCTCTCCCAGTAAAGGCGTCATTCGGGAGAACTTTGACGCAGTGGACATCGCCAAATCCTATGAACAGGGCGGCGCATCGTGTTTGTCTGTGCTAACGGACGAAAAATTCTTTCAGGGGAGTTTTGATAATCTGAAGCGGGTTAGAGCGGCGGTGGACCTGCCGCTGTTGTGCAAGGACTTTATGATCTACGCCTACCAGATCTGCTGGGCTAGGGTGCATGGGGCCGATGCGATTTTGCTGATTGCCGCGATTTTGACCGATGAGGACATGCAGCTTTTCCTTAAGACTGCAAAAAAACTGGGCATGGCCGCGCTTATTGAAGTCCATGATCTTGAAGAACTCGATCGTGCCATTGCCTTAGACGGCGTGGAGATGATTGGGATTAACAATCGTGACCTTCGGGATTTCTCTGTGAATCTCAACACCACGCGGGATCTCATCCAGGCGCGTCATGAGGCGCTGATGGCCAAAAATATCATTCTAGTGGGAGAGTCTGGAATCCACACGCCAAAAGATCTTCAGACCATTCGATCGGCAAGGGTTCAGGCCGTTTTGATCGGGGAATCTTTGATGCGTCAGCCTGATCCTGGTGCGGCGATCGGGGCACTCTTTGGCTAAACACTGGCTAACCGTCGCGGGGATTTGAGTCTATCTCAAGAGAAGTCCTCGCGCTTTTCTCAACCTGCTTCAAGAAATAAAACTCGATATGCCTAGTGTGTCGTGTCAGACTAAAAGAATGTGTTTGTGAGTGGTTGTTTGTGAGTATTCCGTCTATACCCTCTGTCCCCCCCGTGCCGTTGCCGTCTCACGTTCACTATGAAGTGCTCTTGCAGATGCTCGAACGTCAATCGCTGTTTGGCACCAATGCCTATCCTCGACAGCGCGAACAGGTGCAGCAATTGATTTTTACGCTGCGCAAAGCCCTATCGCAACAAAAGCAGCTTGAGAATGATTTAGAACGATTGAAAATATCAGTGGATTACCGCTGGTCCCTTACCGCTGAAAGCCCCCCTTCCGACCTAATGTCCGGCTAACCTATGGACGACCTTCACGCGCCTGCTACTCCTGAATCAAATGACCCTGAGCTGACTTGCTCTAAACTGGCTCACCCTGAACTCAACGCGGAAGATCTTATGACCGATCTAACCGCGTCAGTAGAGTTGATTCAGCATCAGACTGAGCGTCTAGCCCAGCTAGAGCGGGCGCTGGACCAGACTTTGCTGCAAGTGGAAGAGGCCCGATCGCAACTCGTTCGTCAAGAGTGGATCGAGCACCAATTAGCCGCAACGGAAGAATTTGCCAACGTTCAGCAGCAGGCGATTCATCATCTTAAAGGACGTCTTGACGAGGACGACCCTCCTGCGGAACCTACGGCCTTGGTAACGCCGATCGCCACTCCGTCTGAGCGGCTAGAAGTTCGCTATGTCCAAGCCCAGCAGCAAATTCAAGCTCTTTCTCAGAAACTTCGCGAGGAGTCGATTCAGTCGCCGGAAATGGAGGTTGTCGATGAGGATGAAATTGAAGAAGCTTGGTGGCAGTCGCAGCTATTGAGTTTAGAGACCGAAATTTCTAAGCATTTTCAGACGCAGGCTTTTTTACAGCAGGCTTGCGCAGAACTGGAACAGGAACGGGATCATAACCAGGTGCGGATTCTAGAACTGGAGCATCAGACCAACGAAATGCAAGAGCAAATCCTCCGCCAAGCGCAACAAACCAGCGAGTACGAAACGGCAATTCAGCACTGGAAAGATCGCTTTTACCAAAGCCAAAACCAAATGCTCACGGTACGAGAACTGTTTGATCAGATGAGCGATCCGTCCATGGAAGCGATCGCCGATATCTTAGAACTCCTCCCAATGCCCACGCCCTCGGAGCAGATGCAGAGTTTACGCCGTGCAGTGCCGAGACGCAGCGATTTGCCCGAGTTTTTGCAGCGTAGGCGAGGGTTTCGGAAATAAGCGTCGATCGATACTTATCGATACTTTAGGATCACAAACTCTCAAGATTGATCCCAAGTTGGCGAAGTTTTTCTGCAAATCGATCGCGTTCCTGTTCATCTTGAGTAGCCCGCTCAATCGCATCCTCTGCCCGAAGTCGTTCTAATTCAGATTGCTCAGAACTCCATAGCAATAGGTTTCCGCTGTCATCCCACCAGCGAAGCCAGTTGGCGTAGACGGTCTCACGAATTCCAACCCATACACCTAGAAATAGCTCCAGTTCCGGGATCCAAAATCGTCCATCTTGATTCGCTTGAGCAAGAGCGTAACTGCCATTGCGAAGTTGGCGGACTTCTAGTTCAGCCGTCTCAGGATCGAAAATCACGTAGGTGGGGACTTTGACTGTTCGTAGAAATAAAGCTTGCCGTAGGGCGATGTACGGCGTGCCGAATGCTCTCCATTGTCACTGTCTGAGAGAAACTCCATCACGATCGCGACGGCTTCTCCCTCTGCCCAAGGCGTATAGCTCCGTCGAATCGGCTCTTTGGACGGATAGCTATTGCTGACTCGGGGAACATACAGCCAATCTGGGTCTTTGACGATCGTTTTTTGATTAATCGTGGCGACGAGGGCGAAGTTCGATGCAATGAGGTTATTGGGCGGAATGAGATCGTTATTACCAAGGGCGTCTAGGAGTCCGGAAGCTAGGCGAGGTTGCTGAATATTTTCCACTGGGTCATCGGGAAGGACTGCTTATCATAGCGTTTTACCTGGGATTCGTATAATTTACATAACTGGACACAATCGATCGGTTAGCCTCTTCTATTTATATCTACGGTATTCCTACCAAATTACCGTAGATTAAATTATTGACTTTTATCAGGTGTGTGAAGTAGGGTGTGTAAAGTACGATAGTCCGATCGAGTTATCGTAGATTAAAATCAAATACTTCAAAATTTAACGGTGTAACCATGGCAACAGATACCTCGATCGCTAAGCACGTTATGAAAACAGTGCGTATTCAAGTTCCTAAGAATCTGCATGAGGTTCCAATCATTTCTAATCTGATCACAGAACATAATGTCATCGTTAATATTCGAGGTGCAATTCTGGACCAGAAGGCAACTGGAGGGGGATGGTTTGATTTACTTCTCACGGGTGATTCTGTCCAAGTTGAGGGTGCAGTTAGCTACTTAAAAAAAGTGGGAGTTGAGATTTGGAATGAAGAATGAGCCTTTACTCGATCGATATCCTCCTCTAGTTTTGGTTGCAGACAAAAAGCTTGTCAAAATCCCGGACCAAATTCAACAGTTTCCCCGGCGTGCTTATTTGCCAGTAATGGACGAGTCCCTGTGGAAAATTCATTCTGGTGCGGTGCAATCGATCTCTTGGCGAGAAGATGGAACGCATATTTCTCTGGGAATATGGGGACCCGATGACCTCATTGGACACGCTATTTCATCGATTAATCCCTACTACTTAGAGTGTTTGACACCCGTTAAAGTAACGCTAGTTCCCCTCAATGATTGGAGTCCTGACTCTAATTTCTTGATTGAGCACATCTATCAACTTGAGATGTTGTTAGCTATTCGGAGTTGTAAGCGAATCGAAGAAATGGTGCTACAACTCTTGAAATTATTGTCCAATAAGTTTGGTCGTGTGGGAACACAAGGAAGCATAATTGACTTGCGCTTAACTCATCAGGATATTGCTGATTTGCTTGGGACGACCCGAGTCACTGTAACTCGAATCTTGCAGAAACTTGAAGAACGTGGGGTGATTGAGAGGTTATCAATTCGTCAAATTATCTTAAAGGATAGTGATTTCTGGCATTACCAGATTTAAATGAGGGTCGTTTTCCAGCTCCATTGCCCATTGCGCACAAAGAAAATAGAATTTCTCGTGCTGATGCTGTAGTAACTGAACAGTTGAAAGGTTAGCGCTTGGTAGTATTCTGGTAGGAGATTCTTTATTTTTAGTGGGGATTCGAGCTTTGGCGAGTTGCGTCAAAATGCGATCGAATAACCTTAGGAGCAAAAGTGGGCATGAAAGATAAATTAATGTTGATGATTCCGGGTCCGACCCCTGTTCCAGAAAGCGTCTTACAGGCCATGGCCAAGCATCCGATCGGGCATCGGAGCGCGGATTTTAGTGTGATTTTTGCAGAAGTGGTCGAAAACCTCAAATGGCTGCATCAGACCAATAATGACCTGATGATCCTAGCGGCCAGCGGCACGGGCGTCATGGAAGCGGGCATCATCAACTTCCTGAGTCCCAACGACAAAGTGATCGTCGCGTCAAACGGCAAATTTGGGGAACGCTGGGCAGAAGTCTGCGATGCCTACGGGCTGAACACGATTCGCATCACTAACGATTGGGGCACCGTCCTCGATCCGGCCTTAATCAAAGCCGCCCTCGACGCCGATCCTCAAAAGGAAATCAAAGCCGTCGTCATTACCCACAGCGAAACCTCCACGGGCGTGATTAACGATCTCAAAACGATCGCCCAAATCGTCAAAGCCCATGGTGCGCTAATCATCGCCGATACCGTCACTAGCCTGGGAGCCTGCAACGTTCCGGTGGACGAGTGGGGCTTAGACGTGGTGGCATCGGGATCGCAAAAGGGCTACATGATCCCTCCCGGACTCGGTTTCATTACTGTTAGCGAAAAAGCCTGGGCGGCCTACGCCACCGCCAAACTGCCGCGTTATTACTTCGATCTGGGTATGTACCGCAAGAACGCCGCGAAAAACACCACGCCCTTTACCCCCGCCATCAACCTAATCTTTGCAATGCAGGCCGCGCTGCAAATGATGAAGAACGAGGGCTTAGACAGCATCTTTGCCCGCCACGATCGTCATAGCCGTGCCACCTGCGCAGCGGTCAAAGCCATGGGTTTGCAGTTGTATGCGCCGGAGAATGCCTGTAGTCCGGCGATTACCGCCGTCATGCCCACGACCGTCAAAGCCGAAGACGTCCGATCGGTGATGAAAAAGAAATTCGACATCATCCTAGCAGGCGGACAAGATGCCCTTAACGGCAAAATCTTCCGTATCGGACACCTAGGATTTGTCAGCGATCGCGATATTCTAACGGCGATCGCCGCTCTAGAAGCCACCTTAATCGAACTCGGCTCCACAGGCGTCATTCCCGGCGCAGGCGTTGCAGCGGCAGCAGCCGTCTTTGTAAAGGGTTAGGATAAGTTTGCCTGGACGTTGGTCCCCTGTTTAGCGGCAGGCAGGCGTCCGGGCGAAGAAGCTGCGAGGTAAATATGCTAGCTGAAGACACACTCATCTCCAAAGACTCGATCGAAACCCAACAGCCATCCCTGGTTGCAGAAGTGGTTCGTTCGCGCGCATTACACCCTGTGATCACTTGGGATAAATTGCCGACTGGTTTTATTTTACCGGACGACCCCGTGGACAACGTTTACCAACCCGCGATCGCCGCATCCTTGACCGAACTTCTGTTTCTCGCTGGGTTGCTCTCTGAGACCGCGCAGACTTGCACCGATTACGGTCTCATTGCCACCGTCGATGGAAAAACGATCGCCAAAGCGCCTGATTGGGCTTTCTTGCACAATATCACGGTGCCCTTAAACGACATCGATCGGAGCTATACGCCGCATCACGACGGGGATGTTCCGGTGATTGTGCTGGAATTTTTGTCGCACACCGATGGGACGGAGTATTCGGTCAAACCTGAAAATCCGATGGGGAAATGGTATTTCTACGAGCAGATTTTGAAAGTTCCCTACTATGGAATTTTTGAGCCGAGCAGTGGAGATTTCCAGGTTTATCTCTTAGGTGAATCAGGTCGTTACAATCGACTGCCCATTGAAGAATCAGGCCGCTACTGGATTGCCCCGATGAATCTGTCTATTGCCGCTTGGAAAGGTACACGCCACTACCGGACGAGCTACTGGCTGCGATTTTGGGATGCAGACGGCAATCTCCTATCTTGGGCTACGGAGAAATTAGAGCAAGAACAACAGCAGGTGGAGACAGCACGTCAACAGGTTGAAGCCGAACGTCAGAACACTGAGGCAGAGCGTCAGAACACTGAAGCCGAGCGTCAACGAGCCGATCGCTTAGCTCAGCGGTTAAGAGATCTGGGTCTGGATCCAGAAATTTAAGGACTTAGGCGATCGCGCTGAATGTGCCGAATTATCTGGCGCGATCGCCACCAACTCCACGGACCCGCCAAGATTCCCGCTATTTCCAGTAGGGTTAGCCTTAATGGATAGGCCCGATCGCCACCGACCCAGAACATCAGCCGTTTTAGATAGTGAATGGGCAAAAAAATCAGCACTGTCGGTAGAACTCGCACATCCCGATCGCATGTCAATACTGTGAGGTGATAAGCAAAATTGCCTTTACCGTAACTAAAGACTTGATTTTTCAACGCCGCCATCGTCGATCGATGTTGGTGCCACCCCCAGGCATTGGGTTCGTACAGCAGAGTGTAGCCAGCTTTCAGCACCCGATAAAACCAATACAAATCTTCGCCGCCTCCCGTAGGCATCCCAGGGCCGAGAACCACATCCAGATTCCCTACGCGCGGATCCTGTAGCAGCGATCGCCGAAATGCTAGATTTGCCGTTGCTCCGAGTTCCCATGTGGGCACCGCTAGCCACCGATCGCAAAACCATGTCTGTCCGACTTCAAAACTCGCAAACCCTCGACCTAACCCGCCATTGCCATACCGTTCAAAAATCTGCTGCGATCGCGTTTCAAGTTCTAGCGGCAGCAAATTTCCTGTCACCACCGCAACGTCCGATCGCCCCAATGGCGCAATTAATCGCTCTAGCCACAGGCTTGGCACCGTAACATCATCATCGACGCTAACAATAATATCGCCCTGACTAACGGAAAACCCTGCATTTCGAGCAAAGGATCCACCCGGACGCAGTTCAGCCAGATACCGAACATAGGGAAACTGGGCCGAAAATTGCGCGACGATCGGAGGCGTCATGCCTGAATTAGGGCGATTGTCGATAACCCAAATTTCAACCGTACGATCGGTTTTTTGCTGGACTAGATGGGTCAAACACCTCGCTAAAGCCTCAGGTCGATCGCAAGTTGCAACCACAATCGACACCGAAATATCAGGAGGAAGCGGCGGGGATTCGATCGGTTTGCTCCAGGTTTGCTGTGCGATCGCTGCTTCAATTTGTGAGACATCTACCGATTCAAACTCGTTCGTAAGATCAAACCAACACACTGGAATCCCCTGAAAAAGAGCAAATACCCGAACTTGGTTTACCCGAAGAACGTCTACCAATGGCTGCAACGGTTGTGATAGCTCAATGGTTCGGACAGCGATCGGGTCATCCGATGGCCAAGCGACGTGGCGCGAGGTAGGCACGGCCATAGTTTTCTCTCCTAAACCAGAGTTTCTCCTGCACTCTTCTAATCCTGCATTAAAATAGGCACAGACATGAAATTAGAACCTAATAGACTTAGGGTGCAGCGTATCTTGGTAGGCACAACATGACGAGCCGAGTCGAGCTAAGGGAGCTTGAACTATCCCAACATCGTGTCCTGTCGGCGCAGAGTCATCATGCGTTGGACTGTTCAATAGACGATCTTGCCCCGATTCGGACCCTATTGCGGTGGCATGGCACGCCCCTCGGAATGGTGGATACCCCAACGATCGATCGCGTTTTGTCGGATGCCTTTCCCTACTACAACGGCTCCCTCTATGCTGAACTCATTCGCAACAGTCTGACCCAAAATACACCGGATGCTCATCCCCACAGGTGGCGGATTCAAAACGCACTGAATGCGTCTCTCCCAGCGACTCAAAGCGATCGCACAATAACGGTTGCCTATTGTTTTTCAGATAGTGCATCCACCGATCGCAGCAATCGCACGGCTTTAATCGAAAGTCTTCTGAATCAAACCCATCCACATCTTCAGATTTTACTAATCGAATATGGAACTCATGATTTAATGATCGATTCTGCAACCCTGCGTGCGTTTGGCCATTACGCTAACGTGGAGTACTATGCGATCGCTCAACTGGATCTCGAAGCGGCACAACAGGCCGCACTAGATAAATGTTCGGGCGATTTGATGAGTTTTGTAGACGATCGGACGGTGTTTGATTCGGGCTGGGCAGCGGCCACGGCGCGGTTATTCGATCGGAATCCATCCGTCCGTTTCATGACAGGCTTGACGCTTCCCCTCGATCTCTCTGCTCCCAATCAAGTCCCGTACGAAAATCTTTATGGTCTCGCCTGTGGATTTACGCGGCAATGGATTCAGTGGACAACCCCGCCAAGCACAACCTCGCCAAGCTGGATAGAACTGGGCGTGATGCAATACGGATCGCCCCTAAACCTCGTCATTCATCGAGATCTCATTCAAGGTCCGCACCAATTTTCCTGGTCCGGAATGACTCAAGCCCTGCTTCAAGGCGAAATCCTCGTCTATGAACCGCGATCGATCGTTCGCCTCCGTCTTCCCGAAACCCCCGCCCAAATCGAACAGGCCATCGAAGAGGGAATGCGATCGTTTTATACCTACCTCCGCACGAGCACCCGCCGCCATCGGGCGCTACGATTCCAGTTCCTAACATTGGGTCTCTGGAAGCTCACCCGAGTCCTAGGGGCCTGGGTCGAAACCTACGGACTCCCGAGACGCTGGTTCACCGCCGAACTCCGCGCCATCTTCACTACCCTCAAATCTCCTCTAAAATCCTATCTAATCAAAATTTCCCTTCCCAAGGAGGATTTGGGGGGATCGCATTTAAATCAATTCCCTAGCCTAAAAACCGCCGAAGTCTTTACGCTAGAACTCTCCCAGCCGATCGCAACGCTTTACGCTCCCGACTCAAATTCCATTCGTCTTTACATCAAATGGTGCGATCGACTGCTGGGCTATGTCAGTATTGATCATTATGGCAAGCCCGTTGGCATCGATCGCATTGTGGATACCTTAGTCGATCAGTTTCTTCCAGAGATTCTTGCCATTCCGTTTCCGAATCATCCTAATTCTGTGTGGCAAGCTTCAGAGCAAGCCATTTCTCAGTACTTCGCTCAAGTAACCAAACCGATCGCTCCTATTGCTAAACTCGTCCCACTTCCCAATACCGTCTCTGTTAGCATTATTATCCCAACCTGCGATCGCCCAGACGATTTGCGGCATTGTCTCACTCATTTACAACAGCTCCAAACCCAGCGCCCGATCGAAATCATCGTCGCCGACAACCGTCCCCTCAAAGGCATCACAGCTAAGGTTCTGAAGGATTTCCCTAGGGTGAAACTCATTGAAGAACCCCGCGTGGGGAGTTCCTATGCGCGGAATGCGGCGATCGCGGCTAGCCAGGGAGATCTCGTAGTGACCATTGATGATGATGTCACGGTGCCCTCTGACTGGCTGGAAAAATTGATTGCCCCGTTCAATCGCCCAGAGGTCCTATCCGTGTGTGGGGGCGTGTTGCCGTTAGTGTTGGATACGCCTGCACAGTTGATGTTTGAAGATTTGAAAGGGGGATTGTGCTTTGGGTTTGAGCGTAAGGAGGTGGATAGAGCATGGCTGGATTCATTTCAAACCGGGATGCCGCCGATTTGGGAGCTAGGCGTGTCGGCGAATGCTGCCTTTCGATCGACGATTTTCGCTGATCCGGCAGTGGGTCTTATGGAAGAAGCCCTCGGCGCGGGAACGCCAGCAGGAGGGGCAGAAGAGAACCATTTTGCCTACAAAATTTTGCGATCGGGTGGAACGATCCTCTACGACCCTAGTGCTTACGTCTGGCACCATCACCGCCGCACCCTCAGAGCCTTTTATCGCCAGGTACAAGGACAGATGGTAAGTTGCCCTGCCCTCAACCTCACTTTGTGGCTCCAAGAAGGCGACCTGCGGGGGCGACAGCAGTTGCTCATCCACATGCCGAGATACTTTTGGCAATGCTGGCGCGATCGGATATTAGGCCGCAGTAAAATGCCTTGGATTATCCTGTTTTATGAATTTAAGGGATACCTGATTGGGTTCTGGGGATATTGGGAAAGCCAACGCCTCGTGAAACGCCAGGGAAGAAGCGATCGGTATATTTCAGTCAACCATCGGTCGATTTAGTATGATTCATCCTCCTATGTCAAGACACCGCATCAAAATCCCGTTCACCCGACGGCAACTGATCTATTATTGGGATTTGCTCTTCGAGTTGGTGGGGCGCGACCTTAAGATTTTGTACAAGCGATCGCTGCTTGGAGTGGCTTGGACCCTGATGAGTCCGTTGCTCCAACTTCTCGTGTTTTCAGTGGTGTTTCAGCAAATCTTAAAAACAGGCGATGGAATTGCTCACTATTTATCCTATGCCTTTAGCGGACTGTTGATTTGGAACTGGACCCAGAGTGCGTTGTTTCAGGCAACAGGATTGATTACTGGAAATCGTCCACTCATTCGTCAACCCAATTTTCCGGTACCGATGCTTCCGATCGTAACTGTGACAACCGGAATGATTCATTTTCTATTGGCGCTACCTGCATTGGCCGTAATTATGACGATCGATCGCGTGTCCATCAGCCCGACAATCTTAATGTTACCCATTCTGTTAGGCTTACAGTTTGCGCTAACGCTAAGTTTTGCATACCCACTAGCCGCTTTAAACGTAACCTTTCGCGATACTCAACATACGCTGGGCGTGATTTTGCAGTTGATGTTTTATTTGCTCCCTGTATTCTATAGTCTAGACGATCGGTTGATTCCAGCGTTTATCCGTCCGGTTTATGAATACAATCCCTTTGTGATTTTGATTGAAGCCTATCGATCGATTTTGTTGAAGTCGGCGATGCCTAGTGCGTCGGGGCTATTGGTGTTGGGAGTCATCATCTTAACGTTGCTTCCGGTGGGCTACCGAATTTTTAGACGTCAGAGTGAACGATTTGTGGAGGAAGTTTAATTCATGAAACCTGCGATCGTGGTTGAAAATTTGGGCAAATGCTATAGGCGCACCAACACGCATCGTCCTAGAACGTTCATGGAAGCGGCGCTCCAGGGCTTTCGAGGATTACGGAACGACTACCCGTTTTGGGCGCTGGAGGACGTGAATTTTGCGGTGTTGCCGGGGCAAATGTTGGGTGTACTCGGTCATAATGGGGCAGGAAAATCGACATTGCTTCAACTCGTGAGCGGCATGGTGCGTCCAAGCGTCGGGTCTGTTCACGTTGCCGGAAGACTAGGGGCACTCCTCGATATTGGGGCGGGGTTTCATCCGGATTTGACGGGTCGCGAAAATGCTCAAGTGAGTGCAATAGTGGGCGGATTGACTCGGCGTGAGGCGCAGAAAACCTTTGCAGAAATTGTCGAGTTTGCGGAACTCGAAGAATTTATTGATAACCCATTACGCACCTATAGTACGGGAATGCAAATGCGGCTAGGATTTTCAGTTGCGATTCATACGATGCCGGATGTTTTGTTAGTGGACGAGTTTTTGTCCGTTGGGGACTTAGCGTTCCAATCCAAATGCCTCGATCGCATTATGAGCTTAAAAAATAATGGCTGTGCGATCGTGCTCATTTCCCATAATCCTGATCAGGTCAAAACTCTCTGTGACCAGGCGCTGTGGCTCGAAAAGGGACAGGTAAAGTCCTATGGCGATCCGGATCTAATCAGCACTCGCTACACCGGGAAAATGGATCTCAAAAGTCAAGCTCAAAAACTCCATACCTATTCTCAAGAACTCAAAATTGAATCCGTGAAAGCGATTAAAGTCCCTCAAGAAACCGATCGATATGACTACACTGAATCCATTGATAGCGGATCAGGCGTGAGGTTTATTATTCGCTATGATTCGACGCAAATCATTGAGAATGTGGCGTTTGCGTTGAGTCTTTGTAATGCAGATGGACAGATTGTATTTAATACCCAGACTGGAACGGCGAAGTTTGATGTAGCAGTTTGGGAGGGCATTGGGGAAATTGCCTTGACGATCGATCGTCTAGACCTAGCGGGGGGCCAGTATTCTATTAGCGTGGGAGCCTTTGCTCCGGACTGGAGTAAGACCTACGATTACCACTGGAAGCGTTATCCGTTTAGCATTCACTGGACGCCGCCAGAAGATAGCCTTTTGACTCCGCCGTTGCGTTGGACCCGAATTTAGGCAATGTTCGATCGGCATTAAATACAAGTTTCAAGCAAATTGTTCGACTATTTCCTCCAATGAACTGATGTAGTAACGATTCTCAGGCTTTTTAATCTGAATATATTTACCTTTCAACGGGTGGCGATAACTCGTGACTCGAATGATGCTCTGCCGGGGTTGCCCACTCGTCCGTGGCCTGTTTCAACCGTATGAATATGAGATTCTGATTTAAAGGTCTTCTGAATTTGCTCATGAAAATGGCTATGATTCCCTCTCAACGCCCCGAGATAGTCATTGCCAGACTCGATCATCAGCTCACAGTTTTTTTGAGTATCCAACGGGATTGGGGCGCATGGTGCCGAACCACAGGACAGCGTAAAAAGTGTCCCGTAAATCTAACCCTAGAGGGATGAATCATTTAACGTGAGAGAGTGCCTATGAAATCCAGGCTCGATCGGGTTACTTTATAAAGCATGGGAAGGTTTACACCCCCTTGAGGGAGCCGAGATTGAGATCTAGAGTTGTGGGGTAAATTTGTTCATTCCTATACGCTTTGAGCTTTACTAAAGTTAGGGCTTGACTGTTTATTGCGATCAAACTTAGGCTTTAGGGTTTATCAACTCCATAATGTCTAAATGAGCCTCCCGCTTCCAATGACTCGACACTCTTTTCCCGTGGACGATGGCCTTTTGCAGGGAGCGTCACACCTTCAGTCTCACTTGATTCATCTCCCGATACGGTATCGCGCATGAGTTTGCACACAAGTTCGCACATCTCACCTTGGCTTGTTCCATTGGTTTACCGCTTTGGGCGCTACTTGGTGTTGCCCATCTACTTTGGGCGCATTGAAGTGCATGGACGGGAGAACTTGCCCCGCTCTGGTCCAGTGATTCTGGCCCCAACGCATCGATCGCGGTGGGATGCATTGATGCTGCCCTTTGCCACCGGAAAAATGGTGACGGGTCGCAATCTGCGGTTTATGGTCACGACCGATGAGGTGAAAGGGCTTCAGGGGTGGTTTATCCGGCGACTGGGCGGGTTTGCAGTGGATACACGACGCCCTGGTGTGGCAAGCCTGCGTTATGGCATTGAGCTGATGGAAAAGGGAGAGATGATGGTTATTTTTCCAGAGGGCAATATTTTTCGAGATCGCACCGTGCAACCGTTGAAGGCAGGGTTTGCACGGCTAGCGATTCAGGCAGAAGAGGTTCGGGAGGATTTGGGGGTGCAGGTGGTGCCGCTGGCGATCGCTTACGGGGGTGCGATGGTGCCATGGCGATCGACCGTGAAGATCTATATTGGCAAGCCGATTTTAGTGCGATCGTTTATGCAGGGTCATGGAAAGCAGGATGCAAAGGCATTGACTCAGGCCGTAAGCGATTCGCTCCAAGAGTTGATGGATGCAGGGTTTGCGTAGATTTTAAGCTCCAACCCTTCTCCTTGGGAAAAAGGGTTGGGGGTAAACCGGGTTGAAACTATCGACCAATGCCAACGTAGCGGAACCCAGCCGCTTCGGCTTTGCCTTGATCCAGGAAGTTACGGCCATCAATGATAATGGGCAGGTTCATCAGTCTGGACATTTTGCCGAAATCCAGGTTTTTGAACTCCGCCCATTCCGTGACAACGACCAACGCATCACAGCCGTCTGCTAAGCGCTCAGGATCGGTTTCGACAATGACGTCGGAGATGCCATGACGCATTCCGGACTGAGAAATAATCGGGTCATAGGCTTTCACCTTGGCACCGAGACGGGCTAGATTTTCGATCAATACCAATGCGGGAGCATCGCGAAGATCGTCGGTGTCGGGCTTAAAGGTCAGACCTAACAGACCGATCGTTTTCCCTTTTAAGATCTTCAAGACCTGTTGGAGCTTCTCGATCGTCACCATTTTTTGGCGTTCGTTGACGCTGATGGCGGCCTTCATAAGCTGCGCATCGTAGCCATAGTCTTCAGCGGTGTGAACCAAGGCCGAGACGTCTTTAGGAAAGCATGAACCACCCCAGCCAAGGCCCGCGTTCAAGAACTTACTGCCAATGCGCGAGTCTAGACCGATGCCCTTTGCCACTTGGGTGACGTCTGCACCGACGCGATCGCAGATATTAGCCACTTCGTTAATGAAGCTAATTTTGGTGGCCAGAAATGCATTAGCGGCGTACTTGATCATTTCAGCCGAGCTGAGGTCTGTGACAACGACGGGCACGGTCGCAGCGGACTTGTTTTCTGCAAATTCACGAGCGATGATGGGCGCGTAAAGGTCCTGCATTAGACCCGTTGCGCGCTTGCTGTTGCCGCCGAGGACAATGCGATCGGGGTTGAAGGTGTCGTAGACTGCCGAGCCTTCACGCAAAAATTCAGGGTTGCTGATGACGTCAAACTGCGGTTCAGGAATCCGGGTCAGGGTCGCGGTGCCGCCTGAGCTTTCACCGACCGAACTCTTACTCAGTGCGCCTTGAGCCTCTGCTGCTTTTTCGGCCACGCCATCAAGGACGATCATCCGGACCCAATCTCCAGACCCGATAGGCACAGTGGATTTGTTGACAATGACTTTGTAGGTGCTGCTAGCGGTCAAGCTCTGACCAATGCCGCGTGCAACCGCTTCAACGTAGCGAGTGTCGCTTTCGCCGTTGGGCAGTGCCGGGGTACCGACAGCGATATAGAGGATTTCGCCATGCTCGACGCCTGCGGCTAAGTCAGTGGTGAACTCCAGACGACCCGCTTGAATGGCGCTTGTCATGACGTCCGATAGTCCAGGTTCAAAAATCGGGGACTGACCTGACTTCATCAGGTTCACTTTAGCTTCGTTGTTGTCCACACAAATGACATGATGGCCGATGTGTGCCAGCGAAGCACCCGTAACCAAACCCACATATCCGGTCCCAATAACACAAACACGCATAGCAGTTCCTCTTAAAATTTACATAAACATCATTAATTCTGTCTTTAGACTGCCCTTTGATTCACGATCGTTAAACACTATGGGTAAACTCAAGGATGAACTTAAAGGCAGTCTAGATATTGAAGTTAGCCCTAGGCCGCTCTATCGAAACACAACCGACGGAGCCACTTCATCACCCAACCGGGCGCGGAAGTCTGCGATCGTCTTGCTTAAGCCTTCCTTGAGGGGGACCGTCGGTTCCCAGCCAAGAATTTGCTGCGCTAGGGTAATATCGGGCTTGCGGCGGCGGGGGTCGTCCTCAGGCAGCGGCTCATACTTCAGCGCAACGTCGGGATTCACCATGTCTTGGATGGTTTTGGCGAGTTGTAAAATTGTGTACTCACCCGGATTACCGATGTTCACAGGACCGACATAATCGCTGTTCATCAATCGAATGAACCCTTCAATCAAGTCCGATGCATAGCAAAAACTCCGCGTTTGGGAGCCATCGCCGTAGATCGTCAGCGGAATGCCTCGAAGCGCCTGCACAATTAAATTGCTGACGACTCGACCGTCGTTTTCCAGCATTCGAGGGCCGTAGGTGTTGAAAATCCGCACCACGCGCACATCAACTTGATTTTGACGGTGATAGTCAAAGGCAAGGGTTTCGGCCACGCGCTTGCCTTCGTCGTAGCAGCTCCGGATCCCAATGGGATTTACACTGCCGCGATAGCTTTCGGGCTGAGGATGGACTTCCGGATCGCCGTAGATTTCCGAAGTAGAGGCTAGGAAAAACCGAGCTTTGACCCGTTTGGCGAGACCGAGCATGTTCATCGTGCCAAGCACATTCGTCTTTATGGTTTTGACGGGGTTGGACTGGTAATGAACAGGCGAGGCAGGGCAAGCCAAGTGGTAGATTTGATCGCATTCCAGACGAATGGGTTCCGTGATGTCATGGCGAATCAGCTCAAATTTGGGATGATTAATCCACTGCAACACGTTCTGCTTGTTGCCCGTGTAAAAGTTGTCGAGACAGATCACGTCATGACCTGCCTCCATCAATCGATCGATCAGGTGGGATCCTAAAAATCCAGCACCGCCAGTGACTAAAATTCGCATAGTGCTCAGTTAGAGAGTATTGGGCTAAAGACGGGTGAATCAGAATGAACAAATACCATTCTTCGTTCAGAATACCCGGATCTCAAGACTGGGTACAGGTTCATCGCCGCGATGTGCCCCAACTTTAGCAAGGAACTTCCCATAACAGATAGAGTCGATCGGGTCTAATTTACTAAATCTTCATCGATCGGCTTAGCAGTTTCAGCCAGGTGGTGGATGTATTTATAAAATTGTCAGGCTCAGTCTTTCTCTTGACCCAAACGCAGAACAGCCATGAATGCTTCTTGAGGCACATCCACAGTTCCAATGGATTTCATCCGCTTTTTACCTTTGGCTTGTTTCTGGAGCAGCTTTTTCTTCCGGGAAATATCGCCGCCGTAGCATTTGGCGAGGACGTCTTTGCGCAGGGCCGGGATGTGTTCACTGGCAATGACTTTGGAACCGATCGCCGCTTGAATTGGGATTTTAAATTGGTGACGGGGGATGAGTTCTTTGAGCTTTTCCGTCAGGGCACGACCGACGCCGTAGGCTTTATCTCGGTGGACGATCGCCGCGAGAGGATCTACTGGATCGCCATTGATCAAGATATCCATCCGTACAAGATTATTCTCACGGTATCCGATCAAGCTGTACTCCATGCTGGCGTATCCCCGAGATCGAGACTTCATTTGGTCAAAGAAATCAGTGACGACTTCCGCTAGGGGCATCTCGTAGATCAACGTGGTTCGTCCCGGCGTAAGGTACTTCATGTCTTTAAAAATACCGCGACGGTTCTGACACAGTTCCATCAGAATTCCAACGTAGACTTCAGGCGTGATCATATCGAGTTGGACATAAGGTTCCTCGATTTTTTCGCGCTGGGCGGGGTCAGGGAGACGGCTAGGGTTATCAACGAGCATCGTTTCGCCCTTGATCGTCGTGACTTGGTAGACGACTGACGGCGCGGTGGCAATCAGATCGAGGTTGTATTCACGCTCTAATCGTTCTTGGATAATTTCCATATGCAGTAGGCCCAAGAACCCAATCCGAAACCCAAAGCCCATGGCGCTGGAGTTCTCGGGTTCAAATTTGAGGGCGGCGTCGTTGAGACTGAGCTTGGAGAGGGCGTCTCGCAAATCGGGAAACTGATCCGCATCGGTCGGAAAGAGTCCACAAAACACCATGGGCGTTGCTTCAGCGTAACCGGGCAGCGGTTCAGCGGCGGGTCTATTGGCGAGGGTGACGGTATCGCCGACTCGGGCATCACCGACGGCTTTGATGGACGCAGCAAGGTATCCCACTTCCCCAGCGTGGAGGCTGTCTACTTTAATTTGGCTAGGGGCAAGGATGCCAAGTTCGTCAATGACGTATTCTTTATCCGACGCCATGAACAGTACTTTGTCGCCGACGTTTAGGATTCCGTCCATAATTCGGAAGTAGACGACCACGCCTCTATAAGCATCGTAGTAACTATCAAAAACTAGTGCCCGCAAAGGTTCTGCCGTCGTGTCCGCTGGCGGGGGCACTTGCAACACAATGCGCTCTAGAATCTCGGGGATGCCGATGCCTTCCTTTGCTGAGGCATAGATGGCACTGCTGCAATCGATTCCTACTACTTCTTCCACTTCGCCCTTGACCCGATCGGGATCTGCGCCGGGAAGATCAATCTTGTTCAGTATTGGAATAATTTCTAGATTATTATCCATGGCCAAATACACGTTGGCGAGGGTCTGGGCTTCGACGCCCTGAGAGGCATCTACTACTAATAGCGCACCTTCACAAGCCGCGAGAGACCTAGACACCTCGTAGGAGAAATCCACATGTCCGGGGGTGTCTATTAGATTCAACACATACTTCTGACCATCTTTAGCGGTGTAGTCCATCCTAGCCGCTTGGAGCTTAATGGTAATCCCCCGCTCCCGCTCCAAATCCATATTGTCCAGCACTTGGGCTTTCATATCCCGGTCTTCGATGGTGCCTGTGGCTTGGAGCAATCGGTCTGCCAACGTGGACTTGCCGTGGTCAATGTGGGCGATGATCGAGAAGTTACGGATTCGGCTGACGGGTACGTCGGTCATGGGAGGTGCAGGACTCTACTCTAAAGAGGATATTTGAAGATGTTTTAAGGATTGTAACTCATGTCTAAGGTGTGATCGAGGGTCTGTGGATCGATCGTTTAGCACAAGGGTCATCGCGTCCTAGGGATTAAGCCGATCGCTGTACAAACGACCCAGCAGCTCTTCTAGATCCTGATCAGCGGAAGCGTCTATTAGAAGATAAAAAATCTCTAGCAGCTTCAAGGCGCTATCTCCCATCATGGGACTCAATCCCCACACGTCTTCCGCCCAATCCTGGGGTGCAGTTTCTTCAAAGATCATTCGTTCTAGCAGTTGCTTTACTTCAGATTTATCCAGAGCCATCGCGATCGCACCCTACCTTTTTCGCCCATGAGTTTACAACAGATCTCGAAATAACCCTATTACTAGAGGCTACAGCACATCACCGCGCAACTTCAGCCCGAGCGCCGTCAGCTTCGGCATCACCACTTTAAAGGCGCGACCTCGATGACTGACGTGATGTTTGACATCATCGGTCATTTCGGCAAAAGTCATGGATTGTTCAGGCACGTAGAATACGGGATCGTACCCAAAGCCTTCCGTTCCCTGGGGCGCAAGCAAAATCTCGCCGGGACATATTCCCTCTTCTAAGATCACGATTTTACCGTCAGGATTTGCCACGGCGATCGCACAAACAAACTGCGCAGCCCGGTTGGAGGTTTCTCCAAGTTCCCGCAGCAATCGGTCAATGCGATCGGCGTCGTCGGTCCCATATCGGGCGGAGAAAATGCCCGGTGCGCCGTCTAGGGCGTCTACCGATAGGCCGGAGTCGTCTGCGATTGCCCATTGACCCGTGGCGATCGCCGTTTCGGATGCTTTTAATGCGGCGTTTTCTAGGAAGGTGGTTCCTGTTTCATCGACGTCGAAGTCGGCGGGTTTTAATTCTAAGTCCCAATTTGAAGCTTTATCTGTAAAATAAGCTTGGATTTCTCGTAATTTCCCCGGATTTCCGGTCCCTACCACCAAAACTGTCATCACCTTTCTCCGCTGGACATATTGTTCTAAATTATACCGTTACGTTCGTTTACATTTGCTTTTGCGATGGATGGGATGGATGCGTTGCTTCGCTTAACGCATCCTACGTCGGATCAATTTTTGGATTAATTTAATTTATGGACTAATTCAATTTATGGTCGGACTGATGTGTTGTGGGATGGGTTTGTGGTGGGATTGATTCTTAACTCTCCTAATGCTTCCCAACCAATGACGTCATGCCACATGGCCTCATAACCCGCACTGTTGGGGTGCAAGCCGTCGCGGGTAAATAACGGCGATCGCCAGGTTGCGCCCCGCTGTTCCCAGAGGGCAAAAAGATCGAGATATGGGATGCCGCGCGACTCACAGGCCGCCTGGGTTGCCTGGGAATAACGATATTGATCGGCATGGGTGTAATACAAACAATCTAGGAAGGGCATCTTGGATTCGTCGATCGGGACCATCCCTACAAACCACACGGGGCACAGACCCTTTGCTCGATCGAGAAGTTGCTCCATTTCTTCAACAAATCGCTCAAATTCCAACATATTCCGCCCTGAAAGCTTCCCCACTCGGGCACAGTCATTCGTACCGACCGACAAAATTAATCGATCGGGCTGACGGTTTCGCAATTCGCCGCGTACCCCAAATTCTTTTTCGAGACGGGCATTCACTTGCCTTACGCCGTCGCCGCGCACGCCCAAGTTGTACAGTACATGCTGCGATCGCTCTGGAGTCATCCAGCTTCGTCGAATTCGTTCAACCCAGCCGCCACCGACTTCATCGCCAAAGCCATACACCAGACTATCGCCTACTGCAATCCACCGCGTTGTGGGCTGCTTTGGCTGGAAGATTCGTGCCATCGGACGAGTCACCGATCGGGGAATGGCCGTTGATGGGTCTAAGGTTTGCGGCGTGAAATCCTGCATGGCGATTAAATCAAGATTAAAAACATTTAGATTGTAGAGGCTCATTGTCAGGGATTATCACAATCGGGGTGCGCGATGGCAACCCTTGCGCAATAATGGAAAGGTCCTAGCGCTAGAATTAAAATAAGGCCTCACGCAGCTCAATTTTAGAGTCCGCCAAGAATGACCCTTCAAAAAGCAAAAACTACCTCCAAATCAGGTTCTATGAATCGTCGTACGACTATTGACACCGAGCAACTTATGCGCCGCGCTGATGATCTCATCAATGCTGCTTCAAACCGCTATCGCATCACCGTCCAAGTGGCCAACCGGGCCAAGCGTCGTCGGTTTGAAGAATTCGACGGCATTGATGATCCAATGGTCAAGCCTGTTATGCGCGCCATTATCGAAATGTCTGATGAAATGACCCAGCCCGAAATCATCGGCGAATAACTCCGATCGTTCCCCCAGCCTCCCATTCTTGGGGAACTTTTCGACCGATGTAGAACGCAGAACCCCAATCTCCATGAACTTTCGCTCCACTTCGCCTCGGACTATTGGCCTTTGGGTCGCAACGGCGATCGCAACAATTCTTCTGTCGATCGCACCCTCAACACTCCCCGCCAACGCCAACATCGTTCGCACTGCCGAAATTGCCCAAAAAATTTATACTGAGCTGCCCGAAATTCCCCTCGAAAATCAATACTTTAATCAAAAGCTTAAGAAGATTGATCCCAATAACACCCTGATTAACCGAATCCTGCATTACCACGCCTTTACCAAAGGTCGCTCAGCGGACATGCGGCTGGATTGGAAACTGACCCTAGCAGATTACCTCGGAGCCAACGACATCATGGATCCTGCGACCTATCCCAGCCATGATGTGTTAAACAAAAATCCGCTGGACAACGATCGTGCTGCGGTGAATACGTTGACGCGATCGATGCGAGATCAGTTGATCGATCGGTTGATTCAGTTTACGCAGAAGTCCTAGGGCTAATGATACTGATGACATCTAAGGTGATTACCTACAGCTCGGCGTACACGCTGGTGCCTACCTACGAATGTTTTAATCGCTGTACTTACTGTAACTTTCGTCATGACATCGGGACATCGGGGTGGATAAGCTTGGAGTTGGCTACGCTTACGCTGCGATCGTTGCCGACTACGATTTGCGAGATTCTCATTCTTAGCGGTGAGGTGCATCCCCAGAGCCGTGATCGCATGGCTTGGTTTGAGCATCTGTATGCCCTGTGTGAGCGGGCGATCGAGCTAGGTTTTTTGCCCCATACCAACGTGGGACCGCTTTCTCGGCTTGAAATGGCACGGCTCAAAACCGTCAATGTCTCCATGGGGCTGATGCTAGAGCAGTCTACGCCGCATCTTTTAGACACCGTTCACAAACATGCGCCCAGTAAAAATCCGGCCCTGAGATTACATCAGCTTCGTCAAGCAGGTGAGCTGAAGATTCCGTTTACAACAGGGATTTTGGTGGGATTGGGGGAAACAGCGGACGATCGGGTCGAGAGCTTAAAGGCGATCGCACAAGTCCAAAGGGAATTTGGGCATTTGCAGGAATGTATCCTTCAGCCCTACAGTCCGGGAACTCAAGAAACATGGATGGGGAACGGGTTTGACCTAACTGAATTGCCAACATTGGTCGCGATCGCACGGGACATTCTACCCAGCAATATGGCGATTCAAATTCCGCCTAATTTGGTAACGCAGCCCTCGGTGCTATTGGCCTGTCTAGAGGCAGGGGCGAGTGATTTGGGCGGAATTAGTCCCATTGATGAGGTGAACCCTGACTATCCGCATCCTAATGTGAGGTCGCTTTCTCAGGTCTTAAAACCCGCAGGATGGTCGCTTGAGGCTCGGCTTCCGGTGTATTCGCAGTACATTGAGTGGCTGACACCTAGACTGAAAGAAGCGATCGCGCTTAGAGAGCAGACGTTCTGACAGAGGCTTAAAACTTAGGTGCTTAAAACGATTAGATGCCTAAAAGATTTGCGCCTCTAATGGTTCTCATTGGGCTAGACGGTGGAATGTTAAACATCAGGGACCCTTCCCTTGGCGTACCATGTGATCCCGGAGTCTCTACCCAATGTCTATTCTGCTGCTACCAACGTCACCTTCACCCCTCCAACTGCTCTACGACGCGATCGGGGCAGATTTTTTGCAGATGTTGTCGGATGGCATCGCGATCATTGACCTTGAGACGCAACGACCCATTTTTGTGAATCGGGCGCTGGCAGAAATGCACGGCTATTCACTGGAAAACTTTATTCGGGAGCCGCTTAGTGCGATCATTCACCCCGATCATTACAGCAAGCTCACGGAGATTTTGAACACCCTTCAACCTCATCAGTGCATTGAATGGGATGCGGTGAGTCTTCGACAGGATGCGTTATCCATGCCGATCGAAGCCACGGTCTCACACTACCCAATGAACGATACGCCCTACGCCGTTTTTCAGGTGCGGAATAGTCGTCGATCGTCCCTTGCTTATCAACAGCTCGCCGATCGGGCAAATGCAAAACAGGCCGCCCAGCTACAGCAAACCCTCGACGCACTCCAAAAAACCCAATCTCAGCTCATCCAAAGTGAAAAAATGTCGAGCCTCGGCCAACTAGTGGCCGGAATCGCTCACGAAATCAACAATCCGATTAATTTTATTTACGGCAACATTCACTACGCTCAAGATTACGTTCGGGATCTAATGAATTTGCTGCGAGTGTATCAGGCCCAATATCCATCGCCCCCGACGATCGTAAAGGAAGAAATTGAATCGATCGATTTGGATTTCCTTTTAGCGGATCTCCCTAGACTCTTTCAATCCATGCAGATGGGTGCTGAACGCATTAAACAAATCGTTCTATCCTTGCGCACCTTTTCCCATATGGATGAAGCAGAGTACAAAATAGTAAATATCCATGAAGGGCTTGATAGTGCGCTGTTGTTGTTGGATTATCGGCTTAAGGGGACAGGTGGCAGCGGCGGCAGTTGTGGCGGCATTAGTTGTGGCGGCATTAGTTGTGGCGTTGGGAATAGCGGGGAGTCATGCCAATCGATTACCCTGCATCGTCATTACGGAACGCTCCCTAAAATAAGCTGCTATCCCGGTAAACTCAACCAGGTGTTTATGAATATTTTGACCAATGCGATCGATGCTATTGAGGCGTTGGCTAAAGCGTCGGATGAGGCATTATTAAGCAATGGTCAAAATCAACATCCCAGCATTACCATTACCACGCAATATTTGGAAGAAATCGATCGCATTGAGATCATTATTCAAGACACTGGAATTGGCATGGAGGACTATATTCAAAAGCAGATTTTCGATCCATTTTTTACTACAAAAGCGGTTGGGAATGGGAAGGGAATGGGACTTTCGACGAGCTATGAAATTATTACCGAGCGGCATCAAGGAGATTTGATCAGTCGGTCGTCCGTGGGAGGAGGCAGTGAGTTTCAGATTATCTTACCGATTCGGAGTGTGGAGAGTTGACGATCGATCGGAGATTAAAATTTGACAGGAAGTAAAATACGAATGGCTTGGGGGAGGACTTTGAAATGGGCGGGCGTAGCGGTAGTGATTTCGCCATCGGTGTTGATAGGCCGGGGACGACTAGTGGTGATTGTGAAGGCCCGTCCCTGCTGAGAATGGACGAATGGAAGAATGTGATGACGGCCTCGGTAAAGATTGGGAAGCAGTCTTAGCAAATGCCACCAGCGGTTGATTTCTAAGCTGTAGAGATCCAGTCGATCGTCATGAATAGTTGCATCTTGAGCCACGGCTAGTCCGCCGCCATAATACAGTCCATTGCCCACCGCAACATGAATGGTTTTGACTGTAGTGATGCCATCCTCCGTGTAGATTTCGGCAGTGAAGGGACGACTTTTCCAGAGTGCTTGAATCGCCGCAAAACCATAGGCAAAAATGCCCCAGCGGCGTTTGGATTGTTGGGTAAGACGCTGGGTAATTTCGACGCTGAGTCCAAAGCTGGCAACGTTAAAAAAGTAGCAATCGTTGACTTGTCCGATATCAATCCGATCGACGTTCCGTCCAGCAATAACGGCGCAGGCGGTCGGAATGTGAGTGGGAATATTCAGCGTGCGGGCGAGGTCGTTGGCCGTACCTAGGGGAAGAATTCCGAGGGGAAGCTGGGTGTCAATTAGTCCAGCGATCGCGGCATTCAAGGTGCCATCGCCGCCGCCGATGATCACGAGATCGACTCGATCGTGGTGCTGTCGGATCAGCTCAGACAGTTGGTCCGGATGTGCCGTCGTCTCTTCAACGAGTTCAAACCCGAGACGAGTGAGTTGCTCAATGGCGATCGTAATATTTTGCTGTCCGCGCCGCGCCTGACGATTAACGAGTAGAAGTGCTCGATGCTTGATGCCCATGCTCATGCTCATGCCCCCAGAAGATACCTCTTGATTATGCCAGGTGATTATGCCGGATAATTTTTGGTTAAAGACACGGTTCGATCTTCAGAATGGGGCATTGTTAAAGGTACTGCTGTCCTTCAGTCGCCCATTAATCATGTTTTTTCTTTCGCCGCGATGTCTATTGTGCAATCGGTCCTGCGATCGCTTAGGGTCAGCGCTTTGTCATCTTTGTGCAACCTGTGAGCGCCAAATTTGTTCTGCAAAACGAGCGCAACCTCTAGAGAAAGTGACCTCCGACCAGCTCGTGCCCATTTTTGCGTGGGCGGATTATGAGGGCAATCTTCGCCAATCTATTGCCCAGTTGAAGTACCATCGACGGCGAACCATTGGGACTTGGCTTGGACAACAGATGGCAGACGCTTGGATCGGACAGGATTTACATCGGACCTTGTCTCATCTGGTCGTGGTCCCCATTCCAATGTTTGCTGCAAAGGAAAAAGTGCGTGGGTACAATCAGGCGGCGGTGATTGCGCAACAATTTGCACAGACGATCGGCTACCGTTACGAGCCTAGAATCTTGCGCCGCGATCGTGAAACTGAAGCGCAGTATGCTGTTGATAGTCGATCGCGCACAGCTAACCTAGAATCGGCATTTACCTTAGGACCGTTGCCTAAGCTTCGCTCAAGCGATCGGATCTTAATTGTGGATGACATCTACACCACAGGAGCCACAGTTCGATCGGCCCTAACAACCCTTCGTCCCGCCCTCAAAATCTGGGGTGTTGCCGTAGCTGCACGTCCTGTCTTTGAAACCCGGTCTTATAGGGGTGCCGCTAAACTCTAGCGAAGCTGTGGCGTTGAGGTAGGAGCCTTCAGCGCTTCCAGAACCGGCGCAGGATCCAGCCCTGTAATCTGCTGAAAATCGGACGGCATCAGGTGACTAGAAACACCATTTTCAGCCCATCCCTGTAAAATTTTATTGGCGTGGTCCAAGAATGCAATGCCTCTCGGTAGGGGCACTGAAGTCCATACATCGACGATCGATTCGGCAAATGCAAGTTCGACGATCGGCATCAAATAGCGATCCATCAAATTCGAGAGATACGCATCAAACGTTTCTCCATCATCCCCTGAAAGCTGATAGCTTTCTACTATGTAGGTGATGCGTTGCCAACTTACCCGCTCCTCAAGCGTCATCTCCAAATCCCCAGTCAATGAATGACGTATCCAAGTTCCTTTGCTCTAAACCCAGCTTATCTTAGCTTCTACTAAACAAACCAGAAATTCACTTTAACAATTTTCTGCTAGGCAAGAGTGATGAGTGAATTTTCTACGATGACCACACTTAATCCAAATTCTGGCTTAATTACCGTAATTATCCCAGTCTTTAATGGGTCGATTTTCTTAAAGGAGACGGTGCGATCGGTTCTGTCACAAGACTACAGGCACTTTGAACTATTGATAATCAATGATGGTTCCACCGATGGCAGCGGCAAGATTATGGACGATTTGGCCCAAATGGACGATCGAGTTCGGGTGATTCACCAGAAAAATTTAGGGGTTGCGGCGGCTCGAAATCGAGGTATTGCTGTTGCGCGCGGCGAGTATTGCGCATTCCTTGATGCGGACGATCGATGGGAAACGGAGACCCTGAGGCTATGGCATCAGGCGCTGAGTCATGGACCAGAGACGGTGGGAATGGTGTATGGCTGGTCGCTAGATGTAAATGAGCATAATCATCTGACGGGGGGATTTCACGGGGCGAGGGTGGTTGGCAGGGTCTTGCCGACGCTGCTGGCCCATAATTTCTTGGGAAATGCGAGTGCGACGATGGTTCGGCGATCGCTGGCGGTTTTGGTCGGCGGCTATGATGCGAGTTTGCGAGACAAAACTGCTCAGGGCTGTGAGGATTGGGATTTTTATTTGAAGCTGGCCGAAATCTGTGAGTTTGCGGTGGTGCCGAGGTTTTTGGTGCGCTACTGCAAACAGACGGTAAGCATGTCCAGCGACTATGACCAAATGGCCCGATCGCATCAGCTTGTTCTAGACGCCCTGCATCAGCGAGTGCCGTCGCTGCCGAGGTGGCTGTACCGTCTCTCGAAGAGCAGTCTCTACGTGCATTTTGCCCATCTGTCGGCGCAGTCGGGAAACAGTGCGATCGCCCGTCATTGGTGCCAACGAGCCTGGCATTGCGATCGCGTTACGCCGCTGCTGCGTCCAGGGTGGTATCGGTTACGGTTCGGACGGCGGGCGGTTCTATTGGAGGATCCAGCCGTTTTCAATCGGATGCCATCGAATCGATCGTTGGCGCTTAAAATGGCCATCACGGGATTGCTTCATAGATTGCTGAAGTGGACGGTGTGAGTCCGATCGTTTCAACAAATTGAGGAATTGTCTGCATGACGAAGCCACCGATCGGTAAAACAATCCTAGCTTTGCCGACCCCAATCCCCTGCGCCCTCTAAAATCAAGCCAAGGGGAAATTATGGATCTTATCAAATACTCCATTTCTAATCCCAATCGCCCAAGGGTTCTGCGGCTTTCGGGACTCGGGGTCGGGCGTTGGGGTATTGGGTTTTTCCAGGTTTGGCCTTAGGCTTTGCATCGGGTGTTGCATCGGCTTTATTTCCTGGCAAGACCTTAAGCTGCGTCGGCTGCACGGTGCGATCGCCGCCTCTTCTTTTTGAGACGCCTTCCTCACTCGTGTCTTCTGCAATCACTTCATACAGTTTTGCAACTTTCCCCGGCACCGATCCCTTACGCAAAACTCGTCCCAATCGTTGAATATGCTCCCGCGTCGAACCCGTTCCGGATAAAACAATGGCGACACTCGCTTCCGGAACATCCACGCCTTCATTCAATACTCTAGAAGCAACTAATGTCCCATACTCACCCGATCGAAACTTGGTCAAAATCTCATGGCGTTCTTTCACCGGAGTTTGGTGTGTAATAGCGGGAATCAGTAAGTCCTGGGACACCCGATACACCGTTGCATTGTCATCGGTAAAAATCAACGTCCGATCGCCTGCATGTTGGCTCAACAATTCCGCCAAAACCCGCAGCTTTCCCTCAGTCCCAAAGGCGATTCCCCGAGCTTCCCGGTGCGCTAACATTGCACGCCGCCCTGAGGTCGATCGCGCACTCGCCCCCACAAATCGCTGCCAGCCTTGAAGGGCTCCGAGGAAGATCTTGGCGCTTTGCAAGAATTCATTTCGCGTTTTAATTAGTTCATCATAGCGATCGCGTTCATGACTTGAAAGCGTTACTCGAATTTGTAATAGTTCGTATTCTGCTAGCGTATTTCCTGCTAGCTCCTCTGCTGTTTTACGATAGACTTCTGGACCGATTAACGTATTGAGATCTTCATGTTTGCCATCACTGCGTTCTGGCGTTGCCGAAAGCCCGAGTCGAAACGGCGCAATAGAAAACTCTGCAATGACCCGATTAAAATCCGTTGGCAAATGGTGACATTCATCAAACACCAACAGCGCATACTGATTGCCTAGGCTTTCTGCATGAATCGCGGCGCTGTCATAGGTCGAAACTAGAATTCGGCTTCGATCGCGCGATCCCCCACCCAACAGCCCAATTTCCGCTTCAGGAAACGCCGCCAACAACGTGGTATACCATTGATGCATCAAGTCCAATGTGGGCACCAAAATCAACGTACTTCGTCCCGTCACCTGCATGGCCATTTGCGCTAAATAGGTTTTTCCCGCAGCCGTCGGCAAAACCACTAACCCGGCTTTATTGGTATCCTGCCATGCCGCTAAGGCTTCGCTTTGATGGAGATAGGGGATGCGATCGTCCGATGCCGCGAGTTCAAACTCTTGATAGTTCCGCGCCTTGTCATCAATGGGCGTACCCTCGTGGCCTAAGGCCCGAATCAGTTCAGCATAGCGCCATGCCGGGATCCGAAACTTCTCAATTCGATCGTCCCACGTCGCAAATTCGACCCACGCTTTCCCCTTGGGGGGCGGATGCAAAATCAGGGTGCCGCGATCGTAGGTTAAAGTAGAGGTGCGCGCCATATTTCTCGTCTTATGAGAATCCATTGGCATTATACTGACTCGCTACCGTACTTTCCTATGCCCCGTCGCATTCGATATCAAGCGCTTCTCTGTCATGTTATGGCCTTGTTGTGGTTACCGTTGTCAGGATTACTCGGTTACAGCTTAGTTCACTGGCGTGTAACTCAGATAATGTTCATTGGAAGTTTGTCTTTTTTCTTTGATCTCGATCATTCTGCAAATTTTGCTGCGGTGATCTGGATTGTGATGGTCGTTTTGATTTCGCTAGTGACAACTCTTTGGGTTCCTCTTGCGATCGCACTCTCCGGAGAAAACTCCGATCGCTTAGTTCGTCAAAGCGCCATCCACGCATTTAATGCACTCGTCACTAATACGATTGTTGTCACTATTGCAACAGGCGTTGTAACGCAGCTCGATCGAGTTACAGAAGACGGGGAAACGCTGCCTTGGATGGCTTGGAGTTTGGTGTTTCTTGTGATGAGCATTGCGTTTTTGCAGGTAGTTTTTGCGAGTTTGGCCGGACGACGATCGCTCCAAGGCAAAAGCTTTCGCTACCCGTTTTCTTTACCAGTTTTGCGTTAGAAAACCCAGCTCAACCTTACAACTGAAAAAATAACCGTAACCAAAGTCAATACTCAAGGGCACGTTATGGTAGGTTCACCGATATCTCTCACGTAAACGTCCATAGTCACTCCGTTTAAAGCCCATAAATTGACCTTAAACTCGATCGGCAAGCATCAGCCGTTCTGCTTCAAGATCGATTTCGATTTGTTTACCGTCGAAGGAAATTTGGAAGTTTTCAGTTGGCTCGGCTGATTGACTTATCGATCGGTGCCCCAAACAAAAGGAACACCGATCGACATCCTTAGCCCAAGCCGATATCCGTCACCGCACCCAAGTGACTCGATGACACCAACTTCGCATACTTTGCCAACACGCCGCGCGTATATCGAGGTGCAGGCACTTGCCAAGTCGATCGACGCTTCACTAACTCAGCATCCGGCACATTGATCTGGAGGAGCCGCGCCGGGGCATCAATGGTAATCGAATCCCCCTCATGGACCAGCGCAATATTCCCCCCAACAAACGCCTCCGGTGCAACGTGACCCACCACCATGCCGTAGGTCCCGCCCGAAAAACGCCCGTCCGTAATCAATCCCACCGTATCCCCAAGTCCAGCGCCGATGATCGCTGCTGTAGGTGCTAGCATTTCACGCATTCCCGGTCCACCCTTCGGACCTTCATACCGAATGACGAGCACATCTCCGGCATTGATTTGATTCGCTAAGATTGACTTCAAGCATTCCTCTTCCGATTCAAACACTCGCGCAGGTCCCGTAATTACCGGATTTTTAACGCCTGTAATTTTTGCAACCGAGCCATTCTCTGCCAGGTTTCCCTTCAGAATCGCCAAGTGTCCCTGCGCATACATCGGATTGTCCCACGCGCGAATCACCGGATGTCCTGCGATCGGTTCGTGAGGTGTTTCAACGTCTGGGATATTTGCCAATCGTTCTGCAATTGTCTCTCCTGTAATCGTCATGCAATCACCATGGATCAATCCATGACTCAGTAGCATTTTCATTACCTGCGGAATGCCGCCTGCTTGATGCAAGTCTGTCGCCACATAACGACCGCTAGGCTTGAGATCGCACAGGACCGGAACCTTCGCACGAATGGTTTCAAAGTCATCTAGTGCAAGGGGAATTCCTGCCGTATGGGCGATCGCCAAAAAGTGCAGTGTCGCATTGGTCGATCCGCCCACCGCCATGATCACCGCGATCGCATTTTCGATGGACTTGCGTGTAATGATGTCACTGGGCAAGATTTGTTTGCGCACCGCTTCGACCAAAACGCGAGCCGATTCTTCTGCGCTCACGGCTTTCTCTTCATCTTCAGCCGCCATCGTAGACGAATATGCCAAGCTCATGCCCATTGCTTCAAAGGACGACGACATCGTATTTGCCGTAAACATTCCCCCGCAAGAACCCGCCCCAGGGCAAGCGTTTCGCTCAATGTTCGTCAGCGTGTCTTCATCAATTTTCCCCGCGCTAAACTGTCCAACGGCTTCAAAGGAACTGACGACGGTGAGGTCTTGGCCATCGTACTTTCCGGGCTTAATGGTGCCGCCGTAGACGAAGATTGCCGGGACATTCATCCGAGCCATGGCGATCATCGCTCCAGGCATGTTTTTGTCGCAGCCCCCGATCGCCAATACGCCATCCATGCTTTGTCCCGTCACCGCCGTTTCAATCGAATCTGCGATCACTTCGCGCGACACTAAAGAATATTTCATCCCCTCAGTGCCCATGGAAATACCATCGCTAATGGTGATGGTGCCAAACATTTGGGGCATTCCGCCGCCTGTGCGAGTGGCCGCTTCAGCGCGAATGGCGAGACTATTAATCCCCATGTTGCAGGGGGTAATGGTGCTGTAGCCGTTAGCAATCCCGATAATGGGTTTAGTAAAATCTGCATCCGTGAATCCAACCGCTCGGAGCATAGCGCGATTCGGCGATCGAGCGGCTCCTTGGGTGACGACTTGGCTCTTACGATTTTCTACCATGGTGCTGTAAGGAGTGAGTTTGGACGGGTTTTGTGGACTCCTATTGTAAATGTAGACGGGGACGCTGAGGGATTTGGCGAGTCAAATTTAAGGAATAGCCAACTCGCTAGACTCAAGTGCTACTAGGCAGGTTCAGCCGCTAGCGATATCATTGAGAACAACAATCGTTTTTGGTGAGTCAGTCGATCCTATGAGGAATGTACAAGAAATTAAACGCGCAGTGAGTCAGCTCTCTTCAGCAGACCTCACTGATTTTCGAGTATGGTTTGCAGAATTTGATGCCGAAGTCTGGGATCGTCAGTTTGAAGAGGATGTTGCCGCAGGTCGGCTGAACAGTTTGGCTGAACGAGCACTGCAACATCTCAGCGCAGGACGTTGCAGCGATCTATAGAACCATCGTGCAACGCCTGATTTTTGGTTCTGTTATCGACAGCTACCGATCGAAATTCAAGATTTAGCCGATCGATGTTGCTTATTACTGAAGCAGGACTCTCAGCATCCTTCACTCCATTTCAAGAAAGTAACTCCATTTTGGTCTGTCCGAATCGGAATTCATTATCGCGCACTTGCAATAGAAAGCGAAAACGAGATGGCGTGGTTTTGGATTGTGTCTTGTGCTGAGTACGATCGGCTGTTGCGGTGGTAGAGTAACCTTTGGGGAATTGGGTTGCATTATAATTTTTCAGGAAGTACAATTCCGTTTCAACTGATCACTTCATTAAAACCACTATTATGATCGCCATTCCTACGCAGTTAGCAATAACTGTCCTAACTCAACTTGCACAAGATCCTCAAATGATTGGAAGATTGCTTGAAGAGTTAGGTTCTATGCCTAATATTCCAACCACAACAATAGGAGGAAAAACGTTTTGGAGCGATATTGTTGATGTTCAAGGCTGGAAACTCCAGAGAAATCGAGTGTTTGGCAACTGTCGGATTCTTGATCCTAGCAATGTCAGACGAGCTTGGGGCAGTGAGTCTGCGATGCTGAAGGCGTTTGAAGTTTTAGCGTAGATGCATTGTACGCTCATCCGATCGGATGATTTTGATCGGGTGAAATGTCAGCATAGAAAAGCTCTTTAACTCATTACAAGGCTGTCGATTATTTATAGTATAAGTTCTACAGATCCGATCGATCACCTAAATCAATTCGGTAGAAACTCAACGCTGAGGATTTCTTCGATCGTATACTCACAAACTTCAGGGAAAATAACGATCGCCACTCCAGTCTCCGCCTCAGCTTGTAACCGAGCGTCCTGATAGCATTCATCTATAGAATCTTCTAAAAACGATCGTAAACTTGGACTCGCTTTTAACAATTTCCGGATTCGGGTACGCTGTTCAACTAACGTACCGCGCCAGCTTCTAGATCGCATTCCTTGTTGAAACTGCCACTTGAGCAAATGCATGAGAAGCACTGTCAATCGACTTTCTAAAGTATGACGATCGCTCCGTCCCAAGCTCTCCACCTCATCTAATAAATTCTCTAAATCCAGCGCATCGAAATTTCTCGATCGCAATGCCTCGGCCATACGCTGTGTCCATAGGTAGAAATCTTCCTCGTACAAATCAGGGCGATCGGGAGATAGTTTGGTCAGGACGCTTTGTTTAAGCACGATCGACTTCTCCAATGGCAATAGTTAGGTTTCCATGATAGCACTGACTTTGGTAAGCAGCCCCAATGGACGATCGCCTGAAAAAACGACCGCAGCTCCGATCGTGTTCCTTAAACAAGAGTTTGCATGAGCAATTGATCGGTGAAGGTATCTCACCTCAGATTTGCTTAAAGACTAGCATCGCGTCTAGACTCTTACTCAATCGCCTAAGTTCGATAGCGAAAACTTAGACGGCGGTTCCTTCACGCGCGCGATCGTGTTGAGCTTTTCCATGAATTCAAGACCCAACTGAACAAACGCCTTTCCACCCGCACAGCCTGGATTCGTCAATACCACAGGCTGATAAGTATCAACTGCCTTAGAAATATTGACATCCATCGGGATTTTGATCTTGAATAACTTCGCTTCGCTAAAATCATCATTGAGTCGCTTCATCACTTGGTTATAATAGCGTCCCGTTAGAAAATTGCCCGATAGCGAAAAGACAATGCCCAGCATTTGAGTGCTTATATTAGGATTGTCCTTATGGGTTTCTAATAGACGCGCAATGCGTCGTTCGAGAAGCTGAATCCCAATGAGCGACAATGGTTCCGGACGCGCAGGAATCAAGTAGAAGTTACTAGCTAGCAACGCACTCCGCGTCACCAAATTATAACCGGGCGCACAGTCCAAAATAATAACATCATAATCCTGGGCGATCGGCAGCAGGATATCCCGCATCAAATTCACTTCAAACTCGTTCCACACCTTTTCAAACTCATCAGTACGACCTTGTTGGACGGACCTGCGATGCAGCAGTTCAGAAACGAGATACTCGTCGTACAGATCAATATCGCCGGGGAGTAGGCTGAGATTCGGGACATTGCAGACGTAGCCCTTGATGCACTCGCGGGTGAGGTCGGGCAGTTTTTTGTTGCTGCGAACTGCTTCATGGATCAGGTTGCGCAGCGTGCGTTTATTGCTGCGGAGGGATGCAAATTCGCCCGGTGGCATCAGGCTGAGGGTCGCGCTGATTTGGGTATCGAGATCTACGATCAGGACGCGCTTGTTCTGATACTTTGCAAGGCAAGTCGCCAAGTTGACGGTTAGCGTGGTTTTCCCAACGCCGCCTTTCATATTGGTTGTCGCAATGATGTGTGCCATGCTAGCCCGCTCTCCCAAAATCAAATCCAAGCTTTTTGAGATAAGATCTCGGAGTCAATATACATTAACCCAGACCGATCGCATCCAGATTCTTTACGTATTCTCCCCTCGCAACCCCCTCCCGCATGACCCCATCCCCCTTCAGCAGCGAAAAACTCCTCTTCACCCCGGCCACCCCCGACCCGAACGCGATCGATCTAGTCTTTGCCTTCCCCAACGACTACAACGTCGGCATCACCAGCCTTGGCTATCAAGTCGTGTGGGCGACCTTTGCGGTGCGATCGGATGTGTCGGTCTCTCGGTTGTTTATGGATGTGAGCGACCCGCTGCCGAGCCAGCCGGAGCTTTTGGGTTTCTCGGTCTCGTGGGAATTGGACTATGTGAATATTTTGGGGATGCTGGAGAAGCTGGCGATTCCGATTTGGGCACGCGATCGCAAAAAATCTCACCCAATTTTGTTCGGGGGCGGTCCGGTGTTGACGGCTAATCCTGAACCCTTTGCCGAATTTTTTGATGTGATCTTGCTCGGCGACGGTGAGATTTTGCTCGGAGCCTTCATCGATGCCTATCAGGAGGTTCGGGGGGCCGATCGTCTGGCCCAGTTGCGTCACCTCGCGCGCGTCCCCGGCATCTACGTCCCCAGCCTTTACCAGGTCGAATACACCGCCCCCGATGGTCCGATCGCAGCCATTACCCCAGTTGAATCTAGTATCCCGGCCCGGATTGAAAAGCAAACCTACCGAGGCAATCAGCTTTCTATGTCTACGGTCGTTACGGAAAAATCAGTGTGGGAGAATATTTTCATGGTGGAAGTGGTCCGAAGCTGCCCTGAAATGTGTCGGTTTTGTATGGCGAGCTATCTGACCTTGCCCTTCCGCACCGCCGACTTAGAAACCTCGCTGATTCCGGCAATAGAAACGGGTCTAAAAGTCACCGATCGTCTAGGCTTACTTGGCGCATCTGTCACACAACACCCCGAGTTTGACGCGCTTCTCGACTACATCAACCGCCCTGAATACGACGACGTTCGCGTCACCGTTGCCTCGGTCCGTACCAATACCATCACGGAAAAATTTGCCCAAACCCTAGTGAATCACGCGACCAAATCTGTGACGATCGCCGTTGAAAGTGGCAGCGATCGGCTTCGGCAAGTGATCAATAAAAAACTCGAAAACACTGAAATCACAGATGCGGCTATTCGAGCCAAATCCAGCGGATTATCAGGATTAAAACTCTATGGCATGGTCGGTCTTCCGACGGAAGAAATGGAAGATGTTGAGATGACTGTTGCCATGCTAAAACAGTTGAAAAAAGCAGCGCCGGGATTGCGACTCACCTGGGGATGTAGCACCTTTGTTCCGAAAGCTCACACGCCCTTCCAATGGTTTGGCATTAACAAGCAAGGCGAAAAACGACTTCAGTTTTTACAAAAGCAACTCCGCCCCCAAGGTATTGAGTTTCGCCCTGAAAGTTTCAACTGGTCAATTATCCAGACGTTGTTATCACGGGGCGATCGGCGTCTTGCACCATTACTTGAACTGGTACGACACTACGGCGATACCTTAGGTAGCTATCGTCGAGCGTTTAAAGAAATGAAAGGACAACTGCCCAGCCTAGATTTCTACGTCTACGACACCTGGGAACTCGATCGCGTGTTGCCTTGGAGCCATATTCAAGGCCCATTACCCGTCGAGACCTTGAAAAAACATTTGGCCCAATCGATCCCAAGTGACGGGTAAATCCTGAAGGGTCTGAAATAGATCACACCTGCGAGACCATTTTTGTTTAAGATAAGTAACTATCCTTTTAAGCACTGGGTCCAGCAATGGCGCGTCGCTATCACATAACCACCTTTGGCTGCCAAATGAACAAGGCAGACTCTGAGCGCATGGCAGGCGTTCTAGAGACGATGGGGTATGAGTTTGAGGAGGAGCCGGACCGGGCAGATTTGATTGTGTACAACACTTGTACCATTCGAGACAACGCTGAGCAGAAGGTGTATTCGCACCTTGGGAAGCAGGCGATTCGGAAGCGATCAACCCCAGATTTGACCCTCATTGTTGCAGGGTGTCTCGCCCAACAAGAAGGCGAACAGCTCTTGCGTCGGGTGCCAGAACTTGATGTGGTCATGGGTCCACAGTATGCCAACCAGTTGGACAGTCTGCTGGCGCAGGTGATGAACGGGGCGCAGGTGGTCGCGACGGACCCGGTATATATCATGGAAGATATCACCAAGCCGCGTCGGGATAGCACTGTAACGGCTTGGGTCAATGTAATTTATGGCTGCAATGAACGCTGTACTTACTGTGTGGTTCCAGGGGTGCGGGGCGTAGAGCAATCGCGGACGCCAGAGGCTATTAAAGCCGAAATGATCGAGTTAGCAAAACAGGGCTACAAAGAAATCACGCTGCTGGGCCAAAACATTGATGCCTACGGGCGAGATTTGCCGGGGAGTAAGCCCGATGGTCAGCATTTGCATACGCTAACGGATTTGTTGTATTTCGTTCACGACGTAGAGGGGATCGATCGTATTCGGTTTTCAACCAGTCATCCACGTTATTTCACCGAGCGTCTCATTAAAGCTTGCGCAGAGTTGCCGAAAGTGTGTGAGCATTTTCACATTCCGTTCCAGTCTGGCGATAACGATTTACTCAAAGCTATGGCACGGGGCTACACCCATGAGAAGTACCGCCGCATTGTTGACACCATTCGCACTCACATGCCCGACGCGTCCATCAGTGCAGATGCGATCGTGGCTTTCCCCGGCGAGACCGAAGAACAATTCCAGCGAACGCTAGCGTTAGTCGAAGATATTGGATTTGATCTCGTGAATACGGCAGCCTATTCGCCCCGGCCCGGAACCCCGGCTGCACTCTGGGACAATCAACTGAGTGAAGACGTAAAAATCGATCGCCTCCAACGACTAAACCGACTGGTCACGAGCACGGCAATCCATCGATCGCAGCGATATCTAGGTCGCATTGAACAGGTGTTAGTAGAGCAACAAAATACAAAATATCCGAATCAAGTGATCGGGCGAACCCAAGGCAATCGGCTGACTTTTCTAGACGGGGCCATTGAGGAACTGAAGGGCAAGATTGTCCCGGTAAAAATTACGGAAGTGCGGGCTTTTAGTTTGACGGGTGAGCGGGTGTGATGGGGGACGTGATGGAGGGCATGGTCAAGAATATGCGATCGCAATGGGCGTGGAAGTTTTGGTGGACGCTGCCGATTTATCCCTTTGGTCAACGGCGCACGCTGAAGACAACGGTCGTAGAGAATCACGTCTGGACCTTTGAACAACTGCAAGGCGTATTTTATGTGGTGACACCGATTCGGATGACGGTGGTGCGGCTGGCCGCAGGTGGGCTTTTAGTGTATGCGCCGATCGCCCCTACAGTTGAGTGCATCAATTGGATGAATGAGTTGGTGAATGAGTATGGAGACGTGAAGTACATCATCCTGCCGACCGTTTCGGGATTGGAACATAAGGTTTTTGTGGGACCGTTTGCGCGACAGTTTAAAACCGCTATAGTGTACGTGATGCCGCATCAGTGGAGTTATCCGGTGCAGCTACCGCTGTCGTGGCTCGGATTGCCCATAGGACGGACCCAAGTCCTGCCCGATCGTTCGTCTGATACGCCCTTTGGTGACGAGTTTGACTACGCGATGCTAGGACCTATTGCACTCGGCGTTGGACCCTTTGCCGAAGTCGCATTCTTTCATCGGGCCTCGCGATCGGTGCTGATTACCGATGCCATTTTGTCGGTCTCTGAAACGCCACCTGCCATGGTGAACCTTGAGCCGACAGCGTTGTTATATCACGCTAGAGAGAATGCAGCCGATGTCGTGAAAGACACGCCTGAAAATCGCATTAAAGGCTGGAAACGGATTGCTTTATTTTCATTTTATTTTCGTCCAAGTGCGCTAGAGATTATGGACTTCGGACCTGCGTGGCGGGAGGCTCGGGAGGCTGGAAAGTCTGCACCTAAGGCTTACTTTGGACTCTATCCCTTCTGCTGGAAAAACGACTGGGAACGATCGTTCGATGCGCTTTCAGGTGAGGGACGATTGTTTGTTGCTCCGATTTTGCAGCAGTTGATTCTGAACCGCGATCCGAAAGGCGTATTGGACTGGGCCGATCGAGTGGCAGCGTGGGACTTCGATCGGCTGATTCCCTGTCACTTAGAGTCTCCGGTAATAACCAATGCAGTTGCCTTTCGTCAAGCGTTTGCCTTCTTAGAACGCGAACCTAGTGCAGGTCATCTAGCATTACCACCGGACGATTTTGAGCTATTGCGAGACATTGAAGCACAGTTAGTCCGCCGGAAAATAACGCCTCCTGCGAAAGTGATTTAGACGCTGATCTGCTTCAAATATTTCTTAACTCACGCCAAATACGATAAAGAGAAATGGAAAAATGACCCTTATTTTTAATCCCACGACCTATGGCAGTTTATTAGCTGATATCGTTCCCAAGGTGATTGAGACTGAGGAAGAACACGATCGTTTACTTCTGCAATTTGAGCGACTTCACGTCAAGAAGAAGAACCGTACTCTGGAAGAGCTTGCCCTCTACCGTCTTTTAGTAGTTTTGATCGAAACCTATGAAGAGCATCAGTTTTGTGTACCTGCCTCTTTTCCCCACGAGATGCTTTAGTACATCATGGAATGTAGCGGGACTCGATAGGTTGATTTGGTCGGGTTATTGGGGTCTAGCGGCGTTGGGTCTGAAATCGTGAATGGTAAGCGTGCCATTAGTAAAGCTCAGGCAAAAGCGTTGGGCGATCGATTTAAGGTTTCGCCAAGTTTGTTTATTTAAAACAGAGAATCAACAGGGCATCTTGCTCTTTCGAGGTTCGCACCCTAAACTGTAATGTCTCGTTAGCAATCTTTTATGGTGGGGAAGTTATGGGGACGATGAAGGGGCGGGATGTGTTGAGCTTGGCGGATTTGAGTGTGAGTGAGGTGCAGCAAATATTAGATTGGGCGATCGCAATGAAGAAAGGCTATTTGAATCCTCGCTTCCAAGGCAAAATTCCCACCCTCGGATTGCTCTTCCACAAAGCCTCAACCCGAACCCGCGTCAGTTTTTCGACGGCGATGTTTCAGTTGGGCGGTCAGGTGCTTGATCTGAACATTAATGTGATGCAAATTGGGCGCGGAGAGCCGATCGAAGACACCGCCCGAGTACTCGATCGCTACCTGGATGCTCTAGCCATTCGGACCTTTGCGCAGGCGGACATTGAAGTCTTTGCCAAGTATGCCAAGATGCCGATTATTAATGCATTGACGGACCTGGAGCATCCTTGTCAGGTATTGGCGGATTTGCAGACGGTTCAGGAAAACTTTGGGTCTTGTAAGGGGCTGACGTTTACCTATGTCGGCGATGGTAATAATATGGCGCACTCGATTTTGTTGGGATGTGCGCTGGTCGGAATGAATGTCCGAATTGCGGCTCCTGTAGGCTATCAGCCGGATCAGGCGGTGGTGGATCAGGCGAAAGCGATCGCGGCGGGAAACAGTAAGATTGTGATTACCAGTGACCCTAAAGCCGCTGTTGATGGGGCCAATGTGGTGTATACGGATGTGTGGGCGAGCATGGGCCAAGAAGGCGAGTCGGACGAACGAATTCCTATTTTCATGCCCTATCAAGTCAATGATGAACTGATGGCTGTAGCAGCGGAGGATGCGATCGTATTGCATTGTCTCCCGGCCCATCGAGGTGAGGAGATTTCGGCGTCGGTGATGGAGGGATCTCGGTCGCGCATTTGGGATCAGGCAGAGAACCGGATGCACGCACAGAAAGCATTGCTAGCGGCGGTGTTTGGGTTGATGTAATCGTCTAAAACTCCATCTCTCGATCGTCCGGGATGGGGGCTTGCTGCGTGGGACGAGGGTCGTCGATGATCGGTTAAGCTGATAAAGCAGTCATTGTGCTTTTAGGTTTATCTATGCAGAAGCTGACATTTTCAACGGTGACGTTAGCGCTTCTGCGGCAGGTCGTAAATCTTCAAGAACGGGATGCGTCGGAGATTTGGTTAGCGAGTGCAGAGATTCAGTTGAGCGATCGTGAACGGCTTCAGTTAGAGATTATACAGTCCTATTTGATTCATGAAAAGTTGCACTTGCTTAATGAGGCTACCCTATGGGCTAGGGCGATTTATCCGCTGTTATTAATTGCGGAAAAGACGGGGATTCGAGCTTGGTCTGAAGTGCCGCTTTCTGCGGTGTATAGTCAGTTTGAAGTCGATGACATTGCGGACGGGGTGATGGGGTACAGTGTAGCGGGACGGTTGGAGATGCCCTACTTGGTAGTGGTGGAAACAAAGCGTGGCGTTGAGAATCAAAATCCTATCTTTCAACTGTATGCCCAGCTTTTAGCGGCGGCAAGATTGAATTGGGAGGGCGATTCTCTTCAAGACAGCAACGCTGAACATGCGCCTATGCAGGAGATTTTTGGGTGTTATACTATTGCGGATAGTTGGACGTTTGTGAGAGCTGAGGTGTCGGAGATTGAGTCCGATCGTCCGACGCTGAAGGTGGAGTCATCACAGGAATATTCGGAAAAAAGTGATGCGGAAACGATTTTGAAAGTGCTGAAAAGTATTGTGGCGAAACGGGGTTAGGTGACGCATGTGAGATGAGTTGAAGGACGAGCACATTACCCCACACCTATTCCGGAAATTTCTGCTTTGAGGCTGTATAAGACTGCGAGCGATGAAATGTTGTGTTTTATGGGCATTTTGAATAGTAATTCCCTATTCCATTAGCCGAGTAAAATCTACGACCTTCCCAAACCCTGAAGCCTCTCCTCTAAACATTCGTCTCATCCGTTGAAAACAGGTTCAACAAAGGTCTAGAATCCATTCCTCCCGCGATCGGAAGCGCTGATGGTGCCTCCCAAATGGCCGCTGACAAACGAGGACACGATGGTTGCCTCTATAAGTAATCTCCCCAAGCCCCGAAAGTCCTCTAAAGCACATCCACCTAAATCCATACTTACACCAGAGAACCAACCGTTCAGCTTTGCTGACCGAACAAACATGAACCGCTGTAAAGGATGGAAATTACACCAACAACGTCAACGCATGATCATAACCATCCACGCCGATCGAACCCAAAATCCGAGGTCGCAGCGACTTCATTTGCCTCCCAAATGCCTCATCTCCGAGCCGACCTCGTAACAACAACAACCAATTACGCAACTGCTGCCATTCGATCGATTAGTGAGATTGACAATCGGTGCAATGAGTGACGTCAGAGGTGATTCGATTATAGATAATGTGGCGTTGCTGAATTAAGAGATGACGGGTCGAGGCACCGGAACATCCTTAAACTTG
>ENA-OBIO01000075-OBIO01000075.1-metagenomes-genome-assembly--contig:-NODE-75-length-62416-cov-5.7556_pt1 | contig 62416 bp, 58 predicted proteins | sample MGYA00153383_OBIO01 | MGnify analysis MGYA00153383 | reverse complement strand
GCCTGCCCTTCGTGACCGCGCCGCGCTCGCTTTGCAGCAGGTTGCTCACGGCCCGCAAGGTCGTCGTCTTGCCCGCGCCGTTGCCACCCATCAACGCGACGATGCGGCCTTCGGGTACCTGAAGCGAAACACCCTTGAGCACCAGGATGACGTGGTTGTAGATCACCTCGATCCCGTTGACGTTGAGCAAGATGTTCGCGGCACTCATGACATCAGCTTTGGCAGTCTTCGGGCGTGCGCCGCGTCAGCTTCTTCTCGGTCGCGTACTTGTCGGCTGCGGCCTTGACCATCGGCTTGATGATCTGCTCGTCGGCTTGCAGCCAGTCCGAGCTGAACGCCCACTTCGTGCCGTCCCAGGTGTGCACGCGCGCCCAGGTCGAGCCCATGTGATCCTGGCACGAGGTCGAGAGTGGCCGCATCACGCCCGAGAAACCCAGCGAGTCGAGCTTCTTCTGGTCGAGCGCGAGGTTCTCCAGGCCCCAGCGCACCTGTTCGCCGGTCATGACCTTGCCCTTGCCGAAGCGCTCTTGCGCGCGCCGCACGGCCTCGATGCCGAGCATCTGGATGATCAGGCCACGGGTGTAGAGAACCGTGCCCACTTCATCCTTCGGTCCGGTGCCCTGGCCTTTTTCGTGCACGTACTTCAGGATGTCCTGGATCACCTTCGGGCTCTGGCCCGAAGTGTTCAGGTTCAGCGCGTTGTAGCCCTTCGCGCCTTCACCGACGTCTTTCACGTCGGGCTCCGCGCCGGCCCACCACACGCCGTACATCTTGTCGCGCGGGTAGCCGGTGGCTTGCGCTTCTTTCAGCGCGGTCGAGTTCATCACACCCCAGCCCCACAGCAGCACGTAGTCGGGCTTTTGCTGGCGCACTTGCAACCAGGCAGACTTCTGCTCGACACCCGGCGCCGTCACCGGGATCTTCACGAGCTCGAAACCGTGCATCTTCGAGCGCTCCTCCAGCATCGGCATCGGCTCCTTGCCGAACGGCGAGTCGTGATACACGAGCACGATCTTCTTGCCCTTCAACTTGTCTAGCCCACCCTCTTTCTGGCCGATGCGCTGGATCAGCATGTCGGCCGCGGTCCAGTAGCTGCCCATCAGCGGAAAGTTCCACTTGAAGACGTTGCCGTCCTGCGAGGCCGAGAGGCCGTAGCCGAGGGTGATCAGCGGAATCTTGTCGACCGCGACCTTGTCGGTCAGCGCGAAGGTGATGCCTGTGGCCTGCGGGTCGATCAAGGTCACGCCCGGCCGGCCCTTCAAACGCTCGTAGCACTCGACGCCCTTGTCGGTGGCGTAGCCCGTCTCGCACTCCTCGAAGGTCACCTTCACGCCGTTGATGCCGCCGTCGCGGGCGTTGATCATCTTGATGTAGTCCTGCTTGCCGTTTGCCCACGGCGTGCCGTTTGGCGCGTACGGCCCGGTGCGGTAGGCCAGCAGTGGAAAGAACTGTTCCTTGGCTTGCGCGTAGGCGCTCGGGGCGCTGACGAGCGCGCCCAGACCGGCCGCGATGACGGTTGCGGCGAGCGTGAGGGACTTGAATTTCATGTCGGTCTCCAATGTCGATCGGATGGTTGAACGAGGCTTCGGTTCGCTCTGCGGCGAATTGCAATTCAGTGAGGAAACGGCCAGAGCCGCAGCTTTTCTTTCGCGGTCGACCACAGCCGCGCAATGCCGTGCGGCTCGACGATCAGGAAAAAAATGATCAGCGCACCGAACACCATGAAGGTCAGGTGCGAGGCGGTGGCGGTGTCGATCGGTATGCCGAACCAGTACGGCAGCTTGTCGAGAAAGATCGGCAGCACGACGATGAATGCAGCGCCGAAAAAGCTGCCCATGATCGAGCCGAGCCCACCGATGATCACCATGAACAGCAACTGGAACGAACGGTCGATGTTGAACGCCGCCGGCTCCCAAGAGCCCAGGTAAATGAAGCCCCACAAGCCGCCCGCCACGCCGACGATGAAGCTGCTGACCGCGAACGCGGTGAGCTTGGCGTAGACCGGGCGGATGCCGATGACGGCGGCGGCCACGTCCATGTCGCGGATCGCCATCCACTCGCGGCCGATCGCGCCACGCACCAGGTTCTTCGCGAGCAGCGCGAACACCACCAAAAACGCCAGGCACAGCAGGTATTTCTGCACCGGTGACTCGATCGGCACACCGAACACGTTGAGGCCGGCAACGCTGACCGAGCCCGACGAGGAATTGTTCGTGAACCACTGGATCCGCAGGAAGGCCCAGTCGGTGAAGAACTGCGCTGCGAGCGTCGCGACCGCCAGGTACAGCCCCTTGATGCGCAGCGACGGAATGCCGAACAGCACGCCCACCGCCGTGCTGCACACCCCGCCGAGCAGCAGCGCCACGATCAGCGGCATGCCCGGAATGCGCGCCTGGAAGTTGTAGGCCGCATACGCCCCGATCGCCATGAACGCGCCGGTACCGAGCGAGATCTGGCCGCAATAGCCGACGAGGATGTTGAGGCCCAGCGCGGCCAGCGACAAGATCAGGAACGGGATGAAGATCGCCCGCATCAGGTACTCGCTCGACAGCAGCGGCACCACGACGAACGCGAGCGCGAGCAGCAGCAGAACAGCGACCCGGTCCTGCAGGATCGGGAAGATCTGCTGATCGGCTCGGTAGCTGGATTTGAACTGGCCGTTTTCGCGATACAGCATTGGTCAGACCCGGTCGATGATCTTCTCGCCGAACAGCCCTTGCGGCCTGACGAGAAGGAAGAGCAGGGCGAGCACGTACGCGAACCAGATCTCGATGCCGCCGCCGAGCATCGGCCCGATGTAGATCTCCGAGAGTTTCTCGCCGACGCCGATGATCAGCCCGCCGATGATCGCGCCCGGCACCGAGGTCAGCCCGCCGAGGATCACCACCGGCAGCGCCTTGAGTGCGACGAGCGAGAGCGAGAACTGCACGCCGAGCTTGCTGCCCCAGATCACGCCGGCCACGAGTGCCACGACCCCGGCGACCGACCACACGATGATCCAGATGCGCCCGAGCGGGATGCCGATGGACTGCGCCGCTTGGTGGTCGTCGGCCACGGCGCGCAGCGCGCGGCCGGTCGCGGTTTTCTGGAAGAACAGCGCCAGCAGCGCAACCAGCACTGCGCTGATCGCGGCGGAATACAGGTCTTCCTTGTTGATCAGCACGCCACCTTGCAGCAAGCCTTCGAGCACGATCACTGGGTCTTTCGGCATGCCGACGTCGATCTTGTAGATGTCGGAGCCGAACAGTGTCTGCCCGAAGCCTTCGAGGAAGTAGCTGATGCCGAGCGTGGCCATCAGCAAGGTGATGTGCTCCTGGTTCACCAGTTTGCGCAGAACCAGCCGCTCGATCACCCACGCCACCGCGACCATCACCAGCGCCGCTGCTGCGAACGCGAGCACGTTGGCGAGCAGCTTGTTGTCGAAGCCGAACCACTTCGGAAACCATTCGTAGAACCGCGCCATCGCGAGCGCCGCGAACAGCACCATTGCGCCCTGCGCGAAGTTGAAGACGCCACTGGCTTTGTAGATCAGCACGAAGCCGAGTGCGATCAGCGAATACAGCATGCCCACCATCAGGCCGCCGAACAGCGTTTCGAGGAAGAAGCCCATGTCAGTGCTGCGTCGCCGCGCCACAAAGATCGAATGTCGTACGTCGGCGCGAGCCTCGGGCATCGGGTGGCCCCCTGCGCTCGTGCCGGGGGACAGAGCCCCCGGCGTTCGCCAGGCACAAACAGTCCTCAGGACTGTTCGTGTCCGGGCTCACTCCCCCGGCCCGGGCTGCGCCCGAGCCTCCTCCTTGACCTCGCTCCGGGGGCCACCCGACGCCCGAGGCTGCACACACCGGCGCGTTACGACCGTTGACCAGCCGCGGTGCTTCCGGATCAGGCCAGTGCGGTGTGCCGTGGAGCGAGGTCAAGGAGGAGGCGTCGGGCAAAGCCCGGCGACGGGGGACACGAGTGCAACAGCGCACCGCGCCGACCTGATCCCACGCCGACATTCTCTCGGGTACGAATGAAGAAGCGATGGCCATCTCAATGCGTCGTGCCGAGGTAGGCGCTGATCACGTCCGGATTCGACCGCACCTCATGCGGCGTGCCGTCGCCGATCTTCTTGCCGTAGTCGAGCACGACGACCCGGTCGCTGATGTCCATCACCACGCCCATGTCGTGTTCGATCAGCACGATGGTCGTGCCGAACTCGTCGTTCACATCGAGGATGAAGCGGCTCATGTCCTGCTTTTCTTCGACGTTCATGCCGGCCATCGGTTCGTCGAGCAGCAGCACCTGCGGCTCCATCGCGAGCGCGCGGCCGAGGTCGACGCGCTTTTGCAAACCGTAGGGCATCTTGCCGACCGCGGTCTTGCGGTAGGGCTGGATTTCGAGGAAGTCGATGATGCGTTCGACGACTTGGCGTTGTGCGGTTTCCTCACGCTCGGCGGCGCCCCATCGAATGGCCTGCTGGAAGATGTTCGACTTCATCTTCAAGTTTCGGCCCGCCATGATGTTGTCGAGCACGCTCATGCCCTTGAACAGCGCGAGGTTCTGGAACGTGCGTGCCATGCCCATCTCGGCCACCTGGCGCGAGTTCATGTGTTCGAAGGTCTGGCCGCGAAAACTGATGGCGCCGTGCTGCGGCTGGTACACGCCGTTGATGCAGTTCAGCATCGAGCTTTTGCCAGCACCGTTCGGGCCGATGATCGCGCGGATCTCGTGTTCCTTCACGTCGAAGCTGATGCCGGTCAACGCCTTCACGCCGCCGAACGCGAGGCTGATGTTCTTCACCGCCAAGATGACATCGCCGATCTTGCGCGAGCCCATCAGGCGGCCCTCTTCACGGCAGGGAAGGTCTTCGTGTCGACGATCTTCAGATCGGCGGCAACCATGCCGGTGCGGCCGTCCTCGAACTTCACCGCGGTCTCGATGTACTGATTCGCTTTGCCCGCATAGAGCGCATCGACCAGCACCTGGTATCGCTCGGCGATGAAGCCGCGGCGCACCTTGCGTGTGCGGGTGAGCTCACCGTCGTCGGCGTCGAGTTCCTTGTGCAGGATCAGGAAGCGGCTGATCTGCGAGCCTGCCAGCATCTGGTCGGCGGCCAGGTCGGCGTTGACCTTTTCGATGCACTCGCGGATCAACTCGTACACCTCGGGCTTTTGCGCCAGATCGGCGTAGCCGGCATACGGCAAGTTGCGCCGCTCGGCCCAGTTGCCCACGGCCTCGAAGTCGATGTTGACGAAGGCGCAGACGGTCGCGCGCTTGTCGCCGATCGCCACTGCCTCCTTGATGTATGGGAAAAACTTGAGCTTGTTCTCGACGTACTTGGGCGCGAACATCGCCGCATCGAACGCGCCGCCCATGATGCGGCCGACGTCTTTCGCGCGGTCGATGATCTTCAGGTGGCCGCCGGCATCGATGAAGCCGGCGTCGCCGGTGCGGTACCAGCCTTCGGCCGTCAGCACCTCGGCCGTCGCGGCAGGATTGCGGTAGTACTCTTTGAGCAGACCAGGCGACTTGACAAGGATCTCGCCGGCTTCGGTCAGCTTGATTTCCACGCCCGCGATCGGCACGCCGACGGTGTCGGCCTTCGCTTCATGGTCGGGCTGCAGGCACACGAACACTGCGGTCTCGGTCGAACCGTAGAGCTGCTTCAGGTTGATGCCGATCGAGCGGTAGAACGTGAACAGGTCCGGGCCGATCGCCTCGCCTGCGGTGTACGCCACCCGCACGCGCGAGAGACCGAGCGTATTGCGCAGCGGGCCGTAGATCACGAGCCGGCCGACCGCGTAATTGAGGCGGTCGAGCAGGCCGACCGGCTTGCCGTCCATCAGCGTCGGGCCGACGCGCCTGGCCACGCCCATGAAGTGATGGAACAACCACTTCTTGATCGCGCCAGCGTCTTCCATGCGGATCATCACGGTCGTCAACAGCGCCTCGAAGATGCGTGGCGGCGCGAAGTAGTAGGTCGGGCCGATGTCGTTCAGGTCGATGCCGACGGTCGCCGCCGACTCGGGGCAGTTGACGACATAGCCGCACACCAGCCACTGCGCGTACGAAAAAATGTTCTGGCCGATCCATGCCGGCGGCAGGTAGGCGAGTACCTCTTCGTCGTGCGTGAGTTTGTCGAAGACTGCGCCGGCTTGTGCGCGGTCGATCAGCGTGTTGTGGGTGTGGACGACGCCTTTCGGGTTGCCGGTCGTACCCGACGTGAAGAACATCGCGGCCACGTCGCCGGGCTGGGTCTTCTGCGCCTGTGCATCGAACACGCCAGGGTTCGTCGCATTGAACGAGCGGCCTGCGGCGATCAGTGCATCGAGCGGTGCCAGGCCCGGCTCCGTGTAGTTGCGCAGACCGCGCGGGTTGTCGAACCAGATGTTGGCGAGCTGCGGGCCGAGTGACGGCAAAAGCGCCCGCACTTCGAGCATCTTGTCGACCTGCTCCTGGTCTTCGACGATCGCGAACGCGACCTCGGCATTGGTGATCGGGAACACGCACTCGGCCGCCGCTGCGTCTTGGTACAGCGGCACCGGCACCGCGCCGAGAGACTGTGCAGCCAACATGCAGGCATAGAGGCGCGGCCGGTTCTCGCCGATCACGACGATGTGCTCGCCGCGCTTCAGCCCTGCCCCGTGCAACCCGCAAGCGAGCTCGCGCACCAGCGTGGCGAGGGCGCTCCAGGTCAGCGTCTGCCAGATGCCGAATTCCTTTTCGCGCAACGCCGCGGCGTTCGGGCGCTGCGCAGCGTGATCGAGCATCAGGCGGGTGAAGGTGGTTTGCACCGAGGGCGTCTCCGGGTCGACGTGCAAGGCGCGTCTGAATCCAAATGTAGAAACAAGTTTGACGCCGAGTTGTCGTTCTGACGACAATCCAAGGGACATTCCCCTCGGGTGTTTCCCTCGATGAACGCAAAAGTTGGCAACACCGCATCGGCGCCCGCGCCGATTTACCAACGGGCCCGCGCACCGAATGCGGCCGAGCTTTCCGACATCCCGTGGTTGCCCGCGCTCGACCGCGACGAGCGTGCGGTGGCCGTCGCCGACCTGAAGGTGGTGCAGGTTGCGGCGGGCGAATTGCTGTGCCGTGTGGGCCGCCCGGTGACCTACTGGTTCGGCGTGATCGAGGGCTTTTTGAAGATGAGCAACGACAGCGCCCTCGGCATGCCGATCACTTTCACCGGCCTGCCGCCGGGCGGCTGGTTCGGTGAGGGCACGGTGATCAAGCGTGAGGTCTATCGCTACAACATCCAGGCAGTGCGCACGAGCGTGGCAGCGGGCTTGAGCGTGGCCACTTTCCACTGGTTGCTCGAGCGCAGCATCCCGTTCAACCGTTTCGTCATCCAGCAACTCAACGAGCGGCTCGGCCAGTTCATCGGTGCGCGCGAAACCGACCGCATGATCGATGTCGACGCCCGCGTGGCGCACAGCCTCGGTTCGCTGTTTCACCCGGTGCTTTATCCGGGGGTCGGCGGCCTGCTGCGCATCACGCAGCAAGAGCTCGGCTACCTGATCGGCTTGTCACGCCAGCGCATCAACGAGGCGTTGAATTCGCTGCAGGCCAAGGGCCTGATCCGGATCGAATACGGTGGCGTCAGCGTGCTCGATTTGGAAGGGCTGCGCCGCGTCGGCTGACGGCGCATCGGCGTCGCCGAGCGACGACGCCGAGCACGCCGAGACCGGCGAGCAGCAGTGCACCGGCCGCCGGCTCGGGCACCGCGGCCACGGTCAACTGCAGGTGGCCGACGGTGAGTGACGACACGCCGACAACGTCGCCGGTGTCGATCACGCCGAACGCGAGCCTGGCGTCGCCGGTTCGGCCGAAGGTGTAGTTGAAAGTTTGGCTCGCGGCACCCGCTGCGCCGGCCGTTGCGAGTGTCGTGACGACACCGTCGATGACAACGAAGGCGCGGTCCTGGAACAGCGTTTCGCGCGTGCCGAACGACCAGACGAAGCTCAGCGTCTGCCCGGCGATGGCCGCAAAGCTCTGGCCGATCAGCGAGCCCTCGGTGCCGTACTCAGTCGCCGACAGGTCGAGCGCGAGCGGTGCGACACCGGCCGCGGTTTCCAGCTCACCGATCGACACGGCGCCCGTGCCCGTATTCGTCAGTTTGAACGGCTGGTCGCCCGCCGGGTCGCCGTCGGCGAACGCTGTGGTCAACGTGATCGCGCCGGCTTGCGTGACCACGTCGCCAAGCACGTTCCAGCCGCTCAGGCTGCCGGTCGTGACCTGCGCCTGCGCGCGGTTGCTGGTGAAGGCCAGCAAGCCGAGCGCGGTGGCTGCAAGAAGTTGTCGAGCGTTCGTTTTCATGGCGCGAGTTCCGGATGAAAGAGGGTGGTGTTCACTGTGAAATCAAGTCGCGTACCGGATCGATGCTGCCCGGCGACACGCCGCTCAGCGTCGCCAATGGCCGCAACGTGCCACCCGCGCTGCCGACCTGAACGCTCGTGCCGCCGGCCACGGCGACGAAGTGCACAACACCATCGGCGACCGGGTTGGCGCCGCCGTAGCCGATGCTTCGAAGTAGCGTGCGCAGGTCGAGAAAGTCTTTGCCCGGCACGAAGTCGGTGACCGTGTCGCCGGCGTCGCGCATCGAGGTGTAGACGAACACGTTGACGCCGCCACCGCCGGTCAGCGTGTCGGCACCGGGCCCACCGACGATGATGTCGTCGCCTTCGCTGCCGATGATCACATCGCGGCCGGCGGTGCCGATGAAGGTCTTGAAGAGGCTGAGGCCGACCAGCACCGGGTCATGGTCGGAGGCGCGAAACGGCAGCGTGCCGTCATACGGGTCGGGCGCGCAAGTGGCGCACGCGGGCTGCTTGAACTCGAGGTTGTAGTCTTGTGCGAGGCCTTCGTCGGCGTCGATGTGCCAGTGCACCGCGCCCATCACTTTGGTCGAGAGCGTGGCCGTGGCGATCGCGTGGTCGAGCCGGCCGGCGGCACCGTCGAAAACATACGAGTAGCCGAACGGCTCGAAGCGGCCCGATTGGTCGATGTAGCCGGAGCTTGTCAAGTCGAACATCGGGTCTTCTTGCGCGTAGGCGTTGAAGTCGCCGACCAGCAGCACGTCGTTGCTGCCGCCGCTGGCCTGCAGTTGCGCGACGAAGGTGCGCAGGCGCTGGGCTTGTGCCACGCGCAGTGCATTCCAGCAGCCCTGGCCGTCGCCGATGTCGCGGTTGCCGGCGGCGTCCGCATCGTTCGCCGACGGGCAGCCGCTCTTCGATTTCAAATGGTTCACGACCAGCGTGAAGCGCTCGCCGTTCGCGGCGGCGAAGGTCTGCGCCAGCGGCGGCCGGTTGTTGACGGCCGCCGTGTCGCTGACCGAGGCGCTCACCGGGTTGAGCTTGGCCGGCTTGTAGATCATCGCCACACGAATCGCATCGGTGCCGGTGCCCTGCGCGGGCGTCGGCACCACGGCGTAGGTACCCGTGCCGACTCGCGCATTGAGCGCGTCGACCAGGTTCTGCGCCGCCACGTTGCCGTTGTTTTGCATCTCCATCAGGCCGACCGCATCGGCGTTCAGACCGGCGAGCGCGGCGACGATCTTCGCGCGCTGGCGGTTGAACTCGGCGAGGCTATCGGCGCCGCGGCAGTTGTTCGCCGCGGTCGAGCCGCCGAGCGTGCAGCCTTGGCCGGTCTGGCCTGCGGCGGTCGACCCATCGGTGAAGGTGGTGAAGTAGTTCAGCACGTTCATCGAAGCGAGCTTGACGTTGCCGACGACCGCGGGTGGCGCGGCCGTGCGCGGGTTGCCGACTGCGAACACCGGCGGCTCGGTCGGCTGCAGGCGGTAAAGGCCCGCACCCGACGCGGTGGCGGTGGCCAGCCCGAAGTCGAGCACGCCGACGAGGTTCGAGACCTGGTCACCCGCGCGCGGCACGCCGCCCGGCAGCGCGTACGCCGTGGGGTTCGTGTTTTGCAGCGAGCTGCCGTCGTCGAGCAGCAGGCGGCTGCGGGCTTGCAGGTCGGCCAGCGCCGCGGCTTGCGCGCCGGGGCGGTGGCGGTTGGTCGGCGTCTCGTGTCGGCCACCGGCGCCAATGGTCAGCTGGCCGTAGCGCGCCTGAAAGTAGTTTTGCTGCACTGTCAGCGTGCCCGCAATCCGCACGAGCATGCCCTCGAAGCGCTCCAGGCTCTCGCCCTCGGCGAGCGGCAGCGTGATCACCGTCGGCGTGATCGTGAGGCCGCTGTTGAGCACGCTCACGGCGGTCACGTTGTTGATCTCGGTCAACGGCGTGGCGGCGGTGCCCGCGCCCGAAGTGAACTCGATCACGGAGCCGGTCACCTGCACCAGGCTGCCCACCATTGCGGCGGCGGGTGGCGCGGTCGAGGTGAACACGAAGATGCCGTCGGAGGTTTCAGGCTTGCCGTCACCGACCGGGTCTTGCATGAAGAAACCGTTGTTCTGCACCTTGGTGACCACGCCGCTGGTGATCACGACCTGGCCGACGAGCGGGCTGCTCGCGCCGCTGCCCTGGATCGTGAAGATGGCCGCAGCCGTCGGTGGCGTGCCGCCACCGCCGCCGTTGCACAGCACGACCGGCGTCGCGCTGTTGCGCGGGGCCGGCGTGCCGACGCTGAAGTCGGCGCCGTTGCTGTTGGTGTCGGTGCAGCCGGCCGCGTTGCGCAGCGCAGCGGTGGTGTTCGACAGCCCCGCGGTGGGCGAGCCGCCTTCCGCGCCGGTGGCCGTCGGGCCGTAGCCGACGAAATCGACGACGCCTGCGGTGGGCGCCGTGCCCGAGAGCTGCGCCGAACCGTTGGCCAGCGCCACCTTGCCGGCCGTGCCGGCCATCGCGAGCGTGCCCGTGATGTCGCCAGGCACGTCGACCGAGCCACCCGAGCCGGCCGCCTGGCGGAACAGCAGGTAGGCGCCCGGCTGCAGCGTGGTGCCGGCCGGGATCGCGGTCGCGGCCCAGTTGCTGCCCGTTGCCGTCGCGTACTGCACCGACCAGCCGCCGATGTTCTCGGCGCTGCTGCCGTTGTTGAAGATCTCGATGAAGTCTTGGCGGTAGACCGCGCCGCTGTTGCCACCGCCGCCATACACCTGGCTGATCACCACGGCTGCGCTCGAAGGTGCGACGAGCGCGAACGGCAGGGCCAGCGACAGTGCAACCGCGCGCACGGCGCGCAGCGCGTGCCATGCGTTTGGCGTGAATGAGCGATGTGTCATCGTGTTCTCCGAAGGGTTTATACAAGTCGCCGAATGGGGCGGCAAACGTTTGCCACGACGAACCGAACGCACGGTACTCACCCCGCGTGAAACGCGCGTGACAGCGCAGCCGAAACCGCGGCCTCAGCCGTTGCTCACACCCGACGCCACATGCCCGGCCGGCACGTGCGCCGCCGCCGAGTCGACATGGCCGGTCTGGTCGTCGAAGAAAAAATCGGGCTCGAACTCGCGCAGGAATTCGCCCTTCGGCAAGCCGCCGAGAAACATCGCCTCGTCGACCTCGATGTTCCAGTCCATCAGCGTGCGGATCGCGCGCTCGTGCGTTGGCGCGCTGCGCGCCGTGACGAGCGCGGTGCGGATGCGCATGCCCTGCGCCGGCTCGCGCTGCAGCCGCTGCAGCGCGAGCAGCAGCGGCTTGAATGGCCCGGCCGGCAGCGGCGTGCCCGAGTGATCGCGCTCGTGTGCCTGGAATGCCACCAGCCCGCCACTTTGGTACACGCGCTCGGCTTCGTCGGAAAACAACACGGCGTCCCCGTCGAACGCGATGCGCACTTCGTTCGGGTGCGCGCTCGAAGCGCGCGCCGAATGCGGGTACACACGCGCCGCCGGCACGCCGGCGCCGAGCGCCGAGCGCACGTCGGCCTCGTTGGTCGAAAGAAACAGGTGCGCGTTGAGCGGCCGCAAATAGCGCCACGGTGATTCACCGCGCGTAAACACACCGCGCTGGATCGGCAGCCCGTAGTGCTGCGCCGAACGGAACACGCGCATGCCCGAGACCGGGTCGTTGCGCGAAAGGATCACGACTTCGACGCGTGGCGAATCGGCGTTGAACGCCAGCAGCTTGTTCACCAGCGAAAACGCGACACCGGGTTTGGCGGCACTGTCGAGCCGCGCCAGCTGCAACTTCATGTAGGCGCGGTCGTCGTTCGCCTCGAAGTGCTGGTTCTCCTCCTCGAAGTCGAAGAGCGCACGCGACGAGATCGCGACCACGAGTTGACCGTCGAGTGAGGTGGGCATGCAGCTCATGATACGAGTGCCTTGCGGTAGGCTGCAGCATGAACACGCTGCAGACTAAAAGATTGACCTTGATGCCCCAATGCGCAATGCACGCCGAGGCAATATTCGCTGTGCTCGCCGACCCGGCGATTTACGCGCACGAGAACGAGCCGCCGGCGTCGGTCGAATGGTTACGCGCCCGATTCGCGCGGCTCGAATCGCGGCAGTCGCCGGATGGACGGCAGCGCTGGCTCAACTGGGTGCTGAGTGAGACCGCCAACGACTCGCTGATCGGGTTCGTGCAGGCAACCGTGCTCGCTGATGGCGCTGCATACGTCGCCTACGTGCTCGGCAGCCCACATTGGGGGCGAGGACTGGCGAGTGAAGCGACGGCGGCGGTGTTGGACGAGCTCGCGGCGACCCATCACGTGCGCGAATTCCTGGCCGTGCTCAAGCGTGTCAACCTCCGTTCTTTGCGACTGCTCGAACGCCATGGCTTCGCGCCGGCCACACCAGCAGCGCTGGCCGCGCATCCGGTCGAGTCCGACGAATTGCTGATGGTCTTAACCCATGCCGAGCGAACCATCTGGCCGACCAGTGCGGCGGTGAGCGTGAGCCCGTCAGGGCCGGCGCACTCGATCGCCGTAGGCGTCACCAACATCGTGGCCGGACGGTCGACTGCGCAGGTGGCCGACGCGCGAGGGGAATTCGCGGCGGTTTGCGCCGAGGTCGAGCGAGTCGGTCGCATCTGGGGCGGCCACAGGCCGGTTGCATGAAGCCGATTGCCCTGCGCTGCCGATAATTGCCGCATGGAACTCAGGCTCGTGCAAGAACAGTCCACCGTGGCCGCACGGTGCCGTTGCCTTGGCGTGTCACGTCTCGAGGTGTTCGGCTCCGCAGCGGTCGGTGGGTTCGGTTCGGCATAGAGCGACTGCGACTTCACGCCCGAATCGTGCGCGACACCCTCGACAGCGTGCTTCCGAACGCCGAGGTGCGTGTGTTCGACTCGCGCGCTACGGGTCGATCGCGGCCGTTCTCCAACCTGGACCTGCTGGTGATTCAGCCGCTTCGGTTGAGCTGGCGGCAACGTGCCGATCTGCGCGACCGGTTCGAGGCGAGCGAACTGCCGTTTTGCGTCGACCTGGTCGAACTCGATGCGTTGCCGCCGTGCAGGGTTGATCGCGTGGCCAATGAAAGTGTCGTGTTGCCCGAGCGTTGAATTCGGCGTCCGGAAGCGCGCTGCCGCTACTGCACGAACCCGATCGCCCCGCACTTGTTGCGCGCCTCCGGCAAATCACACGTTGCGATGCGCGCGCGCCGATCGAGCTTGGCGTTGCCGAAGGCGGTCATCAACGCGCGCCGAATTTCGCGCGGCGCCATCTCGCTCATCGCGTCGAGCAGGTCGCTCGGCGGCTCGGTGTCGAAGCGCTCGCCCCAGCCGTGCTCGGCGCGGATGCTGCGGTAGAGCCGGGCGGCGATGCAGCGCGCGGCGTCGCGGTCGGGCGAGCGCACCTCGTAGACGTTCATGCGGTTGAGGATCGGGTCGGGAATGGCGCAGCCGTCGTTCGCGGTCGCGAGCCAAATGACCTGGCTCGCGTCGATCGGCACCTCGGCGAACTCGTCGGTGAAACTGCCGGCGGTGCCGTGTTCGAGCAGGCTGTAGACCCAGCCGGCCGTCATCGAGCTCATCGACAAAAAGCCCATGCCGGTGCCGAGCAGCACCGAGAGCTCGCGTGCGAAATGGGTCTTGCCGGCGCCGGGCGGGCCGAGCAGCAGCAGCGGGGTGATCTCGAGCGCGTCGCCCGAGTCTTCGCAAAGCGCGAGCTGGCGGCGGATGTCGTCGAGCACTCCAGTGAAGTTGGGCATCTCGTCAAGCACAGCCCGCCCGACATCGCGCCACCGAACTGAGGGGCAAACCTCAGGCTGTTGTTGCAGTCTGCGTGCGGAAGCGTCACTTGACCCATGGGTGAGCTGAATGATCGGCAGCGTCTAAAAAATGGTTGTACGGCCGAAGCAACGCAGTGCTTCGTGCATTCGCTCGTTTCACGCCCAAAGGTTCGGAGCCCGAAGCCGCAAACCCCCCTGAATCAGGGGCCGTTTTCGGTTGTCCCTCCCTATCTCGATGGTTGACACCGAGAACGTGTTTCAAGATGCTTCACCCGGCGAGGCAAATGGCTCGGCCATGGCAAGCACTTGATTTCAACAACCTTCTGGGAGAGTCTTCGATGAATTCATTCAAACCTGTCGCCGCTGCGGTGGCGCTCTTTGCGGCGCTCGGGGCGGGCAACGCCAACGCCGACTCGTACTTTTGGGCGGTCAACCAGTTCACGACCATTCAAAAGCTTGATGGAGACACCGGCGCAGTCGTGGAAGCGTTTGCCGTGCCGTTTGGTTCCGGCGGTGCGGCCTCGATCGCGGTCGTGGGCAACATCGGCTACTACACGCTGCTCGGAAGCGCCGCCGTCTACAAGGTCGACATGACGACGCATGCCGCGTTGGGAACCGCATTCTCGATTCCCACACTCAGTGGCTATGTGAACGGCATCACGCCCGATTCGGCCGGTCACCTCTGGTTCGCCGGCGGCGGCGCAGACCCGATGCGTGAGTTCGATACGGCCGGCACCCTGTTGAGCACGCACGCCTTTCCGACCGCCGCAAACGCCTACCGCGATGGTTCGGTCGTGTTCGGCAACTTCGTGGTGGCGAACCGCGGTGATCAGCAGGGGCCATACGACAAGTACGACCTCTCGGGCGGGAACTCGGCGCTGACCGTCAATCAACTGAGCTTCATCGGGGCAGGCAATGGCTCGAACGGCATTGCCTTCAACGGCGTGAACTTCTACACCTCCGACGAGCAGGCACACAAGGTGTCGAAGTGGGACATCAACGGCGCCTTCGTCTCGATCGCCAACCTTGACCCTGGGTCGCGGTACGAAAACTGGACTTTCGCATCGCAAGACATCGTGGCGGGCGTGCCCGAGCCAGAGACCTACGCGCTGATGTTTGGCGGCCTCTTGGCAGTGGGGTTTGCCGCGAAGCGCAAAACCAAGGCAGCCTTGGTAGCTTGAATCCAGGGCCGGTGAATCCGGCCAGCCGATAACTGCAAGTACGCAGGCCGAACGACGGTTGTCGCCCGGCCTGCGTCGCTTCGGATCGGGTCACTTCACCCAGGTGTTGAGCTGGATGATCGGCAGCAACACGGCGAGCACGATCAACATGACGACGCCACCCATCGCGACGATCAGCAGCGGCTCCAAAATCGTCGCCATCTGCAGCGCGCGGCGCTGCACCTCGGTGCCGAGCTGGCGCGCGGCGCGCTCCAGCATCAACGGCAACTGGCCGGTCTGCTCGCCCAGCCGCGCGAACATCGCGAGCAAACCCGGAAAGCGCTTCTTGCCTGCCAGCGCCGACGCGAGCGGCGCGCCTTCGCGCACCTGCACCAACGCGTCCATCGCGTCGGCACGCATCGCGCGGTTCGAGAGTGTTTCGGCTGCGGCCTGCAGCGCCTTCAGGATCGGCACGCCAGCACCCGCGAGCATCGCCAGCGTGCCGGCAAAACGCGCCGCGTTGTAGCCGCGCGCGAGCTTGCCGATCAGCGGCAACTCGAGCCAGCCGGCGTCGAAACTCTGGCGGAACGCCTCGTTGCGCAGCATCAGCAGCAGCAGGCCGACGCCGGCCGCGATCAGCACCGCCACAGCCCAGCCCCAGCTGCGCAGAAAGCTGCTGAGCTCGAGCATCGCGATGGTGAGAAACGGCAATGCGCGCTTCGAGGTGGTGAACACCGAGGCGACCTGCGGCACGACATAGGTGACGAGGAAGATCACGATCACGACCGCGATCAGCGAGACGATCGCCGGGTACAGCGTGGCGCCGATCAGCTTGCTGCGCAGCTCCTGGCGCTCTTCGAGGTCGTCGGCCAGGCGCTCCAGCACGCGACCGAGCGCGCCGCTCTGCTCGCCGGCGGCGACCACGCCGCGGTACACGTCGCTGAACTCGCGCGGCGCGCTGCCGAGTGCACGCGCGAACGGTGAGCCGCTGTTGACTTCGCTCTTGAGGTGCGCCACGAGCTCGCGCTGGCGCGGGTCTTCGGCCTCTTCGCTGAGTGCAGTCAGCGCGCGTTCGAGCGGCAGGCCGGCGCCGACCAGGCCGGCGAGCTGGCGTGTCCAGACCGTCAAGCTGGTGTTGTTGAAAACGCGCCGCGTGAAGCGCAACCCTTCGGCCTGCGTGCCGGCCGAGGCGACGAGCGTGACGCCGAGCGGCACCAGCGCCTGCGCGCGCAACTGGCCGCGAGCGGCTTTGGCGTTTTCGGCGTCGAGCAGGCCGGTCGTTGACTTGCCAGCCGCGTCGAGGGCCTCGAATTTGTACGCTGGCATGAAGACTATTCGCGCGTGACGCGCATGACCTCTTCGGGCGACGTGATGCCCTCCTCGACCAGCCGCTCGCCGTCTTCACGCATCGAGCGCAAACCCGCCGCCTCTGCCGCGACGAAGATCTGCGACTCGGCGGCGCGGCTGTGGATCAACGCGCGCACCTGATCATCGACCGCCATCAGCTCGTACACGCCCGTGCGCCCTTTGTAGCCGGTGCTGCCGCACTCGGTGCAGCCCACGGGGTGATAACGGCCGCGCGCATCGATCTTCTTGCAGTGTGGGCAGAGCTTGCGCACCAGCCGCTGCGCCAACACACCGATCAGACTCGACGACAACAGGAACGGCTCCACGCCCATGTCGATCATCCGCGTGACCGTGCTCGGCGCGTCGTTGGTGTGGACGGTGGCGAGCACCAGGTGGCCGGTAAGTGACGCCTGGATCGCGATCTGCGCGGTCTCGTAGTCGCGAATTTCACCGATCATGATCACGTCGGGGTCTTGCCGCAGGATCGCGCGGAGTGCCTTCGCGAACGTGAGGTCGATCTTCGGGTTGACTTGCGTCTGGCCGATGCCGGGCAGCTCGTACTCGACCGGGTCTTCGACCGTCAGGATGTTGGTGCCGGCCGTGTCGACGCGGCCGAGCGAGGCATACAGCGTCGTCGTCTTGCCCGAGCCGGTCGGGCCGGTGACGAGCACGATGCCGTGCGGCTGCTGCACCAGTTTGTCGAACTTCTTGAGCACCTCGCCGCTCATGCCCAGGCCTTCGAGCGTGAACTTCGATTCACCCTTGTCGAGCAGCCGCAGCACCGCGCGTTCGCCGTGCGACGACGGCAGTGTCGACACGCGCACATCGACCGCGCGCCCACCGATGCGCAGCGAGATGCGGCCGTCTTGCGGCAGGCGGCGCTCGGCAATATCCAGCTCGGCCATGATCTTCAGGCGCGAGATCAGCGCGGCGTGCAGCGCCTTGTTCGGCTGCACCACTTCGCGCAGCGTGCCGTCGACGCGAAAGCGCACCGAGCTGCTGCGTTCGTAGGGCTCTATGTGGATGTCGGAGGCGCCGTCTTTGGCGGCCTGCGTGAGCAGCGCATTCAGCATGCGGATGATCGGCGCGTCGTTCGAGGCTTCGAGCAGGTCTTCGATCGCCGGCAGCTCCTGCATCATCCGGCTCAAGTCGACCGCGCTCTCGACCTCGCCGATCACCGTGGCCGCGCTCGACTCGCTGCCCGCATAAACCACTGCGATGCGGTTGGCGAGCGAAGCCGCCCCTTCGCGCTCGAGTGCGTCGACGTCGTAGAGCCGCAGCACTTCGGAGAGCGCCGGCAGGCCGACCGATTCGGGCGCCCACAGCACGAGTCGCTGGCCGTCGTCTTCGAGCAGCAGCGTGTGCGCCTTGGCGTAGGCGTAGGGCAGGGGGTGGCGGGCGCCCATGTGCGTGCTCCTGGTGGTCGCTCAGTTCGTCTTCGGCGCCGAGGCCGGCACCGGCTCGGGGGCCGAGGCGGGCAGCGACGGCGTGGCCGGCAGGGCCGGGCGCGCGGCGTTGCCGAGCGGCCGCGGCACGCCGTTCACGTCGACATCGGTCGGCCGGATCGCCGGCAGCACCGGCGACTCGTTGACGCCGAGGATCGCGTTTTGCGTCGGCTGCGAGTTGAGCTGGTTGCCACGGATGAAGTCGTAGCGGTCGAGCGAGATCCTGTCGCTCGACGCCTGGTCGCGCATCACGGTGGGCCGCAGGAAAACCATCAGGTTGCTGCGCTTGCGCGAGCGGCTCTCGCTGCGAAACAGCGCGCCCAAGTACGGGATGTCGCCGAGCAGCGGCACCTTCGAGCGGTTGGTCGTGTAGTTGTCTTCGATCAGGCCACCGAGCACGATGATCTGGCCGTCGTCGACGACGATGGTCGATTCGATCGAGCGCTTGTTGGTGGTGGGCCCGGCGTTGGCGGTGCCGGTGGCGACGTCGCCGATCGACGACGACTCCTGGTAGATCGTCATGCGCACAGTGCCGTTCTCGCCGATCTGCGGCTTGATCTTCAGCGTCGTGCCGACGTCTTTTCGTTCGATGGTCTGGAACGGGCTGCTCGTGCCGGTGCCAGTGTTGGTGAACGAGCCGGTCACGAACGGGACGTTCTGGCCGACGACGATGCGGGCCTCTTCGTTGTCGAGGGTGACCAGGTTCGGCGTCGACAGGATGTTGGTGTCGGCCTGGGTCTGCAGTGCGCGCGCGATCGCGGCGATGCCGAAGGTGTTGCCGAAATTGCGGATCAGCCCGATGTTGGCGCCGGTGCCGAGGCCTGCAAGGGCGCCGATCGCGGTCATCGCACCCTGGCCGGTACCGGTCAGGATGTTGCCGCTGGTGCCGAAGTTGGTACCGCCTGCGGGGATGTAGGTGCCGTTGCCCGTGCCCAAGGCCTGCCATTGAATGCCGAAGTCACCGGTCGCGCTCGGGTTGACCTCGACGATCAGCGATTCGATGTAGACCTGTGCACGCCGTGAGTCGAGCTGGTCGATCACTGCGCGCAACTGCTTGTAGAGCGGCTCGGGCGCCGTGATGATCAGCGAGTTGCTGGCCGGATCGGCCTGCACGAAACCGCCCGTCGACGGCCCAGCCGAGGACGAGAGCGGCGAGGTCGTCTGGGCCGAGGCGCCGCTCGTGCCACTGGTGTTGGCGCTGGTGTTTAGGTTGGTGTTCGACGACGGCGAACCCGAAGAGCCGCCGCTTCCGCCCGAGCCGCCCGAACCGCCGCCATAGGCCGCGCGTAACACCGTCGCGAGCTTGACTGCGTCGGCGTTCTTCAGGTAGACGACCCACACGTTGCCGGCGGCGCCGGCCGATTGCACCGGCTTGTCGAGCTTGTCGACGAGCGCGCGGATCGAGGCCATGCGGGCCGGGTTGGGCGCGCGCACCAGCAGCGAATTGCTGCGCGAATCGATCTGCACCAAGGCCGCGCCGGTCCCGCCTCCGGGCACGCCGGTCACCGTGCCCGCCCCGGGGGCACCGGCACTGTCGGTCATGCGCTGCACCAACGGCGCGATGTCGGCGGCCACGGCGTATTTCAGGTTGATCACTTCGACGTCGCCCGAGGCCGGCGTGTCCATCGCCGCGATGATCTTGCCGATGCGCTGCAGGTTGTCGGCGTAATCGGTGATCACCAGCGTGTTGTTGCCGGGGTTCGCGTTGATGGTGTTGTTCGGGCTGATCAACGGGCGCAGCACGCCGACCAAGTTGTTGGCGTTCTCGTGCGTCAGGCGAAACACCTGCGTCAGCACCTGGTCGCCGCCGCGCAGCGTGCGCTCGCCGACCGTCACGGTGCCGGTCTGCAGCTTCGCATCGGCCTCGGGCACGATCTTGTACAGCCCGCCGACCTGGACCACCGTGAAGCCCAGGCCGCGCAGCCCGGCCAGGAAGTTCTTGTACGCGTCGCTGGGCGAGAGCGGCGCTTCGCTGTAAAGCGTCATCGTGCCCTTGACGCGTGGGTCGATGACGAACTGCTGCTTCAGGATCGCCGACATCGCACGTGCCACGCCGTCGATTTCGGCGTTGACGAAGTTCAGCGTCACGGTCTCGCCGCCGCGCGCGGCGCGCGCCCTGGCGCTGCTGTTGGCCGATTGCGCAAATGCCAACGGCGCGGGCAGCAACGAGGCGAGCAGCACGGCCGAGGCCATGGCGGCCGGCAGCGTTCGGCCGCGAGCTGTCTTGCGGAGTGGAGGGGTAGCGCTTGGCTTCATGCTCATCCGATCGAAATGACAGAGCGCGCGCCATCGCGCCGCCCGATGATGTTCAGAAGGTTCGACAGCGTCGTCTCCTCGATGGCCGCGGCGCGCGCCTCGCCCCGAAAGCGCACGCCCGCAGGCCCGAGGGTGCCGCTGCCGCTGAGCTGCAGCGGCCCGCTCTCGGTGGTCAGGTTGAGCACCGAGAGGCCGGGGTTGGTGGCGTCACCGGAGAGGCTCATGCGGTAGCTGCCGAGCGAATCGAGCGTGCTCAGGCGCGACGAGGCTTCGAGCACGCGCAGGTCGACTCGGCCGTCGACGAGCCAGCGGCCCTGCACCGATTCGAGCCGCAGGCCATTCGATTCGAGCCGCACCGAGCCGCCGAGCTGCATCGTGTTCCACGGCGTACCCAAGCCGCCGAGCAGCGCGGCCGGCCACTGGCCGACCCAGCCGGCCGGCGGCACCAGCGTGTATTCGGTGAGGCCGAAGCCGGGCCGCACTTTGACCGTGACCGTGCCGTTCAGGCAGCAGGCATGTTGCAGCTGCAATGCCAGGCCGAGGCCGCTTGGCCGCAGCGTCCACCCCAGGCGGCCGGGCAGCGAGCTGGCGTCGCGGCTGCCTTCACCGCCGGTCAGCACGGCCACGGCACTGCCGTTCCAGACCGTGCCGCGGGCGTCGGCCAACAGCAGCCGTTGCCCAGTGGCCGAGGCCACGGCGCCAGCGAGCCAAGCGGCCGGCGCGAACGCCACGAGCGCGCCGAGCACCCCGACGATGGCGCCGGCCGCGGCCCAGCGCAGCGCGGCGCCACGCGATTTGTCCCAAGAGATTTCAGCGAAGGTCGACTCACCCCAACCGGTCGCGGCGATGGTCGGCGCGAACAGCCCGCGCGTGCGCTTGCGGCGCAGGCGGATCACGAGGCGCCCCCGAGTGCCACGCCGATCGTGCCGGTGTAGCCGAGTGGCCCACGCTGCAATTGCGCCTCGACCGGACGGGCGCGCGCGCCGCTGCGCGCCTCGTTGAGCCAGGCGCGCAGCGCCTCGGGGTTGACGCCGGTGTTGAGCGTGAGCGTCGCGCGCTCGCCCTGGATCACCAGCTTGCCGCGCTCGCCGAGGCGGTCGGTCGCGGCCTTCAGCGCCGCCGCGGCCTGCGCAGGTGCGACCCGCGGCGTAGCGCGCAAGCCGTTGCTTTCGGCCGCGATGCGCTGCATCTGCTGGTATTGGGCGTCGAGTCGGTCGAGCTGCAGCGGTGCGTCGGTGACGGTGCGCAGCGCCGGCTGCACCAGCAGGCTCCAGACGAAGAACGCACCGACGACCACCACGACCCCGACGACCGCCTGGCGCTCGCGCGGCGTGCGCGCCTGCCACCAGGTGCCGGCCTGCTGGCGCAGGCTCGCCATCGCTGGGGAACCACCGATGCTGCCGGTGCTCACGAAGCGGCTCCGGGCCGCGCACGGCTGAGCGTGAGCCGGCCTTCGCTCACGTCGACCGACCATCCGGTGGTGCGCAGCAGCCCGCGGAATTGCGCGATCTGTTCGTTGCTCCAGCCCGGCGCTGCAAGGGTCAGGCGACCGGGCTCGAAACGCATCGTCTCGACCGGCGGGCGCTCGCTCGGCCAGGCCGATGCCGCGGCCTGCAGCATCGGCTCCAGGTCGGTCTCTCCGGGTTTGCCGGCGAGGGTGCGCAGGGCTTGGGTTTCACGTTGCATCACGGCATCGGCATCGCGCTGCACGTCGGTCGGGCTGACGTTCGGGTAGGTCGCCTTGACCAGTGTCTGCATCGCCAGCTGGCGCGCCTCGATCACGCCGCGCTGGTGCCAGGCCCACACGTTGAGGCCGATGATCTGCGCAACCACCAGCGCCGCGATGCCCCAACGCACCGGCCGCCATTCGGGGCTGAAGAACCGGCGGGCCGAATCGCGCAGCGCGCGGGTGCCGCGGTTGCGCCGCGCCAGATCGAACTGGCGCAGGTTCCACAGGCTGCGCGCCGCTTGCAGCAGGCGCTGGCCTGGCAGCATGACGCGCACCGGCGCGCCCAGCCACTGTTCGGCCGCGGCCACCGCACCGGGCGTGGCGCTCCAGCGTGTTTCGGCCGGTGCCGGCGAAGGCACGAGCGCGCGCGCGAGGCCGCCCTGCAGCCGCACGCTGGCCACGCCGTCGGGGTGGGCCCAGTGCAGCGCGATGCCGTGCGCGGTGCTGCCGGGGTCGACCTCGGTCTCGGCGAAGTGGCCGATCGGTGGCTCGTCGGGCCAGGCCATCGGCACGACGCGGTCGACGAACACATCGGCCTTTTCGAGCGCCGCGAGCTCGGCCCGCAGCCACCGGCGCGACACCGCGGCCACCCAGGTCGGCAGGCCGGCGACGGCCTCGGGCGCGAGCGCGAGGTGCACGTCATCGGCGTCTTCGAGCAGCGCGTCTTCGAGCACGCCGCCGAGCGCCGCGCGCAGCCGCGCGGCCGGCGCTTTTGGCAACGTGATGCGGTGCCAGCTCACGTCGGCATCGGCCAGCACCGCGATCACGGTCGTCGCTTTCGGCAGCAGCGCCGCCGCGCAATGGCCCTGCGCTTCGAGCGCGAGGCCATCGGGGCTGCTGACGTAGACGTAGTCCGTTGCCAGCCTGCTCGCCTCGGGCGGCGCGTTGCTGGCGTTGCTGTGCAGGCGCGGGCGGGGCGGAATCTGGACAACGAGGGTCGACATGGGCGAGGGCAGTTCGAGTTACGCGCGCATTGTAGGCACGCGTAATTCACCAATCGATGCGAATCAAGGACTTACCGACCGTTGCTCGCGTGATGCCCACGCGCGCCGACCAGCATTTATCCGCCGCCCGGTTCGAGGCTGGCGATGCGCTCGCGTTGCAGCGCGATCACATTGCCGCTTTGCCCGCGCTGCACCAGCGAACGTTCGGTCAGCACGTGGTCGGCCAGCCGCAGGCTGCCGCGCACCTCGAAGAAGCTGGAGCGCACGTCGATGTCGAGTGTGGTGCCAGAAGGGATCGCCGCTTGCGTGAGGAAGAGCGCAATCGACTTGAACGGCCCGCGCTGCCGGAGCTGCACCAGCCGCTCGGCGCTGGCCTGGTCGATGTTGGCGACCGCCGCGAGCACCTCCTTCGACGCGGTGTTGACGTTGACCGGCGTCACAGTCGGCAGCAACACCACGAAGGGCTGCAGTGCCGTCACGGCGCTCTGGTCGATGCCGAGCCAGGTGAGTTGCGAAACCGTCTTGGGTTCGAGCGGGGCCGCGGTGTTGACGCCGGTGCCGGCCGCACCGATCGCCGCATTCAGCCCGACCGCGATGCGCTGGGCGACGCTGCCGTCGAGGCCCAGGTTCTCACACAGCCGAACCAGTGTTTCAAGCTGCGCCGGGTGGGGCTTGCCCTGCGCGCCGACCAAGTTGCGTAAGTTGTACCGGGCTTGTGCATCGGTCAGGTTGCCCGAGAGAAACGCCTCGGGCCCGTCGTCGGCGTTGGCCTTGTCGACAGCGAGAAAGGTCGACAACCGCGCTTCTTTCAGCGGCAGCGCCCAGGGCTCGGTGAGCGCTGTGGTGTTGCGCCCACCTTTGAAGTCTTCTTTCAGGATCAGACCGGCGAAATCGCGTGCGCCGGTCAGGATCCAGGCCGATTGCGCACGCGCTCGCTCGGCCGCTTCCACCTGCACCGCGCGCCACTGCTGCCAGACCATCGCCGCCGCGAGCGTGGCAACCAGCGCGACGATGATCATCGCGGTGAGGAGTGCGGCGCCGCGCTGATGGCGCGCCGATGGCGGGTGCATGGGTGTTTTCATGGGCCGACCAGCGTGTCGCGCGTCAGTTCGCCGTTCCGGCCGCTGCCGGGCGCGAAGCTCAGCACCACGCGCACGCCGGTCGGCAGTGCCTGCCGCGGTCGCACGCCCGAACCCGCGATGTCTGGCGGCGCAACGTTGCCGGTCGACTGGCAATTCGCCCAACCGTTGGTTTGGTAGAAGTAGACCTGCCAGCCCTGCATGCCGGTCAATGTTTTCAGCGAGCCCGGTTCGCTGCCCTGCAGTTGCAGGCTGCCGAACCAGCTGTCTTGCAGCGCGCTCGCCGTGGTGACGGCGGGCCCGGCCCAACGCACCCAAGCGCCGCCGCTGTCGTCGGGCCGGTACGACCACGCGACGATCTGCAGCCCGTCGGGCGTGCGCCGCACCAGGCGCACGCTGGCACCGTCGCAGGCGAGCGCTTGCGGCACGGCGCTGCTGTCTTGGATCGACGCGAGGTCTTGCTCCCACTGCGCGACCACGGTGTTGAGCCGCAATGTTTGCTCCAACCGCGCCTGGCTCGCGTTGCGGCTGCGCACGATGCCGTCGACGCCTTGCCACGCCATTACCGCCATGATCGCCATCACCGTCATCGCGACCAGCACTTCGACGAGCGTGAAGCCGCGCGGTGCAACGCGGCGGGCAGCGCGACCCGGAGCGCGCCGGGGTGCGTCGAGCGGCGTCATTTGCCCATGATGGTGGAGAGCGTCAGGATGGTCTGCCCGGCGTCGTCGGCGATCAGCGCTTCGACGACGCGAAAGTTCGGGTTCGCCGGCAGCTTGACGTTGAGCGTGCCGCGGTAGGTCTGGCCGAGTTGCGCGCACGAGAATTCGGAAGTGCCGATCGGCGGCGTCAGCTTGAGCAGGCGCAGCCCGGTGAGCTGGTTGTCGGCGCACCACTGCGCCGCGCTGACCTCACCCAGGCGTTGCGTGTTGCCGGTCAGCGCGCCGGCCGCCTTGATGCCGGCGCCGAGCGTGATCGCGACGATCGTCAGCGCCACGAGCACCTCGATCAGCGTGAAGCCCAGCGCGCGGCGCATGGTCACAGCCGCGCTGAAGTGGTGGTTTCGTCGTCGACCACGACGAACGGACCGAGGCCGTCGGTCGCGAGCGTCAGGCGCTGCGCGTCGAGGTGCAGCACGATGCGCTGGGCACCGATCAGCGGTTCCGGGCCGAGCGTGACCGCGCGCGCGCCAATCACTTCGGCGGTGACGCCATCGGTCAACCAAGCGTTCGGCAAATTCGACGACTCGGGCATGCCGACGAAGCGAAAGCCGGGCTCGGTCGTCTGAGGTGCCCAGCTCGCGGTCAGGCCCGCGGCGCGCGCTTCGGTGCGCGCGGCTTCGAGCAGCGCGACCAGGCGGGCGCCTTCGTGTTCGAGCTGGGTCGCAGCCGGGTCACGCATCGCCAGGCTGGCCATCGCGCTGGCAATCGCGATCAGCGCGATCACGACCATCAGTTCGATCAGCGTGAAGCCGTCCTGCCGTGACTTCACGGTCGGTTCCGATCGATGGCTATTGCCATGAGCCGACGTCGGCATTGTTGCCTTCACCGCCGGTCACGCCGTCGGCACCGAAGCTGTAGACGTCGATCTCGCCCTTGAGGCCCGGGTTCGCGTACAGATACGGCCGGTCCCAGGGGTCGTTCGGCAGCTTTGGAATGTAGGGGCCGCGCCAGTTGGCCGGCACCGCACCGGCCGTCGGTTTTGTCAGCAGCGACTGGAGGCCCTGCTCGGCGCTCGGGTAGCGCTGGTTGTCGAGCTTGTAGGTGTTGAGCGCACCCATCAGCGTGTTGATGTCGCTGCGTGCGGCGGTCACGCGGGCCTGGTCGAGCCGGCCGAGCACGTTGGGCACGATCAGCGCGGCCAGCACGCCGATGATGACCAGCACGACCATCAGTTCGATCAGCGTGAAGCCGCGCGAGGAACGTATCTGGCGGGCCGAAAAGCGCAGCGCGCCGATGTGTTGAGCCAACGTCATGGGGATGTTCCTGCCGGCTCGCGGGCCGGGGTTTGAGGACGCTTGAATCATAATCGCGCATGCTCGCACGACTCTCGGCATTCGTCATTTGGGCCCTCGTTGCCGCCACCGCGGTGTTCTGGGGTTTGCGCCTGTTCGTCAGCACGCCCGTTGCGCCGGCGTATGCGGTCGCAGTCGGCGATGCCGTGGCCGTGCGCGGTGACCTCACGCGCCTGCTCGGCACCGCGCCGGTCGCGCCGACTGCGGCCGCTGTCGCACCCGAGGCCGCATCGCGCTTCCGCCTGCTCGGCATCGTCGCCCCGAAAAGCGCGCCCACGGCCGACAGCGCCTCGGTATCACAAGGCGTCGCGCTGATCGCGGTCGACGGCAAGATGCCGAAAGCGTTCGCGGTCGGCGCGCGTATCGATGGCGATCTGGTGTTGCACTCGGTGAGCCTGCGCACGGCGTCGATCGCCGGTGGGCAGGGCGCGCCGACCATCACGCTCGAACTGGCGCGGCCGGCCGCTGCGGCCACCGGCAGCCTGCCGATCGGTCCGATGGGCGGCATGCCGGCCAACGTGCCGGCTGTGGTGCCGCAGTACGTGCCGCAATTCGTACCGCAACCGATGGTGCCGATCGCGCCGCCACCGGTCGCTGCGCCACGCAGCGAGACCGGTGTGCTGGTGCCGTCGCAGGCGTTGATTCAGTAAGTTCGGCGCCCGCTGAATCCCTCACCCCAACCCTCTCCCAGAGGGAGAGGGGGGCCGATCTCACAGCGGCGTGGCGGGTTCGGCGGTGGTGCTCATCGCGCCCGGGTGGGTCGGGCCGGCTTCTTCGCCTTCGGCAACTTCGGTCAGCAGTGCGGCGGCGCTGCGCACCAGCGGCCAGGCAAGCGTGGCGCCGGTGCCGTCGGTGCTTTCCATGCCGAGTTCGAGCAACGCCGAGGCGTGGAACAGCGACAGCGCCTGGTCGAGCCCCTGATGGCTGTGGCTACGGCAGTAGACGCAGTAGTCGGTGACCGCCGGCGCGATGCGCGCCGCAACCATCAACGCCGCGCACGCCGGCATACCGTCGACGACGATCAAGTGGCGCTTGCTACCGGCCACGAGCATCACGCCAACCATCATGGCCATCTCGAAGCCGCCGAACGCGGCCAACACTTCAACCGGCTCGGTCACGTCTTTGTGGCGGGCTTGCGCGCCGTTGAGCACGGCCAGCAGGTGCGCGAGGTTGGCCTCTTCCATGTCGGGGCCCGAGATCAGCAGATCCGAGAGGTTCGCGCCCGAGAGGCGTGCGAGCACCAGCGCCGCGCTCTCGTGCGAGCCGACGCCGATGCCGGCACAGACCACCGCGTTGCCGACCAGCGAATCGGCGATCTCCATGCCAGCGCGGATCGCGGCGTGGGCCTGGTCGAGCGACATCGCCGAGGTGACCCGCGCGTTGCGTGTGCCGTGCGCGATCTTGCGGGCCAGCAGCCGTGCATGCGGCGCGACCGATTCCGAGACGCCGCAGTCGACCACCGACATCTCGAGCCCCTGGATGCGCGAGAACACCGCGAGCGGCAATTGCGAAGTCAGCAGCTGGTGCGCGAGCAGCGCGGTCGACTGGTTGCCCGCAATGCTGATCCCCTCGACCGCGAGCCCGTGGTCGGCGGCGAAGATCGTGATCTGCGGCGTGCGAAAGCGCGGCTTCAGCGTGTTTTGAATCAAGCCGAGCCGCACCGCCAGCGCTTCGAGTTCACCCAGCCCGCCGGTGGTTTCGGCACGGCGCGCGAGCTTCTTCCGCAAGGCCTGTTCAAGCAGCGGGTTCGAGGTGGCGGTTATGAGCGAGCGATTGACCGACATGGGCGTCCGTTGATGTGTAGCACTCAGGCTTGACTCAAGGCGCGGATTGTGGGGCCGCTGGCCGGCCGCATGCAATTGCCGCGCCCGCGCGGCACTACCGCGCTCCTCAAGACGCGCCGTTAGCGTAAAAACAGCCGATACACGGGGTTGTCTGTTTCGTCTTCGCACGGGTAAGCCAAAGTCTCCAAAAATTCCTTGAAGCCTTTCCTGTCGCCGCGCGGCACCTGGATGCCGACCAGGATGCGGCCGTGGTCCGCGCCTTGGTTGCGGTAGTGGAACAGGCTGATGTTCCAGCCCGGGTGCATGCTCGACAAGAACCGCATCAGCGCGCCGGGCCGCTCTGGAAAGACGAACCGGTAGAGCCGCTCGTCTTGCGCCAGCGCACTGCGGCCGCCGACCATGTGGCGCAAGTGCTCCTTCGCGAGATCGTCGTCGGTCAGGTCGAGCGTGTCGAAGCCGTGCCGCGCGAAGTGCTTGGCAAGCTTGGCGGGCTCCGCGCGATTCGTCGTCGTCAGGCCGACGAAAACGTGAGCGGCCTTCGCATCGGAAATACGGTAGTTGAACTCGGTGACTGCGCGCGGCCCGATCAGCTCGCAAAAGCGCTTGAAGCTGCCGCGCTCCTCGGGTATCGTCACCGCGAACAGCGCCTCGCGCGCCTCGCCGACCTCGGCGCGCTCGGCCACGAAGCGCAGCCGGTCGAAGTTCATGTTCGCGCCGCAGGTGATCGCGATGAAGGTCTTGCCCTTGCAGCCGTGTGTTTGCACGTACTGCTTGATGGCGGCGACGCCAAGCGCGCCCGAGGGTTCGAGCACGCTGCGGGTGTCCTCGAACACGTCTTTGATGGCCGCGCACGCGGCGTCGGTGTCGACCACCACGTAGTCGTCGACGAGCTCGCGCGCGAGCCGAAAGGTCTCGACGCCGACCAGCTTCACGGCCGTGCCGTCGGCGAACAAACCCACGTCGATCAATTGCACGCGCTTGCCCGCCTTGACCGAACGCAGCATCGCGTCCGAGTCGTTCGTCTGCACGCCGATTACTTTGATTTCGGGCCGCACCGATTTGATGTACGCCGCCACGCCCGAGATCAGCCCGCCGCCGCCGATCGCGACAAAGATCGCGTCGATCGGCGCCTGGTGCTGGCGCAGGATTTCCATCGCAATCGTGCCTTGGCCGGCGATCACGTCGGGGTCATCGAACGGGTGCACGAAGGTCAAGCCGTGCTCGGTTTCGAGTTCGAGCGCGTGCAGGTAGGCATCGGAGTAACTTTCGCCGGCCAGCACCACCTTGGCGCCGTGCGAGCGCACTGCGTCGACCTTGACCTGCGGCGTGGTCACCGGCATCACGATCATCGCCTTGCAGCCCAGCCGCTTGGCCGCGAGCGCCACGCCTTGCGCGTGGTTGCCGGCCGAGGCGCAGATCACGCCCCGCACGAGTTGCGCGGGGCTGAGCTGCACCATCTTGTTGTACGCGCCGCGCAGTTTGAAACTGAACACCGGCTGCGTGTCTTCGCGCTTCAACAGCACCTGGTTGTTCAGTCGCTTCGAGAGGTTCTTCGCGGGCTCGAGCGCTGTTTCGATCGCGACGTCGTAGACGCGGGCGGTGAGGATCTTTTGCAGGTAGTCGGCGAGCGTCAACGCGGGCCGCATGGCAGGCTTCTTCTTCGGGGCGGCCATTCGTCGGTCTCCAGCACCATCTGTTTTGCGGCGCCGCATCATAGCCTCGGCACCGCGCCGGGCGACCCCAAAGAAAAGAGCCCAAGGCATTACTGCCTTGGGCTGAATCCACCAATGGAGGAGGTGGAGGAGACAAGCGTCGGGGCAGGCGCCGAATCGATGCCGAATCCAGAGTTCGGATCCGTCTCGGTTACCCCATGAAAACGAGTGTAGGGGCTTTTTTGCTGCGCTGCAATAATTTATGTTCCGGCCTCCCGGCAGGTTGCGGAAAATCGAGGAGCGAACGATGAATTGCACGATCAACTGGATGCCCGCGAACGGCATGGCGTTTTCGGCCGAAACCGGCAGCGGCCACCTGCTGATGATGGACGGTGCGCCCGACGGCGGTGGCCGTAACCTCGCCCCGCGGCCGATGGAAACCGTGCTCGCCGGCACCGGCGGCTGTACCGCCTACGACGTGGTGCTGATCCTGCAGCGCGGCCGGCACGATGTGCGCGGTTGTCAGGTCGTGGTGACCTCGGAGCGCGCACCGGCCGACCCGAAGGTGTTTACGAAAATCCACCTGCACTTTGTCGTCACCGGGCCGGCGCTGGCCGATGCAGTGGTCGATCGCGCGGTGAAGATGTCGCACGACAAATATTGCTCGGCCACCATCATGCTGGCCAAAACCGCCGAAATCACGACCAGCTTCGAGGTCAAGACGGCCTGAAGGGCGTGAACAACCGGCGATTCAGATGCGGTGCGCGGTGCTCGTCATGACGACCGCCACCAGCCGCATCGCCCAGCGCACGGGTGCGGGTAGCGCGGCCGCGCCTGCGGCCTGCGCGGCGGCGCCGTGGCGCGCCTCGTCCGCCTTCATCTGCTGCACGATCGCATGTGACGACGTGTCGGCCTTCGGCAGCCGTTGCAGGTGCGAATCGAGGTGCTGCTCGACCTGACGTTCGGTCTCGACGACGAAGCCCAGGCTCACCGCATCGCCCGCCCGCCCGGCGATCAGGCCGATCGCGAACGAGCCGGCGTACCACAGCGGATTCAGCAAGCTCGGGTGCGCACCGAGCTCGCGCAGGCGTTGTTGGGTCCACGCCAGGTGGTCGGTTTCTTCGCGCGCAGCGTGCGCGAACTGCGTTTTCAATGCCGCGTCGCGCGTGCTCAGCGACTGCGCGTTGTAGAGCGCCTGGGCACACACCTCACCGACGTGGTTCACGCGCATCAATGCACCTGAAAGACGCCGCTGCGAGTCGTCGAGCGGTTCGCCCGGCACGGCTGCCACGGGGCACGGCCGCGAGGCATGGCTCGCGCCCGAGAGGGTGCGAAGGGCGTTGTCGGCCGCGGTCAAGAGGGTGTCGATGGAGGGCAAGGGCGTGGCAACAAGTGAGAGCGAGTGCAAGAATAACGCAACCCCGCCCTTCGCTGAATCGGTCGCGATTCGCAGCCAACTCAGCGGGTGCAAGCGGGTGGGTTTCGGTGCATGGCAAAGCGGGTGCGGCTCGTTGTACTCAGACAACATAAAGTCCTTTTTTGACCGGCGAGGCTTTCCAGCACTCGGCCCCTCTGGTGCAATACACACAACTTCCGCTGAGGGGGTTGTACCTGATCTGCCCAACGAGGGTGATTCTTGATCGGGACCTCTTGTTCAACCTAGGAGATAGTTGCAATGAAAAAATCTCTGCTCGCTCTCGCAGTTCTGGGCGCTTTCGCTGGTGTGGCTTCGGCTCAATCGTCTGTGACGCTGTACGGCACGCTTGACCTAAGCGCCAAGTACGTTAAAAACGACGGTTCCAATCGCCGGTATTCGTTGAGCCAAGACGGCATCAACAGCAGCCAACTTGGCTTCAAGGGCACTGAAGACCTCGGTGGTGGCCTGAAGGCCGGCTTCGTTCTGCTGGCCGGCGTCAATGCCGACACCGGCACCACCAACACCAAGTTCTTCAATCGTCGTTCGACTGTCAGCCTGATGGGCGGGTTCGGTGAAGTTCGTCTCGGCCGTGACTACACCCCGACCTTCTGGAACGACACGATTTTCGACGCTTTCGGTACCGTCGGGCTGGGCGATTCGACCCATGCGCTGCAACTGCCGACAGCCACGTTCGTACGTGCCGACAACTCGATCGGCTACTTCTTGCCGTCGAACCTCGGTGGCGTGTACGGCCAGTTCATGGCAGCAGCCGGTGAAGGTGGTGGCAATGGGACCACGTCCACCAACCCCGGTCGTTACCTTGGTGGCCGGATCGGCTTCGCTGCCGGACCGTTCGACGTTGCCGCTGCTTACGCGCAGCAGCGCTTCAGCGGCACCCCGGGCAACCTGAACAGCTCGGGCACCACTGCGCAGCAGAAGACCTGGAACATCGGCGGTTCGTACGATCTGGGCGTCGTGAAGCTGCTCGGCTACTTCGACCGTGACACGGTCGAGAACGCCAGGGAAAACCGGTTGTCTGTGAGCGCCGTGGTGCCGATCGGCCAAGGTGAAATCCATGCTGGCTACGACCGCAGCAAGCTGAGCGGTTCGAGTGGTGCCTTCAACCTGGACAACAAGGTCGATCAGTTCAAGCTCGGCTACGTGTACAACCTGTCCAAGCGCACTGCCGTGTACACGAACGTGTCGCGCCTGAAGAACGGCAACCAGTCAGGCCTGGGCGTTGCCGGTGGTTCGTCAAGCAACCCGTACCAAACCGCACCGGTGCGGCTAGAAACTCAGCTAGGCGGAAAGTCGACCGGCGCCGAATTCGGTGTTCGTCACTTCTTCTGATCGGGCGCTTGCCTCGCGTAAGCCCTCGCCAGATCAAAAAGCCGCCTCCGGGCGGCTTTTTCTTTGGCGGTGCGGCTCGGCAGTCGACGATCGGCCTATCGCACGGCGGCGTCCGGCTCTCCGATCAGGCTTTCGGCGGAAATGCCGAGTTGTGCATGCAGCCGGCGCGCCATCGCCATGGTCAGCGGGCGACGCCTGGCCGTCACTTCATACATTCGGTTCAGGCGGCCGATCATCGGCTCCAGGTCGCGTGGCGTCAGGCCCTGCTGCTCCATTCGAAACTTGATGGCTTCGATGGCTTCGATGGGGTCGGCGGCAGGCATCGGGCAATGCTTGGCCTCGAACGCTTGCACCAGCGTGACGAGCACGTCCAGGCAATCCCCATCGGGCGTGCCGAGTTCGGGGTCCGCGGTCATCAGCTTCAAGATTTCCTTCAACACCTCCTCGTGGTCGGCCTTGGTACAGATCGGTCGAATATCCATACTGTTACACCAGTTGAACGGTTTCGGCACCGATGGCGTCGCCAGAACTCGCGCAAGGTCTCGAGGGCAACGATACGGACACATTATTTCTAGCCCCATTTTCGGACTCAACTCAGGACTGGGCGCGCCGTTCTCGCACAGGCATGCGCAGGCCGGTACGTCCGTGGCGAAGTCTGGCGCGGGATGCGCGATCCGCGCCGCTCCCGCTAACGTACAGAGCATGAGTCGAATCGAATCCTTGCGGCGGGCGCAATTGGACGCCAGAGTCGTTGCGGCGCGCGGCGCTGTTGCACGCGCTCAGCCATTTGCGCGCGCGGGGCGCAGACGCCACGCTGATCGGGTCGCTCAAATCCGCTGGCTTCGGGCTCGACTCCGACATCGATCTGCTGGTGACTCGGTGCCCACCGAACTTGGTCTACGCGATTGAAGCCGACTTGGAAGACATCATGGGTGGATTCAAGTTCGATCTTGTCTACCTGGACCTCGTGCCTGAAGGCCAGCGTGAGAACTGGCTCGCCCATGCGAGCTGATCCGCTATTTGTCGATCTGCAGATTGCGTTGCTCCCTTCGCCGGCGACGAACATCGACGCGCTGCAGCGGTACATGAGCGCCGGAGACGACGCGAATCCGAGCTCGACGCTGAAATAGCGTTGCGCCTCGGAGATTCCCGTTCGACGGGCCGCGAACACGCCGGGTTGCGAACGCCGACTGCACGTTACCGGGCGAATGGGCTTCGACGCCGTGGCGAGCGCGGCGGCAGTGCATGGTTCGCCGGATCGAAGCTCCGCCGCTGACCGAGCAGCACCGCACCATCGATGCGCTCGGCCAAGCTCTCCAGATCGGCATGCGTGACACCGCACGCTGCAAAGTGCGCCCGCCAACCGTTTACCACCGCTATCACGCGCACCACCTCGGCGGCGGCTTGCGCTGGCGCGTAGCCGAAAAGCCGGCATTGCGACATGGCGTTCGCGAGCGTCGAATCTCGCCCGTCGGCTCCGACCAAGAACTCCTGGTATCCCTGGCCCGAGTTCGTGGGCAGCACGTCATAGGCCGGCGCCAGTCGATACCTGCCCTGGCGGGTCGGCATGACGACTCGCAGCGCATGGTTCTTTTCGTGGTCGTCGGTGTTGTCGATCAGGATGTTGAACACCATGCGGCGAAAGAGTTCGTGCATGTCGTGCAGGTTGAGATCGTCGTCGGCCACGCCGGCGCGACGCAGCAATTGGGCAAGATTCGGGTAGCCAAATTCGGGTTCCTGCCCGGCAACGGTCTCAGCGCGCAGCGCGGTGCCCGCCGAGATGCAATGCACGCGCATGACGCCGTTCCTGTCGTAGCGGCGCACCGCCAACGCGTTCTCGCCGGCGAGCGGCACCATCCGTGTTTCGGCCACGTCGATGCGAGCCAGCGCGGCGAGCGTCATCGATGCGTGCTCGATGAGCGGCACGTCGATCGGCTCGTTGTTGAAGAACTTGATGATCCATTGCTCACCGGCGATTTCGATGAGGGCCTTCGGCTTGGTACCGCCAAGGCTGTTACCTGCGCTGAGCATCTTGCGTTCGATGTCGCTGACCGGCTCCTTGGCGCTGACCTTGTGGACGATCTCGCTGAGCAGCTGCGCCTGCTCCAGCCGCGGCAACGGGCTTTGCGCGCATGGGATGTAGGCGACGGCCGAAGTCGATACGCCGAGTGCCCCGAAACGTTCGTCGCCAGCATAAAAAAGGTACTCCATGATCGAGAGGCGTGCGGGCCTGTCGATGTACTGGATGACGCGTTCGCCCCAACGGTCGGGCCGGGCGTCGTCGACCGCGCCGACGGCCATGCCTTTCCACCGCGGCAGTTGCTCGATGTCGGTGAGCGGCAGGTCTTCGCTGAGCGCGAAACCGTGCTCCAGCCAATCGGCGCCGTATTGAAGCGAGGCGCCTTTGCCAGGGTCAAGCAGCCGCAGCGCACCGACGCAGCGCGGCGCAGAAGGGTCTGCCAAAAACCACAAGTGAAGGAGGTCGTGTCTCATGGTTCCGGCTGACTCTGCCGCTTCGTTGCCCGTTGCAACTTCGCCTCGGCGGTGGCGCGCGCGCGCTGCTTGCCGAGGGTCTCGGCTTGCCGGACGTCGAGTTCAAGTGCACCCCGGTCTTCCTTGGGCGCCGCCAAGGTCGCCAATGTCGTGTCGCGGCCAACCAGCCAGAGCGCGGTGGCAAGAACGCCGAGGCTAACGCCTGGCTCGCCAGCTTCCAGCCGCAACAGGGTCGGAACGCTCACCCCCATGCGTTTGGCCCAGGTCTTGAGTGACTCCTTGCGCCGAAGCCTGGCCACCGCCAAGTCTGCGCCCAGTTGCTGCAGCGCCGCTACGGTCGATGGTGGCATTTGCGCGAGCGCAGTGGACGATCTGGTCATAATATGTACATTATCGTTAGATGGTATTTCGGTCAAGTTTATGTTGATTTAAGGGACAGTCGGCAGGGTAGACGTAGACGATAAATCGTATCGGCCCGCACGATCCGCCCCCGGGCAATCCCTTTTGACTTGCGGCCCGTGTTTTGCTTTGATGCAGCGCCCTGCACCCACCTTCGCCGATGCTTGTTTTTATCCTCCGCCGCCTCGCCCAAGCCGTGATCGTGATGCTCACCGTGGCGTTCATCGCGTTCATGCTGTTCCAGTACGTCGGCGACCCGGTGACCAATATCCTCGGCCAGGACGCCACACCCGAACAACGCGCCCAATTGCGTGTCGACCTCGGCCTCGACAAGCCCTTTCCGGTGCAGTTCGCACGCTTCGTCGGCAAGGCGGTCCAAGGCGAATTCGGCTTGAGCTTGCGGCAGGGGCGGCTGGTTTCGTCCCTGATCGCCGAGCGGTTGCCGGCGACGCTCGAGCTGGCGATGTGCGCGGCATTCCTCGCGCTGGCGCTCGGCATTCCGATGGGCGTGTACGCGGCGCTGCGGCGCGGCAGCGTGATGTCGCAGGTGCTGATGACGGTGTCGCTCGTCGGTGTTTCGCTGCCTGTGTTCCTGATCGGCATCTTGCTGATTCTGGTGTTCGCGGTCACGCTGAAGTGGCTGCCGAGCTTCGGGCGCGGTGAGGTCACGATGCTTGGCTACTGGAGCACCGGTTTTCTCACTGTCGACGGCTGGAAGCACTTGATCTTGCCGTCGATCACGCTGGCAGTGTTCCAGCTCACGCTGATCATGCGGCTGGTGCGCTCCGAGATGCTCGAAGTGCTGCGCGCCGACTACATCAAGTTCGCACGCGCCCGCGGTTTGACGAACCGGGCCGTGTATTTCGGTCACGCGCTGCGCAACACGCTGGTGCCGGTGATCACGATCACCGGGCTGCAGCTCGGCGGGCTGATCGCCTTCGCCATCATCACCGAGACGGTGTTCCAGTGGCCCGGCATGGGCCTGCTATTCATCCAGGCCGTGACGTTCGCCGACATCCCGGTGATGGCGGCCTATCTGTGCCTGATCGCGCTGATCTTCGTTGCGATCAACCTCGTGGTCGACATGCTCTACTTCGTCGTCGACCCGCGCCTGCGCGCCGAAAAATCGGCGGCCGGGCATTGACTCTTTTGTTCTTGATTTACTTCGGATTCACCATCGCCAGGAAACGACCATGAAGTTCAAGCCCACCTTGTTGACCAGCGCGCTCGCAGTCACCTTCGCATTCGCCGCGTGTGCCGCGCAAGCCGTCACGCTGCGCGTGGCGAACCAGGGCGATGTGCAATCGATGGACCCCCACTCGCTGAACGAATCGCTGCAGCTCAGCTTCATGGGCAACGTTTATGAGTCGCTGGTTGGGCGCGGCAAAGACATGTCGGTGATCCCGCTGCTGGCGACCAAGTGGTCGCAGACCTCGCCGACGGTCTGGCGCTTCGAGCTGCGCAAAGGCGTCAAGTTTCAGGACGGCACGCCGTTCACCGCCGACGACGTGATCTTCAGCTTCACGCGGGCACGCGACGCCGGCAGCGACATGCGCGGCTACGTGGCGCCAATCAAAGAGGTGCGCAAGGTCAGCGACTCCGTGGTCGAGATCGAGACGCTCACGCCGTTCCCGATCTTGCCCGACACGCTGACCGTGTTCGCGATGATGAGCAAGACCTGGTGCGAGCAAAACAAGGCCGAGCGCCCGGTCGATCGCCGCAAGGGCATCGAGAACACCGCCAGCTTCAAAGCCAACGGCACCGGCCCGTTCCGCCTCAAAGAGCGCCAGCCGTCAGTTCGCACGACGATCGTGCGCAACTTCAACCATTGGGACAAAGTCGAGACCAACCTCGACGAAGTCGTGTTCACGCCGATCGGCAACGACGCGACCCGTGTGGCCGCGCTGCTTTCGGGCGAGACCGATGTGATGGAGCCGGTGCCGCTGCAAGACGTGGAGCGCATCAAGGCCGCACCCAACCTCACCGTGCTGCAAGGCCCCGAGCTGCGCACGATCTTTCTCGGCATGGACCAAAAGCGCGACGAGCTGCTCAACAGCAGCGTCAAGGGCAAGAACCCGTTCAAAGACAAGCGCGTGCGGCAGGCCTTCTATCAGGCGATCGACGAAGACACGATCAAGGCCCGCGTGATGCGCGGCGCCGCCACGCCGACCGGCGAAATGGTTGCGCCCGCGGTGCGTGGCTTTCAACCCGACCTGAACAAGCGGTTATCTTATGACGCTGAAGCTGCGAAAAAGCTGCTCACTGACGCCGGCTACCCGAACGGTTTCGAGGTCGGCATGAACTGCCCGAACGACCGCTACGTGAACGACGCGGCCATCTGCCAGGCGGTGGCCGCCAACCTCGCGCGCATCGGCGTCAAGGTGAACCTGCAGGCCGAAACCAAAGTCAGCTACTTCCCGAAAATCTTGCGGCGCGACACCAGCTTTTATTTGCTCGGATGGACGCCGAGCACGGCCGACGCGCACGACGCGCTCTACAACCTGATGGCCTCGCCGACCGACGCCGGCCGCGGCCAGTACAACCTGGGCGCGTACGCCAACCCGAAGCTCGACGAGCTGACGACCAAGATCCAGACCGAGACCGACAAGACCAGGCGCGAAGAGATGATCCGCGAGGCGTTCAAGATCCACACCGACGATGTCGGCCACATCCCGCTGCACCAGCAGGCGCTCGCGTGGGCGTACAAGAAAAACGTGACGCTGACGCAGCTGCCCACGAACTACATGTACTTCAAGTGGGTGACGTTGAAGTGAGCTTGCCGGCACCGCGCCATACATGAGCACCGTGATCGTTTCTGAACCACCTGCCGCGAAGCCGCCCGGCGCCTGGGCGCGCTTTTTCGACGGCGATGTTTGGCATTCGTTTCGCAGCTCGCCGATGGCGATCGGCGCGGCGCTCGTCGCGCTCGCCTGCGTGTTCTGCGCCGCCTTTGCCAACGTGATCGCGCCGCACAACCCGTTCGATCTCGCCACGCTCGAACTCAGCGACTCGATGCTGCCGCCGGCATGGCTCGAAGGCGGCCGCGCCAAGTACCTGCTCGGCACCGACGAGCAGGGCCGCGACGTGCTCTCGGCGCTGTTCTACGGCGCGCGCATCTCGCTGATGATCGGCGGCGCTTCGGTCATCGCCTCGATGCTGATCGGCGTTTCGCTCGGTCTGCTCTCGGGCTATGTGGGCGGGCGCATCGACGGCTTCATCATGCGGGTGTGCGACGTGATGCTGTCGTTCCCCTCGATCCTGATCGCGCTGCTGATCGCGGGCGTGGGCCGCGCGCTCTTTCCGCAGGCACACGATTCGCTCGCGTTCGGCGTGTTGATCCTCGCGATCGCGCTGCCCGGCTGGGTGCAATACGCGCGCACGGTGCGCGGCTCGACCATGGTCGAGCGCAACAAGGAATACGTGCAGGCCGCGCGCGTGGTCGGCGTGCCGCCGCTGCGCATCATGCGCAAGCACGTGCTGCCCAACGTGCTCGGGCCGGTGCTGGTGCTCGCGACGATCCACCTCGCACTCGCGATCCAGACCGAGGCCACACTGTCGTTCCTCGGCGTCGGCGTTTCGCCGACATCGCCTTCGCTCGGCACCTTCATCAACGAAGGCCAGAAGCAGCTGTTCAGCGGCGCGTGGTGGCTGGTGATTTTTCCCGGCACGATGCTGCTGCTGATCGCCTTGAGCATGAACCTGTTCGGCGACTGGTTGCGCGATGCGTTGAACCCGCGGCTGCGTTGAGCGCACGACGATGAAAACGGCATGATCCAACCCTTGCTCGAAGTTCGCAACCTGCGCGTTGAATTTGCGACGCGCCGCGGCACGCTGGTCGCGCTCGACGACATCTCGTTCGAGATTGCGCCGGGCGAGATCCTCGGCGTGGTCGGTGAATCGGGCGCAGGCAAGTCGTTGACCGGCGCAGCGATCATCGGCCTGCTCGACCCGCCGGGGCGCGTGGCCTCGGGCGAAATCCGCTTCGACGGCCGGCGCATCGACAACCTGCCGTACGAAGCGATGCGCAAGTTGCGTGGCCGTCAGATCGGCGCGATTTTTCAAGACCCGCTGACCTCGCTGAACCCGCTGTATACGGTCGGCCGGCAACTGATCGAGACGATCGTGACGCACCTGCCGGTCAACAACGACGAAGCCCGCAAACGCGCGATCCGGCTGCTGCAGGAAACCGGCATCCCGGCTGCCGAAGCGCGCATCGACCAGTACCCGCATCAGTTTTCCGGCGGCATGCGCCAGCGCGTGGTGATCGCGCTCGCGCTCGCCGCCGAGCCGAAGCTGATCGTCGCCGACGAGCCGACCACCGCGCTCGATGTGTCGATCCAGGCGCAGATCATCTCGTTGCTCAAGCGCCTGTGCAAAGACCACGGCGCCGCGGTGATGTTGGTCACGCACGACATGGGCGTGATCGCCGAAACCTGTGACCGCGTCGCGGTGATGTACGCCGGGCGCATCGTCGAGGTCGGGCCGGTGCGCGACGTGATCCACGCGCCGGCGCACCCGTACACCGTCGGCTTGATGGGCTCGATCCCGGCGATGGACGAAGACCGCGAGCGCCTGCTGCAAATCGATGGCGCGATGCCGCGGCTCACGGCTATTCCCGCGGGCTGCGCGTTCAACCCGCGCTGCCCGAAGGTGTTTGACCGCTGCCGTGTCGAGCGGCCGGACTTGCTGGCGGCTGGTTCTACGCGCGCGGCGTGCTGGTTGCATTCGCCGGCGATGCGGCAGGCCGCATGAGCGCGGTCTTGAGGCCCGACCCGAACGCACCGCTGGTCGAGGTGCACGACCTCGCGAAGACGTTCGATGTCTCGGCGCCGTGGCTCAACCGCATGATCGAGCGCAAGCCGCGCCAGTTCGTGCATGCGGTCGACGGCATCAGCTTTTCGATCCAGCGCGGCAAGACGCTCGCGCTGGTCGGCGAATCGGGCTGCGGCAAGAGCACGGTCGCGCGGCTGCTCGTCGGCCTGTATGCACCGACGAAAGGCCGGGTCGAGTTCGATGGCACCGACACCGCGACCACGCTCAAGTCGAAAGACGCACTCGCGCTGCGCCGCCGCATGCAGATGATTTTTCAGGACCCGTACGCGAGCCTGAATCCGCGCTGGAAGGTGGCCGACATCGTCGGCGAGCCGCTGAAGGAGCATGGCTTGCTGCAGCACGCGAACGGCACCGGCGCCAAGGCAGACGCACACGAGATGCGAGCGCGCGTGGCGCAGCTGCTGCAATCGGTCGGGTTGGCCACGGCCGATGTCGAGAAGTTCCCGCACCAGTTCTCAGGTGGCCAGCGCCAGCGCATTTCGATCGCGCGTGCGCTCGCGACACAGCCCGAGTTTCTGGTCTGCGACGAGCCGACCTCGGCGCTCGATGTCTCGGTGCAGGCGCAGGTCTTGAACATCATGAAAGACCTGCAGCGCAAGCAGGGGCTGACGTACCTGTTCATCTCGCACAACCTCGCGGTCGTGCGGCACGTGAGCGACCAGGTCGGCGTGATGTACCTCGGGCGCATCGTCGAGCTCGCCGACAAAGCTGATCTGTTCGCGCGGCCGCGCCACCCGTACACGCGCATGCTGCTCGACGCGATCCCGGACATCCACATGAGCGGCCGCTCGCGCACGCCGGTGCAGGGCGAGGTGCCGAACCCACTGATGCCACCGAGTGGCTGCAGCTTCCACCCGCGCTGCCCGCATGCGAACACGCGCTGCAAGGCAGAGCGGCCGGCGTTGAAGATGTTCGGTGGCGCGCTGATCGCGTGCCACGGGGTCGAAGAGGGTCGGATCTAACGCGCTGGATCAGGTTGGCAGCAGGTGCTCGCCAGCAAACAGTGTGAGGACCGGCTCGCGGTCGCGGATCACCCAGGCCTTGTCGCCCAACACCATCACTTCTGCGGCGCGGCCCCGCGTGTTGTAGTTGCTGGCCATGCTCATGCCGTACGCACCGGCTGACAGCACCGCGATGAAGTCGCCGGCGCGTACCGCGAGTTCGCGTTCGGTGCCAAGCCAATCGCCCGATTCGCAGACGGGGCCCACCACGTCGAACAGCATCGGCGCATCGTGGCGCGCATGGCACACGACGATCTTCATCCACGCCTGGTACAGGGCAGGGCGCATCAGGTCGTTCATGGCCGCGTCGACGATGCAAAAGTTTTTTTGCTCGCCCGGCTTCACGTAGAGCACTTCGCTCACCAGCATGCCGGCATTACCGACGAGCGAGCGGCCCGGCTCGAACATGATTTTGCGGTGGCCGTGGCCGCGCGCGTCGATGCGTGCGAGCAGGCTTGTCACCAACGATTCGGCCGAGGGCGGTGTCTCGTCGGTGTAGGTGATGCCGAGGCCGCCGCCGAGGTCGAGGTGACGAATCGCGATGCCGCGCGCCTCGATCGTGTCGATCAGGTCGAGCAGGCGATCGAGCGCATCGAGGTAGGGCCCGGCTTCGGTGATCTGCGAGCCGATGTGGCAATCGATGCCGACCACTTCCAGCCCCGGCAGTTCGACAGCGCGCAGGTAATTCGCGACTGCGTCTTGGTGCGCGATGCCGAACTTGTTGCCTTTCAGTCCGGTCGAGATGTAGGGGTGCGTGCCCGCATCGACATCGGGGTTGATGCGCAGGCTCACGCGCGCGGTCTTGGCGCTGGCCACCGCCACGTGCGACAGCAAATCGAGTTCGGCCTCGCTCTCGACGTTGAAGCACAGCACACCGACTTCGAGTGCAAGCTTCATCTCGGCGTGGGTTTTGCCAACGCCCGAGAACACGATTTTCGAGGCTGGCACGCCGACCGCCAGCACGCGCTCGAGTTCGCCGCCCGAGACAATGTCGAAGCCGCAGCCGGCTTGCGCGAAAACCTGCAACACCGCGAGGTTCGAGTTCGCCTTGATCGCATAGCAGATCAGGTGATCGCGGCCTGTCAGCGCGCGCTGGTAGCTGGCGAGTGCATCGAGCATCGAGGTCTTCGAGTACGCATACAACGGCGTGCCGTGTTCACGCGCGAGCTCGGCGACCGCGCAGCGTTCGATGAACAGATCGTCGCCGCGGTAGGCGACATGCGGGGCGCCGGGCAGCGTCATGGCCGAGAGGCGGAAAAAGGCACCGACGCCGCGGTCGAAGCCGTTGACGCTGCTGAGGCCGAGCCAGCCGAGTGCGCTGCCGCGGGGGGCTTGGCCAGCATCAGCGGCCCCTTTTGACCACACGCCGTGACCAGCGCGATGGCGGCCACGCATGCACACACTCCGGGTGCAGCCATCGAGGCCGCCGCTACACTGATCTTGCGCTGAAACATCCTGGGATTCTATCGACCATGCCTGCCGATCTCTCGCTCACGCCGATGACCGATGCCGACTACCTGACGCGTGCGAACGCGGTGCTGGCCAGCGTCGAGGCCGCGGTCGACGCCTGGCTCGATGCCGACCTGGTGGACATCGATGCGAACCGCAGCGGCGGCTTGCTGGAGATGAGTTTTCCGAATCGCAGCGTCATCGTGCTGAACACGCAGCCGCCGCTGCACGAAATTTGGCTCGCGGCGCGTTCGGGCGGCTTTCACTACAAGTTTACGAACGGCGCATGGCGCGACACCCGTGATGGCCGTGATCTGTTCGATGCGCTTTCGGTCTGCGCGAGCGAGCAGGCGGGCCAGCCGCTGCGGTTCACGCCACCGGCCTGATCCGATCGGTCAGCGTTTGAACAGGTCGAGGATGCTTTTTCTCTCCTCTTCATCGGGCGCCGTCTGCAGCTTGTCGTCGAGCCCCACGCTCGCCACACCCGCGCCCTTTGTGTACTCCTCGTAAAACCACTCGTCGCCGACGTTGACCACGCCCTCGGGTACCGGGTATTGCTCGACCGGCATGCCGTTCAACGCGTGTTTCATGTACTCGATCCAGATCGGCAGTGAGAGGCCGCCGCCGGTCTCGTTGTCACCGAGCTTGCGTGGCGAGTCGTAGCCGACCCAGACAATCGCGACCAGGCTCGGCTGGAAGCCTGCGAACCAGGTGTCGATTGAATCGTTGGTGGTGCCGGTCTTGCCGTAGATGTCCGGGCGATTCAATGCACGGCGCGCAGCAGCCGCAGTGCCGCGCAGTGCCACCGTATTCAGCAAGGTGTCCATCACGTAGGCATTGCGCGCATCGAGCGTGCGCATCGATTCGTTGAGCACCGGCGGCACGGCCGCGTTCAGCACCCGGCCTTTGTGGTCGGTGATCTTGCTGATCAGCATCGGATTGAGGCGGTAGCCGCCGCTGGCGAACACGCTGTACGCCGAGGCCATCTGCAGTGGCGTGACCGAGCCGGTGCCGAGTGCCATCGGCAAGTAGGCGGGGTGTTTGTCGGCCTCGAAGCCGAAGCGCGTGATCCACTTTTGCGCGTACGGTGCACCGATCGATTGCAGGATGCGGATCGAAATCATGTTCTTCGACTTTTCGAGCCCGCGCCGCATCGTCATCGGGCCCTCGAACTTGCCGTCGTAGTTTTTCGGTTCCCAGGGTTGGCTGCCGGTCGAGCCGGCGTCGAAGAACAGCGGCGCGTCGTTGATCACGGTGGCCGGTGTGAAGCCCTTTTCCAATGCGGCGGAGTAGACGAAAGGCTTGAAGGCCGAGCCCGGCTGGCGCCATGCCTGCGTCACGTGGTTGAACTTGTTCTTCGCGAAGTCGAAGCCACCGACCATCGCGCGCACGGCGCCGGTGCGCGGGTCGATCGCAACGAACGCGCCTTCGACCTCGGGCAATTGCGTGATGCTCCACTCGCCCGGCTTGCCGTTGTTGGCCGAGCCGCGGATCAAGCGGATCACTGCGCCCGGGCGAATCTGCGTCTTCGGATTGCCTTTGGCAACGAGGCCCGACGTGACCGGCTTGAGCCCGTCGCCGGTGACGGTGATCGCCTCGCCGCTCTGCAGCACCGCCACCACTTTCTTCGGGCCGGCCTCGGTGGCGATCGCCGCCTTCAACTCGTCGTTGTCGGGGTGGTCTTGCAGGGCCTCGGCGATACGGGCGTCGACCTCGCTCGGATTGGCCGGCAGATCGACGTAGTCCTCCGGGCCGCGGTACACCTGCCGCCGCTCGTAGTCCATGATGCCGCGGCGCAGCGCCCGGTACGCGACCATTTGGTCGCTCGATTTCAGCGTCAGGTACACGTTGAGCCCGCGCGTGTAGGACTCGTCGCCGTACTGCGAGTAGATCAGCTGCCGCGCTGCTTCGGCCACGTACTCGGCGTGCACCGCCACCTCGGAGGGCTCGCGGTAGCGCAGCGTCTCGCTTCGGGCGGCCTCGCGCTGCGCGGGCGTGATGAAGCCGTTGTCGACCATGCGGTCGAGGATGCGCAATTGCCCGCTCTTCGCGCGCTCCGGGTTGTTGATCGGGTTGTAGGCCGAGGGCGCCTGCGGCAGACCGGCCAGCATCGCAGCCTCGGCGACCGAGATGTCTTTGAGCGGCTTGCCGAAATAGATCTCGGCAGCCGACGCAAAGCCATACGCGCGTTGACCCAGAAAAATCTGGTTCATGTAGATCTCGAGGATTTGGTCTTTCGACAACAGGCTCTCCATCTTGATGGCGAGCAGCATCTCGTAGATTTTGCGGGTGTAGGTCTTCTCGGTCGACAGGTAGAAGTTACGCGCCACCTGCATCGTGATGGTCGAGGCGCCCTGGCTGCGCGAACGGTTGAACTGCGCCAGCGCGGCGCGCGCCACGCCTTTGATGTCGACGCCGCTGTGCTCGTAGAAGCGCGCGTCTTCAGACGCCAGCACCGCCTGCTGCATCAGCTTGGGTATCTGCACCAGCGGCGTGAAGTTGCGGCGCTCTTCACCGTACTCGCCTAGCAACACGCCGTCGGACGAGAAGACGCGCATCGGCAGCTTCGGCCGGTAGTCCATCAAGCCGCCGATCTCGGGCAGGTTCGGGTAGGCGACCGCGAGCGCGATGCCGACCAGCACGGCCACGGTGACGATGCCTGTGGCGATAAGCCCGACGAGCCAAAGGGCGCTGCGCGTCATCCAGCGCGTCCAGCGCGGCACGGCGTTGCCGCCACTCGCAGGGGGATCGGCGGGCCGCTTGGTCGGTTGCTCGGATTCGCTCATGACACTCCACGTTGCAAGTTTGCATTATAGAAAGCCGTGATTGCGTCGAAGTGATGGGGCGGCGTGCTGTTTTCGGAGTGCGCGCAACGGCCCTTCGAGGGCTTCGGCAAGGTTCTTCCGTGAGGCCTGTTTCAAGCGTCGCCGAGGTGTGAGTTTTGCAACGAGCTGACGTGTGTAAAAACGGATTTTTCTTTGTGCCACAAAGGCTTTACTGCTAGCATTCAAGTAACTTATTAACAATCCAGCACGTATATTTACAGCTGGGGGAAAGGCGTCGTGAGCTTCCTTGACACCTTGTTGGGCCGCAAACATCCACCGATGATCGGGCTGGACATCAGCTCGTCCAGCGTCAAGTTGGTGGAGTTGGGCCAAACCGCTTCGGGCGAGTACGTTGTCGAGCGTTTCGGCGTCGAAAGCTTCGAGAAAGGCTGGATCGCCGATGGCCAGATCGAGAAGTTCGACGAAGTTGCCGAGGCCGTCAAACGCGTGGTGTTGAAGAGCGGCACCAAGACTCGGCAGGTCGTGATGGCGATGCCGCAGTCGGCCGTCATCACTAAAAAGATCATGCTCCCCGCCGGCCTGCGCGAAGAAGAACTCGAAGTCCAGGTCGAGGCCGAAGCCAATCAATACATCCCGTTTTCACTCGATGAAGTGAGCCTCGATTTTTGCGTCATCGGCCCGAGCCCCACTTCCGTCGGTGATGTCGAAGTGCTGATCGCCGCTTCGCGCAAAGACCGCGTGCAAGATCGCCAAGGCCTGGCCGAAGCCGCCGGTCTCACGCCCGCGGTGCTTGACATCGAATCGCATGCTTCGCGTCTCGCGATGAGCCGCGTGATCGCCTCGCTGCCCAACGAAGGCAAAGACGCACTCGTCGCCCTGTTCGAGATCGGCGCCGACACCACCAGCCTCAAGGTGCTGCGCGACGACGAGATGCTCTACGACCGCGATCAGGCCTTCGGCGGATCGCAGCTCACGCAACTGATCTCGCGCCAGTACGGTTTTTCGTACGAAGAGGCCGAGCAGAAAAAACTCGCCGCCGACCTGCCCGATGACTACGAGCAAACATTGCTCGCCCCGTTCGTCGACAGCCTCTCGCAAGAGATCGGCCGCGCGCTGCAGTATTTTTTTACCAGCACGCCGCATCACAAGGTGCACTACGTGATGTTGGCCGGCGGCACGGCCGCGCTGCCGGGGCTCAAAGACCGCGTCACCGAGTTGACCGGTTTTGCTTCGATGGTCGTGAACCCGTTCGAGAACATGAAGCTCGGCTCGGCGGTGCGTGAGAGCAAGCTTCGCCGTGAGGCGCCGTCGTATCTCACGGCCTGCGGTCTGGCCATGCGGAGGTTCGTGCAGTGATTCTGATCAACCTGCTCCCGCACCGGGAAGAAAAGCGCAAGCGCAAGAAAATCGCGTTCTTCGCAGGGCTCGGCGTCGCGGCGGCGGTCGGTTTGGGCATCGTCGGGGGCTGGTACGTCGTCGTCGAACAACTCAAGACCGCACAGCAAGATCGCAACCAGTTCCTGCAAACCGAAATCGCCAAGCTTGAGCGCGAGATCAAAGACATCGCCAACCTGAAGGCCGAGATCGCCTCGCTGACCTCGCGCCAGAAGGCCGTCGAAGATCTGCAGACCGATCGCAACCTGCCGGTGCACATCTTGAACGAGCTTGTGCGCCAGACGCCCGAGGGCATGTATTTCACCGCCGTCAAACAAGACGGGCAATTGCTCAGCGTGACCGGCATTGCGCAAACGCAAGAACGAATCTCCGAGTTCTTGCGCAACACCGCCTACAACTCCGAATGGCTGGTCACGCCCGAGCTGATCGAAAGCAAGGCCACGATAATCACCGGTGCCAATCGCGAACAAAAGCGCTTGTTCGATTTCTCGGTGCGGCTCACGGTGAAGCGCCCGCAGGCGGCCGTTGCGGTGACTGCGGTGCCGGCCAGTGGCGCAGCCGCCGTGGCCGCAAAGAAGGTTTGACATGGCGACCAAAGCAGCCCCGATCAATGTCGACCTGAACTCGGTCTTCGAAGGTGCGGCTTCGCAGTTTCGCAGCCTGAACCCCAACGAACCCGGCCAGTGGCCGATGCTGCCGAAGATCCTGACTTGGACACTCGTCGCTGTTGTCATGATCGTGCTCGGTTGGTTCACGCTGCTTTCGAACACGCACACCGAACTCGATGCCGAGCGTGCCAAAGAGCCCGGCTTGAAAACCGATTACCGCGCCAAGCTCGGTCAAGCCGTCAACCTCGCCGAGTTGCGCAAGCAAAAGGTGCAGGTCGAAGAGTACGTGCTGCAGCTCGAGAAGCAACTCCCTGGCAAGGCCGAGATGGATGCTTTGCTGTCTGACATCAACCAGGCCGGTCTCGGCCGCGGTCTGCAGTTCGAGCTGTTCCGCCCCGGCCAGGTCGTCGTCAAAGACTACTACGCGGAGTTGCCGATCGCGATCCGCGTTTCGGGCCGGTACCACGACATGGGCGCGTTCGCAGGCGACATCGCGAACCTCTCTCGCATCGTCACGCTGCACAACCTCAACATCTCGGCGGCACCGCGCGACAGCACCGGTGCACTCGCGATGGAAGCCACTGCGCGCACCTACCGCTACCTTGACCAGACCGAGCTCGAAGAGATCCGCAAGAAGGCAGCCGCCGCCAAGCCGGGGGCGAAGAAATGAAGGCCAACACTGCACCGATGCGGTCGATAGTGGCGCTCGGCGTCGCGTTGTTTCTGCTGAGCGCTTGCGGCAGCGAACAAGAAGAACTCACGCAGTGGATGGATCAGCAGCGCCGCGAGGTCAAGCCGAGCGTCGAGCCGCTGTCACCGCCGAAAAAGTTCACACCGCAGCCGTATGCGGCGCTCAGCGGCGTCGAGCCGTTCAGCAACCAAAAGCTGAGCGTGGCGCTCAAGCAAGAAGCCAAACAGCCGAATTCATTGCTGGCGGCCGAGATCAATCGCCGCAAAGAGCCGCTCGAGGCGTATCCGATCGACAGCATGTCGATGGTCGGCAGCGTCACGAAGGCCGGCAAGCCCTACGCGCTGCTGCGGGTCGACAGCCTGCTCTATCAAGTCAAGCAGGGTGACTACCTCGGCCAGAACTACGGAAAGATCATGAAGATTTCCGAGACCGACGTATCCCTCAGAGAAATTGTCCAGGATGCAGCTGGCGAATGGATCGAGCGCACCAGCGCCCTCCAACTTCAGGAGAAGGCGCGATGAAGAGCAATCAGGAGAATCAGATGACAGCCAAGCGGCGCGCCCGTGCCTTGATGCTCGTGTTGTCGTTGGGAGCCTGCGCTCTCGCGCACGCGCAAAACGCCATCCAATCCATCAACAGCAGCCAGCAGGCCGGCGCCGAGGTCGTTCGGATCGAGTTGTCGGAGGCGCTGCCGGCATTGCCGGTCGGCTTCGTCATCCAGACGCCACCGCGCATCGCGATCGACCTGCCCGGCGTGACCAACGGTCTCGGCAAGTCGAATGTCGAGATCAACCAGGGCAACCTGCGTTCAGTGAGCGTGGCGCAAGCCGGTGAGCGCACGCGCCTCGTGCTCAACCTCAAGAAAGCCGCCAACTACCGCGCAGAGATTCAAGGCAAGGTACTGCTCGTGGTGCTCGACGGCGGCCCCGCGCCTGACGTAGCGGTGGCCGCCGCAGGCACGGCAGCCGCGCCGGTACCGGCAACCAACTTCGCGCCCAGCCAGAACCGCAATCCGCTTGCGCTCAAAGACATCGACTTCCGCCGCGGTGCCGATGGCGCCGGCCGCGTGATCGTCGAGTTGCCGAACAGCCAGGTGGGCGTTGACATTCGGCAGCAGGGCCAGACTCTCGTCGTCGAGTTCCTGCGTTCGACCCTGCCCGATTCGATGCGCCGCCGCCTCGATGTCACTGACTTCGGCACACCGGTGCAAAGCGTAACGACCTCGCAAAACGGCGACCGTGTGCGCATGCTGATCGAGCCGCGCGGCAACTGGGAGCACAGCGCTTACCAGAGCGACAACCAGTTCGTGCTCGAAGTGCGGCCACAAAAGACCGATCCGAACAAGCTCACGCAAGGCCCGGGCTACGCCGGCGAAAAGCTCTCTCTCAACTTCCAAAACATCGAAGTGCGCGCGCTGCTGCAGGTGATCGCCGACTTCACGAACTTCAACGTCGTGACCAGCGACACCGTTACCGGCAACGTCACATTGCGCTTGAAAGACGTGCCGTGGGACCAAGCCCTCGACATCATCTTGCAAGCCAAAGGCCTCGGCCTGCGCAAATCGGGCAACGTGATCCTGATCGCACCGAAAGACGAGCTCAACGCAAAAGAAAAAGTCGAACTCGAAGCCAAAGCGCAAATCGCCGCACTCGAGCCATTGCGCACGCAAGCCTTCCAGCTCAATTACGCCAAGGCCGCCGATGTAGCCACAGGGCTCACAGGCCAGGCCAGCGGCCAAAGCGGCGGCGGAACCAACTCGCGCATCTTGTCGCCGCGTGGCAGCGTGATTTTCGAAGCGCGCACGAACCAGCTCTTCGTGAGCGACGTGCCGACCAAGCTCCAGGAAATCCAGGACATGATCGCCAAGATCGACATTCCGGTTCGCCAAGTGTTGATCGAGTCACGCATCGTGATCGCGGACGACACGTTCGGGCGGTCGTTGGGGGTGAAGCTGGGGTTCAATGATCTGCGCGGCGTGCGCGGCGGGATTCCAGGTTTTAGCGCTGGCGGCAACAACTACGCTGCGCTCGGAGGCAACCTGAACGCGGTGGGCGGCCAGACCTTGCAGACCGCGGGCGGCGTGACCTACAGCGACACCAACTTCGTCAACTTGCCAGCTTCAAATCTGGGCGGAAACTCTGCGGCAAGTTTCGCTCTATCGCTGTTCAGTGCCGGCGCAAATCGCTTTTTGAACCTTGAGCTTTCCGCTCTCGAAGCCGACGGCAAGGGCAAGATCGTGTCGAGCCCGCGCGTCATCACAGCCGACCAGCAGAAGGCGCTGATCGAGCAGGGCGAAGAAATCCCGTACCAAGTCGCGACCTCCAGTGGCGCCACGTCAGTTCAGTTCCGCAAAGCCAACCTGAAACTCGAAGTCACGCCGCAAATCACGCCGGAGGGCAGCGTCATCCTCGACGTCGATGTCACGAAGGACAGCCGCGGCACCTCGGCCGGCTCCGCTGGCTTCGCGATCAACACCAAGCACGTTCAGACCAAGGTGTTGGTCGAGAACGGCGGCACAGTCGTGATCGGTGGCATCTTCGAGCAAAACGAGCGCGAAGACGTGTCGAAGGTGCCGTTCCTCGGGGACGTGCCCTACCTCGGCAACCTGTTCAAGACCCGCACGAAGTCGAGCAGCAAAACCGAGATGTTGATTTTTCTGACGCCGAAAGTGGTGACGGATCGCTCGGCAGCGCGGTGAATCGATCCAACTCGAATATGCCAAGGATGATCCAACAGGTGTCCCCGATGAAGCAAACCAAGAAGCTCCGTTTCTCTCTCATGCTCGCCATTTCAAGCCTCGCCGCAGGCTGTGGAGGTGGCGGCGACAACGAAGCCGGCTCGCCGACGGTTTTTAGCGTTGTACCGACGACAGTCAGCTTCAAGGCGCCCGTGGGCACACCGGCTGGTGTCTGCTTGGGGGGTGGCACTCAGACCGTGTTCATCTACGGCGGCGCAGCGCCCTACAAGATTGACAACACATCACCCGACGCGGTTGACGTTGACAAGACCGAAGTGGGTGAACGAGGCGGTAGTTTTACGATCACGGTGCGGGGAGGTTGCCTTACGACGGTGCCAATCGTCGTTGTGGACAAGCTGAATAAAATCGTGACGTTTACGATCAACAACGGCCCTGCAGGCGCGTGAACGTAACGACAGTAATCACGCGAAGTTCGCGCCACCGAAGGAAGCTGGTTTTTTGACTCAAAGCGCAAGCGTTGCGTTGATTTCAATGCCGGGCGGTGGAAAGTCGACCATCGGCCGGCACCTCGCCAAGCGCCTGGACCGTGATTTTGTCGACTCTGATGCGGTCATCGAACGACATATCGGTTGCTCGATCCGCGACTTTTTCGATCGCGAAGGCGAAACTCGATTCCGTGACATCGAGCAGCAATTGATTGCCGAGCTCGCGAGCAAGCCCGATACCGTGCTCGCGACCGGTGGTGGCGTCGTGCTCCGTGAGGCCAATCGCCGAGTTCTCCGCAGCAACACAGTCGTCATTTATCTGCGCTCTACACCGGAAGATCTGCACCGCCGCCTGCGCCACGACGCGAAACGCCCCTTGCTGCAAGTCACCGACCCGATGAAGCAGTTGCGCGAGATGCACGCGACCCGTGATCCGCTGTACCGGGAGGTTGCGCATTTCATCATCGACACTGGCCGCCCGACGGTGCCGACCTTGGTAAACATGGTCCTGATGCAACTCGAACTTGCCGGCATCGTCGACGCTGCAAACATTCCTTCGCCAATCGATTCTTCGGCGGGGTGACCGCTGCGCGCACGCGCATCCCGCTCGTACACTCGCGCGATGAAAATTCGTCCCGAACATGTCCGCATTGAGCTGAGTGAGCGCAGCTACGACATCCAAATCGGCTCTGGGCTCCTTGACGATCCCGATTCGTATCGCGATCTGGCGGCCAGCGGTACCGCTGTTATCGTGACCAACGTGACCGTTGCGCCGCTGTACGCCCAGCGCCTGCACCAAGCGTTGCTCGCCACATATGCGCAGGTGCAATTGATCGTGTTGCCCGATGGCGAAGCGCACAAAGGCTGGCCAGCGCTGAACTCGATTTTCGATGCGCTGCTCGGCTCGGGTTGTGATCGCAAGACCGTGCTGTTCGCGCTCGGCGGCGGTGTCGTCGGCGACATGACCGGCTTTGCTGCGGCCTGCTACATGCGCGGTGTGCCCTATGTGCAAGTGCCGACCACCTTGCTCGCGCAGGTCGACTCCTCGGTCGGCGGCAAGACCGCGATCAACCACCCGCTCGGCAAAAACATGATCGGCGTGTTCAATCAGCCAGTGCGTGTCATCGCCGATCTCGACACGCTCGACACACTGCCGCAGCGCGAGCTGATCGCAGGCTTGGCAGAGGTCATCAAATACGGCCCGATCGCCGACGCAGGCTTTCTCGACTGGATCGATGCCCACCTCGATGCGCTGCTGGCGCGCGACAAGGCGGCGCTGGCGCACGCGATCAAGCGCTCGTGCGAAATCAAGGCCTGCGTGGTGGCCCAGGACGAACGTGAGTCGGGTCTGCGCGCGATCCTGAACTTCGGCCACACCTTCGGCCACGCGATAGAAACCGGGCTCGGCTACGGTGCGTGGCTGCACGGCGAGGCCATCGGCTGCGGCATGGTGATGGCGGCTGATCTGTCGGCACGCTTGGGCCTGATCGACGCCGGCTACGCCGCGCGCATCCGCGGCATCGTCGAGCGGGCAGGGTTGCCCGTTGTCGGGCCGCGGCTGGGTACGGCGCGCTACCTGCAGCTGATGCGACTCGACAAGAAAGCCGAGGCTGGCACGATCCGCTTCGTCGTGATCGAGGCACCGGGCCGCGCGGGCCTGCACCGCGCACCCGACGAACTGGTCGAGCGCGTGCTGGAGGCGCACACCGCGTGAGCCAACCGGTCGCTGCATCGGTCAGGCTTGCCGCTTGGGCCAGCAACCCGCGACGCACTCGCGGGCGCCGCCACGCAGAGCCGCTGGCACCCACCCGCAACGACTTTCAGCGCGACCGCGACCGAATCGTCCACAGCACCGCGTTTCGGCGTCTCGTCTACAAGACGCAGGTCTTCTTGAACCACGAAGGAGATCTGTTTCGCACGCGGCTGACGCACTCGCTCGAGGTCGCGCAACTGGCGCGTTCGATCGCGCGCACGCTGCTGCTGAACGAAGATTTGTGCGAAGCGATCGCGCTGGCGCACGACCTGGGCCACACGCCGTTCGGGCATGCCGGGCAAGATGCGCTCGACGAGCGGCTGCGCCAGGTCGACCCTGACACCAGCGGCTTCGAGCACAACTTTCAGAGCCTGCGCGTGGTCGATGTGCTCGAAGAGCGCTACCCGGCGTTCGACGGCCTCAACCTCACCTTCGAGTCGCGTGAGGGCATCCTCAAGCACTGCTCGCGCCGGCGCGCGCTGGCACTCGAGGCCGATGAACCGGGCGGCGTGGGAAGCCGGTTTCTCGATCGAACTCAACCGAGCCTGGAGGCGCAGGTGTGCAACTTCGCCGACGAGATCGCCTACAACACGCACGACATCGACGACGGGGTGCGCTCAGGGCTGCTGACTTACGAGCAGGTGCTCGAGCTGCCACTGGTTTTCAGGTGCCACACCGAAGCGCTCGCGGCGGCGCCGTCAGTGCAAGGCAAAAGGCTGCTGTATGACACGCTGCGGCGCATGCTCTCTGCGCTGGTCTGCGACCTGACCGATGCATCAGCGGCGCTGCTCGCGGCGCACCGGCCTGCGTCGGCCGATGCCGCTCGCCGAGGCCCGCCAATGATTGCGTTCAGCAACGCGATGACAGTCGAGTTGCGTCAGGTCAACAGATTTTTGCACTCCGCGCTCTATCGGCACGCGCAGGTGGTGCGCACGACCGAGGGCGCGAAAGCCGTGGTGCGCGGCCTGTTCGATGCGTACCTCGCCGAGCCCGCGCAGATGCCTGCGGAACATGCCCGGCGCCTGCCGTTGCAACAGGCGGTGGTCGACTACCTGGCGGGGATGACCGATCGCTTTGCGCTGAAGGAGCACGAGCGGCTTACTGGCGCACCGCTCGAGACGGGCGGTGGCACCGCGAGCGTCCGACCACCGCCGCTCGTTATCGATCCGGCATTCGACTTCGAGCGGAACCCGAGAAGCGGTGTCAGCGGCCCGAGCGTCAATCCACCGTCTGCAGTTCACGCCAGTTCAGGCGTCGAAGCTTGGAAGCGTTCAAAGGGGTGATGTTGATCTGGCCGACTGCGCCCGAGTCCGTACCCGACACCAACGTTGGTCTACCGTTCACGCTCAGGTAACGCAGGTCTGTGACCGTGCCGTTCAAGCGAACATAGGACGTCGAAATGAGCGTGTCCGGATCCTTCACGGTCGTCAGGCCGCTCGAGTACTGGCGACCATAGACCCGGCTCAGGCCGGACGGATTGCAGGGGTCGCCGTTAGGCAGTATCGATGCGAAAGCGATCGAGCCTGCCAGGGTTGTCGAATCGCCGATGACGCGATAAGCGACGCCGGTCCCGGTATGAGCCAGCTCTTCTGGCGGACCTTTGCTGTAGACAGTGCTGACATCCACCCCCAAGTCTTCGAGCCAGCCTGCATTGGTGGCCGGCACTACCTGACCGGTCAAGCTGGTGCCCGTGTTGTCCGACAACTTGGATCGTGTGTACGGGAATGCCAGCGGCAACACCGGTGCAGCTGTGAACGCGGCGTTGGTGCCGTCGAAAAAAGCGTAGAAGCTCTGCCCTTGAGTCGAAGAGATATCGATTGGGTCCAGCAAGCGCCCTGTGCCGATCATGACCACGCGTTTCTTGTTGGTGGGGTCCACCTCGATCGACGGGACCGTGGTCACGGGCTGAGGATTGGAACTCGCGTCGGTCAATGTTGCGAGCTTGACCAGTTTGCCGGCGGCGGTGTAGCTGCCGGTGCCGGTGACGTCGAGCCGCCATAGATTGCCCAGCAGGTCGCCAGCATAGATCGCGTCGACGGTGCCGTTTGTGGCGTCGACGACGAAGGCGTTCGCATGGGCCAGCCCGGCATCGTTGGCGAGCGTGCCCGCGCCGGTCGGCACCTTCTCCAAGAACGCGCCAGTCCTTGGGTTGACGAAGATGAAGTAGCCCTGTCCGTCGCTGTTGTTGTAGCCCGAGGTGAAAACCGCGACCCAGCCGTACTTTGCGGTTTTCATGACCAGCGGGGCGCCGAAGGTATAGCCGAGCGACGGATTCGTGAACTCCCACATCACCTTGCCTAGGATCACGCTTTCCGCGTAAGGCTTGGGGTTGAGGGGGTCGGTCATGTCCACCGGGTCGGTCACATCGAGCGCGTAGTAGCTCTTGCCACCCTTGCCAAGGCCACCGATCAGCACCGAACGCCAGTTCGGTGCCACGTCCGTCGAGCCCTGCGTGTTCTTGAAGTCGATGTCTGACACCGAGGGCGTGGCGTTCACCATGTAGTGGTGGCTGAACGACGGGTTGCCCAGCGATGCCAGGCCGTCGGTATTCGGCGTACCGTTCGGACCCTGGTAAAGCGCGCGCGGCACATAAGCGAACATCTCGGTGCCCGCGTTCGGGTCAACTTCGAGCGGCGGAGTGGTGGCTATCGCGGGTGCCGTCGTCAGCAGGGCTCCGTTGATCGCATGCATCATGCCGTCGTTCGCGCCGACATAAACCATCGTGCGACGCGCAGCCCACTTGATCTTGAACGCTGAGTAGCCGGGGTTGGACGCGTCCAGAAACGGAAAGCTCGGCGGCCCTACCGGCGCGGCCTTCGAGCCGACGATATCGCCGAGCAGCGTGGCGCGTGCGCGATAGGCATTGGTGCCACCCGCGACGCCGACCTCGTTCGTCTGGTCACCCCGCAGGTAATTCAGGAAGTTGACAGAGTCGATTCCGGCGACATACGACGTGTCGAGTGCGGTCAGTGCTGCTGCATCGAGTTGCGATGCGCCCGAAGAGCGGAATGCCACACCCGTGCTGCCGTCCCACGAGACGACACGGCGGTTCAGGTTCCAGCCGGTGCCGGCAAATTGGGAGGTCAGGTTGCTCGACAAGGTCCAAGCGGTCGGCAAGGGCGTTACCGGATTGCCGGTGACTGGATCGAAAGCCAGGATTCCTGCAGTGACCTCACCCGTCCAAGTACTGGAGTCGTATTTGCTGCTGAAGCTGGCATTGTTCGTCTTAGCCACCTGCGGCAGCGAGGTCGAGAACGATGTCGTGAACTGCGTCACCTTGCTTGCGATGTCGGCAAAGGCCGCGATCAGACCGGCTTGCATCGCTGCCGGCTGCCCGCCCGAAAAGTAATTGTCGGGCCGGGGCTGGGTGCCGTTCACGTCGGTGTTCGTGTGCCACGACGCCAGCAGCGGTGCGGTACCTGCGACGTAGCCCTTGGGCACGGTGAAGCCGCCGTACTTGGTCGCCAGGTAGAACTGGTTATTTTTTTCGTACTGCTGGCCCTCCTGCACGTCGACCCAATAGGTGTCGATGGTCTGCGGCACGGGAAGCGCCTTCGACACAGGGCGGCCGCGGATGTCCTGGATGTGCGCGTCATAGGCCAGCCCTGCGATCAACGCCGAATTGTTGCCGCAGCATCCGCCCCATGGGCTCGTGGTACCGGCCGACGCGCCGAGGCCTTCCATCACGCCGACCTGGTTGGTTCGGAGCACGGCGTCCACCGAGGTGTCGCCCGATACCTTCGACGGCATGGGGTTCGGTTCGCCCGTCGCCAACGACGCGCTGGCGTGCGGAACGTTCTTGTCGTTCCAGGTGTGAACGTCGCCGATGCCGAGCACGAAGTTGCGCTGGCAGGAATAGAGGATCGGGTCAGGCGGCGCGGTGATCACCGGGAAGCCGTCGGTCCACGTCGCGATGGTCGGCTGTGAGGTACCTGCCGGCACCGCCGTCCACTCGGGCACCTTCTCCAGATTCTTGAAGTATCGAAGCGCCGCGTAGTAGAGCTCGCTGACGTTGTCGTATGTCTTGTACGACTGAGCGCTTTGACCGAACTTGTTCAGATAATTCATGACCCCGCTGTTCGTGATCGGGCTGGTCAAGCCCATGATGCCGGCAGTATTCGCAGCATCGTCGGCATCCGGGTTCAGCGTCATCACGCCGGTCGTCGCGCTCCATTCGGCGGCCGTGGTCTGGGGCGTGCCGGTCTGTCCCAGCGGCACACCCTTCGCATTGGCAACCGGCATCGACCCCGGCACCGGCATCATCGGCCCGACGAACTTCTGCTGCGCTCGCAACACCCCGCCGTCGCGATACAGGTCCCCATCGTTCAGATAGCCGAACGCGCTGAAACGAATCTTGTTTGCGTACTGCTGGATCAGCCCCTCGGGCTTGTAGTTGGCGCCGTACTTCACGCAGTTCGTTTCCAGCTGGGACGCAACGCACACCTGCGCGCGAATGAAAGCCTGGAGTACCGTGCCACTGCTGTTCGTTGTGCCGTTGTACGAGGTGGGGACGTTACTCAAGGCGGGGGTCGAGCCATCGCTGTCAGGCACCGCAAAGCGCATCTGATTGCCGAGCCCCCACACGCTTATGCTCAAACTGTTCGTCGACGACGGGAACGGCGTTGCGCCGGCGATGAGCGCGCCGCCGGTCACGGTGGTGTCCGGAAAGTTACTGCCGGCACTCCCCTGGGTCGAAGCCCAAGCCTTTTCGACAACCGTGCGCGCGGACTCGTCGATCACCCGGTAGCCGCCGGTCAGCACCCAACGGAACGGGTCGATCGTCTGCATCGATGCCCAGTTCAGGAAGTTGCCGCTCCACTTGCCGGAGCACGTGCGATTGGTTGCGGCCACTGCCGGCACGAAGTAGTTGTTGACGCTCGTGCCGTCGGTGTACGAGTACGTGTAGCACTTGTTCGGGTCGAAGTAGCCGAGGTAGGTGTTGGCGCTCGAATACGTCCGGTCCGTGTAGGCCACGCTGATCGCAGTCGGGAACTCGACCGACAGCGCCAGCGCCAGATTGCCGGGCACGTTGGCGTTGGAGAACAAGGGCTGGTCGGCGAGCGCCGTCTGCGCCCGGGCAGGCAGGGCCGCGCCGAGGGTGCACGCCACTAGTGCGCAGAGCGCCCAGACGTGCACGGTAGTGCGACGCAAACGAGTCATATCGGGCGTTGTTTTCATGGCGTGGCTCGCTTATGACGGAACAGTGAACGTGGACTGAAAGAATGACTGGGTGTTGCGCGGCCCGGTGACTCGCATGCTCAGCCGGTAGACCACGCCCTTCGGGACAGCGGCCGCACCGCCCGGCGTCAGGCCAGCTCGCTCGGCGCTCTGCAGATTCAGCAAACTGCTGCCAGGTGCAGTCGGGTTGTCGGCGAGCACGCAACTGGCCGCGCCCAGCGTCGACTCATCACCAGCGCTGGCGCACAGGCGGTCGATGACATAACGGACCTGGACACTGCCGCTCGGATCCGGCGACTTCAGATCGGGTGCGTTGTAGGCTGCGGCAAAGGCGCCGTCGGACAGCGCCAACGCGTTCGGGACGCCTTGCGCATTGGTTGGCAGCATCGTCGCGCTGTAATTGACCATGTTCAAGCCCGGGGCCGGCGTGTTTGCGCGGTTCGCTGCCGTGTTCAGCAGGCCGACCCGGAAGTACGCCAGCGTCGTGTTCACGGCCATTTCGCTCTGGTTGCGCATGTCGCGCTTGAAGCCGATGTTGCCAGCGGAAAACAGCGACGTGTTGAACGAGCGGACCAGCGCGACCGCCGCGATCAGCATGATCACCAGCGCGATCAGGCTGAACAGCAGCACCACGCCGCGCTGGCCGGCGGGGCTGCGAACCGGTGAATGACGAGGGCGGTGTGGGCGGATCATCATTGCGGCGCATTCAGAACATTGAGCAGCGGGATGGTGGTTTCGACAGTGCGGAACCGGTAGTTAAGGTCTGCGCCGGAAAGAACGCGCGTTTGGCGCACCGCGGCGGGAAGATCGCCGAACAGCGTCAACGTCGTTCCGGTTGGTTGCTGGTAGTCCTGCGGGCGCTCGGGCAGCGAGGTGCGCAGGATGAAGCCGAGCCGGATCGCAACAATTCGGCGCAGCTTGTCTTGTGACGCGACACTGCCGTCCATCAGCACGCTCGCCTCGTAGCCCGACCCCGCGATCGGGTCGACCCAGGTGCCGAGCGTGCCGTTCGGGCGCGGTATCGCGGTGTCCACACCGTACAGCGCGCGCATCTCGACCACGCCATCGGCGATAGGCTGCTCGCCGCCGCCGTTCTGCAGCAGGTCGTAGCTGAAGAGCGCGTTGTTTGCGCCGACACCGAAAAGCTGGAAGTGCGGTGGATTGGTCACGGCCGAACCGAGTTGCGCCATCACGGTACTGCCAGTGAAGTCGACCAGATTCACGCTGGCACCGGTAGCGCTGAAGTACGTGCCTGCAAGCTGCACGGTCGATGCCGCGGCGTCAAGACTGCCCAGCTGCTGCAGCATGCACGATCTTGGCAAAGCCACCGAGGGGTCGGCCAGCAGGACGACGTTGCCGGCCAGATAGGTCAGGGTGTTGGGTACTTGCCACTTCGTGGACGAAAGCGGCGTGACCGACAGCGGCATTTCAGCAGCGCCGGCCATGCCGCCGAGCACCATCAGCACGTCGCCGCCAGTGCCGAGAGCCAGCCCCTTGCCGATGACCACGGGCGCCAACTGCATTGGCATTGCGGCGCTTGTGACATTCTTGAACGTCGAGGTCGCCGCAATCGTTGCGGGGAGCACCGCTGTTCCGCCTGCCGACGCATTCAGCCGGCATCCGTACATCGCCCTCCAGTTCTGCGAGAAGCCCGAGCCCGCGCTGCGGATCGCGCGGTCGAGCACATAGGCCGCATACGCCCCGGTCTGGTTGAGATCGTTGACCGAGGTCGTGCTGCGCTTGCTGCCTTCGCTGCGAATCAGCACGCTGGTGATCGCCAGCGTGACAACCAGGCCGATGACCATCGAAACCAGCAGTTCGATCAGCGAGAAGCCACCGGTCGAGCGCACGAAGGGGGTCAGACGGCGCTTCATGGCAGGATGACCTGGGTCACGTACCGGTTGACCGAATTCGCGCTACCGCTGGCAGCCTGGGGTGCCCGCCACTCGATCGTGATCGACGCGGAGTTCGGCGATGCCTGTGTGTAAGTTCCGACGCCGTTGGGCAGGCCCGCGCCGCTGGCACTCGGGTCGCTCACTCTGAGCTTCCAGGCGTCGACCGTGGCGATCGGCAGGGACACGGACCCGGTGAGTTCGGCAGCTGCAGCAATTTCGTTCGCGAGCAGCGCCGCGCGGTTGCTGTCTTCAGCGCTCACAGAAAACTGGATCGCGCGGGCTTGCAGACCCACGAAGCCGAGCAGCCCGAACGAAAAGATCAGGATGGCCACCAGCACCTCGATCAGGGTCATGCCGGACTGGCGTGTCAGGGAGCGCATCACTTGTTTCATGGTCAGCACCCGTCGGGCGAGGTGGTAGAGAGAGCAGGGCGTTTCGGGTCGCACATGCGAACCTGGCCGCCAACGGCTACGGTGACATTCAGTGGCCGATCCGACGCGGTCTGCGACACCTGGAAGGCGGCCGGTGTGCCGGCACAGTCGGCCGTTGCCGCGGAACCGGTCGGCGCCATCAGCCGCCCGTCGGCGTTGAAGCAGATGGCTTTCGGCGCGCCGGTGATGCTCACGCCGGATGCCACGTCGGTCAGCACGCCTGCGCGAACGAACTCGGTCACGTTGTTGTTGATGAACGGCGACGCGACGGTTTGAATCGACCAGTTCTTGCCGTTAGCGACGGTGGTCGGATTCAGTGTCGGGTTGGCGTCATTGGTGAAGCTCATCACGACCTGCCGGTTACGGCGCACTGCTTCGGCCTGCGCGGTACGCAAACCAGTCTGCAGCGCCTCTGAGACGGTGCGCACCTGAGAGTTACGGATCCAGGTGGTGAAAGACGGCAAGCTCAGCGAAATCAGAATGCCGAGCAGCGTAATGGTGACCATCAGCTCGATTAGCGTGAATCCGAGCGTTGCCGGCCTGCAGGCGGGACTCGTCCCGGAGGGGCGAAAAATTCTCATGAGCAGGCCTGACCCTTCTTCAGCATCCAGCAGGTGTTGGGACTCGGCGTGACCCAACCCGAAGGCGCGCCGCCGCCGATGGTGGTCGTGCGCGCGTCCGCCTGATCGACCGTGTAGCTGAACGCTGCGACCGCGCCGGAGCCTGTTGCCGTGAGTCTGTACGTGGTGCCGGTCGGCAGTGGTGCGACGTTGCAGGTGAGAACGAAGTTGCCTTGGGTCCTGGCCGCCACGGGAATCGCGTTGCCGCAAGGCGGATCAATCGTCCCTGCCGTCACCGTTGCATAGGTGCGGTTGTCCTGAAAGTAGCGCTCCATGTTGGCGCGACCGGCAGAGAGCAGGTTCGACGCGTCGACCAGTTGACCGCGCAGGATGTAGTCGCGGTAGCTCGGCAGCGCGATCGTGGCGAGGATCCCGATGATCGCCACGACGATCATCACTTCGATGAGCGTAAAACCCTTGCCCGCCGCGTGTCGGTGTCGCGTGGGCTGGCAGGTCAATTGAGCAGTGAGTTGCATGGCGCTTGCCGATCTGTCGAGTTAGGCGTTTATGGCCGGGGCCGAAGGGCGATGAATAAAGTATGCGGGAGTGGCTGGGCCGGGAAAAGGAAAACTGCACGGTCGGCGCACTCGCTTCGACGAGCGGCAGGCAGCGCCCGACGAGCGGCGCGCCGCGTCGCGCTACGGCCCCGGCCCCGCCACCGAAATCTCGATGCGGCGCACGCTCGCGACTGCCACGTCATGGCGAATCGCAGGCTGCATCACGGTTTCTCGAACGCGCTGCTGCAGTGCGAGGCGAGCGTCGTTGGGCAGCGAACGCGGCTCGACGATTTCGCAGTCGATTACCTCGCCGGTGCGGCTGATGTAGATGTCGAACACCAGCGCCTGAACGCCCAGCACGTCGAGTGCGGCGGGGTCGAGATTCCAGTCTGAATCGGGCTCGGGCTCGGCCGGCCGATCGACTTCACCGAAGCCATAGAAGCGCATCGGTTCGCCCTCGGCGGGCAATGCGGTTGGTGCCTGCGGCGTCGGCGCTGCGAGTTGCGTCGGCAAAGGCGTGCGTTCGCGGGCGTCAGCGGGCGGTTGATCGGTCGGCAGTTTTGTTTCGGGAGCCCGTCTCGGCGCATCGGGGGTCGGGTCGGTTTCGACCGATGGCTCGATCGTCGTCGCCGTGATCCATGACGTCCGGGTGCCGCTCGCTGGTGTCGACTGCCAACGCGTTGCGACTGCTGCGAACACGCTGATCGCGACGAGGTTCAATGCGAACGCCGCGCCCAAGCAGACCGCGAACGACCCGCGGCTCGCGCGGCGAACACGCTCGCTTGCCGCGCGGTTCGCTGCGGCGGCGGCGGGATCGTTTGAAGGCTGTGCGGCGGTTCTCATCGTGCGGGTCGGTACGAGGCGCAGCATGCTGCGGGCGCCTGTGCTGTTGACTGCGGCAAGTCTATCGACGGGCCTGCCGCAACAGGCGATGGTCGAGACGAACGGCCACCACCGAACGATCGGCGGCGGGTGCTGTGGCACTG
>ENA-OBIO01000074-OBIO01000074.1-metagenomes-genome-assembly--contig:-NODE-74-length-62766-cov-5.76548_pt1 | contig 62766 bp, 63 predicted proteins | sample MGYA00153383_OBIO01 | MGnify analysis MGYA00153383 | reverse complement strand
AGCCGCGCCACCGTGTTCTCGACTTCGCGCTACCGCAACGGCTACGTCAGCCAGCTCGAGCTGCTGGATGCGCGCCGCAGCGAGCTCGCGAACCGCAGGCAAGCGCTTCAAGTGCGCTCGGCGCAGTACCAGTCGACGATCGGGTTGATCAGGGCGTTGGGCGGTGGTTGGGGCACGACGCCGGTTTGACCGACCTGAAGCTCAGCGCGGCGCCGCGACCACCGACGCCACCCACGCATCGACCGCGCGCTCGAGCACCGGCAGCGGCACGGCGCCCTGGTCGAGCACCACGCTGTGGAACTGGCGGATGTCGAAGCGCGCGCCGAGTTTTTGCTTCGCGCGGTCGCGCAGCTCGATGATCTTCAACTCGCCGACCATGTAGCCGAGCGCCTGCGCCGGCCACGAGTAGTAGCGATCGACCTCGCTGCTGACGAACGGCACATCGACGCCGGTGCGCTCGGCCATCCAGTCGATCGCCCGCTGGCGTGACCAGCCGAACGCATGGATGCCGGTATCGACGACGAGCCGTGCGGCGCGAAACGCCTGCCCCTGCAGGTGGCCGAAGCGGCTGTACGGATCTTTGTACAGGCCGAGTTCGAACCCCAGCGTCTCGGCGTACAGCGCCCAGCCCTCGGTGTAGGCCACGTAGCCGGCGCTGCGCCGGAACTTCGGCAGCTCGCCGAGTTCGAGCGCACGCGCGACCTGCAGGTGATGACCCGGCACCGCCTCGTGTGCCACAAGCGTTTCCATCGCCCAGATCGGGCGTTTGCGCCAGGCCGCGACGTTGGCGTTGAACCAGCCGCCGCGCGAACCGTCGAGCGTCGGTGTGTCGTAGTACTCGGCGCGGTCCGGGCTCATGTGGACCGGCATCGCACGCACGCCGTAGGGCGCGCGCGGCAGCACGGCGAACAACCGAGGCAGTTCGGGGTCGATGCGCTTGGCGATGTCGCGGTAGCCGGCGAGCAGCGCCTCGGGGCCGGTGTGAAAGAACTTCGGGTCGGTGTTGAGGTGGGCGATGAACTTGGCGAAGTCGCCGGTGAAGCCGACCTTGCGCTGCACCGCCTCCATCTCGGCGCGCAGCCGCGCCATCTCGCGCAGGCCGATCGCGTGAATTTGCGCGGCGCTCAGCGTGGTGGTCGTCTGCGATTGCACTGCCGCCGCGTAGACCGCGGCGCCTTGCGGGTACAGGCTCAGCGCGCCATCGGACGGCGCGGCGCGCAGGTACTCGTCGGCCACGAAGGCACGCAGCCGGCGCAGCGGCACCAGCACCTGCTCGGCGATCGCCAGCCTGGCGCGCTCGCGCAGCGCCTGCTGCTCGGCCGCCGGGATGTCGGTGCCGAGCTGGTTGAACGGCGTGAAGAACGGGCCCTCCTCAGGGGCAGGCGCGAGCAGGGCATCGAGCTGCACCAACACGCGCTCGAGCACGTTGCGCGGCGGCACCCAACCAAGCCGCATGCCTTCGCGCAGCCGCGCCAGCTCTTGGTCGACGCGCCGCGGGTAGGCCGCAATGCGCGCCAACACTTGCTCGACCTGCGCACCCGTCGCGACCGGGCTGATCGTGAGCAGGTCGGCGAAGTTCGACTGGAAGCCATCGAGCGCGCCGAGGCTCAAGCTGCGGTAGCCGGCGAAGGGCTCGTAGCGCAGGTCTTCCTGCAGCTCGTAGATGAACATGTCGAGCGAGACTTGGTCGACCGGCGCGAGCGGGTCGCGCGCAATCGCCTGCGCTCGTGCCAGCGTCTCGCGCGTGGCCGCGTAACCCGCGGCGGTGGCAGCTGGCGAGGCATCCTGGAGACGATCACCGTAGCGCGTGTCGCCGAGGTGGCTGGCCCACTCCGGGTAGCGCTGCATCTGCGCTTCCCAGCGCGCATCGAAGAGCGCGTGCAGGCGCTGCGTCTCGGTTTGCGTTTGCGTTTGCGCCGGATCGGCGGCCACCGCGGCCGGTGCGATCGTGAAACTCAGCAGCGCTGCAAAGCCCGAGGCGGCCAGCCAATGGCGCCGCGTCGTGTCGATCGATGTCATGAAGCTCCTTGGGTTCGAACGAAGTGGTGCGGGCGGCGCTTGCGGCACACTGCCGCGCACGATGACCGAACCCCGACGACTCTCAGGCATGGCCTTCGCCCTCGCCGCCGGCCTGATGTGGGGGCTGGTGTTCGTCGGCCCGCTGTTGCTGCCGGAGTATCCCGCGGCCTTGCAGTCGTTCGGCCGCTACCTCGCGTTCGGGCTGATCGCGCTGCCGCTCGCGTGGTTCGATCGACACAAGCTCGCGCAGCTCTCGAAGGCCGATTGGATCGAGGCGCTCAAGCTCGCACTCGTCGGCAACATCGTCTACTACCTGTTCCTCGCGAGTGCGATCCAGCGCGCGGGCGGGCCGTTGCCGACGATGGTCATCGGCACCTTGCCGGTCGTGATCGCGATCACCTCGAAGCTGCGGCGTGCCGGTGCGGGCGCGCGCGCCGAGGCGCCGATCGCGTGGTCGAAGTTGCTGCCGTCGCTCGCGTTGATCGGGCTCGGCATCGCGCTCGTGAATCGCGTCGAGCTCGCGCACTTGCGGGCTGACCCGCATGCCGACCTCACGCGTTATGCGGTCGGCGGCCTCCTCGCCGTCGGCGCGGTCGTGTGCTGGACCTGGTATCCCATCCGCAATGCCGAATGGCTGCGCGCCCACCCCGACCGCAGCCCGCGCGGCTGGGCCACCGCGCAGGGGCTGATGACCTTGCCGCTGGCGCTCGTCGGCTATGGGCTCACGTGGGGCTGGAACATCGCTCGCGGCGACCCGTTCGAAATGCCGTTCGGCCCGCGTGCTGCCGAATTCATCCTTCTGATGTTCGCGATCGGCCTGTTCGCCTCGTGGCTCGGCACGCTGTGCTGGAACGAGGCGAGCCAGCGCCTGCCGCCAGCACTGGCCGGTCAGTTGATCGTGTTCGAGACGCTGGCCGCACTCAGTTATGCATTCGTGCTGCGCAAGCAATGGCCGCAGATGTTGACGTTGATCGGCGTGGCCCTGCTGATCATGGGCGTGGTGTGGGCGGTGCGCACGCAGCCGGTCGAAGCGGGACTACTTGGCGACACACCGAAACTCAAGTGAAACAGCCGCTGACCGGACAAAACCTGAATCGGTCTGCTCGAGTCGCAGGGTTTCGACTGACTTGGCTTCCTTTGCGCAAAAGTCGTTTGCCTCCGCGTACGCTTCGCCCTTGATCCCGATCGGCGGGCCGAATCCGACTTGAGCGCTCTTCTTCGCAATAAGAGAAGTGCCTTTGTCCATCGGTACGATGCCCGCAGACGCGCATCCGACAAGCAAACTAAGAACGAGACATCCAATCAATTTGTGCATTCGCATTTTCGCAACTTGCTGTTGCCGAATGTCGTCCAAGCCCTGGCCCACACGATGCCGCTCGATGTGAGCTATTTGAATTGGTCGAAACAACGAAAAGTCAACGTGGTTCCGCCGCGAAGTTGAAACACGCCGGCCGAGCCGACATCTTGGTTCGTCGCATTTTCAACTGCGGGCCGCTTGCCGAGCTTGGCGCAAGGCGCACTGGCGGCTTCGATTGCGGCTTGTCGTGCGGCGGCTGTCTTGTTCGGACCGAGGTTTGCTTGGCCAGTGACCATGTAGGTGTCTGCGCCGGTCGCGATCACGCCACTCGCGCTCGCATACGCGGAAAGAAGCACCGCAGCAGCGAGGCCAATTTCATGGCGAGTAGTCAAGATTCATCCTGCAATGAACCAGCCGCCCAGAAACCGTCGGCCGGCAGGTGCCGCCGCTGATCCAAAACTCGCTCGATGACTCATGAGGTTGAGCATGTGCCCGACCCTTGGCACCTCCGCCTGACGCAAGGTTCAGCTTTTCGTGTAGACGACATGGTTCGTGCTCACGGTGCTGAACTGCACGTCAATTGATATCGACGTGAGCGTGCCACCTGCGGCAATGCGGTAGCGAGCCTGTTGAGTGAACAGCAATTGGTTGGCGTTGTTGAAGCCTTTGGTAATCAGGTTCGCGATCGCCGTCGTTGGCGTGTCTGCTTCGATGACGTAGCTGAGATTGCGTTGGCCAGCAACCGTCGCCTTCGTGCTGTTCGCATACACCGTTACCGCCGCAAAGACGGCCGTGTCGCCAGCATTCACTGTGGCAGGAAGTGCAGACGACGCTGTGGTGTTCTTGCTGTATTCGACCCCGGCAATGGCGGTGCCGAGCAGGCTCAAGTTCGAGTCGCACTAGCCCGTGCTGGTGAAGGCATTCGACGCCGGCATGCAATTCGTCAAGTTGACGGTCGCGGTTTGGGTCGACAAAAAACGGTTGACACCTTCAAAGCTCGCCGGGACCGCGGCGGCCGTCGTGAACGCGGCATTGCCCGCGCAATTTCAAACATGGTGTAGTTGTCGCCGGCGCCGGCCGTGATTCGTGCCTTGTAGCCCGCGAACAGCGGGAACGTCGTGACGGGCGTGACCACTGGTGCCGAACCGGCATCACTGCCCCCGCCTCCACAGCCTTGGAGAAGTGCAGCCGAGACCTATGTCGTTGTGGTCAGATATCGAAGTTTTATTCTTTGCCCTGTGCAAGTACGCCTCAACTGCGAAGCGACCGCAGTGTGGCGCCGCATCGAGGATCAGTGCAGGTGCTTTCACACGCAACTTGCTGTCTGAAAAACAGCTTGACAGATGGTCAGCGGGTGCGCCGGGTGTGGATGCGCAGCCGCCCGAATCGTCGACTGGGTTCATCACTGCCAAGTGCAGGCAGTCGGGCCGATAGATCAGCCTGTCACCCTTGACACCAACGGAAAGGCCGCCGGATCGCGAACGGATTCGACTGAGAGATCAGCATCGAGTTGCGGCCAGTAGAGGTGATTCGGCGTCGGCCACCGCACGTCGGACAGTTGTTCGATCGTTGCCTTCTTGAACCACGGGAAGCACTCGAACGGAACCAACAGTTCCTCTGCATCCAAGAAGCAGCCAGAAGCCGTGCCGTGAAACGTGGGCGACTTCAGCTACCGAAGTGGCGATTCCAGGCATCTTCAATCTCCTTCAAGTGGAACTCGACAACGCTTTGCGCTTCGCGCAGGTGGCGCCCTGACAGACCCGTGTGATTGGCCAGATTCACGTCCGGTGGAAGCCAGAATTTTGCCTCTCCGGCTCTCCATCAGGGTGCTCGACATGAACATGAATCCTCGCTTCTTCCCGAGAGAAGAACAACATGCGGAACTGCCCATCGCGTGCAACTGTCGGCGCCCTCTGCGCACGTTACCTGAGCGCGTTTTCGGCAGCTGCGACCCAGTGATTCACCGCAAAAAAGGCGCGTCCGGCAACTCGTTCGGGTTCACCTCGCCGGGCGCAAGCGCGAAGTGCTTGGCGAGCAGCCCATCGACCGCATCGACGGCCTGGCTCAGCCCGGCTTCGAATTGGCCGGACTTGAACGCCGCGCTCATCGCCCCCGTGACGCGCTGCCACTCGGCGGCGTCGACCTGCCGCGCGAGGCCGCGGTCGGCAATGATCTCGATCGAATGTTCGGCGAGCAGCAGGTAGATCAGCACGCCGTTGTTGTGCTCGGTGTCCCAGACACGCAGCTTGCCGAACATCATCACGGCGCGTTCGCGCGCATTGGCCTCGCGCCTCAGGTAGCTCGTCGGCAAACCGGCTTCGATGCACACGCGAATCTCGCCGCTGTGGTGCAGTTCGCTCGCTGTAACACGCGCTTGAATGCGCTCGAGAGCGCCCTCGCCGAGCAGGCGTTTGGCGTCGGCCTCGTCGACGCTTCGGTGCTTCAGGAATCGCATCAGACGGTTCGCCATCACCAGCTCCCCGACGCGCCGCCGCCGCCGAAATCACCGCCACCGCCGGAGCTGAACCCACCGCCTCCGCCACCGCCACCGCCGCCTCCGGAACCGCCGCCCCAAATGATCGGCCCGCCGCTGCGGCCGCGGCCACCGCCGAGTCCACCCAGCATGCCACCGCCCATGCCCATCACGCCGACGAGGAACAGCGCGACCAGCCCGGCGCCGCCAGCCACCAGCGCGCTGGCGGTCAGCCACCACGCGATGCCGCCGATCGCGCCGCCGGTCAGCACCGAGCCGAACTTGCGGCCGAAGATGCCCGTCAGCAACGCACCGGCGATCGGCACGCCGACGAACAGGAAGATCGCGAGGTCTTGAATGTCGAAGCCACCGAACATGCCACGCTTCGCGGCGCGTGCGCCGGTATTGCGGGTGGGCGCCGGCAGTGCTTCGCCACCGATGGCTTTGTCGAGCCGGTCGATCGCGGCATCGAGCCCGCCCGCATAGTCGCCCGCCTTGAACGCAGGCTTGATCTGCTCATTGATGATGCGGCCCGCGAGCACGTCGGGGATCGGGCCTTCGAGCGTCTTCGCAACTTCGATGGCGATGCGCCGGTCGTTCTTGGCGACGACGATCACGAGGCCGTCACCCACGTCACGGCGCCCGACCTTCCAGGCTTCGGCCACCCGCTGGCCGTAAGCCGCGATGTCTTCTGGTGCGGTCGTCGGCACGATCAGCACGACGACCTGCGCGCCGCGCTGGGTTTCGATCAGCGCGAGCTTCTGGATCAGCGAAGTCGCCTGCGGCTCGGTCAACGTACCGGTCTGGTCGACCACGCGGGCGCTCAGCGGTGGCACGGGCAGCACGTCTTGCGCGTGCGCCACCGCGGCGAACCACAGCAGCGCAGCGACACACCCGGCGAGCAGGCGGCGCAGCATCAACGGCTCGCGTCGATGGGCGAATGCACAGTGCTCACTTCGCGGCCGAAGCCGGCTTGCCGAAGTCGACGCTCGGTGGCACCGAAATCTGCGCTTCGTTCTGCACCGTGAAGTTCGCTTTGGGTTGGTAGCCGAACACCATCGCGGTCAGGTTGTTTGGAAAACTGCGCGCGAGCACGTTGTATTGCTCGACTGTCTTGATGTATTTGTTGCGTGCCACGGTGATGCGGTTCTCGGTGCCTTCGAGCGTCACGCGCAGGTCTTGAAACGCCTGGTTCGCCTTGAGCTGCGGGTACTGCTCGGCCACCACCATCAAGCGGCTCAGCGCACCGGTCAACTGGCTCTGCGCGGCCTGGAATTTTTGGAATGCGGCAGGGTCGTTGACGAGCTCGGGTGTGGCCTGGATGCTCGTGGCCTTCGAGCGCGCCTCGATCACTTTGGTCAAAGTGTCTTGCTCGAAACTGGCCTCGCCCTTGACGGTCGCCACGATGTTGGGAATGAGATCGGCGCGGCGCTGGTACTGGTTCAGGACCTCGGACCACGCGGCCTTGCTCTGCTCGTCGAGCGACTGAAAGTTGTTGTAGCCGCAGCCCGAGAGGCCGAGCACCGCGAGCGCAGCGAAACCGGCGGCCAGCGCGCGACGGAACGAGTGGGACGACAGGGCACGGATCATGTTTGGCTCCTTCGAAAGATTGGCGCGGTAATGCTACCCCGCGGCCACGACATGCGGCCATCGCCGTCGCATTCAACGCGGGTCGGCGCGCAACGCGTGGTTACAGTGCGCTCATGTCGCTGTTGAACCACGCGCTTCGCGCAGGCCGGTCTTCACCGGCAAATGATGCCGATCGGCTGACCACGGTGCTCGTCGCAGGTGGCGGCGGCGCGCTCGGTTCGGCGGTGCTCGAGGCCCTGCTCGCCGGCCGCCGCTTCGCCCACGTGAAAGTGCTCGCGACGCGCGCGCTGACAATCGCGATGCACGGCCTGGAGCCGGTTGTCGTCGATACGTTCGACGCGTTCGACGGGCCCACGACAGCGGCGGCGCCGATCGCCGACCTCGCCGTCATCGTGTTCGACCGCGAGCGCCACGCGAACGGCCGCGAGCTCGCGTTCGTGCGCCCTCAGCCGCACGACCTGCACCTGCTCGCGCGCTGGTTGCACGCGCGCGGCGCGCGCCAGCTGATCGTCGTGTTGCCGCACTCGCCGGCCGGCCTGCCCGATGCGTTGAAACTCGGGCTGGCCAACCTCGACGAGCAGGCCACCGCGGCGCTCGGCTTCGAGCACCTGGTGTTCGTGCGCTCGGCGCAGAAGCCGGGCAGCGTGCGGGCCGAGCAGTGGCTGCAGCGCCTTGCCGATGGCGTGCTGGCGCAGATGCAAATGATGGTCGCGGCGCCGAACCAACCGGTGCGCGTGGCGAAGGTCGCGCAGTTCGTGGTCGAGCTCGCGGCGCAGTTGCGAAGCAGCGCGCCGGGCACACGCGTTGCGCCGCCCGAGCTGGTCTGGCAGGCCGCGCAGGTGCGCGATTTGCACGCGCTGGTCGGGGCTTGGCTCGCGCGGCGCGAACTGCCGATGATCAGCGCACCGCGCCGAAAAATGTGAGGGGAATCGCTTGCGTGAATTGAATCCGACCAACACGCTGGCACCCAACGGCTTGCGCGCGCTGACCACACGTTTCCCGCGGCACGGCCGCCTCGAGGCGATCCTGCTGCGCCCCGCCCGCGCCGCACCGATGCGCTCGGTCGAAGCGGCGCAAGCCATCGCCGGGCGCGGCCTCGAAGGTGACCGCAGCGCGGCACGTGTACCGACCCCGCCGACCCCGCCGACCGGCGGCAAGCGCCAGGTCACGCTGATCCAGGCCGAGCACTTGCCGGCGATCGCATCGCTCGCGGGTCTCGCGCAGATCGAGCCCGTGCGGCTGCGGCGCAACCTCGTGGTACGCGGGCTCAACCTGCTGGCCGCGCGTGCGCTGTTCAAAGACCAGCCGCTGATTTTGCGCATCGGCGATGAGGTGGCGTTCGAAATCACCGGCCCATGCGAGCCGTGTTCGTTGATGGAAGCCGCGCTCGGCGCCGGCGGCTACAACGCGATGCGTGGTCACGGTGGGTTGACGGCACGGGTGCTGAGCGGCGGCGTGCTGCGGGTCGGCGACGTGGTGAGGTGTACGCCGGCCTGACAGGCTGCACGCCGGACAGAGTTGTCGGTCCACTGCCTTTCACGCTGTAAATCGAATGCGAAGAACGCTCGGGCTTCGGGCTGCGCCGAATGCGCGCAGCCTCGCCCGGTTTGCGACAATCTGCGCCATGACCTCGACCGACCTCCAAGCCGTGATCGCCCACATGGGCGGAGCCGCGCGCGCCGCTGCTTCGCGCATGGCGGCTGCACCGACTGCTGCCAAGAATGCGGCGTTGCTCGCGCTGGCGCGTCGGCTGCGAGCCGACCCGCAGGCGCTGCACGACGCGAATGCGCTCGACATCACCGCGGCCGAACAAGCCGGCCTCGCGGCGCCAATGGTCGATCGCCTGAAACTCACCGGGCACATCATCGAGACGGTGGCCGAGGGCTGCGAGCAGATCGCCGCGATGCCCGACCCGATCGGCGAAATCACGAACCTTCGCAGCCGCCCGAGCGGCATCCAGGTCGGCCAGATGCGTGTGCCGCTCGGCGTGTTCGGCATGATCTACGAGAGCCGGCCCAACGTGACGATCGAGGCCGCATCGCTCGCGATCAAGAGCGGCAACGCGGCCATCTTGCGCGGCGGCTCGGAGGCGATCCACTCGAACCGCGCGCTGTGGCAAATCGTGCAGGCCGCGCTCGTCGATGCCGGCCTGCCACCCGACGCAGTGCAATTGGTACAGACCACCGACCGCGCCGCCGTCGGCTACCTCATCGCTTCGCCCGAGGCCGTCGACGTGATCATCCCGCGAGGCGGCAAGGGGCTGATCGAGCGCATTTCGCGTGAAGCCAAGGTGCCGGTGATCAAGCACCTCGACGGTAACTGCCACGTATATGTCGACGCGAGCGCCGACCTCGAGATGGCGCTGCGCGTGACCGACAACGCCAAGACGCAGAAGTACAGCCCGTGCAACGCGGCCGAATCACTGCTGGTGCATGCCGACATCGCTGCAGCGTTCCTGCCGCGCATCGGCGCGCTGTTCGCGGCCAAGGGCGTCGAGATGCGCGGCGATGCGGTTGCACTTGCGTTGCTGCGCGACGTGCCGAACGCGAAGCTCACCGCCGCGACCGAACAAGATTGGTCCGAGGAATACCTCGCACCCATCATCAGCGTGAAGGTGGTCGCTGGCCTCGACGAGGCCATCGCGCACATCAACCGCTACAGCTCGCACCACACCGATGCGATCCTTACCGAGAGCCACGCGAACACGCAGCGCTTTTTGCGCGAGGTCGATTCGGCCAGTGTGATGGTCAACGCCTCGACCCGCTTTGCCGACGGTTTCGAGTACGGCCTGGGCGCCGAGATCGGCATCAGCACCGACAAGTTCCACGCGCGCGGTCCGGTCGGGCTCGAAGGCCTCACGTCACTGAAGTGGATCGTGCTCGGCCACGGCGAAACGCGTGGCTGAGCGAGCCGCGGAGTCGCCGCGCCGTCGCCTGTCGGATCAGGTTGACCCGCGCCGCGCACTCGTGTTGTTTTCGGGCGGGCAGGACTCGACCGCGTGCCTCGCGTGGGCGCTCGACCGCTACGCGCACGTCGAGACGATCGGCTTCGACTACGGGCAGCGCCACAGCGTCGAGCTCGAATGCCGGCTGCATGTGCGCGCAGCGCTGCACACGCAGTTCCCGCGCTGGGCACGCAGGCTGGGCGACGATCACCTGCTCGATCTTTCGCTGCTCGGCCAGATCTCCGACACCGCGATGACAGACGACCGCGCGATCGAGATGAACGCGCAAGGCCTGCCCAACACCTTCGTGCCGGGCCGCAACCTGATGTTCTTCAACTTCGCTGCGGCGGTGGCGTACCGGCGCGGTTTGAGCGTGCTGGTTGGCGGCATGTGCGAGACCGATTTCTCCGGCTACCCCGATTGCCGCGACAACACGCTGCGCGCGCTGCAGGTCGCGATCAGCCTCGGCCTCGACGCGCCGATGACGATCGAGACGCCGCTGATGTGGCTCGATAAATCGCAGACCTGGGCCCTCGCCGAGCAACTCGGCGGCGAGCCGCTGATCGAGCTGACCGTGGAGCACACGCACACCTGCTACCTCGGCGACCGCACGCACCGCCACGCATGGGGCTACGGCTGCGGCCTGTGCCCGGCGTGTGATTTGCGGCGCAAGGGCTACCAACACTGGGTGAACCCGTAAATGGACTCGAACAAGGCCGAACGCTTCGACCAGATCGGACGCGAACTGAAAGCGCGCGACGCGGTGCTGGTCGCGCACTATTGCGTCGACGATGACATTCAAGACCTGGCGCTGCAGACCGGCGGCTGCGTGGCCGATTCGCTCGAGATGGCGCGCTTCGGCCGCTCGCACGCGGCGCGCACGCTGGTCGTCGCGGGCGTGCGTTTCATGGGCGAGACGGCGAAGATTTTGTCGTCGACCAAGCGCGTGCTGATGCCCGATCTCGCGGCCACCTGCTCGCTCGATCTCGGCTGCCCGCCCGACGCGTTCGCGGCGTTCTGCGACGCCCACCCCGACCGCACCGTGGTCGTCTACGCCAACACCAGCGCCGCGGTGAAGGCACGCGCCGACTGGATGGTGACGAGCTCGTGCGCGGTCGCGGTGGTGAGCCACCTGCACGCGCTCGGCCAAACGTCGACACCCGCGGCATCGAGCAGCCGCGCGAAGCTCGCGTCGTAGCAGGTCAGCATCGCGCTTTTCTCGCCCGCCGCGTGCATCGCGCGCAGGCAGTGCAGCGTGACGGGTTTGCGGCCGTCGCTCATGCGCTGACTCGCTCGTCGACCCGCAGGTCGAGCCGCTCGAACAGCGCCCGGTCGCGTGCCGCCTGCGGGTTCGCGGTAGTGAGCAATCTGTCACCGTAGAAGATCGAGTTGGCACCGGCCGCGAAGCACAGGGCCTGCACCGCGTCGTCCATCTGCTCGCGCCCGGCCGAGAGCCGCACCATCGCGGTCGGCATCGTGATGCGCGCGACCGCGATCGTGCGCACGAACTCGAACGGGTCGATCGCCTCGGTACCGGCCAGCGGCGTGCCCGGCACCTGCACCAGGTTGTTGATCGGCACCGACTCGGGGTGCGGCTCGAGGTTGGCGAGCTGCGCGATCAGCCCGGCGCGTTGCGTGCGGCTCTCGCCCATGCCGACGATGCCGCCGCAACACACCTTGATGCCCGCCGCGCGCACCTGCTCCAGCGTGTCGAGTCGGTCTTGGTAGGAGCGGGTGCCGATGATGTTCGGGTAGAAATCAGGCGCGCTGTCGAGGTTGTGGTTGTAATAGTCGAGCCCGGCATCCTCCAGCGTGCGCGCCTGTTCGGCGTCGAGCATGCCGAGCGTCATGCAGGTCTCGAGGCCGAGCGCCTTCACCTCTTTGACCATCGCGGCCACGCGCGGCATGTCGCGCGCTTTCGGGCTGCGCCACGCGGCGCCCATGCAAAAGCGCGTCGCGCCCTGCGCCTTCGCGGCGCGCGCCGCCTCGACAACTTCCTGCAGCGGCATCAGCTTGCTCGCGGCCACGCCGGTCTCGAAGCGGGCCGACTGCGGGCAATAGGCGCAGTCTTCTTCGCAGCCACCGGTCTTGATCGACAGCAGCGTCGACAACTGCACCGCGCTCGCGTCGAAGTGCGCGCGGTGCACTTGCTGGGCGCGATACAGCAGGTCCATGAACGGCAGCGCAAAGCAGGCCTCGACCTCGGCGACCGACCAGCGCGCGGCCGCAGCCGGCGGGTGACGCTGCAGGAGGGACAGATCAACGGTGTGGGTCATGGTCATGGGTGGGCTCGTGCGGCTGGCGGGTGTATCGGACACGTGGGGTGCAGACGTGAGGTGCGTGAGGTGCGTGAGGTGCGTGCGGCGGGCCGACGCCGGCAAGCCACAGCGCGGTGCCCAGTCCAAATTCGCCGTGATTGTGCGGCATGGTCACGCTGCCGCCGATGTCAAGACCTCAGGCGCGGCGAGCGACTGCTCCCGCGTCGATCCACGGCGCCAACGCCGCTGCACCTGCCGGTGACAAGGTGAGCGCACGCGAGCCGGCCACACGGGCCAGCCACTTGCGCTCGATGCCGCGTTCGAGCAGGGCCGTGGCGAGCGTGCCGCTGAGGTGGTCGCGCCGCTCCGACCAATCGAGGCATGGCCGCGCAAAGCGCCGCGCGGCCGATGCCGATGCCGACATCGACGCGTCGGGCAACGGCACGCCGAGCCGGCTCACTTCGACACGGCCAACAGGCGTGAGCCGAAAGTGACCGGCGTCCGGCACGATCGTGCCGCGCCGCAACAGGCCGTCGAACAGCGCGACGCCGAGTTCGCCCGCCAAGTGGCTGTAGCAGGTGCGCGCGGCCTTGAGCGGCCTGTACGCGCCCTGCGCCCATTTGTCGGCATTGGCGCTGCTGCGCTCGGCGACGAACGACAGCGCCTCCAGTGCGTGAGCAACCTCTTCGCCCGCGAGCCGAACGTAGCGGTGCCGGCCCTGCGTGCGCAGCACGATCAGCTCGGCGTCGAGCAGCTTGGCGATGTGCATGCTCGCGGTCTGCGGGCTGACACCCCCGGCCGCGGCAAGCTCGCCGGCCGCGAGAAACTCGCCGCCCATCAGCGCCGACAACATGCGCGCACGCGTCGGGTCGCCGATCATCGAAGCGATCTTGGCGAAACGGGGTTCGGGTGAAATCGTCATCGTGATCGGCCTCGGTGAAATGCGCTGCGGATCGCCGGGGGGTCAGCCCGATCCGCCGCTAACGATGATGCAACGGCGGCACAGCCGATGGCTTCGGTGCACGTCGAAGCATCGATCACCCGTTGTCGTAGAGTCCGCCCCCATGACCACCCCACAACTCATCGGCGCAGTACTCGCTGCCGTGCTGTTGTTCTGGACCGTCGGCGCCTACAACCGGCTGGTGCGGTTGCGTGGCGCGATCGTGCGGCAGTTCGCGCCGGTCGATGCGCAGTTTCGGGCGCGCCACCTGCTGCTGCTGCAGTTGCTCGACGCGCTCGCGCCTGTGTTGATCAACGCCGCGCTGCGCATCGAGGCATTGCGCGCGGCTTGCCTGCAGGTCGAGGCGGCCTGCGCGCACGCCAAGATGCGGCCGGGCGCGACCGGTGCGGTCACGAGCCTGCGGCTGGCCGACGAAATTTTGGCCGAATCGCGCGCCCGGTTGCCGGTGCAAAGTGCACCCGGCAGCGAGCTCGCGGCGTTGAATGCGCAGCTGCTCGCGAGCGACGCGACCCTCGCGTTCGCGCGCCGCCAGTTCGACGAGGCAGTCACCGAATACAACTGCGCCGTGAAGCAGTTCCCGACGCTGTTGTTGGTCGGCCTGTTCGGGTTTCGCAGCGCAGCCACACTCTGACTCGTAACACCTCTTCCCTAAACCATGGCCGACACCGAATCCTCGAACGCGCAAGCCGCCGAGCTCGAACGTGCGGCCGCCGATCGGCTGTCGCGCGTGAACGGAACGCAGGAGCTTTTGGCCGCGGTGCTCGCGCTGCTGCTGCCGGACGGCAGCCGGCGCGCCGTGCGCGCCTTCGAGATCGAGACCGAAAGCACACCGGGCGCCGAGGCGTTGCGCGAGCAAGTGAACCAGCTCTCGGAGGCGGCGCGGCTGCCGTGGTTCGAGACGCTGGTGTCGCGCATGCGCACCCAGCCGCTCGCCGCACGCCAGGCGCTGCTCGAAGCCACGCGCCGCGTGATGAGCGCGCGCGGCACGGTGCGGCCGATCGACCGGCTGCATTGGTTCGCGATGCGCCAGCGCCTCGGCGGCGCCACCGGCACGGGGGCACGCCTTGCCGCGTCGGCCGAGCTCTCGCGCCTGCCGCAAGCCGACGTGTCGGCGATCGCCGCGTACAGCGCATTCCTGTCGCGGGTGGTGCCGGTCGATGCGGCCGCGCGGCAGAAAGTCAGCGCAGACGACTCCACGGCGAACCCCGCGCCCGGCATCGCCTGGTACGACGCGGTAATGCTGCCGTGGCAAGCCCACGCGACGATCCCGCCCTGCGTGCCGCCCGACACCGACGGCCTCGTGCAGGCGCTGCAGGAGTTGCAGGCGCTGCCCTGGATGCAACGGCCGATGCTGGTGCGCGGCTGGGTCATCGCCGCGCTGCTTCACAGCCGCTACCGGCGCCTCGACAACACGGCGGCCGACGCGCTGCGCCTGACCTGCGCGCTACTCGATTCGCCGCTGCCCCCCGAACTCGCACGACACTACGGCGTCACCGCGCAGGAGGTCTCCCGATGAAGCTTTCCTTGTTCGCCGTTGCATGGCTCATCGCCACCGACCCGGCGCTGGCGCAAGACGCGTTCGCGCTGCGTGAGCGCAGCCTTGCCGCCACCTGCGCACAATGCCACGGCACCGATGGCCATGCGCCACCCGGCTCCGCGATGACCTCGCTCGCCGGCATGCCGGCGCCCTACCTCGTCGAACAGATGCTGGCCTTCAAGACCGGCGTGCGGCCCGGCACGGTGATGCCGCAGCTCGCCAAAGGCTACAGCGACGCGCAGATCGGGCAGCTCGCCGGGTACTTCGCTCGCGTGACAGCAACCACCGCAACGGTGGCCAAGCCATGAAGCGCCGCACGCTGCTCAAGCTCGCCAGCGCGTCCGTCGGCCTCGGCACACTGAGCCTCGCCGGCTGCACGATGCACCCAATCGGCCTGCCCGGCACGGCACGCGTGCTCGTCGTCGGTGGCGGCTGCGGCGGCGCCACGGCCGCGAAGTACGTGCGCCTGCTGTCGCAGCACACGATCGATGTGGTGCTGGTCGAGCCCGAAGCCGCGTTCGTCTCGTGCCCGATGTCGAACCTGGTGCTCAGCGGCGACCGCGCGCTGGCCGACATCACGCGCCCCTACGACACGCTGGCCACGCTGCACGGCGTGCGCGTGGTGCATGACACGGTCGCGAGCATCGACCCGGTCAAGCGCATGGCGGTGCTCGCCTCGGGCGGCACGCTGCGCTACGACAAGCTGGTGCTGTCGCCCGGCGTCGAGATGGTGTGGGACGACGTCGACGGCCTGCGCGCAGCGAACCAGCAGGGCCGCGTGTTGCACGCCTGGAAGGCCGGGCCCGAGACGCTCGCATTGCACCGGCAACTCCAGGCCATGCCCGACGGCGGCGTGTTCGCGATCGCCGTTCCCGAGGCGCCCTACCGCTGCCCGCCCGGGCCCTACGAACGCGCCTCGCTGGTCGCGAGTTACTTCAAGGCCGCCAAGCCGAAATCGAAGGTGCTGATCCTCGATGCCAACGCCGACCTGACGAGCAAGGGCGCGCTGTTCAAAAAGGCCTGGGCCGATTCGTACAAGGGCATGCTCGAGTACCGGCCGCAGCACAAGGCGACCGCTGTCGATGCCGCGACGAACACGGTCAAGTTCGAGATCCAGGACGATGTGCGTGCCGACGTGCTCAACGTGCTGCCGCCGATGCGCGCCGGCAGGGTCGCGGTGCAAACCGGCCTCGCGAACTCGAATGCGCGCTGGTGCAATGTGAACTGGCAAAACTTCGAATCGACCGCGGCGAAACACATCCACGTGATCGGCGACTCGATCCAGATCGCCGCGCTGATGCCCAAGAGCGGCCACATGGCGAGCAGCCACGCCAAGGTCACCGCGGCCGCGATCGTCGCCGAGCTGAACGGCTGGGAGCTCGACCCCGCGCCGATGCTGACCAACACCTGCTACAGCTTCATCGACGCCAAGCGCGCGGTGCACGTGGCGAGCGTGCACGCGTATGTGGCAGCGGAGAAAACGTTTTTGCCAGTGCCGGGCTCCGGCGGGTTATCGGCCGCACCGAACGAACTCGAAGGCGCATTGGCGCAGAGCTGGGCGCGGTCGATCTGGGCCGACATGCTGGGGTGAGTGGCCTGACTTACCCGACCTTCGGGTCGAGGTGAGCGTGTGTGCCGCACTTCTTCTTGTCGCGAGGCGGTTCAGCGCCGGGTGAACACCCTTTCCATCGCCACGTCGATCACCATGCCGCACAGGCTGTAGAGCAGCGAGCCGATCAGCGCGGCGACGAAGCCTGCGACGTAGAAGCCGTCGAGCATCGACGCCGCGAAATAGAACATCAGCGCATTGATCACGAACAGGAACAGGCCGAGCGTGACCACCGTCACCGGTAGTGTCAGCAGCACCAGGATCGGCCGCAGCAAGGTGTTCAGCAGCCCCAACACGAAGGCCGCGATCATCGCCGTGCCGAAGCTCTTGACGGTGACGCCGGGGTACAGGTAGGCCACCAGCAGCAAGGCGGCAGCGAGCAAAAGCCAACGGGCGATGATCTTCATGAACGAAGAATAACGCGGCCGACCGCGCCCGGCGCGAACACGCCGGCATGGGCCGGCGTCTTCTCGAAGAACCTGCAGTGACGCCTCGCCACGACAAAGCGCGCTTTGCCCCAAAGAATTGCGCGTTTCTCCTATGAAATGTGCTTCTCTTTGCAGTAGGCAGGCATTACCATTCGCGCAGTTCGGTGTATGGAGAAATGAGAGTCCACGCGACTCTCGCCCATCCCGAGCACATCAACAACTTTTGATGGAGAGAATCAACATGGCAACTGCAAAGAAAGTGGCGCCCGCGAAAAAAGCGGCCCCGGCAAAGAAGGCTGCTCCGGCAGCGAAGAAAGCGGCACCTGCGAAGAAGGCCGCTCCGGCGGCCAAGAAGGCAGCACCTGCGAAGAAAGCGGCTCCTGCCAAAAAGACGGTGCCTGCAAAGAAGGCAGCCCCCGCCAAAAAGGCAGCGGCTCCGGCCAAGAAGCGCACTCCCAACGCGGCCTTCATGAAGGCCATGACCCCGAGCGCCGCGCTCGCTGCGATCATCGGCGCCAAGCCGGTGCCCCGCACCGAAGTGACGAAGAAGGTTTGGGAGTACATCAAGGCCAACAAGCTTCAAGACGCAGCGAAGAAGACGATGATCAACGCCGACGCCAAGCTGAAGGAAATCTTCAAGAAGGCGCAAGTCTCGATGTTCGAGATGACCAAGCTGATCAACGGCCACCTGAGCTGAACGAGCTGATCGGCCGCGACTTCGCAGTCAGGCCGAACGAAAAAGCCGGTGCATGCACCGGCTTTTTTTATTGCCCGCCCTGCGTCGCGTTCAACCGCGCGCCAGCCGGCGCTGCAAAAAGTCGAGCCGGTCCTGGCCCCAAAATAATTCGCCGTCGACGAGATAGCTCGGCGCACCGAACACACCGAGGTCGATCGCGCGCTGCGAGTCGGCGTCGTAGCGTGTGCCGACCGCAGCGGAGCGTGAATCGTCGAGGCGCCGGGCCGGCAGTTGCAGCGCAGTGAGCATCGCGGCGAGTTCGGTCGCGTCGGCGATGTCGCGCTCCTCGGTCCAGACGGCGCGCAGCAACGCGCCCGTTAGCGCCATCGCGGCGTCGCTGCCGTCGTGCTCGTCGACCGCGATGATCAGCCGCGCGGCTGCATCGGCCGCCACAGGAAAGAACTTCGGCCGCGGGTTCAGCGCCAGCCCGAGGTGCGCGCTGAAGCGCGCGAGTTCGACCAGCCGGTAGGCCTGGCGCTGCGGCGCTCGCTTGGCCAGCGGCAGCCCGCCAGAGGCCGGGAACACCTTGCCGCCGAGGTCGACCGGCAGCACGTTGATGCGCGCGCCCGCAGCTTTCGCGATCGCCGTGAAGCGGTCGTGACCGAGGTAGGCCCAGGGCGATTGCGGCGCGAAAAAGTAGTCGACGACGAGCGGCATGCTCACTCCTGCAGTGAAGCAAGCAGTCTATCGGCCCCGTCGCGCGACGCCGCTCAGCGCTTCACGTAGCGGATGTCGGCGCGGCGGTTTTCCGAATACGCCGCTTCATCGTGACCATCGGCCTTCGGGCGTTCTTCACCGTAGCTCACGGCTTCGATTTGCGCTGCTTTGGCGCCCATCAGCTCGAGCTGTTTGGCCACGACCTGTGCACGCTTGTCGCCGAGCGCGAGGTTGTATTCCCGCGAGCCGCGTTCGTCGGTGTTGCCCTCGACACGGATCTGCACGTTCGCGTGGGTCAGCAAGAACTGGCCGTGCGCCTGCACCAGCGGCTGGTACTTCGAGTCGACGGCGAAGTCGTCGTAGGCGAAGAACACGCTGCGTGCGGCGAGGTTGCTTTTCGGGTCGTCGAGCGGGTCGAGCGTGACGGTCGCGACCGGGCTTTGCGCGGTCGACGGCGCAGCGGTGTTGGCGGGCGCGAGCGTAGCGGTTTCGACCGGCGCCTTCGGCACATCGATCGGCGTGCTGCTGCAGGCCGCGAGCGCCGCAGCGGCGACAACGGCAATGGAAAGTGACTTGATCATCAGCTGACTCCTGAAGTAATGAATTGAGAAAGAAACGGAAAACGGAACGGGAACACTCAAGTAAACCGACCCGTTCAATCGGTGAAAGAAAGCGGCTTCGCGGCGAGCGCGGCATCGAAGCCGCCCATGCAGTCGACCAGCACCGCGAGGCCGTCGTGAACCTTGCGCAACTGCGCCGCACTCATGCCGTCGAGCACGTTCGGCAGCAGGCCGCGCACGGGCGCGGCCGCGGCCTTCAATGCCTTGCGGCCAGCCGGCGTCAGGTGGATGTGCACGATGCGCTGGTCGGCCGGCGAACGGCCGCGGCGCACCAGGGCTGCGACTTCCAGGCGATTGAGCAGGTTGCTGACGGTGGTTTGGTGCACCCGCAGTCGGCTCGCCAATTCGCCCACGCTGAGCCCGTCGGCCTGCGCCACTTCGTACAGTGCCCACAACTGCGCGCCCGGAATGCCGGTGCTGCGTTCGACGTGCGTGGAATGGTTGCCCGCCAGCCGCACGACGATGCGCAGCTGCTGCAGCACATCGAGGCCGACCGGCGCGAGGCGGCGGGCGCGCCGCGTGCGCTGGACGGCTGGTGGAGCCGGGGTCGATTTCATTTGAGCAAATTATATTGCTGCAAATGTATTAAAGTTGTTTCGGGATAATTCGGCAAAAGCCATATCTGCAGAGTTGAGAAGGCGCGGCACGGTAGGCTGCGCGCCCATGACAACGATGCGGGATGCTGCCGATGAACATGGCGCTGTTGGGCCCGCTCGTCGCGTGGCCGCTGATGTTGCTGGCCGCCTGGCTCGCAGGCGAATGGGCTTATCGCCACTGGAATGTGCCGCGCGTCTGCGCCTACGGTGTGGTCGGCCTGGTGCTCGGCGGCACCGGCTTGTCGCAAAACGTGGCCTCGCACGCGGCGCAAGGTTTCATGGCCAACGTCGCGCTCGCGCTCATGCTGTTCGAACTCGGCTACCGCATCAACCCACGCTGGTTTCGCCACAACCCGTGGGTGCTTGCAACTGGTATCACGCAAGCAGTGCTGACGTTCGGCGCGGTGTTCTGGGTCGCCGGGTTGTTCGGGCTGGCGGTCGACCTTCGGCTCGTGCTCGCGGCGCTGTGCGTGGCGAGCTCGCCGGCTGCGATCATGCGTGTCACGCACGAGCTGCGCAGCGCCGGGCAGGTCACCGAGCGGCTGCTGCACTTGTGCGCGCTCAACTGCCTGCTGGCCGTGCTGCTGCTCCGGCTGGTCGTCGGCTACTGGCATCTCGAGACCAGCGGTGACCTCGGCAAGGCCGCGTTCAACAGCATCTACGTCATCTGCTTGTCGCTCGTCGCCGGTGCGGTGTTCGGCTTCATCGCGCCGCTGCTCAACCGCATCGCCACGAGCAGCCAGAGCACCACCGTGACCTTCGCGTTCCTCGTGCTGCTGTTGACCGGCTTGTCGCAAACCCTGCACCTTTCGCCGCTGCTCGCGGCGCTCGCGTTCGGCGTGGTCGCGCGCGAGCGCCGCATCATGCTGAGCCACGCGCAGCGCAACTTCGGCGCGCTCGGTGAGGTGTTCGCGGTGTTCCTGTTCGTCTACATCGGCAGCCTGCTGACCTGGAACGGGTTGCTGGGCGGGCTGTTGCTCGGCGCGGCTGTGCTGGTCGTTCGAAGCGGCGCCCACACGCTCGTCAACATGAGCATTGCGCGCGTCAGCGGCACGACGTTTCGCAAGGGCGCGCTGACCGGCCTCGCGCTGATGCCGATGTCGGCGTTCGCGCTGATCCTGCTCGAGGAAAGCCGGCTCTACGGCTTCGACCTCGCCCGCGACAGCCTGCCGGCGATCGTCGGCCTGCTGGTGCTGCTCGACGTGATCGGCCCGCTCGTCACGCAACGCGCGCTGATGCTCGCGGGCGAAGCGCACCCGGAGAACAACTAGATGGCCCTCGAACCCTTCCGGAAATCCACCGCGCTGTCGCTCGGCGTCGAGCTCGAATTGCAGCTCGTCAACACCGTCGACTACGACCTCACCTCGGCCGCGAACGACCTGCTGGAGCTGCTGTCGCGCAAGCCGTTTCCGGGCACGGTGACGCCCGAGATGACGCAAAGCATGATCGAGATCGCAACCGGCATCCAGACCGAACATGCGCCGCTGCTGGCCGAGCTGCGTGGCATGCGCGACAAGCTGACCGCGGCCTGCGACCGCCTCAACATCGGCATCGCCGGCGGCGGCACGCACCCGTTCCAGCGCTGGTCGGAGCAGCGCGTGTTCGACAAGCCGCGCTACCAGGAAATCTCGCAGCTCTACGGCTACCTCGCCAAGCAATTCACCGTGTTCGGCCAGCACGTGCACGTGGGTTGCGCCTCGGGTGACGACGCGCTTTTCCTGCTGCATTCGTTGAACCGCTACGTGCCACACTTCATCGCGCTCTCGGCATCGTCGCCGTTTTTTCAGGGTGTCGACACGCTGTTCGATTCGGCGCGGCTCAACTCGGTGTTCGCGTTCCCGCTCAGCGGCCGCGCGCCCTTCACGTTGAGCTGGGACGAATTCGCGAACAGCTACTTCACCAAGATGGAAGCGACCGGCGTCGTCAAGTCGATGAAGGATTTTTACTGGGACATCCGCCCCAAACCCGAGTTCGGCACGATCGAGCTGCGCGTGTGCGACACGCCGCTCACGGTCGAGCGCGCGGCCGCGCTCGCCTGCTACCTGCAGGCGATCAGCCGGCGCCTGTTCGAGCGCGCCGAACCGCCGCCGACCGAAGACGATTACCTCGTCTACACCTTCAACCGTTTCCAGGCCTGCCGCTTCGGCCTCGACGGCACGATGGTCGACCCGCAAACGCGCGAGAGCCGCACGATCCGCGAAGACATCCTCGCGACGCTGCGGCACGTGGAGCCGCACTTCGCGGCGCTGCAAGGCGTGCCCGCACTCGAAGAGATCGAGCGCTGCGCGGCACGCGACGGCAACCACGCCACGCACCTGCGCAGCGTCTATGCCGAAACGCGCAACGTGCAGAGCATGGTGCAGGAGAGCACGCGCGCGTTACGCGCGGGGCCGGGGTAGCGTGGCGGACGCGAGAGCGAAGCAGGTTGAAGTGCCGACCTCGAAGAAACCGCATTTCCGCTTGCGTGCAAGCAAGTTTCAGAATTCGTCGGCTGCGTCCAGCATGGATCTGTTGCTCAAGGCATTGATGCCCGGTCTCATTCCGCCCTGCCCCGCGAGGACAGGTAACAGATGGGTGGTTCCCTGCGGTGTCGGGGCAAGCGTTTCATCGGAGACCGCAAGCAGCGGCCGCAGATAGTGCCCCGTGAAACTCCCCTCGCTCGCCGCCACATCCTCCGGCGTGCCGACCACCAGCACCGTGCCGCCGCCGGCACCGCCTTCGGGGCCCATGTCGATGATCCAGTCGGCGGTCTTGATGACGTCGAGGTTGTGCTCGATCACGACGATGGTGTTGCCGGCGTCTCGCAGGTGCTGCAGCACGCGCAGCAGCAGGTCGATGTCGGCGAAGTGCAGGCCGGTGGTCGGCTCATCCAAGATGTAGAGCGTGCGGCCGGTGTCGCGCTTGCTCAGCTCGAGTGCGAGCTTCACGCGCTGCGCTTCACCGCCGCTCAGCGTGGTCGCGCTTTGACCCAGGCGGATGTAGCCCAGACCTACCTCGAGCAGCGTCTGCAGCTTGCGCGCGATGTTGGGCACGGCGTTGAAGTACGCATGCGCGTCTTCGACGGTGAGGCCGAGCACCTCGGTGATGTTCTTGCCCTTGTAAAGCACCTCGAGCGTTTCACGGTTGTAGCGTTTGCCGAAACACACGTCGCAGGGCACGTACACGTCGGGCAGGAAGTGCATCTCGACCTTGAGCACGCCGTCACCCTGACACGCTTCGCAGCGGCCGCCGGCCACGTTGAAGCTGAAGCGCCCCGGGCCATAGCCGCGCTCTTTGGCGGTGTTCATCTCGGCGAACAATTCGCGGATCGGCGTGAACATGCCGGTGTAGGTGGCCGGGTTGCTGCGCGGCGTGCGGCCGATCGGGCTCTGGTCGACGTTGATGACCTTGTCGAACGCATCGAGCCCTTCGATGGTGTCGACCGGCTCGGGCTCGGCGTGGCTGTTGTAGAGCTTGCGCGCGACGGTCGCGTACAGGGTGTCGTTGACGAGCGTGCTCTTGCCCGAGCCCGACACGCCGGTCACGCAGGTCAACAGGCCGACCGGGATTTCGACGCTGACGTTTTGCAGGTTGTTGCCGCGCGCGTTGACGATGCGCAGAACCTGCGGCTCGGTTGTGTCGGCGAGCGTGTGGCGCTTGCTCGGCACGGCGATGCGCAGCGCGCCCGACAGGTACCTGCCGGTGAGCGAGTTCGGGTTCGCCGCCACCTCAGCCGCTGTGCCTTGCGCCATCACGCGGCCGCCGTGCACGCCGGCGCCCGGGCCCATGTCGATCACGTGGTCGGCGGCGAGGATCGCGTCTTCGTCGTGCTCGACCACGATCACGCTGTTGCCGATGTTGCGCAGGTGGCGCAGCGTGCCGATCAGGCGCTCGTTGTCGCGCTGGTGCAGGCCGATGCTGGGCTCGTCCAGCACGTACATCACGCCGGTCAGCCCCGAGCCGATCTGCGAGGCCAGGCGGATGCGCTGCGACTCACCGCCCGAGAGGGAATCGGCATTGCGGTCGAGGCTCAGGTAGTTGAGGCCCACGTCGTTCAAGAACTTGAGGCGCGAGCGGATCTCGCGCACGACCTTGTCGGCGATCTCGGCCTTCGCGCCCTGCAGCTTGAGCGTCTCGAAGTACGCGAGGCAGTCGCGCAACGTGAAGTGCTCGACGCGGAAGATCGGTTCTTTGACCGCGTTGGTCGAGTCGACGAGGAACACGTTGCGCGCCTCGCGCCGCAGCCGCGTGCCGTGGCAATCGGGGCACGGCTTGGCGCTCTGGTAGCGCATCAAATCTTCGCGCACCGCGGCCGAATCGGTCTCACGAAAACGCCGTGCCAGGTTCGGCAAGATGCCTTCGAACGGGTGCGATCGTTTGACGATGCGCTGCTTTCCGCGTGCACCTTCTGCTTCGTAGACGAACTCGATGTCGGTCGTGCCCGAGCCGCGCAGCAACACGTTTTGCGCGGTCGCCGGCAACTCCTCGAACGCGGTGTCGATGTCGAACGCGCAATGCTTGGCCACGCTCTCAAGCAGCGAGAACGTGTACGCATTGCGCCGGTCCCAGCCCTTGACCGCGCCGCTCGCGAGGCTGAGCGACGGGAAGGCGACGACGCGGTCGGCGTCGAACACGGTCGTGTGGCCGAGGCCGTCGCAGGTCGGGCAGGCGCCGACCGGCGAGTTGAACGAGAACAGTCGCGGCTCCAGCTCGCTCAAGGAATAGCTGCAGACTGGGCAGGCGAACTTGCTGGAGAAGAGATGCTCCTTGCCCGTGTCCATCTCGAGCGCCATCGCGCGGCCATCGGCGATGCGCAACGCGGCCTCGAAGCTCTCGGCCAATCGTTGTTGCAAACCCGGTTGCACCTTGACGCGGTCGATCACGACATCGATGTCGTGTTTCTCGGCCTTCTTGAGCTTGGGCACGTCAGCCGCTTCGTACGCGGTGCCGTCGACGCGAAAGCGGATGTAGCCCTGCGCCTGCATGTCGGCGAAGAGTTCGGTGAACTCGCCCTTACGGTCGCGCACGACGGGCGCCACGATCATCAGCTTGGTCTCTTCGGGCAGCGCGAGCGCGGCGTCGACCATCTGGCTCACCGACTGAGCCTGCAGCGCCAGGTGGTGATCGGGGCAGTACGGTGTGCCGGCGCGCGCGTACAGCAGTCGTATGTAATCGTGGATTTCGGTGACGGTGCCGACGGTCGACCGCGGGTTGTGCGAGGTCGCTTTCTGCTCGATGCTGATGGCAGGGCTCAGGCCTTCGATGACGTCGACGTCGGGCTTGTCCATCAACTGCAAAAACTGCCGCGCGTACGCCGACAGACTTTCGACGTAGCGCCGTTGGCCCTCCGCGTACAGCGTGTCGAACGCGAGCGAGCTCTTGCCCGAACCCGACAGGCCGGTGATCACCACGAGCTGGTTGCGCGGGATGTCGACGTCGATGTTTTTCAGGTTGTGCGTGCGGGCACCGCGAACGCGAATCGCGTTTGCGACTTCTGATGACGGAACGCGAATCGCGTTCGCGACTTCGGATTGCTGGGCGCGACTCGGCGGCGCGTCAAGCATCGTTTCAGTCGCGGCGTTGGGTTCGGCAGGGGCGGGCATCTGGGAGTCGCGCAAAACCGGACATGATAACGGCCGAGTACCTTGCAAGTGGCTCGACCCCCCGCCCAAACGACCTCACGCTCAGCTCGACAGCACCCGCAAAATCTCGCGCCCGTACGCCTCGAGCTTCTTCGCGCCCACGCCGCTGATCTGCCCGAGCGCATCGAGCGAGTCGGGCATGGCCTGCGCCATCTCGGCGAGCGTGGCGTCGTGGAACACGATGTAGGCCGGCAGGTTGTGCTCTCGCGCCACTTCGGCGCGCCACTCCTTCAACGACTCGAAGCGTGCAATGCCTTCCGCGTCGAGCGGGATCGGCGGCACTTTGTCTTTGCTGCGCGCGCCGCGCGTGCCTGTCGGCTTGCCGGCGCCCACTCTTGCACCGCCACCGCCAGCGCGCTTCGGCGCTTCGCTCGCCTCGCGCAACAGCATCTGCACATCACCGCGCAGCACCTCGCGCGCGGTCGGCGTGAGTTCGAGCGTGTTGTATTCGCCCTCGGTGCGCAGGTAACCGAGCGCGATCAACTGGCGCAGCACGACGCGCCATTGCGCCTCGCTCACGTCGGCGCCGATGCCGAAGGTGCTCAGGCTCTGGTGGCCGCGCTGCTCGACCTTCTCTGTCGCCTTGCCGCGCAGCACGTCGATCAAGTGGCCGGCACCGTAACGCTGCCCGCCTTGCTGATGAAAGCGGTAGATGCAACTCAGCGCCTTGCGCGCGGCCTCGGTCGCGTTCCAGGTGGCGGGCGGCTGCAGGCAGTTGTCGCAAGCGTTTTGCCAGGCGGCGCACGGCGAACTGTCTTCACCGAAGTACGCGAGCAGGCGCACGCGCCGGCAGTCGTGTGCTTCGGCGAGCGTGAGCAGCGCGTCGAGCTTGCCGCGCTGGTTGCGCTTGAATTCTTCGTGCGCCGGGCTCTCGTCGATCATGCGGCGCTGGTTCACCACATCGGCCAGGCCGTAAGCCATCCACGCGTCGGCAGGCTGGCCGTCGCGGCCGGCGCGGCCGGTCTCCTGGTAGTAGGCCTCGATGTTTTTCGGCAGGTCCATGTGGGCGACGAAGCGCACGTCGGGCTTGTCGATGCCCATGCCGAACGCGATGGTCGCAACCATCACGATCGCTTCTTCGCGCAGGAACTTGTCCTGGTGCTTGCGGCGCACATCGGCGTCGAGCCCGGCGTGATAGGCCAGCGCCGTGATGCCCTCGCCGCGCAGCCAAGCTGCTGTCTCGTCGACCTTCTTGCGCGACTGGCAATACACGATGCCGGCCTCGCCCTCGTGCTCGTCTTGTATGAAGCGCAGCAGTTGCTTGCGTGCGTCGTCTTTCTCGACCACGGCGTAGCGGATGTTCGGCCGGTCGAAGCTGCTGATGAAGACGCGTGCGTCTTCCAGCGCCAGCCGTTTGATGATGTCGGCGCGGGTCAGGTCGTCGGCCGTCGCGGTGAGTGCAATGCGCGGCACGCCGGGATAGCGCTCGTGCAGCACGTTGAGCGCCAGATAGTCTTCGCGGAAGTCGTGACCCCACTGGCTCACGCAGTGAGCCTCGTCGATTGCGAACAGGCTCAGCAGGCCGCGCTCCTCGAGCGAATCGAGCTGCGCCAGCATGCGCGGCGTCGTCAACCGTTCGGGCGCGACGTAGAGCAGCACGAGCCGGCCGCCCATCATCTCGCGCTCGATCTTCTGGGTCTCATCCAACGTCAGCGACGAGTTGAGAAACGCGGCGTGCACGCCGGCTTCTTCCAGCGCGCCGACCTGGTCGTGCATCAGCGCGATCAGCGGGCTGACGACCACGGCCACGCCCTGGTCGCGCCGGTGTCGCGCGATCGCCGGCACCTGAAAGCACAGGCTCTTGCCGCCGCCGGTGGGCATCAGCACCAGCGCGTCACCGCCCGCGATCACGTGGTCGACGATCTCGGCCTGCGCACCGCGAAAAGCGCTGTAGCCGAACACGTCGTGCAAGATCGTGTCGGGTGAAGAAGGAGCGGGTGAATTCAAGGGGCAGGCCAGCGACAAAGTCGCGATGGTACGGGACGCCTCCGGCGCGCTCGGCTCACCCTTTGGTGGGCACCCCAGAGGGCACCCGATCGCCCCGCTTGCGAGGGGGTTCGGCGGCGGGGCCCGGGCGCCATAATTGCAGCCAGCCTTTAAATTTAGCCTTCAAATTCAGCGCGGAGTTCGACCATGGCCTCGATCAACAAAGTCATCATCATCGGTAACCTCGGTAAAGATCCCGAGGTTCGCTACATGCCCAGCGGCAGCGCGATCTGCAACGTCACGGTTGCCACGAGCCGGCAGTGGAAGAACAAAGAATCCGGCGAGAAGATGGAAGAGACCGAATGGCACCGCGTCTCGCTCTTCGATCGGCAGGCCGAGATCGCGGGTGAGTACCTCAAGAAAGGCAGCTCGGTGTATTTCGAAGGCCGCCTGAAGACCCGCAAGTGGACCGACAAGGAAGGCGTCGAGCGCTACACCACCGAGATCATTTCTGACGTGATGCAGCTGCTCGGCAGCCGCCAGGGTGCGGGCGGTGGCGGTGGTGACGATGAAGGTGGCGGCGGCTACAGCGAGCGCGCCGCACCGCAGCGTTCCGCAGCCGCCCCGGCCTCGCGCCCACAACAAGCGCCCGCGCAGCGCACCGCACCGAAGGCGGCATCGACCGGCTTCGACAACATGGACGACGACATCCCGTTTTGACCGCAGCGCGTCACTGCGCCGCCAGCAGCCCCGGCTGCAGCGCCATCATCGCGCGCCGAATCCGGCTTTTGATCGTGCCCAATGGGCACGCCAGCCGGAGCGCGATTTCTGCGTGGGTCAGTCCTTCGAAGAAAGCCAGCGCGAGGCTCTCTCTCTGCTCGGCTGGCAAGGCCAGCAGCTGCGCGCTGACGACTCGCCGGGTTTCGGAGCGCTCGAATTCGCCTGCCGGGCCGAGGTCGGGCGACGCGAAGCGGTCGCACGGGTCGAGTTCGCCTTCGCCGTCGTTCACCTCGCGCGGGCGGCTCGATGCGCGCCGCAGCGTGTCGATCGCGGCGCGTTGCGCAATGCTCGCCAGCCAGTAGATGACGAGGCCCCGGTTCGGGTCGAACTGGCTGCCGCGCGACCAGACCTTCACATAGATTTCCTGCAACACCTCATCGGCCTCGGCGCGATGCCGAACCGTGCGCAGCACGATGCCGAGGATCCGGCGATGGGTGTGCTCGTACAGCTGTGCGAACGAGGCGTGGCAACCGCCGCCTGCAGCGAGCAGCAGGCGCCGCAGCGTGTCGTCTGCCGGCGACCCAGCGCGCAAATCTTGCCCATCGGCACCCGTTCTAATTTTCATTTACGCCTCGCCACACGACGTAACGGATTCTCGGCATCGCGCTTCGTAGCAGCAGAAGCGAAGCCCGCGCCTCGGCGTAGGACAAGTGCAGCGACACGAGCCAGAAACGGCCGACAGGCCAAACCGTGGTCAGTCCTACAGGCTTCGGGCCTCGCGCTGCGAATACTCAGTCACCGTCCCATCCATCCCGAAAGGAAGACTCGATGACTTACGTGACCGCCACAGACAACACCAAGCTCTACGTCAAAGACTGGGGCAGCGGCCGCCCAGTGCTCCTGGCCCACGGCTGGCCGCTTTCGGCCGACAGCTGGGACGACCAAGCCATGGCGCTCGCCGACGCCGGCTACCGCGCCATCGCCTACGACCGCCGCGGCTTCGGCCGCTCGGAGCAACCATGGACGGGCTACGACTACGACACCTTCGCCGACGATCTTGCCAACGTGATCGAGCAAACCGGCGCGAAAGACGCAACGATCATCGGCTTCTCGATGGGCGGCGGCGAGATCGCGCGCTACATGTCGCGCCATGCCGGCAAGGGCGTGATCAAGGCAGCTCTGATCTCGTCGGTCGTGCCCTTCATGCTCAAGACCGCCGACAACCCCGACGGCACCGATCCATCGGTGTTCGACGAGATGACCCAGGGCATGAACGCAGATCGCGCCAAATTCTTCGCCGGTTTCTTCAAAGACTTTTTCGGCGTCAGCCTGGTCTCGCACCCGGCCAGCGCCGAGATGCTCGAATGGGCGCGCTCGGTCTCGATGCAGGCTGGCCTGAAGCCCACGCTCGCCTGCGCGAAGGCCTTCTCGACCACCGACTTCCGCCCTGACCTGAAAGCGTTCACGGTACCGACGTTGATCATTCACGGCACCGACGACAAGATCGTGCCGATCGACGCCGCCGGCCGCGCCGCCGCGAAGGGCATTGCGAACTCGACGCTGATCGAATACGACGGCGCCCCGCACGGGTTGTTCGCGACGCACAAGGAACGGTTCACAAAGGACTTGCTCGCGTTCGTGAAGGGGTAGCCTGCGGGGTCCGGTGCGGGCGCGGCATCACCGCGCCCGCGGGCCCTACCTCACCCCACGCGACCGCGCCACGTCGAGTGCTGACACAGGCGCAGCGTGATTGCCCCAGCTGGCGCGCAGGTGGCTCAGCAGCTGAGCCACCTCGACATCGCTGAGCACCGTGGCGAACGGCGGCATGCCGTAGGGGCGGGGGTTGCCGGCGGTGGCGGGCGGGAAGCCACCTTCGAGCACCATGTGGGCGAGGTTGACCGTCACGGGCATCGTCACCGCGCGGCTGCCGGCGAGCGCCGGGTACGCGCCGGCCACGCCTTCGCCTTGCTCGCCGTGGCATTGCACGCAGTTTTGCTCGTAGAGCTTACCGCCGGGGCTGTCGGGCGAGGGGCTTGGCATTGCTCGCGCGGGTGCGACTTCGGCCGCGGTTTGCGGCAACGCTTTGAGGTAGAGGGCCATCGCGCGCAGGTCGGGCTCGGTCAGGTGCTGGGTGCTCCCGGCCACGACCTCGCGCATCGGCCCTGACACGGAGCCGCGCGCCGAAATGCCGGTGCGCATCAGCGCGACGACGTGCCCGGTGTCCCACCCCGCCACGCTCGCTTCATTGGCCGACGTGAGCGAGGGCGCATACCAGTTTTGCACCGGGATCAGCCCACCGGCGAGGTCGAGCGTGTTGCGGGTTGCGCCAAGCGCGTTGCGGCTGGCGTGGCAGGCGTTGCAATGGCCCAGGCCTTCGACCAGATAAGCGCCGCGCTGCCACTCGGCGCCGCGTGCTGCGTCGGCCTCACGGGTCGACGGCTCGGCCGGTTCGGCCGCGCGGAAGTAGAGCGCGCGCCAGACCGCGAGCGCGGCTTGCTGGTCGAACGGGAACGGAAGCTCGTGCGGCTTGTTCGCCTGCACCACCGGAGGCAGGCTGCGCAGATAGGCGTGGATCGCGTCTGAATCGTCGCGTGTGATGCGGGTGTAGTTCGGGTACGGGAACGCGGGGTAGAGCAGCCGGCCGTCGCGCGCGCGGCCGTTGTGCAGCGCGCGCCAGAACTCGGCCTGCGACCACGCGCCGAGGCCCGTGGCGTCATCGGGCGTGAGGTTGGGCGCGTAGATGGTGCCGAACGGCGTGGGCACACCGCGGCCGCCGGCATAAGCCGCGCTGCCTTGCACGGTGTGGCAGCCCATGCAGTTGCCGGCGCGCGCGAGATAGGCGCCGCGTGCGACCAGTGCCGGGGTCGAGGCGACTGACGAAACCGATCCGCTGGTAACCGACTCTTCGCCGCGCTCGTTCAACCAGCGCACGCTGGCGATGCCGATCAAGCCGAGTCCGAGCAGCACCAGCGCGATGCGGATCAGCGCGCGCTTCATGGCTTGCTGCCTGTCGGTGCCATGCCGCCGCACGGCATCGGCAACGGGTCGGGCAACGCCGCGGCCGGCTTCGCACCCGCGGCCACCGGTTGCGCCGCGAGCCACTGCGACAACGCGCTGATGTCACCCGGCGCGAGTGCTTGCGCCACCTGCGCCATGCAGTCGGGCGCGTTGGCGTGGCGGCTGCCGGTGCGCCACGCGCCGAGCTGCGCGTTGAGGTAATCGCGCGGCATGCCGACGATCGCGGGGATGGCCGGGGCCACGCCCATCAGGGCTGCGCCGTGGCATTGCACGCAGGCGGGGATCTTGCGCGCTGCGTCACCGCGCAGCACCAGCGTTTCTCCGCGCGTGAGCAGGTCGACGCTGGTGGTCGCCGGTTGCGGCGGTGGGTACGGCACATCGAGGCTGGCGAAGTGCGCGGCGATCTCGCGCAGGTAGTCGTCGGTCAGCGGCGCGAGCAGGTTGGTCATCAGCGCGTAGTGGCGACGCCCATCGCGAAAACTCACGAGCTGGTTGTAAAGGTAGCCGGCCGGCTTGCCCGCGATGCGCGGATAGTAGCCGTCGCTCGCCGCGCGCCCCTGCGGGCCGTGGCAGCCGGTGCAGGCCTGCATGCGCTGGGCCATGGTGTCTTCGACCTTCGAAGCGGCGTGCGCGAGTGCAGCGCTGAGCAAGGTCAGGCTCACGCCGAGGGCATTAAAAAATTTGGTGTTTGGAATTGGCATGCGGTCGTTGTACCAAACCCTTTGCGAGACACCCGGGTCACCGGTCAGCGACCGGCGCCTTCGACGCAGCCGGCGCGTCGTGCAAACGCAGGTCGGGCAGGCGCCTGACGAACCAGAGCGACGGCATCGACATTGCCGCGGCCAGCCACATCACCTGCGCGAATGCCGCGTCGCTGCCCGCCGCCTGCCCGCCGCGCGATGCATCGAGCAACTGCCCGAGGCCTTCGCCGTCGAGCGATGTCACGCCGGCCGGCAAGTGCCCGCGCAATTGCAACAGCACCACCGAGCTCAACACTGCGATGCCGATCGCGCCGCCGAGCTGGCGAAAAAAAGCGGTCAGTGCCGTGACCGTGCCGATCTGGTCGCGCGCCACCGACTGCTGCACCGTGATCAGCGTGGTCGGCATTTGCAGCCCCATGCCGACGCCGAGCACGATCAGCGCAAGCACCGCGACCGCGCCGGTCGGGCCAACGAGCCCCATCGTCAGCAGCGCCAGCGGCACCAGCCCTGCGCCGAGCCGCTGCATCGGCAGCACGCGGCCGGTGCGGCTCAGCCAACGCCCGCTCGCGAACGCGGCGGCCGGGATCGCGAGCGTCAACGGCATGAGCCGCAGCGCAGCATCGGCGGCACTGAAGCCCGCACTCAATTGAAGCCGCAGCGGCACCAGCACCGACATCGCGATGAAGTTGAAAAAGCAGATGAACAGCAACGCGCAGCACGCGACCACGGTGCGGTTCTTGAACAACGACATCGGCACGATCGCGTTCGGGTGCCGGCGTTGCTGCAGCACGAACACCACCAGCAGCGCCGCGGCGATGGCCCAGCCGATCAGGTTCCACGCGTTGCTCCAGACCGTGCCCTGGCCGACGCGCGTGATCGGTATCAGCAGCGCGGTCAACCCGCCGAGCAGCAGCAGCGCGCCGACGCCGTCGATGCGCGCATTCGCACGCGCGGCAGGCAAGTGCGCCGGCAGGGCCTCGAGCGAGTGGTGCACCAGCGCGAGCGCGAGCAGGCCGACCGGCAGGTTGATCCAAAAGATCCACGGCCACGACAGGTACTCGGTCAGCACGCCGCCGACCACCGGCCCGAGCATGCTCGCGACCGCCCAGACGATGCTGATGTAGCTCTGGTAGCGGCCGCGGTCGCGCAGCGGCACGATGTCGGCGACGACCGACTGCGCGGTTGCGATCAACCCGCCGCCGCCCACGCCCTGCAGCACGCGCGCGAGCACGAGTTGCGGCAAGGTCTGTGCGAGCGCGCACGCCACCGACGCGAGCAGAAAAATCAGAATCGCGACCGTCATCACCCGGCGCCGGCCGAACTGATCGCTCAAGCGCCCGTACAGCGGCGTGACCACGGTGGAGGCGATCAGGTAGCCCGAGATCACCCAGGCCATCCACTCGAAGCCGCCGAGCTGGCGCGCGATGGTCGGCACCGCGACGCTGACGATGGTTTGGTCGAGCGCGGCGAGCAGGATCGTCATCATCACCGCGGCGGTCGCGGCGCGGAACTGGCCGGGGGTGAGTGGCGGCGCGGTGTTCGCGTGAGGGTTCAAGTTCGATCGGTGGCGAGCACGGGGGCGGGCGCGGGGTCGGATGCAAGGGCAGTTGAGCATGCCTCAAATCGGATGCCCGCGTCAGCCAGACCCCGGGCCACGCCGGCACGGTCGGCGGCCGATCGGTTCTGGCTGACTTTCCATTTTCCGGTAAGCGACGTGAGTACGATCTCGATGCCGACGATTGCGCGCAACATCGTCTCGATGTATTTCTCGGGCGCGTCGCTCACTGTCCAAGGCGCGCTGCGCGGTGCCTCGTGTCGATCGGTCAGCCGCGTGACGAATGCCCGCAACCACTCGGCATCGTCGACCGCGCGCAAGCGGCCACGTGCCTGTACGGCGACGTAGTTCCAGGTGGGCACGACCTTGCCGTGTTCGGCCTTGCTGGCGTAGAAGCTCGGCGAGATGTAGGCCTGCTCGCCCTGGAACACGACGAGCGAATCCAGGTCGCCGCGCGCCTCGCGCCACAGCGGGTTCGCGCGCGCCACGTGCGCACGCAAGGTGCCCGGCCAACCGTCTTGATCGGCCGGGTTCACGTCGAGCACGAAAGGCACGCTGTTCGCGGTCATCTCGCCGGCCATGTCTTGGGTCACCAGCAGGCCGAGCGGGTGGGCGCGCAGCATCGCGTGGAGCACGTCGGGGCGGGTCTCTTCGAAGTGAGCTGGCAAGTACATCGTCACACCTCCAAAGGGGCGCTGATGATGCCTTATCAATGCAGCATGAACGCCGAGGCCGCGGGCAGCCGCGGGCGGTTCTTCGCAAGCCAAGCCATCGACCACGCGTTGAACTCGGTCGCCGGCATCGGCTTGCCCATGTGGTAGCCCTGCGCCTCGTCGCATTCGAGCTCGCGCAACGCGTCCCAGACCTTGGCGCTTTCGACGCCTTCGGCGACCACCGTGAGGCCGAGGTTGTGCGCGAGGTCGATCGTCGAGCGCACGATTTTCGCGTCGTCGAGGTCTTCGACCATGCTCATCACGAACGACTTGTCGATCTTGAGCTCGTCGACCGGCAGGCGCTTCAAGTAGGCGAGCGACGAGTAGCCGGTGCCGAAGTCGTCGATCGAGAGCTTGAAGCCGAGGCCGCTGAGTTTGTTCAGCGTGGCGAGCGCGCGCTGCGGGTCGTCCATGATCGCGCTCTCGGTGATCTCCAGGCAGTAGGCCTCGGCCGGAACGCGGTGCTTGACGAGCAGCGCATCGAATTTTTGCGGCAGCTCGGGGTCGAGCAAGTCGCGCGTCGAGAGGTTGACCGAAATCGTCAGCGTGAGCCCTTCGGCTTGCAGTGCGAGCCAGTGCCGCGCCGCTTCTTCGAAGACCCACATCGTCAGCGTGCGGACAAAACCAGTCTGCTCCGCGAACGGGATGAACTCCATCGGTGGCACCAGGCCGCGCGAGGGGTGCAGCCAGCGCACCAGCGCCTCGGCGCCGCTGATGCGGCCGGTGTCGAGCGCGAGTTTGGGCTGCAGGTAGAGGCGCAGCTCGCCGTGCTCGACGGCACGGCGCAACTCGGTGAGAAGCGACAGTGTTTGCGCACTCGCGGCGTCGATCGCAGGCTCGTACATCAGCGGGCCCTGCGTGCGGCGCTTCGCGGCGTACATGGCGATCTCGGCGCGGCTCAACAGCGTGTCGGCATCGGCCGCGTGCTGCGGCCAGCACGCCATGCCGATGCCGGCGCCCATGTCGACGGTGTGATCTTCGAGCGTCAGCGGTTCGTCGAACGCGCCGCCGATGCGCTTGGCGACCGATTGCGCGAGCGCCGCATCGCCGCGCCGCAACAGCACCGCGAACTCGTCGCCGCCGAGGCGCGCGACCAAGTCGTCGCCGCGCACCATTTGCTGGCTGAGGCGCTCACCGACGCGGCCCAGCAGCAGGTCGCCGACGCGGTAGCCGAGCACGTCGTTGACGTGCTTGAAGCGGTCGAGGTCGAGCATGATGACCGCAACGGTCGCGTCGGTCCGGCCGTCGGCAAGCGCTTGGGCCTGCGCTTGTGCAATGGAGTCGCGCACCGCGTCGCGGAACTGCACGCGGTTGGGCAGGCCGGTCAGGCCGTCCCAGTACGCAAGCTGGAGGATCTGTGCCTGCTTCTCGCCGACGCTCACGCGCATCTGCTCGAAGGCGTGCGCGAGGTGGCCGATCTCGTCGATGCGCTTCACGCCGTGCATCGGTGTGGTGTAGTCGCCGGCGCCGAGCCGGTCGGCCGCGGCCGAAAGTACACGCAGCGGCACGGTCACGCGCTGCGCGGTCAAGAGGCTGCCGACCCCGAACACGACGAAGCCGAGCAGCGTGATCGCTGCCAGAGCGATCTGCAGATCGCGCGGCGGGCGCACCGCTTCGTCGATCGAGAGCGAGACCAGCGCCAGCACCGACGGCGTGAGCCACTTCGCGCGCACGCCGAATTCTTCGTTCGCAAAGTTGACCGAGCGCATGCCGGGCGCGGTGCTCGACCCGGCGCTGGAAAACTCGGCCCGCGACCACGCTTGGCGCCCGAAGCCGGCGGCGCGATCGGCCGGCACGCTGGTCAGCGCAACGCGCCACGGCGCAGCATCGCCAACGCGCGTGAGCAAGGTCATGTTGAGCGCCGAGAGCGATTTCATGTCGGCCGCGAGCGTGTCGCCGAGCGGGATCCCCATCAGCACCCAGCCGACCGTGACCGGTGCTTTGAGCGGCACGAGCACGATCTGGTGCGGCTTGCCGCCGATCAACGCAATCTCGCTCGCGGTGCCGCTGCTCGCCGCGGTGATCGCCAGATGCGCGATGAACGAGGCGAACTCGCTCATGTCACGCCCGCTCGCGGCGCGCCTGGTGAAGTCGGTGCCGAGCAGGGCGGTTTCGGTCGCGCCGATGCGCGCGCCATGGTTCGCGAGCGCCGAGCCGATGGTCTCGGCGTCGTTCGACAACACCGCTTGCTTGAAGCCGTAGTCGGCCGCGAGCACGGTCGCACCTTGCGTGAGCGTCTGCGCGTTTTGCGCCAGCAGGCTCAGCAGCACACGCTCGCCGACCTGCAACTGTTCGGGCAACGCGCTGCGCGCATGCTGACCGAGGCTGGCGCTGATCGCGCCGAAGCTGGCGATCTGGATCGCCAGCAACATCGCCAGGCTGAGCGTGACGATGCGCGCGCCGATCGAGCGGCCGAACCATGCAGCGGGTGTCGAGCTCAGCTTCATGGCATGTTGCTCACCGACAGGCGCGCCGCGTAGTCGATGTCGATCGCGTTGATCGTCAGCGCCACGGGTGGCGGCTCGGCGCCGGCCGGCAAGCCCGGGTGCCAGGTTCGCAGCTTGTAGTTGCCGGGTGGCACGGCCTCGATGCGCGCCCGGCCACCGACCGCGCTGCGCGCCGACCACGGCGTGTCGGCGACGACGACCCAGGCCGCCATCGAATCGTGGATGTTGCAGCCGAGCACCGCGACGCCCGGCTTGTCGAACAGCACGGGCACACCGGGTACGCCGGTGTAGAGCTTGAGCTCGAAGGTCTTGATCGGCGAGAACGAGTACACGTGGTGGCGCACCGTGTCGAAGTTCGGAAACGACACGCGCGTACCGGTGGTGATGAGGGTCACGCGGGGCGCGAACTGGCGCTTGGCCTGCGGAATCTCGGCGTCGGCCATCGGCTTGACGGCGACCTTGCCGCTCGCCGGTTCGAGCAGTGCGACCGCGTCGACCAGCGGCGCGCCGGTGGCGTCGGTGAAGACGATGTTCAGCGCGCCGGCCTGGACCGCCGGGGGCGCGACGCAGCCGAGGCACAGCGCGAGCCAGGCGGCGCGCGCGGGTGCGGGGTCGATGCGAATGCGTGAAGTCATGGGGGCCTGCGAAAGTCAGCGGTGCCGCAGCGGTGAGCTGGGCGTCAGGGTTGTATCGGCCCGCGGTGCGCGAACTGAAGCATCGACGCGGCGGCGCGGCGCGTGGCGCTGTTCACGCAAAACGCAGAGGCGTGCCGGCGCTTACCACCCCGCTTACCACTCATTACCCCTGCCACGCCGCACCGCCGATAGCCTGCGCCTCCATGAAGAAACCAATTTCGACCGCACCGATCGCATCGACCACGCCCAACGCGCTAGGCCGCTTCGCTGCGCCGCTGGCGTTGCTGGTGCTGGCCGCGTGCGGGGGCGGCGGCAGCAGCAGCGATGCACCCGCGGCGGCGCCGGCCGGGGTAGCAGACTCGGCGTCGGGCGCGTCGGCCGGGGCCTCATCGCCGGGCGTGAGTTCGCCGGTCGCCGGGTCGAGCAGCACCACGTCGACCTGCGGCATCCCCGATTTCGCGGCGGTCGCGTTGGCGCGCATCAACCAGGCGCGTGCAGCCGGCGCCAACTGCGGCAGCGGCAACTTGGCGCCTGCCGCGGCGCTCACGTGGAGCCCGCTGCTGGGCCAGGCCGCCGAGGCCCACACGCAAGACATGGTCGCGAAAAACTTCTTCTCGCACACCGGCTCGTCCGGCAGTTCGATGTCGAGCCGCGTCACTGCAACCGGGTACGCGTGGAGCAACCTCGGCGAAAACATCGCCGCTGGTTATGCCGGCATCGACAAAGTGATGGATGGCTGGCTCGCCAGCCCTGGCCATTGCGCGAACCTGCTGAACCCGGCGTTCACCCAAGTCGCGCTCGTCTGCGTGCCCGGCAATTCGACCACCAACTACAACAACTACTGGACGATGGACCTCGCGCGTTCGCGCTGAGCCAATCCCCCGATCCGGCGTAACCCCCAAGGTTGAGGGGTGGCAGGCACCATGGCCGCGGGCTACCGTCGTTTTTTCTCGCCATTACCGGCTTCACCGCGCTGTGCGGGTGGCTTGCGTGATTCACCCTGACCGGGCGCTGCTGTTCCGCCCCTTCAAACCGCGAGCCAGAGCGATTCGGAGAGACCATGGAAGAACGGCGGCTGCTGTGCGTCAGGATGAAATACTCAGATTGCGCCTGGGTCGAACGGCTGAGTGCCGAGGGCTGGAATGTGCAGACCGTCGGCGATCTGACAGCAGCGCACCGGCAGCTTCAAGAGCATCCGTACCTCGTGGGTGTTTTGATGCCCGGCAAGATCGATCACGCGGGCTGCATCGAACTCGATGGTTTTTTGCGCTCGCATGGCGACCTCGAATGGGTCGGCGCTTTCGAACCCGAAGTGGTGGCGATGCCCGCGTGTCGCGATCTGATCGTCGATCACCTTTTCGATCACCACACCACGCCGATCAATGCGGGCAAGCTCGCTTCGACGCTCGGCCACGCACACGGCCATGCAGCATTGCGGCGTGCGTCGCGCGAGTCGCAGGCGCCGTCGCGCGACGCGTCGATCGTCGGCAACAGCCCCGCCGCACAAAAGCTGCTGCGGCAGATCCTGCGCATCGCCAAGGTCGATGCGCCGGTACTCGTCTGCGGTGAGAGCGGCAGCGGCAAGGAGCTGACGGCGCAGGCGATCCACCGCCATTCGAGCCGCGCCAACGGGCCGTTCGTGCCGGTCAATTGCGGCGCGATCCAAGCCACGCTGATTCAGTCGGAGTTGTTCGGGCACGAAAAAGGCGCGTTCACCGGCGCTTCGAAAGAAGGCCGTGGCTTGATCGAGGCGGCAAACGGCGGCACGATTTTTCTCGACGAGATCGGCGACCTCTCGCTCGAACTGCAGATCAACCTGCTGCGCTTTTTGCAAGAGAAAACCATCAACCGCGTCGGCTCGACGCGCAGCATCCGGGTCGATGCGCGGGTGATCGCCGCCACCCACGTCGACTTGGAAAAAGCAGTCGCCAAAGGCAGCTTTCGAGAAGACCTGTTCTATCGCTTGAACGTGGTGCCGCTGCGTGTGCCGTCACTGCGCGAACGCTTGGCCGATGTCGGCATGTTGGCCGAGCATTTCTTTGGGCAGTTCGCCGCAGAGAAGGGGCCGCAGCTCAAAGGATTCAGCCGCCGCGCGATCGTCGCGCTCTGCGAACACGAATGGCCGGGCAATGTGCGCGAGCTGATCAATCGGGTGCGCCGCGCGATGGTCATGGCCGAAGGCCGGCTCGTGACACCGACCGATCTAGGCCTCGTCGAACGCGAGGACGATCGCGCCTGGGACGCCCTCGAAGAAGCCCGCACGCGCGCCGAGCGCGGCGCCATCTCGGTCAGCCTGCAGCAGGCAGGCCGCAATGTGACGGAGGCCGCCAAGCAGCTCGGCGTCTCGCGCATGACGCTTTACCGCCTGATGGCCAAGCACGGCATCGGACCCGATCTGCGCAGTTGACGCGCATCGCCTTCGCCTGCTGCGGGCAAACCCCCGTAACAAAAACGAACAGCCCCCAAGGATGCGGGGGAGCGCTCGCAAGTCATTGATCTAACTCGAGAAATCAGCTTCAACTCCGGAGTATGAAGACTTGTTTCTGTGATTCAACTCGCGCAGTCACATGAATGTGACAGTCGGCACTCACAAATCGGCGGCGCCGCACAAGTCGAAACAAAAGCAAATCTGCTTTTGGTTTTCAAATCAAGCACTTACCGACCATTTGGATGAACAGGTCCCGAACGTGCAACTTCCTGTGTGAATTGGCATGACGCCAGTTCCCACTACTTGCACAGACCAACCTCTCAGGAGTCTCCAAATGAAGAAAACCCTCGTGGCATCTGCCATCGCACTTGCATTCGGTACGGTCATGGCCAACCCGACGACCAACGCTGGCAGTCCCAACGGCAGCAACACGCAAAACGCGACTGCCAACTCCACTCAAACGGGTGCCGGCCCGAACGCCAACGAATACGGAACGGCCACGCAAAACAACAATTCGGACAACCGCAACCAGGCCGACAGCCGCAATCAATCCGACAACAAGAACCAATCGGACCAGAACAACAACAAGAGCAACGGTGACAACCGCAACAACAGCGGCAAAGCCAAGGCCGAGGGATACGGCACCGCAGCCGCCAACAACGGCAGCACCTCGACCGCGAGCTTCAGCAATGCGTTCAACAGCAGCAAGGCCGTCGCGAGCACCAAGCTCGACGGCTCCGTGAGCAACATCAGCGTCTACGGCCTCGGCAACACTGCCACGAACAACGGCAACGCAAATGGCGCCAAGGGCGGCACCGGCGGCGATGGTTACGGAGGCAAGGGCCAGACCGGCAACACGACCGGCGGCAACGGCACCGGCGGCAACGGCGGCAATTCGTCGGGTGGCAGCGGCGGCAGTGCCGGCAGCGGCTCGGGCGGCTCGGGCGGCTCGGGCTTCGGCGGCTCGGGTGGCTCGGCCTCGAACGGCAGCGCGACAGCCGGTGCGGCGAGCAACGGCAGCGCGACCAACGGCAGCGCGACCGGTGCCAACGCCGGTGACGGCGGCGACGCGCGGGACGCACGTGGCGGCAGCGGTGGCGACGCCACTTCCACCGGCGGCAACGCCCGGGGCTCGGGTGGCAGCGCCGATTCCGCCAACGACCAGCGCACCGGCGGCGTCAGGTCGGGGACCGATGCGACCGGTGGCAACGGCAGGTCGGCTAACACCTCGAAGGGCGGATCGGCTTCCGGCTCGAACGGCTCTGAAGGTGGGTTGGCCGCGTCGAGCCAGAAGTCGGGCACGAGCGCCGACAACAGCGGCTCGGCCAAAGGTGGCGGTGCCATGGCAGGCAGCGGTGCGAACGGCGGCAGCAGCGGCAACTCCACCGGCAGCAACGGCAGCAACGGCGGCAGCGGCGGCAACGGCGGCGGCGGCTTCGGCCTCGGCGTAGGCGGTGGTGGCGGCGCGGGCGGCAACGGCGCTGCTGGCGGCGCGGGTGGCGCTGCGGCGAGCAACGGCGGCATGGGCACGGCGGGCGCATCGACCGGCACCGGCGGCGCGGGCACCGGCAGCGGCACGGCCACGGCCGGCGCGTCGGCCAACACCGCGACCAACTCCGGCGGCGCAGCCACCGGTACGGCGAGCGGCACCAGCGGCCCGGCCACCGGCACCTCGACCGCCTCGGGCGGCGCGGCGACGAGTGGCGCTTCGACCGGCACCAGCGGCGCCAACACCGGCACGGCCACGGCCACCGGCGGCGCTTCGAGCAACACCGGCGGCGCGGCCACGGCAACCGCAGCAGCGGGCGGCACGGCCAGCAACAGCGGCGGCGGCGGCGGTGCAGGCGGCTCGGCCACCAACGGCAGCGCGACCAACGGCGGCGCGTCGACGACGGCGTCGAACGGCAGCGCGACCGGTGGCGCAGGCGCGACCGGCAGCGGTGCAGTCGGTGCAGTCGGTACGGGCGGCGCGGGCGGTGCAGGCGCAGCAGCGGCTGGCGGCGCTGGCAGCGGCGGCACGGGCGGCGCGGGCAACGGCGGTGTGGCGAGCGGTGGCGTCGGCAACGGCGCGACCGGTGGCGCAGGCGGTGCTGGCGGCACCAACAGCGTCAATGCGGGCACGTTCAACATGTCCAACACGATGTCGGGCACAGCGCAATCGGCCGCTGGCATCCTGGTCATCAGCCAGAACACCGGCATCGCTGCGCTGACCCAGCAAAGCGTGAACGTCCAGGCCAACCTCAACGTCGGCCGCTGATCGAAAAGATGCGCCGGCGATCACCTGACCGCGGGCGCACTTTTCGGGAAGTCGTCAGAGGAGATCTCATGTCAAGCGCCAAGCGCATCACCCTCACCAGCATCACCATGCTGGCGGCTTTGTCATGGACACAACCGGTATTCGCAGACGAGCCATCCAGCGCATTGCCGGCGCCCGTCGGCGCCGCAACGCCTGTCAACGCGTCTCCGTCCTCCGCAGTGTCGCCAGTGGCATCGGAGTCCGAAACCACGCGGCGCAATCCGTTCGGCAGCAAGCCGATGGCTGCCGCGGCACTCGCCGCAAAGCGCGGCGGCGATCGCGTCTTCAATGACGCGCAGTTGAAGGGCGTCGTCGCCGACAACCAGGCCAGCAACCTGACGACCGGCATGAACGTCATCAGCGAAGGCGCGTTTTCGGGATCGGCCGGGTTGTCGACGGTGATCCAGAACTCGGGCAACAACGTGCTGATTCAAAACTCCACGATCGTTAATGTGCAGTTGAAGTAGTTATCGATCGGGATGCCATGAACCGGTTCGTCGCGTTTGTTTTTGCAGCATTGACCTGCCTCGCAGCCCCGGCTGTCGAGGCAGGCTCTCTCGAACTGCCGTTTCAGATCGGCGGGGCGTACAACGTGCCCGTCAGGAGCCTCAAGGAAGCGCGCTTCTCGGCAACCATTCGCCAGCAATACGACTTCAGTTGCGGCTCGGCCGCACTCTCCACGCTGCTGACCCACCACTACAAATACCCCGTCACCGAAGACAAGATCTTCGAAGAGATGTTCGTGCGCGGCGACCAGGCCAAGATTCGCGTCGAGGGCTTCTCGCTGCTCGACATGAAGCGCTACCTCGAAGCCCACGGATTCGAGGCCGATGGTTACCAGGAGCCACTCGACAAGCTCGTCTCCGCCAATATCCCGGCGATCGTGCTGGTCAACGAGAACGGCTACAACCATTTCGTCGTTGTCAAAGGCATTCGCAGCGGCCGCGTGTTGCTCGGCGACCCGGCCGGCGGCACCCGCGCCGTCACGGTCGCGGCGTTTCAGGCGGCGTGGTCGAACCAAGTGCTGTTCGTCATCAGCAACCGGCAAGAAAACGCCGGCTTCAACGTGGCCGCCGATTGGCAAACCGTGCCGTCGTCGCCGCTCGCCGGCGCGGTGGGTCGCGAGGGCTTGGCCGGCATCGTGATCCCCAAGCTCGGCCCGGCCGACTTCTGAACGAGCCCACCGTGAACCACCAACCCACCCAACTCGCTCTGCTGATCTCGCTGATCGGCGTCGGCGTGTCGCCGCTCGCGCACGCCAGCGCCCACCTCGCAGATCCAACGGCTGGCGGCGCAGTGCAGTCGTTGCCAGGCGTCACTTGCGACGAGTTCGACGCGGCTGCCGTGCAAACGTGCGGCGGCCTGTCAGAACTCGTCTGGCAACCGGCGCGCAGCCCGATCGGCTTGCCAGCCACTGCTGGCGTGCGCCTGTTCTACACCGCATCGCACGACGATTGGGCGCCCGGCGAAACGCTCGCGCTCGATCAACCCGGCGCGGCCGACGAATCGCCGGGCCGTTGGGTGCCTCGCCAGAAGGCGGCGATCTCGCGGCCGACGGGTGCTCAAGCAACGTCGAAACTGGCAGAAGCCCGCGACGCACCACGCCCCACCAGCCGCAAGCAGGCAGCGGCCAAAACCCGCAAGCTGCGCGTGATCGCCGAGGCGCCGAGCGCAGCCCGCGTGACGGCGCAACCGCTCGCTCGCGCTGACCTGTCGATCGAGCGACTCCAACGGATCGAGCGGATCGAACGCCAGCCGGCCGTGTTCGTTGGCGCGGTGCCGACCGCGGTCGAGAGCCCCGCCGTCGCGTCCGGCGAGGCGAGTCGCCCGCCGGTGGAAGCTCGCATTTCGGAAGTCGACTCGGTGCAGACCGAGCGCCCCGCGATCGCAGTCGACACGCAAACCAACGTGGTGCTGCGTAACCTCGGCGCGATTCTTTCGGAAGAACGCGACGAGGTCGGCGCGATCCGGCCCGATGCACCGGCTCCGACAGGCGCCTCGCAGACAAGCAAGGTGATGGAAATGCTCGGCGAGATCACGAGCGCGCAACCGGTGGTCGAGGACGGCCCCGCGCGGCGCCTGCGCAAGCTCGCCGCGCGTGCCGCGAAGGCCGAACCCCCGGCGAACGTCGACACCCACGTTGGCGTCGACATCGACATCGACCTCAACGCCATTGCCGCCGCCAGCCTCGCTACCGAGGTGGCGCAAAACGGCGTCGACCTGATGTTGCCGCTCGAAGCGCCGACGTTGGCTGCGCCGCTGCCGACGGCCGCCGTCGCGCTGGCTCCGTCGATCGAACAACTGCCGGTCGCAGCCGAATCAGAACGCGTCGAGCCCCTCACCGTGCGCCAACCCCGCGCCAACCCGTTCGGCGATCGGCAGGTGGCCGTGGCCGTCAGCGAGCACGCGCTCGACCGGGTGCGCGGCGGGTTCTCGGGTGACGGCCTGAACATCTCGTTCGGCATCGAGCGCGCGGTCTACGTCAACGGTGCGCTGGTCACGACGACGAGCCTGAATGTCTCCGACCTCGGGCGCGTCAGCGCGGGCCGCGGCACCGCGTCTCACGACATCGGCTCGATGGGCCTGATTCAAAGCGGCGCGGGCAACCTCGTCTCGCCGAACACCAGCGTGACGGCGGGTGCGATCAGCACCGTGGTGCAGAACACGCTCGACGGCCAGAAGATTCAGAACATCACGGTCATCAACGCCACGGTCAACAGCCTGGGCGTGTTGAGGGGCCTGAACCTGCAGTCGTCGTTGCGCGGCGCGGTGATCGACTCGCTCAGGCGCTGAGGCGCAGCGCACAGCGCGCGCAGCGCAGCGCACCCAACGCATGCAGCGCGCACCGCCCAGCGGCGCGCCGCTGGGCGGTCAGAACGTAACGGGCACGCGCACCGTCAGCGACACATCGGGCGTGTCTCGGGTGACGCCTGCGCCGAGCGACACATTGAGCGTTCGCTGCGCGCTGAGCCGATACGAATAGCCGAGCAGCAGCGTGCCGAGTTGCACCCGTACGGAGGTCGCGACGTTCTCACCGTTTTGCTTCGACCGGCCCACCGAGGCATGGTCGTAGCCGATGCTGAACGACGATTTTTCGTTGAGGCCCAAGCCCATGCCAAAGTTGAAGCCGATGACATCGCCGGCTGCGATCTTGCCGATGTTCTTGCGGCCGTTTTCGGTCTCCTGCATGACGTTCGATCGGGCGAAGTTGTGCAGGTAGCTGATCGTGCCGAAGAACACGGCCGGATCGGACGGGAACAGCACGGTCAACGCAGGTTGCAGGCCGTAGAAGCCCGAGCCGGTCGGCAACGAAGTTTGCACGCCGTCACGCAGGCCCTGGATGGTGGTGTCGGTCCGAACGTCGAACGGGTCCTTGCCAGTGCGCGATTTGAACCGCAAGCTGCCTACGTAGAACGGGTTGTCGACACTGCCCTCGTTGAACTGGTACCTGCCGGTCACCTCGACATCGCCGATGCCGTGGCCGGTGGTGCTGAAGACTGTGCTGGAGGCGCAACCTTGGCCCAATTCGCAGCCGATGTTGGAGTCGGACCGGTACGAGTACGGCAAGCGCGCTTCCATTTCGAACCGGTTCGTGATGCCGTAGCGGCCCGTGAGCGTGGCGTTGAACGTGTTGCGCTTGACCTCGCGCACATCGATGAGCCCGATCGTGATCGCCGGAATGATCGTGTAGCCGACCAGCGCGACCCGGTTGCTCGACGAGTACGAATACTGCAGCGACGGTTCGAGCACGGCCTTGCCCTTGGGCGTGAGGACGCCCGGCTGCTCGAAGATCGGCGCGACGGCCAGCGCGCGGCCTTCCGATTCGGGCGCTTGGCCCACGGGCTTGGGTGCGCTCGCGTCGGGCGAGGCCTGCGCCACCGTGTTGTCGGGCGCCACGCCGCGCGCACGCTGCGAGGCCAGCACTTCGATGCCGAGCGTGCGCCGCACTTCGTTCAGGCTGGCCTCTTCCTGAGCCATCGAGCGGCGCAGCGATTCGAGGCGAGCGCTCTGCGCGTTGACTTGGCGCTGCAACGCTTCGAGGCGCGAATCGGGGGATGTGTCGGGCGGGTCGGCCGCGTAGGCCGAGCCGGTGGCGGCCAGCGCGGCACAGGCCACGGCGCGCAAATGCATGAACTGAGTCGACGGCCTTGTCATCATCGTGCCTCCCAAGTGGCGCGCAACAAGTCGGCAGCGATGCCAATGCGCTGCAGCGATTGTTGCCAACCTGCTCCGCAAAGCACACCCCACGATCGTGGTGGGGTTGTCGCTAGTGCGCGGCCGAGGCGCTCGCGATCACGCCGCCACCGAGACAAACCTCGCCGTCGTAGAGCACGGCCGACTGGCCCGGCGTGACGGCCCACTGGGCCTGGTCGAAGCGCAGGTCGAACGTGCCCGCGGTGCCCTCATCGAACGCGCAAGCGGCGTCTTGCTGGCGGTAGCGCGTTTTGGCCGCGAGCTTGGCCGTGGCCGGCGCGTGGCCGGCGACCCAGCGCGTGTCGTCGGCGCTCAGGCAATGCGACAGCAGCCAAGGATGATCGTGGCCCTGCACGACGTACAGCGTGTTGCCGGCCATGTCTTTGCGCGCGGCGAACCACGGCTCGTGCGCGCCTGTGCCGCGCGGCGCACCGCGCTCCTTGAGCCCGCCGATGCCGATGCCCTTGCGCTGGCCGAGCGTGTAAAAACTCAGGCCCACGTGTTCGCCGATCGTGCGACCGCGGTTGTCCTTGATCGGGCCCGGCGTGTTGGCGAGGTAGCGATTCAGGAACTCACGAAACGGCCGCTCGCCGATGAAGCAGATGCCGGTCGAGTCCTTTTTCGTCGCATTCGGCAGACCGATCTCGGCGGCGATGCGGCGCACCTCGGTCTTCTGCATATCGCCGATCGGAAACAGCGTTTTCGAGAGCTGCGCTTGCGTCAGGCGGTGCAGAAAATAGCTCTGGTCTTTCAGCGGGTCGAGGCCTTTCAGCAATTGAAACTCGCCGTTGCGTTCACGCACGCGAGCGTAATGACCCGTCGCGATCTTCTCCGCGCCCAGCCGCATCGCGTGATCGAGGAACGCCTTGAACTTGATCTCGGCATTGCACAGCACATCGGGGTTCGGCGTGCGACCGGCTTCGTACTCACGCAGGAATTCGGCGAACACGCGATCTTTGTAGTCGACCGCGAAGTTGACATGCTCGATCTCGATGCCGAGCACGTCGGCAACCGCAGCGGCGTCGATGAAGTCGATGTTCGACGTGCAATAACCGTCGTCTTCACGCGACCTGCCGGCGGGTCGGTCGTCATCCTCCCAGTTCTTCATGAAGATGCCGATGACTTCGTGCCCCTGCTGCTTGAGCAGGTAGGCAGTGACGGCCGAATCAACGCCGCCCGACAGGCCGACGACGACACGCTGGGGTTTCATCGGCTGGATTTTAGGTGTCGCCCCGGTGACCCGTCCGGGCAATGCCTCCGCCGTAAGATCGAGGCGCCGGCCGCAGCGTCGGCACACGTCTTCAGGGCGGGGCGAAATTCCCCACCGGCGGTAAATCACGAGGCTTTTACGGGCCGAGTGATGAAGCCCGCGAGCGCTCTCCACTTTCCGGTGAAGAGGTCAGCAGATCTGGTGCGATACCAGAGCCGACGGTCACAGTCCGGATGAAAGAAGATGTGCCGATGCAGTGCGACTGCGCCGCCCCCGGCGTGGCCGCGCCGTATTTGCGCGCCCTGAAATGTTTTTTGTGATCGACACAAGGAGCGTTTCAATGTCTCGACTCTCTGCTTCCTCCCGCCCCATGCCGCCTCGCTTGAGGATCGCGCTGGACGCCATCCGCCACGGCCGCGCCGTGGTGCTGCTCGATGACGACGACCGCGAGAACGAAGGCGACTTGATCGTCGCGGCCGATCGCATTACCGTGCCGATGATGGCCACGCTGATCCGCGAGTGCTCGGGCATCGTCTGCCTGTGCATGGGCGACGACGCGCTGCAGCGCCTGGCCTTGCCGCCGATGGTCACGAACAACGGCAGCCGCTACGGCACCGCGTTCACCGTCTCGATCGAGGCACGCGAAGGCGTGACGACTGGCGTGAGCGCAGCCGACCGTGTCACGACGATCCGCACCGCCATTCGCCCCGATGCGAGCGCCGCCGATCTGGTCAGCCCCGGCCATGTGTTCCCGCTGCGCGCCGCTCCCGGCGGCGTGCTCGAACGCCGCGGCCACACCGAAGGTGCCGTCGAGCTTGCGCGGCTCGCCGGCCTGCAGCCCGCCGCGGTGTTGTGCGAGCTCATGAACGAGGATGGCAGCATGATGCGCGGCGACGAACTCATCGCGTTTTCGCGCAAGCACGGCTACCCGATGCTGACGATCGCCGAGTTGGTCGACTACCGGAGCGAGAGCGAGGCATTGCCCGCCTGAATTGCCCGGCGCAGCGGCCGGAGCCGGTGCTCACGCCGCCGTGCTGGTCGGCGCGTAGTCGTTGCGCGCGGCGGGGTCGTCGGTCAGGTACTCGACGAACTCGAACTGCACGCTGTTCGGGTCGATCACATAGACGCTGCGCCGGCCCGCCGTCTGGCCGCCCCAATGATCCAGCGGGTAACCGGCCTCGGCCAGCCGCGCGACCACGGCATCGACCGAAAGCACAACCAGCCCAACGTGCTTGGGGCCGAGGCGGTGGCTTTGCCACGGCGTGATCTCCCCTTCGCCGCCGCCCTGCAGCGCGAGGTAGAAGGTGTCGTTGCCGACATGGCGCCACTCGATCTGTTTGCCGAACCAATCCATGCGGCCCTGGCCGCGCACGCGCCACGCCGACAGCGCGGCAAGCAAGAAGGCGGTGCAGCGGTCGACATCGCGCACGGTGAGGTTGAGGTGTTCGAGGTAGGTGCGGGGCATGGTGGATCTCCGATCTCGAGGGGGTGAATGATGTCGGCGACCGGATCGCCGCTGGTCGAATTCTCAAAGTTCAAGTAAGCTTGAAGTCAAGCCGCCCCGTCTACTCAATCTTGCGAGCCGCGCTCCGATGACCCTGCCATCCGACGACACCTGGATCACCATCGGCGCGCTGGCGCAGCGTGCCGGCGTGGCCGCCAGCACACTGCGCTTTTACGAGGCCGAAGGCCTGATCCACGGCGGGCGCAGCGCCGGCAATCAGCGTCGCTACCGCAAGGAGACCCTGCGGCGCGTCGCCTTCGTGCGAGTCGCGCAGGGCGTGGGCCTGACACTCGACGAGATCCGCGCCGCGCTTTCGACCCTGCCGGATCAGCGCACGCCCACTCGCGCCGACTGGTCGCGACTGTCGCGCGCCTGGAAACCCGGGCTCGAGGTGCGCATCGCTGCGCTTGTCGGCCTGCGCGACCGGCTCGACGCCTGCATCGGGTGCGGCTGCCTCTCGCTGAAGACCTGCAAGCTCTACAACTCGGACGATTCGGCCGCCCGGCTCGGCACCGGGCCGCGCTATCTGATGGGTGACCGGCCGCCGCTCATCGTTTGATCTCGGGCGCGTAGACCGTCGGGTCGGTGGTGATCGCCTCCAGCGGATAGCGCCGGCCGGCGACATAGTCTTCGATGCAGCCGAGCACGTGGGGGCTACGGTGGCGCGCGCGGCTTGCCCGCAGCTCGTCAAGCGTCATCCAGAGCGTGCGCACGATGCCGTGGTCGAGCGTGCGATTCGGGTCGGGCTCGCCGACCGTGCCGCCGAACGCGAAGCGCAAGAAGGTCACGTCTTCGCCCGTGGCCGGCCGCTGGAAGCGCGAGAGGTAGGTGCCGACGATGCGGTCGGGCGTGAACACGCAGGCCGTCTCTTCGAGCACCTCGCGGATCACGCCTTGTTCGGGTGACTCTCGCGGGTCGAGGTGGCCGGCCGGGTTGTTCAGTTTCAGGCCTTCGGGCGTGTGCTCTTCGACCAGCAGAAACTCTTGCGTGCTGCCGACGCGGCGCTCGATGATCGCGGCCACGGTGACACTCGGTTTCCAGCGTTGGCCCATGCCACCATCTTAGCGAGGCACTTCGGCGGGCCAGAATAGTTGTGTAAGCTGCGCGAAAATCCACAAGTCGACTGCGCCTGAGGAGGCATCCCATGCTGATAGGAGTTCCGCTGGAGACAGCGGCCGGTGAAACGCGCGTGGCCGTCACGCCCGAGACGGCCAAGAAGCTGAAGGCGCAAGGCCACACGATCCGCGTTCAATCGGGTGCGGGCTTGGCGGCCAGCGTCACCGATGCGGCCTATGAAGCGGCCGGCGCCGAGATCACCGATGCGACCGGCGCGCTCGGTTGCGATCTGGTGCTCAAAGTGCGCCCGCCGCTGCACAGCGAGCTCGCGCAGATGAAGACCGGCGCGAATCTCGTCGGCATGCTGAACCCGTTCGACACCGACGGCCTGCACCGCTTGGCCGGCGCGGGCATCACGAGCTTCGCGTTGGAGGCCGCGCCGCGCACCACGCGTGCGCAGAGCATGGATGTCTTATCGAGCCAGGCCAACATCGCCGGCTACAAGGCCGTGATGATTGCGGCCGACCGTTACCAGCGATTTTTCCCGATGCTGATGACGGCGGCCGGCACCGTGAAGGCGGCGCGCGTGGTGATCCTCGGCGTCGGCGTCGCCGGGCTACAGGCGATCGCGACGGCCAAGCGCCTCGGCGCCGTGATCGAGGCGAGCGACGTGCGGCCGAGCGTGAAGGAGCAGGTCGAGTCGCTCGGCGGCAAATTCATCGAGGTCTCGTACGACACCCCCGAAGAGAAAGAAGCCGCCGAGGGCGTCGGCGGCTACGCCAAGCCGATGCCGCCGAGCTGGCTCGCGCGCCAGGCCATCGAGGTCGCCAAGCGCGTGGCCGCGGCCGACATCGTCATCAGCACCGCGCTGATCCCCGGCCGCGCCGCGCCGACCTTGATCACCGAAGACATGGTCAAGTCGATGAAGCCGGGCTCGGTGATCATCGACATCGCCGCCGGCAAAGGCGCCGATGCGAACGGCGGCATGACCGGCGGCAACTGCCCGCTGAGCGAAGCCGACAAAACGGTCGTCAAGCACGGTGTGACGATCGTCGGCGAGACGAACCTCCCGGCGCTGGTGGCGGCCGATTCGAGCGCGCTGTATGCGCGCAACGTACTCGACTTCCTGAAACTCGTGTTGACCAAGGAAGGCACGTTCATCGTGCCGATGGACGACGACATCGTGGCCGCGTGCCTGATGACCCAAGCCGGTGAAGTGAAGAGGAAATAAGACCCATGGACATCGTCTCCCCCACGATCACCAACCTGATCATCTTCGTGCTGGCGATCTACGTCGGCTACCACGTCGTCTGGACGGTCACGCCGGCGCTGCACACGCCGCTGATGGCGGTGACGAACGCGATCTCTGCGATCGTGATCGTCGGCGCGATGCTCGCGGCGGCGCTCACCGAAGGCGGCGTCGGCAAGGTTTTCGGCGTGCTCGCGGTCGCGCTCGCAGCGGTCAACGTTTTCGGCGGGTTTCTCGTCACGCGGCGCATGCTCGAGATGTTCAGGAAAAAGGACAAGAAAGTCGCGGTCGCCGTCGAGAAGGTGGAACCGAAATGAGCATGAACCTCGTCACGCTGATGTATTTGATCGCCAGCGTCTGCTTCATCCAAGCGCTCAAGGGCTTGAGCCACCCGACCACCTCGATCCGCGGCAATTTGTTCGGCATGGTCGGCATGGCGATCGCGGCGGTCACCACCGCACTATTGATCGTCAAGCTGGCCGACGGCAACGTGCTCGGGCTGGCGTGGGTGCTGCTCGGGCTGGTGGTCGGTGGCGGCTACGGCGCGTGGCGCGCCAAGACCGTCGAGATGACGAAGATGCCCGAATTGGTGGCGTTCTTCCACAGCATGATCGGCTTGGCGGCGGTGTTCATCGCCGTGGCCGCGGTGGCCGAACCGCACGCGTTCGCGATCGTCGCCAGGGGCGAGCCGATTCCCGGCGGCAACCGGCTCGAACTCGCACTCGGCGCGGCGATCGGTGCGATTACTTTCAGCGGTTCGGTCATCGCCTTCGGCAAGCTCTCGGGCACCTACAAGTTCCGGCTGTTCCAGGGCGCGCCGGTGCAGTTTCCGGGGCAGCACATCCTGAATGCGGTGCTGGGCTTGGCGCTGGTATTTTTCATCTACGGCTTCGTAACCACCCAGAGCTGGAGCGACTTCATTGCACTGCTCGCGATTGCCTTCGTGCTCGGCGTGACCATCATCATCCCGATCGGTGGCGCCGACATGCCGGTGGTCGTCTCGATGCTCAACAGCTACTCGGGCTGGGCCGCGGCCGGCATCGGCTTCTCGCTGAACAACGCGATGCTGATCATCGCGGGCTCGCTGGTGGGCTCGTCGGGCGCGATCCTGAGCTACATCATGTGCAAGGCGATGAACCGCTCGTTCTTCAACGTGATCTTGGGCGGCTTCGGCGGCGAGGCCACGACTGCCGGCGGTGTCAAGGCCGAAGCGCGCCCGGTCAAGACCGGCAGTGCCGATGACGCGGCCTTCGTGCTCGGCAATGCCGAGTCGGTGATCATCGTGCCGGGCTACGGCTTGGCGGTCGCACGCGCGCAGCACGCAGTGAAAGAACTCGCGGCCAAGCTGACCGCCAAGGGCGTCAACGTCAAATATGCGATCCACCCGGTCGCCGGCCGCATGCCGGGCCACATGAACGTGCTGCTGGCCGAGGCCGAAGTGCCGTACGACCAGGTCTTCGAAATGGAAGACATCAACGGCGAATTCGGCCAGGCCGACGTGGTGATCATCCTCGGCGCCAACGACGTGGTGAACCCCGCCGCGCACATCAAGGGCAGCGCGATCTACGGCATGCCGATCCTCGAGGCCTACAAGGCCAAGACCATCATCGTCAACAAGCGCTCGATGGCCTCCGGCTACGCCGGCCTCGACAACGAACTCTTCTACATGGACAAGACCATGATGGTGTTCGGCGATGCAAAGAAGGTGGTCGAGGACATGGTCAAGGCGATCGAGTAGCGGCCTTCGGCAGCCGTGTAATACAATCGATTGTATCGTATTCAAGGTTGCCGCCATGACCCTAACCGTTCGCCTCGACGCCGCCACCGAAACCGCCCTCGACCGCTACTGCGCCGAGCGCGGCGTGACCAAGAGCCTGGTCGTGCAGGAGTCGCTGGCGGTGTACCTGCTGGCCGACGCGGCACTGCCGCGTCAAGGCTTGTCGACCGGTGTCAGCGAGAACTACAAGGCGTTCGCCGATGCCGGCCTGATCGGCGCGGTGGCATTGGGGCGCGGCGCCGACAAGGCAGGCGTGCGAGCGCAGATGGCCGAGCATTTCGCGCAACGCAAGGCGCGCCGAGGCGGCGCGTGACCGTCGCGCTTCAAGGCCCGCCCGCGTCATCCGTTCTGATCGACACCGGCTTGCTGGTGGCGCTGTTCGATCAGCTCGATGCGCACCATGGCGCGGCCATGAAGTGGATGGCCGGCAACTCGGCTTCGCTGCTCACCGTCGCGCCGGTGCTGACCGAAGCCTCGTTCTTCTTGCCCGCGCGCCTGCGCGCCTCGCTCGCCCGCTTGGCAGCCCGCGGTGTGCTGCAACTGCACTTGCCCGATGCCGACGGCTATGCGCGCATCGCGCAGTTGTTCGTCAGGTACGCCGACCAAAATCCCGACTGGGCAGACCTTGAATTGATCTGGCTCGCAGAAGCCACCGGCATCACGCGCATCGCCACGCTCGACGTGGCCGACTTCAGCGTCTACCGCATCCATGGGCGCAAGCGCTTCGAACTCGAACTGCTGCGCTGATTCTTGAGACAGCCAGCAAGGCGCGCGTTCAATGCATCTTGTCGCGCGGTGGCTTGCGGAACGACTTCGGCGTGTAGACGTTGCCGTCCCACTCGCCGCGGTCGCGGGCGCGCTGAATCGCTTCATCGGCCGCCTTGCGCGCACGCTCGGCTTCTCGGCGCGCGTCGCGCCAGTGCCAAACTTGAAGACCGAGGCGGCGAATCGTAAAGGCGACACGGCGCACTGCCGTGTCGAACCGATAGCGTCGCGGCGCGCTGACGAACAGCCGCAGCAGCAGCACGAGGCAGACCGTGAAAACGATCGCGGCGAAGACACGTTCGATCATGGCGAGATGGCGCGGTGGCGGTGGGGTTTTGGGGGGCGGCGCTGGTGGCGAGTCTGCGGCCGATTATCGAACGTCTGTGGCACGACCGCACGCCGAATTCTTGCGCGACATGACGCACTGCGCTATGCAGCGTGGCCAAGTCGAGGGGGAGCCGACCGTGATGAGCGAACACTGGCCGAAATACGGCGCAGCGACGATGCTGGCCTGCGCCACCGCCGGCATGCTCTGCGCCCCGCCTGCGCAAGCAGAAGACGGCATCGACGCAACGGCGCTGCGCCAGTTCGGTGGCCGCTACGCCATCGATTGCACCGACCCGGCCGGCACGCAATTGCGCGTCGCGGCCGATGCCTTGATTGTCGAGCAGGCCGGTCAGCGCATGACCGGGCGCAACCCGGTCAGCGCCTACGGCCACTTCGGCGCCAGCGCGCCGCCGAAGAATTTTCAGATCGCGCTGAGTGGCGAAGTGCGCAGCGCAGCCCGCAGTGAAGCGCGCGGCGGCCCGAGGCTGATCTTCCTGGTCTACGCCGACGAGGCTGGCCCCTACATCGTGATCGATGGCGACGCGCGAGTCAGCGCCGCGCTGACTCAGGCATTGACGACACCGCGTTGTCGCCGCTGCGGGCCGCGCGGCGCCCCGCTGCCGAGCGCCATCCCCGCCATGTCGGTGCTGATCGCCGACCCGGCTTTCAAACTCGCCTACCTGCGCGCGATCGGCGCCAAGGCATCGGCGCGCTGGCTCGCGCGCTTGGACGGCCCGGCGCCGCCGACGCGTGCACAACGCCTCGACGGCACGCCTTATGTGGTCGTCGCAATCTGCAAGGCACACGATTGCTACGACCACAGTGCGGTCTTCTTGTATTCGGCCGCGCGGCAGCGCGTGGTCGGGCTGATCCAGCAACGCGGCATGAAGACGCTGGCCCGCGCGCCGGGCCCGATGCTCGCCTCTCAACTCGACTGGCTGTGGTGCAAGGAATGGCGGCAACAGTGAGCGCCAAGGCCGATCAGCCGCCGTGCCGGGCGCGCCAACGATCGAGCCGCGCCGCGCCGCGCCCCGGGCTGAGGTAGTCGGGCACGACGGCCTCGATCGTCGACGCCGTGATGCCGAGCTGCGCCAGGCCCGGCAGCTTGCCGCTCGCGACATTCGGCACCCGCATCGACGCCAGGTTGTCGCGCGACATCAGCGGCACGCCGGGCATCATTTCCATCGCCAGCGCCTGCAGGTTGCCGAGCGCATCGGGCAGGCCGATCACCGGCCGCACATGGCCCGCGTACCGCCCCGCGATTTGCACCAATTGCTTGAGGGTGAGCACCTGCGGGCCGGCTAGCTCGAAGGTCTTGCCGATGGTCGAATCGTCGTCGAGACACTTGACGATGGCGGCGGCCACGTCTTGCACCCAGACCGGCTGAAAACGCGCATCGGCGCCCGCCAGCGGCATCACCGGGAACACCGACTGCAACTGCGCGAACAGATTCAAAAAGCTGTCGTGCTCGCCGAAGATCACCGACGGCCGCAGCACCGTCAGGGCCAGCCCGGCACCCGACAGCACCGCCTCACCGGCGGTCTTCGAACGCAGATAGCGGCTCGGCGCATTCGGCCCCGCGCCGAGCGCACTGACGTGGATTACGCGCTTCACGCCCGCAGCCGCGCACGCCTTCGCGAGCGTGCGCGGCAGCGCCACGTGCGCACGCTCGAATTGCGCCTCGTTGCCGTGCAGGATCGCGACGAGGTTGATCACCGCATCGCGCCCGCGCAGCAGCGCGGTGAGCTGGGCCTCGTCGTGCACGTCGGCATCGACCAGCCGCAACGTCGGCAGCGATTGCAGGTGTTTCGCGCGCTCGGGCCGGCGGCTCGGCACGACAATCTGCGCGCTGCCGCCGCCGGAGCGGTCGACCAACAGGCCACAGACGCTGCGACCGACGAAGCCGGTGCCGCCAAGGATCAAAAGGTTGTCGTTCATCGTGTTCGCGCCTGCGTGTTCCGACGCACAGTTCGGATTCCAGCAGAATGATGCAGCACCCGGCGCCCGCATGAAAAAACCTTTTCTCGTACCCGACCATCGCACAGCCTGCGGCGGCTTCACGCTGATCGAAATGATGGTCGTCGTGGCCGTCATCGCGATCCTCGCGTCGATCGCGCTGCCGAGCATCCGCGCGCGGCTGGTGCGCGACCAGATCGTCGAGGCGATGAAGATCGCCGAGCTCGCCAAGCCACCGGTCGCGGCGCTTTGGGGTGCCCTGAAGACGATGCCGGCCGACAACGCCGCGGCGGGGCTGCCGGTGGCCGACAAGATCATCGGCAACTTCGTTCGCTCGGTCACGGTCGAGGGCGGCGCGATCCACGTCGTGTTCGGGAACAAGGCGAACGCTGCGATTACCGGCAAGACGCTGACGCTGCGGCCCGCTGTGGTCGACGACACGCCGATCGTGCCGGTGGCGTGGCTGTGCGGGCACGCCGCGGCGGTGACCAAGATGGTGGCGATGGGCGTCGACCGCACCGATGTCGAGGCCGACCTGCTGCCGCTCAACTGCAGAGCCGGCGGGTGAAGCGCTAGCGCAACACCGACACCACCAGCCACACGTTGGCCACGCTGATCAGCGCGAACAGCGACCACGCGACGCCCTTGACCACCGGCCCGTTCACGAACACGCCCATCAGCCGCCGGTCGCTCGTGAACTGCAGCAGCGGCCAGACCGCGAACGGCAGCTGAAAGCTCAGCACCACCTGGCTCAGCACCAGCATCTTGCCGACACCGCCATCGCCGAACCACGCCACGCCGATGAACGCCGGGATCAATGCCAGCGCGCGCGTGACCGCGCGGCGCTGCCAGCACGGGATCTTCAGGTCGAGAAAACCTTCCATCACGATTTGCCCGGCGATCGTGCCGGTGAAGGTCGAGCTCTGGCCCGACGCGAGCAGCGCGATGCCGAACAGCAGCGCCGCGGCCGAGCCACCGACGATCGGGTCGAGCAGGTGGTAAGCGTTTTCGATCTCGGTCACGTTGGCGTGGCCGGTGCCGTGGAACGCGCTCGCGGCGAGGATCATGATCGCCGCGTTCACGAGCAGCGCGAGCGAGAGCGAGACGACCGCGTCGAGCGTGCCGAACTTGATCGCCTCGCGCTGGGCGACTTCGCCGGTACCGATGAGGCGCGTCTGCACGATCGACGAATGCAGGTACAGGTTGTGCGGCATCACGGTCGCGCCGACGATGCCGATCGCGAGGTAGAGCGCGTCGACGTCGTGCAGCCGCTGCAGCGTGGGCATGAAGCCGATGGCCACGTCGAACCAGTTCGGCTGCACCATCGCGAGCTCGATCGCGAAGCAGCCGGCGATCGTCAGCACGAGCCCGAGCACGATCGCTTCGACACGCCGAAAGCCCGCGCCCTGCAAGCCGAGCACGAGCAGCGTGTCGAACGCGGTGATCGCGATGCCGGTAGCCATGCTCAGGCCGAACAGCAGGTGCAGTGCGAGCGCGCTGCCCAACACTTCAGCCAGATCGCAGGCGACGATCGCGAGCTCGGCGCCGAGCCACAGAAACCGGTTCACGCGCGGCCCGTAGTGATCGCGGCAGGCGCGTGCCAGGTCTTTTTGTGCCACCAGACCGAGCCGCACGCACAGCGTCTGCAACAGCATCGCGACCAGGCTCGCGAACAGCACGACGAACAGCAAGCCGTGGCCGTACTTAGAGCCGGCCTCGATGTCGGTGGCCCAGTTGCCCGGGTCCATGTAGCCGACCGAGACCAGAAGCCCCGGCCCGGCGAAACGCAAGAACTTCTTGATGGACGACGCGTTCGCGTCGACCACCACGCTGCCCTTGACTTCCGAAGGGCAGAACGGCGCGGTCGCGGTGCGGGGCAGTGAATACGTCACGCGGCGCAGCGTATCAGCCGCTCGCCGCGGGCGCCGTGCACAGAGCGATCCGGCGCGGTCGCGATGTGTTGGACAATCTCAGGTTCCTCCACTCGAAAATTCCCATGACCGGACTCGATCACCCGAACCTGCCACAAGGCTATGTGCAACTCACCGAAGGCCGTGTCCGCACGACCGATCTCGTCTTCGGCAAGACCTCGACCGCCTGGACCGAACCCCACGCGTTCGTTGTCGGCAGCGCCGTTGGCGAGGACGGCACCCAAGTCGCGCGCCGCATGCCGGCGGTGTCGAAAAACGCACGCGTTCGTTCATAAGCAGCGCGCGCGTTCGCTCCGCACCGCGATCACGGGGTTGACCGGGCATCGCTGCTTCGTGACCATGCGGTTCACGCCGAAGCTTTGGATGAACCTATGAACCAGCCCCCACCCAACCGCCCGCCCGTGCCTTCGCCACAGGCCGTGGCGAGTGAGCTTCAGATACGGAACTGGTTGCGGCTGCGGCGCGAGCTGGCCGAGCTGCAAGCGCGGCTCGAATACCTCAAGTTGCTACTCAAGCTCGGCGTGGCGAGATAGCGCGTCGGCCTCGGTTCGAGGCGTCAGTGCATGAAAAGCGCGACCAGGATGATGATCGGGATCGGCACGCCGAGAAACAACAACAAAAGGGATCGCATCGCAGGCTCCTGATTGAGGGGTTGGGTGGGTGAACGAAGGCAGATCAAGCGTCGCGCCGGCGGCCACCGAAGGTCGCGGCCAAGCTCGCAACGAACGCACCGATCAACAGCGAGACGAACAGCCACAGCGCGGCATAGGCAGAGGCTTTGCGGGCTTTGTCTGCGGCGTCGGCTGCGGCGGCTTTGGCGTCGCGCAGTGCGGTTTGCATGCGTGTGAACGTGTCGGTCACGCGCTTCTCGGCATCGGCTGGTGCGAGACCGGTGCGTTGCGCGACCAGTTGGCCGAGGTAGCGCGAATCTTCGGCCGGCAGCGCGCCGGTTTGCAGTGCGCTTGCGAAGATGCGCCCGACCTCGGCGGCCGGCGGTGCCGCGTCGCTCGCGCTGCCGCTACCTGCTGACGTTGACACCGAAGCCGCAGCATTCGGGTCCTTGCGAAACAGCGCGTCGACAAAGTAGCCGCTCAAGCTGCCGGCGCCCGTGCCGCGCTCCGAGCTGGCCATCGCGGCGCCGCCGGCGCCGACCGCCGCAACCGCACCACCGACAACGCTCGCGCCCGCTTGTGCGCCGCCGGCCACGATCCCGCTGATTGCCGAGCCGAGCAACGCCGCCGTGGCCAGCGAAGCGATCGCCCACGCCAAAAATCCGTGCGCCGTGTCGCGAAAATAAACCTCGTCGGTGTGCACTGCCGACCACCGGGTGCGCAGCCGGCCGGCGAGGTACCCGCCCATGCCCGATGCCGCGATCTGCGTGAACGTGAGCCACAGAATCGTCGAGACGCCGAAGGTCGCAGCCGTGATGCCGGCCCGCGCCCACGGCGAGACGGACGACAGGCCGAGCCCCGTCCCGAGAATCAGCAAGATCAGCGACAACGCTGCCGCCGCTGCCGCGCCAGCCAAGATCGCGCCCCATGAGACGCCGCTGGTGTGCTGCGCCGTGGTGAGTGGCAGGTTGGCCGGGATGCTGCGGTCGAGCGGCATGCGGTCTGGCGGAAGGGTATTTGTCATGGCCATGACGAGGCTCCAAAGTGAGTATTGGCGAATGATCGGTTCGCGTCAGCGAGCCGTCCGTCGGACGTTCAAGTCAGCCGGTGTAGGAGAAAACCTGCGCCGTAAAACGCACTCCGCCGCTGGTTGAAGAGTGCCGGCACACAGAGTATTTGCAGACGACTGACGCATGCCACCCGTCCCTCGTCGCACCACCACCATGACCGACATTTACAACCCCATTCAGCTCGAAGAAGGAGCAGCCCACCCGCGCGGCGCATCGTTCACCGGGGAAGGCGTGAACTTCGCTTTCTTCTCGGCGCACGGCACGAAGATCGAGGTCTGCCTGTTCGACGAGAGCGGCGCGAACGAGCTCGCGCGCGTCGCGCTGCCCGAATACACCGACGAGGTCTGGCACGGCTTCATCCGCGGCCTGCAGCCCGGCCAGCGCTATGGCTTGCGCGTGCACGGCCCATACCAGCCCGAGCTCGGTCACCGCTTCAACCCGAACAAGCTGCTGATGGACCCGTATGCCAAAGCGCATGCCGGCGAGTTGATCTGGTGCGACGAGTTGTTCGGCTACACCGTCGGTCATGCCGATGCCGACCTGAGTTTCGACGAACGTGACAGCGCGCCCTTCGTGCCCAAGTGCGTGGTCGTCGACTCGCATTTCGCGTGGCACCAGCCGCACGGCGTGCGCGTGCCGTGGGACCGTACGGTGCTCTACGAAACCCATGTGCGTGGCTTCACCAAGCTGCATCCCGATGTGCCCGAACACCTGCGCGGCACCTTCGCCGGGTTCGCGCAAAACGCCGTGATCGACCGCATCCGCGAGCTCGGCGTCACGAGTGTCGAATTGCTGCCGATTCACACCTTCCTGAACCAGCCGTTTCTGACCGAAAAAGGGCTGACCAACTACTGGGGCTACGACACGATCGGCTTCTTCGCCGCCGACCCGCGCTACTTCGCGCGGCCCGACATCGACGAGTTCAAAGACATGGTCGACCGCTTCCACGAGGCCGGCCTCGAAGTGATCCTCGACGTGGTCTACAACCACACGCCCGAAGGCAACGAGCTCGGGCCGACGCTCTCGTTCAAGGGCATCGACAACGCGAGCTATTACCGGTTGATGCCGGCCGGCGAAGACCTCCCCGGCCCGCGCTACTACATCAACGACACCGGCACCGGCAACACGCTCAACCTGAGCCACCCGCGCGTGCTGCAGATGGTGACCGACAGCCTGCGCTACTGGGTGGCCGAGATGCACGTCGACGGCTTTCGTTTCGACCTCGCGACCATCCTCGCACGCGAAGCGCACGGCTTCGAAGAGGGCGGCGGCTTTCTCGACAGTTGCCGCCAAGACCCGGTGCTCTCCAGCGTCAAGCTGATCGCCGAGCCGTGGGACTGCGGCCCCGGCGGCTACCAGGTCGGCCGCTTCGCACCGGGCTGGGCCGAGTGGAACGACGGCTTTCGCGACACCGTGCGAGCCTTCTGGAAAGGCGAGGAAGACACCGTGCCCGCGCTCGCGCGCTGTCTCACCGCGAGTGGCGACAAGTTCAACCACCGCGGCCGTCGGCCGTGGGCGAGCGTGAACTTCATCACCGCGCACGACGGCTTCACGCTCGCCGATCTGGTGAGCTTCAACGACAAGCACAACGACGCCAACGGTGAAGACGGCCGCGACGGCAGCAGCGACAACCGCTCCTGGAATTGCGGTGCCGAAGGCCCTACCGAAGACGCCGAGGTCATCGAATTGCGCGCGCGCCAGCAGCGCAACCTGCTCGCCACGCTGCTGCTCGCGCAAGGCACGCCAATGCTGCTCGCCGGTGACGAGTTCGGCCGCACCCAGCAAGGCAACAACAACGCGTACTGCCAGGACAACGCGATCTCGTGGGTCGACTGGCGCGGCATCGGCGAAAGCGGCGAGGCGCTGCACGGCTTCGTCAAACGCGTGATGGCGCTGCGCCGTGATTTGCCGGTGCTGCGCCGCGCACGCTTTCTCACCGGCGAGTGGAACGAGGCGCTGCAGGTCAAGGATTTGACCTGGCTTTCCGCCGAAGGCAACGAGATGGCGGCAGGCCACTGGGACGACGCGCGCACGCTGTGCTTCGGCATGCTGCTCGACGGCCGCGCGCAACGCTCGGGCATCGTGCGCAAGAGCGCCGACGCGAGCGTGCTGCTGGTCTTCAACGCATGGCATGACGCGGTCGAGTTCCAGTTGCCCGCCGCACCCGACGGCGGGCCCTGGGTGCGGCTGCTAGACACTGCCGCGCCCGAGCCGGCGCCGCCGCCCACGTTCGAGGGCGGCGCGATCTACCTCGTCACCGGCCGATCGATGCTGGTCTACGCCGGCGGCGCGACGGCGCCCGGTGGCGTGCCGAACGGTCGACCGCCACCATGAAAAAGCCGCCGCTCGCCGGCCCGCCTTTCGGCTACGACAGCGCCGCGTTGCACGGCTTCGGCGCCGAGGCGGTCGCGCCGGTTCCGCCCACCCACGCACAGTTCTTGCGCTCCGGCGACTGGTGGCCCGGCGGCATGGGCCACCCGAACAGCGAGGGCTCGAAGAACGGTTTGCGCTACGCGTACTTCGCGCGGGCGTGCCGCCTGGCGATCGAGCGCGCCGGTGGTGTGGTCACGTTGTACGACACGCAAGGCCACGCGCTAAGCGGCGTCTCGCCTGAGCAAACCTTGATTGGGGCACTGCGATTCGCAAGCCAGCACGGGGCGGTGGATGTGGCGAGCTTGCGGGTGGTGGCGCGCTGAATGGTCGCCGTATCGCCTACATTGGGGCCCCATCCCACACAGAGCACTCCCATGCCGATCCGCACTGCATCACTGACCAACCAGATTCACAAGAACGGCGCGAGGCTTCATCTCGCAGTGCAGACCCGCGCACGTTCGCAAGGTGCCGACCAACCGCCCTCCGAGGCCGAGCAGGCCCTGCTCGAAGAACGCCGTGAGCTGAAGGCGGCAAAAGCCTCGCTGCAGGCGCAGCCCAAAGCGCCCAAGCCCCAACCGCTCTGGATGACGAAAGAGGCCAAGGCACCCGCCGCACCGAAAGCGCCCAGGGCCGCGAAGGAGCCCAAGGCCGCGAAGGCCGCAACGCAGGGCAACAAGCCGACCCGCGCCGAGAAGCTGACGAAAAAGGCCGATAGCCTCGAAGCGGCCAAGAAGGCGACGAAGAAGTCAGCGAAGACCTGAGGCGCTGCGCTCTCGTGGCCGGGCGGCACGAGGCCGATCACGGTCACGCCCTCGCTCGCGAGCACCGTGCCGCCGACGTTTTGATGCCGTGCAATCACGACATCGTCGGCGGGGTGGATGCGGATCACGAGCGGGTCGCCCATGGCACGTTCACCCATCGATCAGGGCGGGGTCCCATGCGAAAACGCCCTGGTCTT
>ENA-OBIO01000073-OBIO01000073.1-metagenomes-genome-assembly--contig:-NODE-73-length-63259-cov-5.26244_pt1 | contig 63259 bp, 49 predicted proteins | sample MGYA00153383_OBIO01 | MGnify analysis MGYA00153383 | reverse complement strand
TTTTTATAGCGGGATGCAAAAGTATAAAACTATTTTTTATTAATCTAATTTAATTTTCAAAAAATTATAACCCTGTTTTTAAAAACACTAACTGTTTTTCAGATTGCATAAGTATAATAGTCAATGTATTCTACCAAATTTTGTTTTAATTTTTCAACTAAAACGAACCAAAAGAAACTACTATAAAAGGGCATTTAAAAAGAACTTTCGCTTTTTCGTTTGGCGGGAGGCAAAGATAAGGGGTAATATTTCCTCACACAAACTTTTAACATAAAAAAATTTGTTGTTTTGCTAAATGCCATGTGTAGTAAGCATTACAAAGGATTAAATAATTTGAAGAAATAAAAACATTCTATGCATTCTCCAAAAGAAGCGATTAAAGATTTAAAATAAATTAATTAATTTTTTTATATAGCAGGTGGAAATTTTACATTTAAGAGGGTAAGTCCTTTTGCCGGAGCTGAGAAGTCGGTTTTAGCACTATTATCACTTTCAAGAATACATTTAAAATCAGCAATGCTGTATTTGCCTTTACCTACTAACAACATAGTACTTACCAAACCTCTTACCATTCCTCTTAAAAATCGATTGCCTGTTACGTTATATATTAGTACATCATCTTTTAAAACCCAATTACTCTCTAAAATGTTACACTTATAGGTAAAAACCTGTGTATTCTTCTTTGCAAAACTCCGGTATTCCGTATGGGAAAGTAATAATAATGCAGCATCCTGCAACGCAGTAAGATCTAAATGATAAGGATAATAATATGCATTATCAAACATAAACGGATTTTTGTGGTTGTAAATGGAATAAACATAACTACGAGTAAGAGCATCGAATCTGCAATGCGCCGCATCTTTGACTTCGATTATACCTTTTATAACAATATCAAGCGGCAGTATAGCATTAAGATGGTAAATAGCTTTGGTTACAGCAGTCGCTTCAATTTGGAATTTAGCATCAAAATGAAAAAAGTTCTGAAAGGCATGAACACCTGCATCGGTTCGAGAAGAACCTGTGAGTATTAGCGGAACTCTAAAATAAACAAGAAGCCCTTTTTCTACTTCAGCCTGTATGGTATTTGCATTTTCCTGAATCTGAAAGCCGGCGTAAGTTGTGCCTTTATAAGCTACTTCTAAAAAATACCTAGGCATATATTAATTGCGTAACATGGCTTTGAAGCGGCTGATGTAATATTGATCGGAAAGCTGGGCCTGCAATGCACCAAAATTCTGACTGTCATAAATATGAGGATAAGCTGCATCAAAAAAATTATACTTACCTATATCATTTAAGAATAATGCACTTAAATTTTTTATTTGCTCTACCGAGTAACAAGTTGATTTAAATATCTTTTTTGCAGCCTCTACCATTGCATCGTCTGAAACGGCAGCAGCCATTTTCTTTCTTATTTTAAGAAAGTCATTGTCATTTGCCGTTGCTTTACAATCCGAATTAAAACTAACAATCGGTTTGTCTTTTATAACTGCTTCGGGTTTGGCAATGATTGATTTTTTATTCTGCAGCAGTTTGGCCGCAGTTTCTGTTTCCATATTGTTTGCAGCAGGTTTAGCCATATCAATATCTAAGAATTTGGTAGGCTTTGTTTCGTTGGTTTCTTGTTTTGCTTTTTTAAGTTCCTGTTTTTCTTCTTTTACTACAGCAATTTCTTTTACTGTTTCTGCAGGAGTTATTATTTTATTTGACGCAATAAAAATATTTATTGTATCGATTTTTATTCCAGTGCGATCAACATAAGTATAAGATTTACCATCAACATCGCTAGAAGTATTTATTTTCTTGATTGCATTTTCAGTAGCCGGTTTATTAATTTTTGTTTCTTCTTTAACAACAACCGGCTTAAGATCTTCAACAACAACCGGTGCAGGTTTTTTAGCAACTGAGACATCTGTGTTTGCTGCACCCGAAAGTGTGTTACTGAATACATCTTCGTTTGTTGACGTGGTAATAGTTCCAGAATTTCCTGCGGAATTATTCATTTCAACCTGCATTGTTTCCAGGTTAAAAAGTCCCCACCCCTTTGCACCAAAATCTTTTAACAGAAAACCCGCATCGGCTGAAGCAATATTTAAATTAATAATTTGTTGGGGGAACTGATCTTTTGGAAAACCAAACGTTACAGAATAATTACCTGAACTTAATTTTGGAATTACTACATAACCTGATGCCGAAGAACTCAGCACCTTATCATTCATTTTTAAATAAAAAGGCTGCTTATTGTCTGTTTGCACATAAGCAAAATAGTACTGTTGCGCATGCAACGCAGTATTTAGCAGCAACAACAATACAACTTGTAGAAATGTTTTCATAAAGCAATGCTTTGAATAACAAAATTAAAGATTCCTACCCATTTGCCATATATAAAATATGATAGTGCTATTTTGAAGCTATACTTTACATTTACAAATATTATTTAACCGAATCATCTGCCTATTAGCATTAGTAAAAACTAATTTATCTGGCTGTGATAGCTCACTTTTAATTTAAAAAAAATAAATTCATGAGAAAAATTTTAATGCTCGTTTGCATTGCTGCTTTGCCATTTGCTATCTATGCCCAAAATCCCAATGAGCCTCAAGATACATCTTGGAAAAAAATGTTAAGGGAAAGTTATCCTAAAACAAATGAGCTTGTTCATACTAAACTTGATGTACGGTTTGATTATGACAAAGCTTTTATGTATGGCAAGGAATGGCTTACATTAAAGCCGCATTTTTATGCAACGGACAGTGTATTACTTGATGCCAAGGGTATGGATATAAAGGAAGTAGCTGTTATCAAAGGGGCCACAAAAACACCTCTTAAATATACTTATGATGGAATGCAATTAAATATTAAGCTGGATAAAACTTACAAGAGTGATGAAAAGTATACACTATATTTTGATTATACCAGTAAACCTAACGAACTAAAAGTAAAAGGGAGTCAAGCAATTACTGATGCCAAAGGACTGTATTTTATTAATCCAAAAGGAGAAGATAAAAACAAACCAGTTCAAATATGGACACAAGGCGAAACTGAAGCCAACAGTGTGTGGATGATTACTATAGATAAACCCAACCAAAAAAGTACGGAAGAAATTACCATGACGGTGCCTGCTAAATATGTTACCCTAAGCAATGGTTTATTGGTGAGCAAAAAAGTAAATGTTGATGGTACAAGAACAGATAACTGGAAAATGGACTTACCACATGCCCCATATCTTTTCTTTATGGGAGTGGGTGATTTTGCCATCACAAAAGATTTGTACAAAGGCAAAGAAGTAAGTTATTATACCGAAAGAAATCAAGAACAATATGCCAGAAAAGTTTTTGGCAATACTCCGGAGATGATAAAATTCTACTCAGAAAAACTGGGTGTTGATTTTCCATGGCAGAAATACGCACAGATAGTTGGAAGAGATTTTGTGAGTGGTGCTATGGAAAATACCACAGCCACTTTGCACCAGGAAAGCGCATATCAAAACAACCGGCAGCTGGCAGATGGTAATGCATGGGAAGAAACGATTGCCCACGAGTTGTTTCACCAGTGGTTTGGAGACTTGGTAACCGCTGAAAGTTGGAGCCATATTACCGTAAATGAAAGCTTTGCCAATTACAGCGAATATTTGTGGCTTGAATACAAGCAAAGTGCAGATGCTGCCTATGAGCACAACCTGCAAGATATGCAGGGGTATTTGCAGAGTGGTGGCGAGCAAAAAGACCTGGTACGTTTTCACTATGCTGATAAAGAAGATATGTTTGATGCTGTGAGCTACAACAAAGGCGGAAGAATACTAAACATGCTCAGAAATTATGTGGGAGATGATGCTTTCTTTAAATCGTTGAACAATTATTTAACGACAAATAAATTTAAAGCCGGCGAAGCCGGACAGCTTAGGCTTGCATTTGAAGAAACCACCGGCATGGATATGAACTGGTTTTTTAACCAATGGTATTATGGCAGCGGTCACCCAAAATTAAAAATAGATTATCTGTATGATGATGCAGCCGGCAAAGCCTCCGTAATTATTGAGCAGACACAAAAAGGAGAAAAGTATTTTAAACTACCAATTGCTGTTGATGTGTACACAGGCACTGAAAGAAAAAGATATAAAGTAAGCGTAGAAAATAAAATAGACACATTGTTTTTTTATTATAAAACACGTCCTGACCTTATAAATGTAGACGCCGATAAATTATTACTTGCAGAAAAAACAGACAATAAAACCGAAGCTAATTTTATTGCACAGTTTAAGAATGCAAGAAACTATATGGACCGCAGAGAAGCACTGGATTTTTTTGGTAAAAAAAATATGCCTGAACTTGCAAAAGGACTAAATGATAAGTTTAGTGGATTAAAAATACTTACCCTGCAAAAACTTGCAGAATCGCCTTACAAAGCAGATGCTGTTGTATTAGAGCAGGTGGAAACTCTTGCCAAAAATGATAACAAAAAAGTGAAGGCAGCTGCTATTAATTATTTAGTAAAAAATGGCAACAAAAAGTATTTATCTGTTTACCAGGCAGCAGTAAATGATTCCTCATATAGTGTTGCAGGTGCGGCATTAAAAGGACTAGTTGCCTTGGATGAAGCAAGTGCATACACACTTGCAAAAAAGTTCAGCAACGATGCAAAAGGTGCTTTGGGTGAAGCTGTAAATGATGTTTTAATTGCTAGCGGTACAGAGGCAGATTTTGAATCTGTGTCTACCATGTATAAAGATGCACCACCATCACAGGAAAAGTTAGGCCTTACAACAAAATATGCCGAATACCTTGCTAAACTTAATAACATGGCGAGTATTAAAAAAGGTATTGACAACATCATTGCTTTTAGAACAATGATACCTGCTGCTTACAGAAGCAGTGTAGACGATAGTTTTAAAGCTTCTTTTGATATTATAAACAAAGCGAAGGGCAAAGAAATAGAAGACTATATTAAAAAGGTATTTAATTAATTATTAAAATTGTTGAAAGGAAATGACGCTCAAATTTGAGCGCCATTTTTTATTTTTTCATTTAAATGTAATCATCATAGTAGAGAAAAAAGTGTGCAAATATATAGTGGTGTAAAAACATGAATGTAAAACAGTTTCAAAAACAGAGTGCAATCTGAAAATTATAACCAACTTCTATTTTATTTGAAAAGGGATATTAAAATGATTGTAATTTTATATCTAAAATTCGCTCAAAATGAAAATATGCTTTGTGGCTTTTATGCTTGTTATGTTGTTTAAAAATACAGATGGCCAGCAAATACAAAAAATTAAAATTAAGAGTTTAAGTAATCTGATAGCAACGTCAGATTCAATATTAATCATTAATTTTTGGGCGACATTTTGCAAACCCTGTGTGGAGGAAATACCTGATCTTATAAAGTTTGCAAATAAATATAAAAAACAGAAAGCATCTCTCTATCTTGTAAGTTTAGACCTTGAAGATTATTACCCCGAGAAAATAAAAAAGTTTGTAGCAAAGAAAAAATATACGGCTAAAATAACATGGCTTGATGAAAGCAATGCCGATTACTTTTGTCCAATAATAGATACCTCATGGAGTGGCGCAATACCTGCAACACTTATTGTAAACAATAAAATGGGTTACAAAAAATTTTATGAAAAACAATTAACATCGATTGAAATTGAAGTTGCCATTAAAGCAGCGCTCCAAAAACCCTAAGCTTTTCTTTTAATGCTGCAGCCAATGCTTTTGCTTGTTTTGGTTTGCACATTTTTACCAGCTGCCATTTCATCTATTGCAATTTGCAGATGCATTCTTCCAACCTTTGATGCATCATTTGCGTTGTCATCTATTGCTCCATGATAAGTAAGTTTAAGGTCTTTGTCAAACAGGTAACATTCAGGTGTGCGGTTGGCGCCAAGGGCATCTGCCAATATATTATTTTCATCTACCGCATAAAACCACTTGTAGTTTTGAGCAATTCCATATTTTTTCATGGCTGCATAACTGTCATCAGCTGTCCGTTGTGCCTCATTGCTGTTTAATACCACCACACCAATGTTCATCTTTTTTGCATAAGCACAAATATCTTTTGTTCTCTGCTGGTACTTTACCACATAAGGACAGGTATTGCAACTAAACATAACCAACAAACCATTTTCTTTTTTGGCAGCCTGCAACGTAATTTGTTTGCCGCTAATATCCTTTAATTTTTGTGTGGCTTTAGGCAGTGCATCACCAATATTTAAAACATCAATAGTAATGAATGACATTAATGAAACCGATAGTATTGCAATGGAAATAAAGAGTAGCTTTTTCATTTGTATTTGTTTTGCCAAAATTACAATAACAAAAAGTAATTGCGAGCTTCATTCTTACATTTTTTCAATCCACTTTTTTAAACCGATTGAATTTTATTAAAAATAACGCTATAGATTATCAGGCTCCCACTAGCCATTACAATGGAAGTTGGATGGCTAATCCACGGAACACTCATGTGTTCAGTTCCCTATAACTTCCCTATAAGTTCGGTATAAGTTTGTGGTTAATTGTATAGTTTGCTTTTGGTATTTATACTCAGGAGTTAAGTATTGATATATTACCTGAACGATTCCCTTACTTTGCTGCAAAAACTCTACCCTAGCCTGACGTTGCTTTAGTCATTCCATTATTTTTTCTTCCCGTTAATAAAAAGCCCAATAATGCTTCTCAGTATAAACTAGCTTCTATGTGCGGTAGTAGCTTATGCATTAATAATATTTAAATTATAAAAGTGCCTGCGTGCTCAACCTGTATTTGCCGCCACACTACAGAAATCGTAAAACCAATATTTATCAATGTTTCTTTGCTAATAAAGACGAAGAGGGTAATAATTGAACTTTTGGGTCAGAAACTTGAGAGAATATCGATGTTACAAAAATCAAGGCAGAATAATGAAGGCACATGAAAATTTCATTCATTTATCAGCCGGTAAATTAGCCTGTAACAATTAATTTAACTCATTTCAGGTTAGCCGCAACTCTGTTTTCTTACACTTAATCTTTAATTACTTTGAATGTAAATCTTTCATCATTAATCACAGTTTCTAGTAAATATATTCCTCTACTTAAAGTTGTGTTTTGAATTGATAGTTTTACAGAAGATGATCCATTAAGATTCATAGATTTTTGAAAAACAATTTTACCGCTTGCATCCATTAATTTGAAGTATGCTTTTCCTGTGCTATATGGTAATAATAAATTTAAATTTTCTTTAAATGGGTTTTCCAACAAAATTATTTTCTTAGGAGTTTGTACATTAAAGTCTAATATTTTGCTGTATTCAAATTGTCCATTATTGTCAACAATTTTTAATCGATATAAATAATTTCCCGAAGTTGAAACATCTTTATCAATGAAATTGTAACTGGCACCACTGGATGCTCCTGAAGCCCATACTTTTCCTATAGCTAAGAATTGATTAGATTTAACTGACCGCTCTACATCAAAAAATTTACTATTAATTTCCTGAGAAGTAACCCATTTTAAACCTATTTCATTAACTTCCTTTTTTCCGCTAAAAGACGTTAGCGACACAGGCAAAACCCCACTGTTTAAGTAGACCGGATAATCTTCTGCCTGACCGTAGGCCAATGACGTTGATGAATTAGAAAGAGGAGCAATACCATATATAGTAGATAGATCCTGTGATATCCTCATTCTTACAAATTTATTTTTACCTAACGATGACCCGGGGGTAGTAAATGAAATAGAAAAAGACGTTGTTGTGGCAACAACATCAGTATTCAAAAATATTTGTTCGTTAGTATTATTAAAAATACCGTTGTTATCATAGTCTATCCAAACACCTAACTGGCTGTTGTTACCGCTATTTAAAGTAATTACATTAAGTGTATATGCAGAAGATGCATTTAAATCAAAAGCATTGTACCATTTATTACTATTATTTAAATAACCGCCATCTTGTGTTGCATTTAAAGAATTTACTATTCTGCCCGCCAGAGAAACATTTAATATACCTGCGGCATTTGCACCAGTAAGCGTAGAAACCGGAGTAGAACTAGCAGGAATAGCAGCTACAAACGTAGCAGGATAAGCCCCTTGTCCATTTGCCCAAGAGGAACCTAAACTAGATCGTTGTGTTGTTAATACCGAAGCTTGCATTCTTGCCTTTTGGTCATTGGTGAAAAGTTGATAGCAATTTGTGTAATTCATGTAATTCTTTTCGGTATTATCAGTATAATTGGCACCTATACAAGGATTATTCCCAGTTCTACATTGAAAAGCAGCAAAAGGAGCAATGGCAAATTGTGGATTGGTAATAGGTTGGGTATCCGTACATTTATCTCCATCTGAAGAAGGCGTAGTATTTACCGGACAAGAATTTGAAGTGCCGTTTCCTTCGAATGGGTGATATAAATTAAGGGCATGGCCCAATTCGTGTGGTAGGACTTTGTTACCGGCTATCATTGCACTATTTAGTAGGATGGTACCATCAAAATTCTGCTGTGCTGCACTTGTATTTGCAGGCATTGGAAAATATGCATATCCTGCAATATAACCGGCATCACAACTGCATCCACAAAATATTCCTGTACAACCATCAATTTTACTAACCAGCCAAATATTATAATATTTTTGAGAATCCCATCTGCTTAGGTTTTTAACTGATGCCTCACTTGCACCCGTTGTACCGTTTGCATTTGCACCATTTGCACTGTAACCTGCCAGTGAAGATCCATCAACTCTATCAATTCCGCTTGTCGTATTATTTGCAGGATCTTTTGTAGCAAGTACAAATTTTATTTGCAAATCTCCTGCACCTAAAATAGCACCTCCCGTGCCAGTCCATGTTCCGTCATATACCTGGTTTATGTAATTAATAGCATCTGTTATCTGAGACGTAGATGGTACAGAGGCATTGGCGGGACCGTCATAAATACAATGAACAACTATAGGTATGTAATAAAGAGTTGCGAGTATTCTGTTGTTCTCCGTAATTACAACTGGTTTATGAGTTTTAATATACTGTTCTATTCCTGCATCCATTTCATTTAGTGCTTTTTTATAAGCAGGATCTAAAGCAATTAATTTTGCACGAGCTTCATCTGCATTGCATTTTGTTTGCGCAAAACTTTGATAAGAAGTCATAATTGAAAATGAAACAGCAATTAGAAAAAGTAGAATTCTCATATGGGTTATTTTAAATATAGAGTTATAGAAGGTCACTTCTTATAAAAACGAAACATTTGAAATTTTATTTTAATAAAGAAAATTTTCTTGCCATTGGTTGGTGTACTTCGCCCGTGCAGACCGGCGCACCAATAACATTTTATCAGCTTGGTATAAAACAAAAGAATTCTTTAGGATTGTTGTTGGTACTCTTGCCGCACTTATGCCACCCTTCGATATCAACAACGGCTACTTCGCCTTTATGTAAGGGAAAAATGCAGACTTACCAATGAGGACAAATATATATTTCTTCCCATCAATAAAAGCTTGATAAAACTGTTCGTTAAAAAGTAGCCACGATGGGCAGTAGTAGCTTGTGCACTAATAATATTTAAGTTATAATAGTACTTGCGTGCATAACTAATAGAGACAGCGTGAAGCCAATGTTGATCAATGTTACAAATGCTCATACACCTCATTTCATTTACATATATTATTAAATAATTTTCCTGGAATTAGTCAATAGTGTCAGAATGAAATACAAAAAAAGCCGACCCATAATTGAGTCGGCATTTTTTTTATCAGGGGAAAATATGTTATGCAATATCGTAACGATCAAGGTTCATTACTTTGGTCCATGCAGCAATAAAGTCTTTTACAAACTTTTGCTGTGAATCCTTATACCCATAGACTTCAGCAATGGCTCTTAACTCTGTGTTGCTGCCAAAAATAAGGTCAACTCGTGTACCGATCCATTTAATATTTCCTGTACTGCGATCTGTACCTACAAAAGCATCGTCGGTTTCTGAAACTGCCTTCCAGGTTGTATTTATATCAAGCAGGTTTACAAAGAAATCATTTGTAAGTGCTTCTTTATTGGTGGTGAAAACACCATTTTGAGATTGATCAAAATTGGTATTTAATGCGCGCATACCTGCAACAAGTACTGTCATTTCCGGGGCTGAAAGTTTTAGCAACTGGGCCTTATCAATTAACAATTCTTCTGCGGAAAGGGTGAATTTTGCTTTGGCATAGTTGCGGAATCCATCTGCCTGTGGCTCTAAAACTGCGAAAGAGTGGACATCAGTTTCTTCCTGGGTTGCATCTGTTCTGCCTGCGGTAAATGGCACTGTTACTGTAAGGCCGGCATTTTTTGCTGCTTGCTCAATACCTGCACTACCTGCAAGTACAATAACATCTGCAATAGAAATTTGTTTACCGCCAACATTTGCATTGTTAAATGCTGCCTGAACTTCTTCAAGTGCTGACAATACTTTTGACAATTGGGCTGGATTGTTAACCTTCCAGTCCTTTTGTGGTGCAAGACGAATACGAGCACCATTTGCGCCGCCACGTTTATCGCTTCCACGAAAAGTAGATGCAGATGCCCAAGCCGTAGATACCAATTGAGATATTGGTAAGCCTGTAGAAAGTATGTTTGCCTTTAAAGCTGCTATATCGTTGTCCTCTACTAATTCATGTGCAACTGCAGGAATCGGATCTTGCCAAATCAATATTTCAGCAGGTACTTCCGGGCCTAAATAGCGAACTCTTGGTCCCATATCTCGATGCGTTAATTTAAACCATGCTCTTGCAAATGCATCATTCAATGCTTCATGGTTTTCAAGAAAGTTTCTTGAAATTTTTTCGTAGATCGGATCTACTCTTAAAGAAAGATCGGTAGTCAACATAAATGGCTGATGACTTTTTGATGGGTCGTGTGCATCTGGCACTAAGCCTGCACCGCCGCCATTTATTGGCCTCCATTGGTGTACACCACCCGTGCCTTTATAAACTTCCCACTCGTAACCGAAAAGGTTTTCGAAATAATTATTGCTCCACTTTGCGGGGGTGGTTGTCCAAGCCCCTTCCAAGCCGCTGGTTATGGTATCAACACCTTTACCGGTGTTAAAAGTATTGTGCCAGCCCTGGCTTTGATGCTCGATACCTGCTGCAGAAGGCTCTACGCCTACATAATCATTAGCATCGGCAGCTCCATGAGTTTTACCCAATGTGTGTCCTCCTGCAATAAGCGCTACAGTTTCTTCATCATTCATAGCCATACGAGCAAAAGTTTCTCTTATATCACGTGCTGCTAAAAGCGGGTCAGGATTGCCATTAGGACCTTCAGGATTTACATAAATTAATCCCATTTGAACTGCAGCAAGAGGTTGCTCCAATTCACGGTCACCTGTATAACGGTTGTCGCCCAACCATTCTTTTTCAGATCCCCAATAAATATCTTCCTGAGGCTCCCAAACATCTACACGACCACCTGCAAAACCGAAAGTAGGGAAGCCGGAAGCTTCCAATGCGCAATTACCGGCCAAGACTAACAAATCAGCCCATGAAATTTTGTTACCGTATTTCTGCTTAAGTGGCCATAAAAGCAGACGTGCTTTATCGAGGTTAGCATTATCCGGCCAGCTGTTTAGCGGAGCAAAACGTTGTGTACCGAAACCTGAACCTCCACGTCCATCAGCAATTCGGTAAGTACCGGCACTGTGCCATGCCATTCTTATAAAAAGCCCGCCATAAGTACCATAATCTGCCGGCCACCATTCTTGATTGGTGGTCATTAATTGATAAATATCATTTTTTAATGCACTTAGATCAAGTTTATTAAATTCTTCTGCATAATTAAATGCCTCGCTCATCGGGCTAGATTCCAGCGCATTTTGACGGAGAATGTTTAACTTAAGCTGGTTAGGCCACCAGTCACGATTTGTAAAACCATTACCTGCTGCGGTTTTTTTAACAGGAGCTGCACCTGAAAACGGACATTTACTTTCGCCATTTACACTATAAGGTGCAGTGCCTGCGGTAGTATTATTTTCCATAGTTGGGAATTTATCTATTGTTTAATTTACAAACATACGAGCATCCTAACGATAATGTTTATTAATAGATATTATAGAGTAATAGTTTAAAACTATAAAGATGAATGAAAACTCCTGAAAGATTTATTAGAATTTGCTTTTGTCTGCAAAAATGGAACAAAGCGTAATGATTTAATAAGATGCATCACAAGGATTAAAGAGCATTGATTATAAAAGTGATTTTTGTAAAATTATAATTGAAGATTTTATGTTACTATTTTTAGCAATTGTTATTATTATTTTTTCTGCTTATCAAACTCTTTAATGAGCAAATGCTGTGCTAAAAGAACTTTACTATTATTTAGGTACATATGTAATTTTTAGCAAATTATTTTGCAAAAAAAACTTTTCAACAGCTCTGTTGCAAAATCTAAGAAGATAGATAAAATTTAGTTTAAAAAACATTACCAGCTGCCACTAGCTCCACCACCGCCGCCGCTGCCACCACCAAAACCGCCAAAGCCACCACCGCCTCCGCCACCTCCCCAATCTCCACCGCCACCACGACCGCCACCACCGAAAAGTGCACCGAGCAATAACGCCTGACCGATACCGCTTTGCCCCCTGCGACTCATAAAGGTGCCACCTCCACCCCCACCACCTCTTGAAATAAGAGAGATAATAATTATGATAATTATAATAAATATAAAGCCATAGCCCCCTTTGCCTGAGGCTGTGCTTTTTACTCTTGGCGAATTATACTTGCCTTTAACTGCCTGTACGATAGCATCAGTTCCAAGATCTATACCCCGGTAATAATCAGACCCTTTAAAATTAGGAACAATAATATCGTCGATAATACTTTTTGATGTAGCATCAGTAAGAGAACCTTCCAAACCGTAACCAACAGTAATATCAAGTGTTCGATCATTTTTTGCAATTAATAAAATAACGCCATTGTTGTTCTTGGTACCTACACCCCACTTTCTTAAAAGCCCCACGTTGTAATCAGCAATGGTTGCTCCATTTACAGAAGGTACAATTACAACAGCAATCTGTGTAGAAGTGCTGTCATCGAGCACCACTAATTTTGCTTCAAGGGCCTGCACCTGTTCAGCAGTTAAGGTATTTGTAAAGTCATTTACAAGTCTAGGCGGATTCGGCCTTTCAGGATATGTTTGCCCCAATACTATTAAAGAAAAAAACAGTATTAAAACGGTAAAAGAGATTTTTTTAAAACGGATCATTTGGTAAAAGTTGTAAAAGCATTTATTTGCCAAAAACTATTTCGTCGGGCAATTCATTCTTGTCATTCAGTTTATTGTAAGGAAATTTATCGTGGAGTGTTTCGCCAATGCTCGTTATACAATGTACCATGCCACCAATAATATCCTCGGCAGTAATTTTTTTCAACATACTTTTTACCGAACTGTTCCAATATTCTGCACCGGTAGTTTTGTAGATTCCTTCGTCTCCAAAAAGCGCCAGCTGTTTGTCTTTGACGGCAATATAAAGCAACACTGCATTTCTTTCATCTGTTTTATCCATCTTCAAATTATAGAAAATTTCTGCTGCTCTGTCCATAGGATCCATGTAAGTATTTCTGCTTTCTACATATACACGTATTTCGCCACTGGTGCGATGTTCAGCATTACGAATGGCTTCTACCACACGTTGCTTTTCTGCATCAGTAAAAAAAGTTTTCTTTTTAAAAAAGGGAAAAAGCATTATTTAAATTTTATTTCTGTTGATTTTTCTGCACCTGCATCTGACTGAAATCCATTTTTTGGAGCAAAGCCAAATATGCCGCCTATCATTTTGGTTGGAAAACCTCTAACGCTACTGTTATAATATTGAATAGCTTCATTAAAATCTTTGCGTGCAACTTTTATACGAAGTTCCGTTCTTTCGAGTTGGGTCTGTAAAGTTGTAAAAGCTTTTGTACCCTGCAGTTCAGGATATTTTTCTACAGTAATAAGCAGTCTGTTGGCAGAAGCTGCAAGTTCATCCTGAGCCTGAGTTTGGGCATTGTAGGCGTTAGCAGAAACATTATTTGCACTTACGTTTACAAAATTGGCTTTGGCACGGGCTTCAGTGATTTCCTGTAAAGTATTCTGCTCAAAACCTGCATTACCTTTTACAGTATTTACAAGGTTAGGAATAAGATCGAGCCTTCGTTGGTATGCATTCTGAACCTCACTCCACTGCACTTTTACTTTCTCATCTTTTTTTACCAAACCGTTATAAGTTGTAATGAGATACAATCCCATTACAACTATCACAGCTCCTATTATGTAAGGAATATACTTTTTGTTGTTCATCTGTAATTAATCAGAAATAATAGTGTCTATTTTTTTTTGTTCAAATCATCAAAATTTACATCTACTTTTTTCTCTGCGCCTGCATCTGCTTTAAAACCATCTTTTGCTCTAAAGCCAAAAATACCACCTAAAATATTCATTGGAAAAGAACGCACTTTTGTATTGTAAACATTTATTTCTTCATTAAATACCTTGCGGGAATTTTTGATGTTGTTCTCAATACCTTCCAGCTGACTTTGTAATCTCATAAAACCTTCTGTTGCTTTTAAAGTAGGATAAGCTTCAACAGTAGCAAGTAACCTGCTTAAAGAACCGGATAACTGGCCCTGTGCTGCCTGAAACTCTGCTATCTTTTCCGGGGTAAGGTTATCGGCATTTATATTTACGCTTGTAGCTTTTGCTCTAGCTTCTACAACTGCGGTAAGCGTATTTTGTTCAAAATTTGCAGCTCCTTTTACCGTATTAACTAGATTACCAACAAGGTCGGATCTGTTCTGGTACTCAGTCTGTACATTATTAAAAGCTTTTTTTACACTTTCATCTTGCTTTACAAGACCATTGTAGCCATTGCAGCCTAAGAAGCCTATTACAACAACTACCGCCAATAGAATTAATAAACCTGTACTTTTCATTTGAGTTTGTTTTAATATAAAGAGCATAAAAGTAGGTAATTATCATTTCTGTAGTGTTTTCTTTTACAGCAGTGGCATTAATCAAAAATATGTGGCAACAATTCAATTTAATTGTTGGATATAACTATCAGTAAATTTTTTAATAAAATAAACACAACAACATGTAATTTTGCACTTCAAAAATAATTATTATCATTTCAAATAAACAGTTATGAGTTCAATTAAAGTAGCCATTAATGGTTTTGGAAGAATTGGCCGTTTGGTTTTTCGCCAAATACACGATATGGAGGGAATAGAAATTGTTGCCATCAACGATCTTACAAGCCCGGCAACATTGGCGCATTTATTAAAATATGACAGTGCACAAGGGAGATTTGATGAGAAAGTAACTTCAACTGAAAATGCTATAGTGGTTAATGGCCATGAGGTAAAAGTATATGCACAAAAAGATCCTTCTCAAATTCCTTGGGGAAGCCACGATGTAGATGTTGTAATTGAGAGTACTGGTTTTTTTACAGATGCTGATAAAGCAAAAGCACATATTACCGCAGGGGCAAAAAGAGTGGTAATTTCTGCGCCGGCAACAGGCGATTTAAAAACAGTTGTTTTTAATGTAAACCATGCAATATTAGATGGTTCAGAAACCATTATCAGCTGTGCAAGCTGCACAACTAATTGCCTTGCACCAATGGCAAAAGTGTTGAATGACAATTTTACCATTGTAACAGGAATGATGAGTACTATTCACGCATATACCAACGATCAAAATACATTGGATGCACCTCATCCCAAAAATGATTTAAGAAGAGGAAGAGCGGCAGCCGCCAATATTGTACCAAACAGTACAGGTGCAGCAAAAGCTATAGGTCTTGTATTACCTGAGCTTAAAGGTAAACTTGATGGTGGAGCGCAACGAGTACCCGTAATTACAGGATCTTTAACTGAACTATATTCTATTTTAGAAAAAACAGTTACGGTTGACGAAGTAAATGCAGCTATGAAAGCAGCAAGCAACGAAAGCTTTGGCTACAACGAAGATGAAATTGTAAGTACCGATGTAATCGGAATCAACTTCGGTTCATTGTTTGATTCTACCCAAACTAAAGTACAAACAATTGGCGATAAGCAACTGGTAAAAACGGTAAGCTGGTACGATAATGAAATGAGTTATGTATCGCAGTTAGTAAGAACAGTAAGCTATTTTGCTGGGCTAATAAACAAATAAGAAATTACATGTACTGATAGAAAGCCTCCCTGATAATGGGAGGCTTTTTTGTTTTTTACAAGTACAGCTTAAATAGTAACTTTACTGAAATGATAATTTATGGAACAGGAATTATTAAAACGAATTACCATTATACCTGGTTTGATGGGTGGGAAACCGACTATTAGGGGGATGCGTTTTAAAGTATCTGATGTTTTAGGGTACCTATCTGCAGGTATGACAGAAGCTGAGATTTTAGAAGATTTTTCTTACTTAGAAAAGGAAGACATCACTGCTGCACTTGCTTATACTGCGAAAAAATTAGGTCATACTGTAATACTTGTAGTTAATGACGCAGCTTGATGAAATAGAGTTTTGGATTGACTTGAACTTACCTCCCCAAATGGCAATTTGGTTGGAGGAAGAATTTATGGTAAAAGCAAAATCTTTTAAAGAATTATTATTTACAAATGAGCCTGATGTAGAAATATATTAGATAGGAGCAAAACATGATAATAAAATTATTATCACAACAAAAGATATAGATTTTTCAAATTATCAGAAAGTAGCCGGAGCGCCACCAAGAATACTATATCTTAACATTGGAAACATATCCAATAAAAATTTAAAAGCACTGATTCATGAAAGGTTTGCTCAAATACTAAATTTATTTTTAACCACAAATGATTCTTTAATAGAAATTTCAACATTATAATATTATGAGCAAATTTTCAGACTTTAATTTTAAAGGACATAAAGCCCTTGTAAGGGTAGATTTTAATGTGCCGCTTGATGAAGCATTTAATATCACAGACGATACAAGAATGGCTGCAACAATTCCTACCTTAAAAAAGATATTGGCAGATGGTGGCAGTGTAATTTTAATGAGCCATTTGGGAAGACCAAAAGATGGTCCGACAGATAAATATTCTTTAAAGCATTTGGTAAATCATTTGCACGAATTGTTAGGAGGCGATACAAAAGTTTTTTTTGCAGATGATTGTATTGGCTCGCAGGCAGCTCTTACGGCAAGTATGCTTACAGGTGGCGAAGTATTGTTGCTGGAAAATCTACGTTTTCACAAAGAAGAAGAAAAGGGCGATGAAACTTTTGCAAAAAAATTAAGCGCCCTTGGTGATGTATATGTTAACGATGCCTTTGGTACAGCACACCGTGCGCATGCATCTACAGCAGTTATTGCAAAGTTTTATGAACCTGCCAATAAAATGTTTGGTCTGTTAATGGAGGCCGAAGTAAAAAGTGCAGATAAGGTAATGCACAACAATGAAAAACCTTTTACTGCAATTATTGGGGGTGCAAAGGTTTCGGATAAAATATTAATTATAGAAAATTTATTGGAGCGGGCTACAGATATAATTATTGGTGGCGGTATGGCTTATACTTTTTTAAAAGCTCGTGGCGGCAAGATTGGTGCTTCGCTTTGCGAAGATGACAGACTGCAAACAGCACTGGATATTTTAGAAAAAGCAAAACAAAAAAACGTTAGCATTCACCTGCCTGAAACCTCTGTTATTGCAGATAAATTTGCTGCTGATGCAAATACAAAAGACTGTCCCAGTGACCAGATACCTGATGGATGGATGGGATTGGATATCGGACCAAAAGCGGTAGGAATATTTAGTGAGATAATAAACAAATCAAAAACCATTTTGTGGAACGGACCGATGGGTGTTTTTGAAATGGAAAAATTCCAAAACGGCACTAAAGCCATTGCACTTGCAGTTTCAGAAGCCACAAGCCATGGCGCATTTTCCTTAGTAGGCGGTGGCGATAGTGTAGCTGCAGTAAATAAATTTAATCTCGCAGATAAAGTGAGTTATGTGAGTACAGGCGGTGGTGCCTTGTTGGAATATTTTGAAGGAAAAGTGTTACCCGGTATTGAGGCGATGGAAGAATAAATTAGGGCAAAAATTTGGTTGTATATTTTGTATGGTATTTGGGGTAGACTTAAAGCATAATGTTTATACTTGCAGAGTAATAATTTAGGTAATGTAAAGTAAGGGTCCACATTGCTTAGAAGTACATTTGCTAAAAGCCTCCCCATTTAATCAGGATTAAACTATCCCCTGGAATCCGATGCATAGTAGAAGGGGAGACTAAACCGTAGTAGTGTTGAAGTTTCTGTAATAGAAATTAAGCGTACGGTTCCGTTCATTTATTTGTGTTAAGACGGATGACACAAGGCACTTTTCGAAATGATTGAGTTTAGCTCAATAATGTTGTTCATTCTTCAACAACAAGGTGACAATGGCCGTGATAGATGGTAAACCCAAGCACGGTTCACTCGGATGCCCGGAATGAAATGCCTTGCCTAATCGAGCATAACGCTATTTGGCAAAAGTAATTAGTGTTAATTTCAGTTTTTCAATTCAGGATTTTTACTCTCAGGCAGTCCGATATCACCAACAAGATGTAAAGTTTATGCTATACTTTTGAATTCTGGGCAGATCATGTAGATTGGCATAAATTCTAAATTTCTATAAGTTTGCATATCATCTGACACATGGAATTAATGTAAAATATGCCGTTGTGTTTAAAAACTCAAAAGAACGCTCAAAAAGAAATATCTAGCGATACTTTGATAATTTGTTTCCTCTATTACATTGGTATTTATATATCTTGAATAACCGATATTTTGGTTAAGTATATCGTGAGCAATAATTTTAATAATTCCTTTATCATTCTTCAAAAACTTTTTACCAAAATAAGTATTCCATAACAATACATTATTGTTACCATTAAATAATGCAGTTCTTTGTTGAAGACTTCCTTGCAGTTCATTATTTAATTCAAACTTCCGCGGTAACATAACGGTAAGTCCAAAGCTGTGCTCCTGTGTCCAGTATTTTGTTTGAAGAGATTTGGTTAAAGAAGATGATGAAATTTTATAACGGATAATTCCGTTATAATAGAAATTATATCTATTCTCTTTATCTTGATTTATGCCAATATTTATTGCGATTGAACTATTATCAGTTACACTTTTTTTATCGTTAACAACATTACTGAAATTTGATTTGTAGAAATCTAAACCGGCATTTAGATTCATACCAAGTTTTTCAAAATTTATAAAATAATTGAACCCCGATGTATAGTTATAATTTCCATTGGCATTTACAAATTTATAGACTGTACGGCCAACTGTATCAGTAAAATTATTGGTTACAATAGCATTAGTTTGTAGTAAAAAGGATCCAAAAAAGGATATGCCCCTCTGGCTTAATAAGTTGAAATAATTTAAATTAAAATTAATGCTGTGGTCAAACTCCTGCTTTAATAAAGGATTTCCGATAATAATACTTAGGGGATTAGAATTATCAGAAGCGGGTTGTATTTGCTTTATAGACGGCTGTTTAGTATTACCATTATATATAATAGATAGATATCCGCTTTTATTGAACTTATAAACAAAGTTCGTCTTGGGAAAGAAATTTGTAAAGTTACGTTTTAATATAGTATCTGCAAGCAAATCTTTTTGAGTAAAGTTTAATTTTGCAATATCGCTGCCAAAAGAAAACGTCATTTTTTTTCCATTATATTTTAAGGCAACACCTGCTAAATTTGAAAACACATTAAAATTATAGTGGTTGCTAAATAAGTTGTTTATAAATTTATACTTGCCGTTTACATCTTTATTAAATGATAAACGCAGGGCATCACTTTTGTTGTTGAGAAAAGCATACGCCAATTCTACAAAAAGTTTTTTTGATAATGGTTCAGTAAAAATTATTTTTCCATTAAACGTGTTGATAACAACCTCATTCATTTTTTTCTGATCAGTGGTATCTCTTAAAACTATATTTACATTTTTATTAAAAAAAGAATTTAATGAATAAAGAAAACCATCACTTTTATTTTCATAATAGTTTTGTGCCAGGTTAAAAGAAATAGTTCTACCTCGTTTCTTAAATTTTTTTCTAATCAAAAAAGAAGATTGCAGGCTCTGATCATTACCATTTGATTTAGTGTTTCGCATACTATTGTTTACAACGCTTCCAAATTCATTGTGTGATTCGCCGGTAAAATTATTAATATTATTACTTACGTTTTTATAACCAACGGTCTTTATTTTTAGTGATGTTGTACTATCAACCTGCCATTCATAAGTACCATTATAACAATGTTTCCGCCTGTTGTTGAAATTCATACCTGATTCTCTTTTAAAAAAAATAGTATCGGGTAAAACAACTTGAGAAAATGTATTCCCGTACCCTTCACTACTAAATTTATTGTATTGATAGCTGCCATTAATACTTTGTTGATCATCATAAAATTTATTAGAATAATTTAAACCACCGGACAAGCTTTTAGGTACACCATCTCTAAAGGAAAAAGAGTTATTGAATCCATTATCGTTACTAGACAACGAAGTAAAAACTCCCAAATTACTATTTAACAAGGGATCATTATCTGAAGTAAAATAATTGCTTTGCTGCAAGTCAATTCCTGTTCTATCAAAACTATTCATATTTCCATATGCAGAAACTTGTATTTTTTTTCTAAAGCTATTGATAGTTGCTTTGTTATTCCATTTATCATTTAAACCGGCGCCCAAATCGAGCTTGCCAAAAGAACCTTTTTTCCTATCTTCTTTCAATTGCAGGTTAATTGTTTTAGATTGATTACCATCATCGATGCCTGTAAAAGTTGCCTGGTCGCTTTTCTTGTAGAAAACTTGTATTTTATAAATGGCATTTGCCTGTAAATTTTTTGTAGCAATTGTAGAATTATCTCCAAAAAATTCTTGCCCATCAACAAAAACTTTATTCACTTTTTCTCCCATCGCTGTTATTATACCATTGTTATCAACCTGAATACCGGGCAATTTTTTAAGTAGCTCTTCAACTGAAGCACCTTCATGAACTTTAAAATTATCGGCATTAAACTCAGTTGTATCTCCTTTTATTTTGATTGCACTCACCTTTTTCTGCACTTGTATTTCTTTTAAAACAATTGGTTTTAAAGTCATTATAATAGTTCCTATTTTAATTTGAGAAGTACTGTTCAATTGCAGGTGTTCAATATAATTTTCATAATTAACATGTGTAATTAATAAAAGGTAATTACCTGATAATAGATTATTTAATGCAAAAATTCCTTTTGTATCGCTTTGAGTAAACTTATAAACAATTGAATCTTTTTGCCGTAACAGTGAAGCAGATGCATTGACAAGAATTTGTTGATTAATAGTATCAATAATTGCCCCTGTAATCGATGCATTTTGCGCAAAGGAAAAATAATAACACGCAAGTAAATTGATTAAAAGAATAATTTTCTTCATAACTCAATTACAGATTTATAACTACTGCTCTTCAATAAAAATTCTTAAATAAATACCCGGTATTTTTTTATCAGTTATAACTTTTTATAAAAAAATTATATTTAAAGCTTACTTATTTTGTGAGAGAAATTAAAAGAAGGAAGGAAAGCTTGTGCAGCCTTCCTTCAATAAAATTTTTATAAGAGTACAATAACTGTGATCTTATACATTTTTTTTAGTAAATAACTCCGGTCATCGCTTCCCCCATCAATCCATTAACACCCATTGGCATTGTAAGCGGGCCGTTTCCTTTAAGATTTGTATAAGCGCCTGTGCCACTTACTATCTGCCATCTTCCCTGAGGCATAGATGTTTTGTATACACATTCCTGGTGAATAGTAATAGTTCCGCTACCATCCGAAGGGGTCAGAACCACTTCACAATGGGCCCTGATTAAAACTCCATTCGCCATTACAGGATTTACAAGCATAGTAGATGAACCTGAAATATTTAATGCCCCTGTCGTACTAAATGTTCCTGTTGTATTAGGAAATGTTGAAAAATCGTAAAACCCAGTTATTGTAACTGCCTCCGGCGAACTTAATGCAGGCCTTGGGGACACCCAACTTGTTGTGCAAAATACAATTAGCAGGAATGCTATTGCAGATGGAAAATTTTTGTTTTGTTTCATAATTAGAATCTCCTTTTTTTTTATTGTGAATTAATATTAAGACTTTATTAAATTACCTGTATTGATTTTAAGAATAGATTAATCTCAAGTTGTATTTAGAAGAAAGAAACACAATATTTCGAATTAAAATTTTCATACTCGAAAATAATTATAGTTAAGAAATTATTTTTACTATTTCCACCAATGACTAATTTATGAATACACTTTATATATGTCAACTATATATTATACATTTTGGAGGATAAACGTCATCTGTCCCAAATGCAGCAACCTTTTTAAAAAATATTATTGGTCTTAAATAATTTTATATTTTTCAATAATGTCCAATAACGTGTAAAAAGGTAAATATTATTTTGGGTATGTTTTCAAATGCTGTTTAAATATGCAGATTTAAAGTCTCCTTAATTTTCTCATTTTCCTGACTTATTTACTGTCCTTTTTTTCCACGTTTGCACTTGGATATCATAATAAAACAAATATCTGATACCTATTTTATTATATGTGCGAACTGCAATATTGCATCAACACTTTTAATTTGGAAATGGCATGAAACACATTTAAATGAATAGTAAAATTTGAATTCCAAAAGTTTAATTCAGTAAAAAAAATTTATATGTATATATATTTAGGTAACTAACTTTATACAAAAAATTACTTCATGACTGGATTTGAATTTATATTCTCTGATAAGCCAGTAAATCGTTTATATCGTCACGTCTTGTTTTGGGCAGTATTAGCCTTACATTTTGTTATTCAAAATTTGCTAATAGGTGGGTTTAATGAAAGCCTGAAACAACGAAGTTTTTCAGAAAGTGTTTATTATTTACTTTTTTTTCTACCAACATACATTTTAGATGCTTACATTTTGCTTTATATATTAATTCCCCTTTATTTTATTCCGAGAAAGTATGCTCTTTTCATAGTATGGATAGTTGTTCTTATTATAATTGGTTGTGTCGCCTCTACCTTATTGGGTGCTTTATATATGCATTTAGCCTGGCACATGCCCTTTTATACCATCACATTCAACAGCAACAAGTACAATTTGGTAGTGAATGGCTTATTTTTACCAGTAACTATTTTGGTAATTTCCGGCGGTATAAAAATCACAAAAAGTTGGTATTTTGAACAAAAGGAAAATGAACGCCTTGCCAAAGAAAAAATTAACGGGGAATTACAGCTTCTTAAAAATCAACTTCACCCGCGCTTTCTTTTTTATTCTCTTAATACCATAAAACGAAATATTCTTCTTCACCCGGGACTTGCAGCAAATCTTATTTTGAAGTTATCGGATTTGCTGAGCTACCTTTTATATGAGAGTGACAGGCAGTGGATAGCGCTGGAGAAAGAACTTGAAATAATAAAAAGCTATGCTGAGTTTCAAAAAAGAAGCAGAAGGAGCAAGTTCGATACCGATATTTGTGTTTCAGGTATTACTTCAGGAAAGTATACTGTACCCCTTTTACTGTTATCATTTATTGAGAGCTCATTTGATTTTATTTTAAAAGAAAATCAAAAACATCTTGCACTCAAATTATTTATAACAGTTGGAGATGATTACTTAGATTATAATATGGTTTTTAATCGTTTTCTAAATAAGTTAAATGGCGTTTCGAAAGCAAAAGTGCACTTTTTTACTATTGAAAAACAATTGCGTCTTACCTATCCTAATACATATAAATTTACGATAAACATCAATGATCAAGATATGGCTATCAATATAAACCTACCATTGCACTTAGCAAACCTTGAAGAAGATAACATTGTAAAAGAAAAATTATATGAACTTTTATAGATTCATATTTTCTAAAAAGGCTGCCTTTCGTCTCAAAAGACACTTGGTATTTTGCTTGGGCATCTTTTTGTATCACTTTATTCGTATCGGTATTATATACCCTCCAGAGCATTTTTTTGAAGATATACTATCCATTCTACTTGCTGCATTAATATGGGGCGTACTTTTTAATATTATAATTTCGTACACGATGATGTATTATTTGATTCCATTTTTTTTTGTAAAAAAGAAATATTTACTTTTTGTTGTTAATACATTGGCTTTATTTATTGCAATGATCGGATTAGCTTTATTAAATAGTGCAATAAACAAAGGAATGACCAATGCTATAGGCTTTTCAGTATTTACGTTTAAGTTTTTCAAGGCTACTGGTATAAGGCTTTTGGGTAATCCGCCGCTTATCTGCTTATCATTATTATTCCTGAAAAAAATAAAAGATTGGTATCTGCAGCAAAACGAAAACAAAATACTTGCTAGGGAAAACAGCAATGCTGAATTGCAATTATTAAAAGCGCAAATACATCCGCATTTCCTGTTTAATACTTTAAACAATATTTATTTTTTTATTCTTACAGAACCTCAAAAAGCGAAAAATCTTGTGGGTAAGATGGAAAATTTACTATCCTATATGATTAATGAATGCAGTGTTCCTTATGTGCTTTTGAGCAAGGAAATAAATATGATGAATGATTATTTTGAACTGGAAAAAATACGATATTATAATCTTGATATTGACTTGAAAATAACCGGAGATTACGCAAACAAGAAAATTGCTCCTTTATTAATGATACCCTTTATTGAAAACAGTTTTAAACATGGCGCCAGTAAAATACTGAAAAATCCATGGATAAAATTAACGATACATTCAGAAGATCATATACTGAATTTCGTATTGGTTAATAACAAGCCCGTTGAAGCTAAAACAAACCGATTATATGGTATAGGACTAAATAATGTAAAAAAAAGATTGAGCCTTTTATATCCCCAAAAACATTATTTAATTATTGAGCCAACGGTAAATACTTTTACGGTCAATATGCAAATACCAATTGGATAACAATCAAGTAATTTAATTTGATGAATCTTATAAAATAAAAAAGTGCAGACTATAAAAAGAATAAACTGCCTTGCAGTGGACGATGAGCCGCCCGCATTAAAGCTCATACAAAAATACATCACAGCTGTTCCGATACTCCAGCTTACAGGAAGTTGCAGCAATGGTGTGGAAGCTCTTTCTTTGCTTCAAAATAATATTATTGATCTATTGTTTCTCGATATACAAATGCCTTACATATTGGGTACAGATTTCTTAAGAAGCTTATCTAATCCTCCAAAAGTCATATTCACCACGGCCTTCAGACAATTTGCGGTTGAAGGTTTTGACCTCGATGCTGTAGATTATCTTCTAAAGCCGATTTCGTTTGAAAGATTTCTTAAAGGAGTAAATAAGATAATGAAACTCAATGTTACTAAAATTGATAAAGGGCTATTTAATAGCAAGCAGATTAAAGAAGATGAATCAGGTTTTTTCTACCTGCGTTCTGATAGGAAAAATATTAAATTAAATTATGATGACGTGTTATTTATTGAAAGTCTGAAAAATTACATAAAAGTTGTTACTAAGGATAAAACTATTGTAACAAAATATACTATTTCTCTTCTTGAAGATGATCTTCCCCCATCATTCATACGCATTCATCGATCATTTATAATATCCAAAGAAAAGGTTGATTCTTTCAACCATGAATTTGTACAAATTGGCAAATATGAATTACCTGTCAGTAGAAGTTACCGCTATGAAGTTGAAAAACAATTAAAAATGTAAACATAAACATATAATTGTTTATGCATATTAAAAATTTAAAGTCATATTTTCATTCACCTGCCTGAAACCTCAGTTATCGCAGATAAATTTGCTGCTGAAGCAAACACAAAAGATTGCCCTAGCGATCATATTCCTGATGGCTGGATGGGACTTGATATTGGACCAAAAGCGGTAGGGATATTTAGTGAAATAATAAACAAATTAAAAACCATTTTGTGGAACGGACCGATGGGTGTTTTTGAAATGGAAAAATTCCAAAACGGCACTAAAGCCATTGCACTTGCAGTTTCAGAAGCCACAAGCCATGGCGCATTTTCCTTAGTAGGCGGTGGCGATAGTGTAACTGCAGTAAATAAATTTAATCTCGCAGATAAAGTGAGTTATGTAAGAACCGGTGGCGGGGCATTGCTGGAATATTTTGAAGGAAAAGTGTTACCCAGTATTGAGGCGATGGAAGAATAAATTGGGGCAAAAAATTTGGTTGTATATTTTTTAAAGTATTTGGGGTAAACTAAAATAATATTTAAAGTGTAAAATTTAGAATTTGGAAGTTATGATTTATTCAATTTTGGGTAATAGCCGATAGATTGCTTCTAAGTAAATAATTTTTATTCTTTTGGTATGAACTTATTGTCCTCCTTAATTTATTGTGTAAAAATTAAGGATGCTGCTGTTTCGTCATAATCAAAAGTAATTCTCAAAACTCATTTTTAATAAAAGAAAATTCGAAGTTTTAGTAGAAAAAATTTGAGAATTAATTAAATGACTGCTCAGAAATGAGCATCTTTTTCTCTTTAGTTTAAGGAACTTTCTTTTTCCTTTTTAAAATATCCTGTTGCGCTTTTTCAGCGGCTGTTTCTATTTCCTTCATTTCTTGTTCATCAAATTCAACTTCTGTACTGTCTGTTCCATTCTGCAAAGCAGCCTCTTTTGCTTTTGCTTTTGATTTTGCCTGCCTTTTAAAATAACCCCTGAATAAAATATTTCCCTGTAATGCTTTCATGTTTTCACTGAATCCAAAAGCTGCATCATTTACTGTTGACATGGTAACCTTAGCGCCTGCGGCAGTAGCTTCCAGACTTTTAGCGAGCTCGTCACTGTAAAGTAATCTTCCGATAGAACCGCGCCCCGATTTGATATCTGAACTTACGCCGGCAAGAGAACCGGTCATATTTTTTACATTATTTACAGCCCCTTCCATGGAAACTGCCAGATCATCTTTATACAACAATCTACCAAGACTACCTTTACCCTCGCTAAGCTGAACAGTTATACCTGCTAAAGAACGGGATAAAACTTCCGCATTTTCCGCAACTTTAGTCATCCTTGCAATTGTTTTATCAAAGTCCAGAGGGTTGGTAGTTCTTATCTTTTCCCCGTCTTTTAACAGTGTTACACCAGAGCCGCCAGCAGTGATCATGATCAACTTATCACCCATCAATCCGTCTGAACCTATACTTGCCATCGAAGTAGCTTTCAGGAATGGTTTGACCTTGGATTGTAAAAGCATATCGACCCTTACCATTGTATCAGAAACGATAGAAATATTTTCTACTGTACCTACATCTATACCTGCAAACCTGATCTTGTTACCAGCCTGTAAACCGCCAACTGTATTGAACGTTCCATAAACCGTGAATGTATTTCCGAACATGTTTTTATTTTTTCCTATAAAAAAAATACCTACGACTAAAATTAGAATTCCGACTATGGTAAATATTCCTATTCCTATTTTTTGTGATGGGGTAACTTTCATTGTGATTTTTTTATTAATTTTTTATTTGCAATTTGCCGGTTCATACCAGAGCCGCTGTTTAATGATCCTATTATTTAAAAAATGAACCTACAAGTTCATCCTGTGAATTTTTCAGTTCTTCAAAATTTCCTTCTGCTATAACTTTTCCCTCGTTCATTACCAGTATTCTGTCTGATGTTATCTCCGCACAGGCCATATCATGAGTGATAATGATCGACGAAGTTTTATACTTTTTTTGCATTAACAGAATCAGTTCGCTTATTTCACGGGAAGTGATTGGATCAAGGCCCGTTGTCGGCTCATCATATAGCATAATTTCCGGCTTTAAAATAAGTGTGCGGGCAAGCCCGATTCGTTTTCTCATTCCCCCTGACAGATCTGAAGGCATAGCATCAATAGCCGATAATAAGCCTACAGCCTCAAGTACTTCTTCTATTCTTTGTTTTATTTCATCCTGATCTTTGATCTTTAAAACACGTGTTAAAGGAAATTCAAGATTTTCTCTTACAGTCATTGAATCATACAATGCACCACTTTGAAATAAGAAACCCACTTTTGTTCTTAATTCTTTAAGATCCGGGCTACTCAGGTTATTTACATCCTCGTCTAAAACCACCACGCTGCCTTCATCCTGTACAAGTAATCCCACCATACATTTTATGGTAACAGATTTTCCTGTACCGGATTTACCCAAAACTACCAGATTTTCCCCCTTAAAAAGATCCATACTGATATCTGTCAGTACATTTTTAGATCCAAAGGATTTTTTTACATTGCGTAATTCAATAACAGTTTTTGTATTTTCCTTTTGCTCTTTATTTTTAGTCAGCGTTTCCATCAGAATATTTTCAATTGTAAGCGAATACAGAGGTGAGCTGAACAGCAATAGCATCCAGCAGAATGATCCATAGCGATGCACTCACAACAGCTGAATTAGCTGCCACACCCACACTTTCAGTTCCACGGTTTGAATTATAGCCTTTATAACAACCTACAAAGCCAATAGCAAAACCAAAAAAAATTGTTTTTGTAAATGAGGGCAGAAGATCTACGAAAGTGAGTGGACTGAAAGCCTTATTAAAGTAAAGTAAGAAACTGTAATTACCTCCAATGTTAGAAGCAGTAAAGCCTCCCAAAAGCGCTAGCGCATCTGCCATAAGAGTAAGAAGGGGTATCATTATGGTGCATGCCAGTATACGTGTAACAACCAGATATTGTATCGGATTTGCACCTGATACTTCCATTGCATCAATCTGCTCGCTTACTTTCATACTGCCAAGTTCTGCACCAATGCTTGAAGAAATTTTTCCAGCACATATAAGTGCTATTATCACAGGACATATCTCGCGGATAATTGAAATTGCCACCATACCTGGTACAAAGCTACCTGCCCCGAATCCTTTCATCGTAGGTTCTGATTGAAGGGTCATTACAAAACCAAGGATAAAACCTGTTATGCCTACTAGGGACAAAGATTTGTATCCTATAATAAAACATTGCCGGATAAATTCGTTCCCTTCAAACCCCCGGGAAAATATATTACCAAAAAAACCGGACATAAAAGATATCTGGTTTCCGGCTTCTTCAAAAACCTTTTTTACCGAAGTTGTCATTGTATATTTATGAAATTTATTTTTTTCAGGGTTGTTTATTATTTAATCAACATTTAACTATTGTTAATCAATGACTGAGATAAATAATACAATTGAGTACCGTAAATCTAAAAGCGTAAATCGGAGAAAGATAAATCCACTGGCGGATTTGGATTAAACAAACCCCCTGCCATGTTTTGTTTTGTGTCCTCTGCTTTTTAACATTAACTGTTCTGTAGTAAGTATCTATTATTTGATAGATAAACTCAAAAATAAATATATGTAAATAACTAATATTCAATAATTATTGATCATATAACAAAAATTATATTTATCTTAATGTATGCATTGTACTATAAAAAATTAATTTCCCCTTAATGGCAAGGGTTTCAGCATTTTGGGTAATAAAAGGGGCAACAGAAATTTAAAGAATAAACTTCTTTTTGAAAAGAAGACAATATCTATTGAATAAAAACTACATCTCAACAATACCGGCCCCTGCCGGACGTTGGATCATTTATCATATGTTTTCTCGGGAAACGAAAACTTTATCTTTCATTTTTTGAATACTGTATATTTTATAAAAAATCCTGTTAGACTGTAAATTGAAATTTTGCTGACCAGTGTTTGTATTTTTCGGACTTTGCACTTATGTTCTATTTTCCTTTGCAAAGATTTTAATGGATATAATCCAATTTTTGTTGAATAAATTTATCAGCAATAAAATTTTCCAATCAAAAGAAAATTCCCAAATCACATGCCTTTATTGTTGGCTTTTTGTTTTGTTTTACTTAGAAAATGATCATTGATATAACGACCGGTAAAGACCTGGACGTTGGTGCGAAATAGACAGCACGACCGGCAAAGACCAGAACGTTGTGAAACTCATAAGTTGCAAATAGAAGAGATAAATTTAAAATTACTCCATCGTTAGTATTAACGCAATCCTTTGTATTTTGTGCTTCATAAAATAATTATAATGCTCAGTTTCCTTTTATTATTTCTATTTGTTCCCTTTTAGTTATTTGCCCCACTATACCTAAAGACGCTTCGCTAAACTCTAAGGATAGAGCGAACGTAAACAGTTATCATATAAACTAAAAAGCCTCTCATTTCTGAGAGGCTTTGGTAGCACGTACGGGAATCGAACCCGTGACTCTTCCGTGAAAGGGAAGCGTCTTAACCCCTTGACCAACGCGCCGTTCCGTTTTCGGATTGCAAATATATAAACTTAGGTTTTGTAAAACAAATATTTTGAAGATTCTGCAAAAATGATTTAGTCAATCACGATTTCCTGATGACGGGTAGGGATGTCAACATTTTTAAATCCTTTATCTAAAACTTTTTGCCTAAAATCTTTTTGAACATCCGGCTCACCATGTACTAAAAATACTTTCTTAACTTTTGCTGCATCCTGACAATCTAAAAAGTGCAACAGATCGTTGTAATCTCCGTGCGCACTCATGCTTCTTATCTGTCCAACTTCTGCATTTACCTGGTGCCACTGCCCGAATATTCTGACTTCTTTATCGCCGTTTTTTAACCTACCTCCAAGTGAATGTGGCTCACAATATCCTGTAAGTAAAATACTGTTACGGCTGTTTTCTATATTGTTACTGATGTGGTGTTTTACTCTGCCGGCTTCTGCCATGCCACTTGCAGAAATAATAACGCAGGCATCCTTAATAAAATTTAAACGTTTTGAATCATCTACAGAATTTGTAAACTTTAAACCAGGAAAATCAAAAGGATCTTTATCTGTTTTTAAAACTTGCTGTATGCTTTCGTTAAAATACTGAGGGTATCTTTTTAAAATTTCTGTTGCTTTAGTACTAAGTGGGCTGTCAACATAATAATTAACAGCAGGTAATTTATTTTCTAGACTGAGCAGGTTTAGCGCATACAATATTTCCTGCGTTCTGCCTACGCTAAATGCAGGTATTATTAATTTTCCTTTCTTTTTTAAACAGGTATTTTCTATCCATTCCAACAATGCATCTTTTGTGGGATGAAACTGTTCGTGCAACGTATTACCATAAGTTGATTCTATTAAAATATAATCAGCCTGCTCAAAAGGTGCAGGAGATTTTAAAATGATATCTCTGTATCTGCCAACATCGCCACTAAAAGTGATGCGTGTCTGTTTGCCGTTTTCTGTTATCCTTAAATGGACAGCAGCACTGCCAATTATATGCCCTGCATCTGTGTAACTAAAAGAAATATTTTCATCTATTGCAAACCAAGTGTCGTACTCTACAGTTTCAAATTTGTCAGCGGCTGCAAGTGCATCTAATGTGGTATATAAAGGCTGTGCATTAGGAAGCCCTTCTAAAGCCAACCGCTTGTTTACAAATTTTATATCGTTTTCCTGAATGCCTGCACTGTCTTCCATTAAAATACTGGCTAGATCTTTTGTGGCGGGAGTGGCAAATATTTTTCCCTTGTAACCATCTTTTACAAGCTTAGGTAAAAGTCCACAATGATCGATATGTGCGTGTGATAAAATAACATAATCTACATCGCCTGCATTAAAACCAAAATCTTTATTTAGTTCATCGGTCTGGTCGCCCATTCCCTGAAACATACCACAATCGAGCAAGATTTTTTTACCGTTATCTAATGTGACAAGATGTTTAGAACCTGTAACGGTTTGTGCAGCACCATGAAAAGCTATTTTCATAAAGATGAGTTTAATACTTAAAGGTATGGGAAATGAAATGACGAATTACTAACGACGAATGATGAATTACGAAAGGAAACTTAATATTCAAAATTCACAATTCACAAACCACATCTAATTTCTTTATTCCAAAATTTCCTGTATTTGCGTGGCGGGCATATTTGCATTTCGCATGGCTATTCCTCTTACTGCATTTGCCGTAAATTCTTCAAAAGCTTTTTTGGAAATGGCTTCATCGCTCACCATAGATGGTACACCAATATCGCCACCTTCCCTTATACTTTGCACAATAGGTATCTGCCCAAGAAAAGGAATATCAAATTCTTCTGAAAGGTGTTTACCTCCATCTTTGCCAAACAGATAATATTTATTATCGGGTAATTCCTCGGGAGTGAAATAACTCATATTTTCTACCAGGCCAATTATGGGCACTTTTAATTGTGCCTGCGAAAACATTGCTATACCTTTTTTTGCATCTGCAAGTGCTATTGTTTGAGGCGTTGTTACAACAATAACTCCAGTTACAGGGACTGTCTGCACAATTGTAAGGTGTATATCTCCTGTGCCCGGCGGCATATCAATAATTAAATAATCAAGCTCTCCCCAATCTACCTCGCTAACAAATTGTTTAATTGCGCTGCTTACCATTGGGCCACGCCAAACTACTGCCTGTTTTTCATCTATCAACAAACCGATGCTCATTACTTTAATACCGAATTTATCGATAGGCACAATTAAACCTTTGCCACCATTGTCTTTCATCATTGGCCTGTCCCCTCTGATGCCAAACATAATATGCTGGCTTGGACCGTAAATATCAGCATCCATTAAACCTACTTTTGCCCCATCTGCTGCCAATGCCAATGCAAAGTTTGCAGAAACTGTACTTTTACCAACGCCACCTTTACCACTTACTACTGCAATAATATTTTTAACGCCGCTTAAAATTGTTTTAGGATCTGTTCGATTACTGGTAGTATTGCTGGTAAAATTTACAGTAACAACAGCCTCTTTATTCACCAATATTTTTACGGCGTTTATACACGCATTTTGTATATGTTCTTTCATTGGGCATGCAGGTGTTGTAAGCACAACTGTAAACGAAACAACGATCCCTTCAATCACCACATTTTGTATCATATTTAATGTTACCAAGTCCTGCCCTAGGTCAGGCTCCTGAACATTACTCAGTGCTTTTAAAATATCTTCTTTTGTCATAATGCTATATTTTTTTCCTGTACTTTATTTACCTCATGGCTGCATATTTCGTAGATTACAGCGTGGCTCAAATTATTGTTAAATAAATTTTTTGTGCCGCAAAATTAAACATTGAAGGCCGTACTTTGTTTATCAATATTTTTTACAGTATTTCGTTTTGCAGAAAAGCTAGGAAAACGATTGGACATACAATTATGAAAAAAATTTTACGCTATACTTTATTTTTTATTTTTTTAATTCCTGCTGCGGCAAATGCACAATTCGAAACATTTAAAGATTCAGTTGTACAATTATATGGAGTAGTGATGACGGCTGACAGCCTAAAAGGTGTGCCTGCAGCAAGTATTGTTGTAAAGGGTCAAAACAGAGGAACCATCTCTAACGGCGACGGCGTATTCAGTATTGTTGTTTTAAAAGGTGATAATATTGAATTTAGCAGTATTGGTTATAAGCCTATAACAATAAAAATTCCAAAAGAACTAAAGGGAAATCAGCAAAGCATTATTCAACTAATGGTAACTGACACAATTTATTTACCTGCAACAATAATTAAACCAAGGCTTACAAGGCAACAGTTTGAAAGGGATTTTGTAAACAACCCTGTACCTGACGATGAAATAACAACTGCTCAACGAAATACCAGCGCTGCCACCCGAAGATTTTTAGCAGCTACACTTACAACAGATGGCAGAGAAGCATCTAATCAATATTTAAGACAATATTCCAATAAGCTTTCATATTCGGGACAGTTGGCACCGCAAAATATATTTAATCCATTTGCATGGAATGAATTTATCAAAGCATGGAAAAGAGGAGATTACAAAAGAAAATCCTAAACAGTTTTTATTTTTTACTTCCCAAAACATTTTTGACTTTACGTATTACTCAAAATTTATGAAATTTATTTATTTATTGCTGCTTATTGCTGCAACCATTACTGCAAAAGCGCAGGAAGCAATGCTTTATAATCCAAATGCAAATGCAGCAAAAGAAATAGCTGCGGCGGTAAAAAAAGCAAAAAGTTCCAACAAATATGTACTCATTCAGGGTGGTGGCAACTGGTGCAAATGGTGCATAGAATTTGCAAGGTTTGCAAAGGCGAATGCCGGTATTGATTCTGTTTTAAATAGTTCTTTTGTGTGGTACCATTTAAACTACAGTAAAGAAAATGAAAACAAAGTAATGTTTGCAAAATTGGGTTATCCGCAACGTTTTGGATATCCTGTATTTGTAGTTTTAAACGAAAAAGGAGAACGAATTCATACCCAAAACAGCGAATACCTTGAAAACGGAAAAGGCGGATATGATCAAAGGAAAGTGCAAAGTTTTTTAGAGAACTGGAGCCCAAGAGTTTTAGCACCCGCAATTTGGGGTGATAAATAATTGCTGCACTCAACTTTTTGTATTAAAGTAAATTCAGCTGGAAAAGAGTACAAACACTCATTTTATATTTATAAAATAATAATGCTCTGCTTGTTGCGTTTAAGTAAAAATTAAAACTAACCATTATCACGAAGGAAGCTGTAATAATATTCGACGATTTTGTTAACAAAATAAATAACCCTATTGGGTTTCGATTTTTTCTATTAATGAAATTACCTGCTGCATATTTTTGCGGCATCAGGGTTAGATACACCGACGAAACCAAATGTGCGGTTACGGTTCCATTTAAATGGCTTACAAAAAACCCTTTTAGAAGTACTTATTTTGCATGTCTCTCTATGGCTGCGGAAATGAGCACAGGCGTTTTAGCAATGGGTCATATTTATAAAAAAGATCCTGAAGTAAGCATGCTCGTAACAAAAATAGAAGCGAACTTTTTTAAGAAAGCCAAAGGCACAGTAACTTTTATTTCTGAAGATGGGCGCAGAATAGCATCAATGATCAGAGAAGCCATGTCATCCGGCAAGAGCACTTCTGTAAATGCTTACACAACAGGTAAAAATAAAGAAGGAGATACCATAGCAGAATTTGTTATAACCTGGTCATTTAAAGTAAAAACGCTTAAAGTTCAAACATCATAAATAGCGCTTGTTTTTAATTGTGTAAATTGCAATTGATTGATCCTTAAAATTAAATCACAGCAATTAAATAGCCTGTGTTTTTCTATTAAACCGTGGGCCATAAAAATCCTACCAAGATCATAACAGGAAAAATTATGGCAAAAGAACTTCGAAAACAATTAGCATTAGAATACCATTCTAAAGGAAGACCGGGAAAAATTGAAGTAATACCTACCAAAGAAGCAAAGACCCAGCGTGATTTATCGTTAGCATATTCGCCCGGTGTTGCAGAACCCTGCAAAGAAATTGTAAACAACCCTGATGATATTTTTAAATACACAGCCAAAGGAAATTTGGTTGGCGTAATAACAAACGGCACTGCAGTTTTAGGTCTTGGTAATATTGGGCCTGAAGCAAGTAAGCCCGTAATGGAAGGTAAGGCAGTTCTTTTTAAAATATTTGCTGACATAGATGTTTTTGATATTGAAATAAACGAAACTGATCCCCAAAAATTTGTAGATATTGTTGCTGCGCTTGAGCCCACTTTTGGTGGTATTAATTTAGAAGATATAAAAGCTCCAGAATGTTTTTTTATAGAACAGGAACTAAAAAAACGCTGTAAAATTCCGGTAATGCACGATGACCAGCATGGTACTGCAATTATATCTGCAGCAGCATTATTAAATGCATTGGAGATTCAAAAGAAGAAAATAGAAAAGGTTCATTTTGTTATAAATGGCGCAGGGGCAGCTGCTACGGCCTGTATACGTTTATATGTATCACTCGGTGCAAAACCTGAAAACTTTTTTGTTTTTGATAAGGATGGAATTTTACACAGTGGCCGGACCGATATTCCTGAAGTACAGATACCGTTTACAAGAGATAAAAAATATATTGACTGGGATCTTACAAAAGCCATGAAAGATGCCGATGTCTTTCTTGGATTAAGTGTTGGCAACGTTGTAACGGCAGATATGGTAAAGTCCATGGCTAAAAACCCAATAGTTTTTGCTATGGCAAATCCGGAACCTGAAATAATGTATGACATAGCCAAAAACAGCCGTAAAGATTTGATAATGGCCACCGGCCGAAGCGATACACCAAACCAGGTAAACAATGTTTTAGGATTTCCTTATATATTTAGAGGTGCTTTAGATGTAAGGGCTACGGGTATTAATGAAGAAATGAAACTCGCCGCTGTAAAAGCTTTGGCAGAGCTTGCTAAAACACCGGTCCCTGATATCGTAAACCTTGCTTACAACGAAAAAAATCTTTCTTTTGGTGAAGATTATATTATACCTAAACCTTTAGACCCACGCTTACTTGCAGCAATTGCACCAGCAGTTGCAAAAGCAGCTATGGAAAGTGGTGTGGCACGAAAAGATATTACTGACTGGGAAGCGTATAAAATTGAAATGAATAACAGGCTTGGCCTGGATAACCAGCTTAGCCGTGCAATAGGTAATAAAGCCAGACAAAACCCTAAACGTGTTGTATTTGCAGATGCAGAAAATTCGAAGGTTTTAAAAACTGCACAGTTGGTACTTGAAGAAAAAATAGGTTATCCAATTTTATTGGGTGATGAAAAGATAATAAGAAAAATAGCTGCTGATAATTCTGTAGATTTAGAAGGGATGCCAATTATTAATCCGAAAGAAGACGACACAGAAGAAATGCGAAAATCTTTTGGAGAAATATTTTTCGAAAAAAGACACCGCAAAGGTGTGAACAGATACGAGGCAAACAAAGCCATGAAAGAACGAAACCATTTTGGCTGTATGATGGTGGAGACGGGCGTTGCAGACTGTATGATTAGTGGATTAAGCAGAAATTATCCTGACACCATTAAACCGGCTTTACAAATAATTGGTACTGAACCCGGAGTAAAGAAGATTGCAGGAATGTATTTGTTGTTTACCAAGAGAGGTCCACTGTTTTTAGCAGATACCACAGTTAATTTTAACCCGACAGCAGAAGAACTTGCAGAAATAACGCTAATGGTTGCACGAGAAGTAAGGCAGTTTAATGTAGTACCAAAGATTGCAATGCTCTCCTATTCAAACTTTGGAAGCAGCGATTCGCCGGAGGCAAAACTTGTACAAAAAGCCCATGAAATTGTAAAACAAAAAGAACCAAATTTAATTTGTGATGGTGAAATGCAGGGCATCCTGGCATTTAATAAAGAAATTTTAAAGGAAAACTATCCTTTTTCTGAACTTGTAAACGGGGAAGTTAATACGCTAATATTCCCCAACCTCGCAGCAGGCAATATTGCTTATAATCTGCTGCAGGAAGTTGGTGGTGCAGACAGTGTTGGTCCAATATTATTAGGATTGAACAAACCTGTACATGTGTTACAGTTGGGCAGCAGCATCCGCAGTATTTTTAATATGGTTGTTATTGCAGTTGTAGATGCTCAATCTAAATCTAAAAACAGGATTACAACGATGCCTGCAACACAGGATGAACTTAAACGCAGTAAATGGTGGAAAACCAAAACAAAGACTTCGATATAATTAATGAATAAATTGTAACCAATAACATATTAAAAACAATTGTTTTAATGAATTTTATTACACATCTTGGCAGGTATTCACTCATGTTGAAAGGCATGATTGCAAAACCTGAAAATGCAAAAGTTTACTGGAAAGAATTTATGTTGCAGTGCAATGATATCGGTATCGGCTCTATAGGTATCGTATCAATTGTTTCTATTTTTATGGGAGCTGTAAGTGCTGTACAGACTGCTTACCAGCTTACCAGCCCGCTTATACCTAAAAGTACCATAGCGCAAATTGTTAGAGATACCGTTATTTTAGAATTTTCGCCAACGCTTGTCTGTATTGTACTTGCCGGTGTTGTGGGCAGTAAAATTGCCAGTGAGTTAGGAAACATGCGTGTGAGTGAACAGATTGATGCGTTGGAAATTATGGGTATCAATACAAAAACCTATTTGATAATGCCCAAAATTACCGCCGCTTTAATAATGATTCCATTACTTGTAGTTATTTCTATGGTGTTGGGTATTTTAGGCGGGCGGTTAGCAGGTAATGCATCGGGCATTTTATCAAACGATACTTTTGATCGTGGACTAATGGAAAACTTTAATACGTTTAATGTTTGGTTTGCACTTATAAAAGCATACACATTTGCATTTATCATCAGTTCTATTCCGGCATATTATGGCTACCATGTAACCGGCGGTGCATTAGAAATTGGTAGATCCAGTACCAAAGCGGTTGTTGTAAGTTGTATAATGATTTTACTTTCTGATTATGCACTTGCGGCATTGCTTCTTTAAAAAATTATTCTTTTTAATATGATTGAATTTAAAAACATAAAAAAATCTTTTGGCGATAAAGTTGTGCTTGATGGCGTAACCCACACAATGGAAACCGGAAAAACCAATTTAATTATTGGTACCAGCGGAAGCGGTAAAACAGTTTTGCAAAAATGCCTTGTTGGTTTATTTGAGCCTGATGAAGGAGAGATTATATACGATGGTAAAAGCTTTACTGATATGACGCAGGAAGAGCGAACCATTCTTAGAAGAGAAATAGGAATGCTTTTTCAAGGCTCTGCATTATTTGACAGTATGACGGTGGAGGAGAATATTAAATTTCCCCTAAACATGTTTACAAAAGATACCGGCACACAAAAACGCAAAAGAATTAATGAAGTTTTGGAAAGGGTAAACTTAAAAGATGCCAACAAAAAATTTCCGTCAGAAATAAGTGGTGGTATGAAAAAAAGAGTTGGTATAGCCAGAGCTATTGTGCTTAATCCAAAATACCTTTTTTGCGATGAACCCAATTCCGGCCTCGACCCTGTAACTTCTATGATAATTGATAAGCTGATAAAAGAACTAACAGTAGAATATAATATTACCACCATTATAAACACGCATGATATGAACAGCGTTATGGAAATTGGCGATAACATTCTTTATATGGTAGAAGGTAAAAAAGAGTGGAACGGTAACAGTAAGGACATTATTTTTTCTGACAATAAACCACTGAACGAATTTATTTTTGCATCAGAATTTTTACAGGATGCAAAGAGTATGCGTATGTTGGAAGCAAAAGGAAAAGTGCCCTAAGCTGTCAAATAATTTTGCTAACCCTTTTTTAAAAGCCCTAAAATAATATTTTGGGGCTTGGAATACAGAATTTTATTATATTATTATTAATCCTTTTAGTAAATTAAAAAGGTAGGAGATTTTTACAATCTTTTTAAAAGATAATACTGAAGGTTAATTTATTGTTATAATTTTGTTTTTTTAATCATTAACAATTTTATGATATATCAAAAATTAATCAGATTAATGCTGATTTTTTGTGCAACAAGCTTAGGCTATTGCACAAATGCACAGGTTACCACTTCAACGCTAAGTGGAAATATTACTTCTTCAGACGGCAAAACCCTTTCCGGAGCTACAGTAAAAATTTCTTACAGCAATGCAGGTATTTATAAAACGACCATTACACAAAGTAACGGCTCGTATTTTGTTCCAAATCTAAGGGTGGGTGGTCCTTACAGCATAACTGTTTCCTTCACCGGATTTAACGAAAAAACAGAAAATAATATTTCGTTGGAGTTAGGACAAAATACTATAGTAGATTTTAAATTACAAACAACTTCTGTAAATCTTAATGAAGTAACGGTTTTATCAAAATCAAAATTGTTTGATAACCAACGCACCGGTGCTTCAACCAACATAAGTTCACGTCAAATTCGTCAGCTACCAACCATTTCCCGGTCTGCAGATGATTTTACAAGACTTACACCATCAGCTTCTTCTACAGTAAACGGAACTTCATTTGCAGGAAAAAATGGTCAGTACAATAACTATTCTTTAGATGGCGCTGTGTTTAATAATCCTTTTGGTTTAGATGCGCCAACACCTGGTGGACAAACAAGTTCGCAGCCGGTATCGTTAGATGCAATAGATCAGATACAAGTGAACATTGCACCTTACGATGTAACACAGGCGGGCTTTACAGGCGCAGGTGTAAACACAGTTACAAAAAGCGGTACCAATACTTTTGCAGGAACAGTTTATGGTTTTTATAGAAACGAAAGCCTTACAGGAAAAAAAATAAACAGCAATAAAATTGTTGTTCCAAAACTTGATCAATACCAGACAGGCGCAGCAATTGGCGGTGCTATTGTGAAAAATAAATTATTTTATTTCTTAAATTTTGAAACAGAACAGCGTCAAGATGCACCAACAGCATTTGTTGGAAAAAATTCAACCAACGGTGATAAAAGCAATGTATCAAGAGTACTAGAACAGGATTTAATTGATGTTAGAACTATTCTTAAAAATAAGTTTGGTTATGAAACCGGCGATTACCAGGGATTTAATTACAAACAAAAAAGCAGTAAGTGGCTTGCAAAATTAGATTGGGTAATTAACAACAATAACAGTCTATCTTTTACATATAACGGTTTAGATGCATCAAAAGAAAAACCTGCACACCCAAGTGCCATTGGTCGTAGAGGTCCTGATTTTACAACGATGCAGTTTAGAAATTCCGGTTACAGAATTAATAATAAATTACAGTCTTTCGGCTCTGAATTAAAATCAAATTTTGGCAGCAGATATGCAAACAAGCTGAGATTGGTGTATACAACATTTAGAGACAAGAGAGATGCATTATCTACGCCTTTTCCGGTTGTGAATATCACTAAAAACAATGTTAGGTATATTATTGCCGGCCACGAGCCTTTTTCAATAAATAATATTTTAAATCAGGATGCTTTTCAGGCAACAAACAATTTTAATATTATTTTGCCTCGGCATACCATCACAGCAGGTGTGGCTTATGAGTCATTCAAATTTGCAAATTCATTTAATTTAACAGGTTATGGCCCCGCAGTTTTTAGCAATGCAGATATTAAAACTTTTAGAGACAGTGTACCTGTAGATGGTGCTTATGTTTTTGGTGCTTATCCGTTAAGTGTGGATGCTGCATATGCTAAAAACAGAGCAGCTGCCAACCAATGGACTTTTTATTATTTAACGGTAGCCCAGGCATCTGCTTATTTGCAGGATGAATGGAAACTAACTAAAAAATTTAAATTGACTTATGGATTAAGAGTAGATGCACCTTCATACCGCAACGCAAGTTTTAAAAATCCAAACTTTAATGGCGACGGAACTTTTAAAGGAACTTTTCAGGAAGGTGCGCCAACAATTGCCAACAACGATCCACAGGTTTTGTTTGATGCCAACGGAAACAGAGTTAGCAACGGCGTGGGCAAAGATTTAGACAACACAAAATTCCCTACAAGAAAGCCATTGATATCGCCAAGAATTGGTTTTAACTGGGATATAAATGGCGACAGAACTGCAGTTTTAAGAGGGGGGACAGGCTTGTTCACGGGTCGCTTTCCATTTGTATGGTTAGGTAACCAACAGGCCAATCCTTACACCGGTTTTTACAACGCAACAGATAAGAATTTTCAATGGCCCCAGGTTTGGAGAAACAACTTAGGCTTTGACTATAAACTAAAAACCGGAACCATATTTTCTGCTGATCTGGCTTATACAAAAGACAGAAGAGCAATGATGGTGCGCAATTACAATCTTGGTACGCCAACAGGAGTTTTAAACTCTGGAACAGGCGATAACAGAAAAATTTATAAAGCTTCTGATAAAGGAACTGACGGTGCTTTCACCACTAACAACACCTACGTTTTTACAAATGCAAAAAATACAGGTTACCAGTTTAATACCAGTTTACAGGCAGTACAGTCGTTTAAAAATGGTCTGTATTTACAGGCATCATACAACTATTTAATTGCCAAAGATGCAAGTTCCATTTCTGCAGAAATTTCAAGTGATGCATTTGACAGAAACCCGATTCTAAACAATGCAAATGAAGCAAAAAACTCTACCTCGTTGTACGGCAACAAACATCGTTTTGTATTGGCAGGTATTAAAAAGTTTGAATATGGCAAAGAGAAAATATATGCTACAACTTTATCGTTGTTTAGCAGTTGGACAAGTGGAGATCGTTTTGCTTATGTGTATGGTGGTGATATAAACAATGATGGTAGTGGAACAAATGATTTACTTTATGTACCTACAGACGCGGAAGTAAGCACAATGATTTTTACAAATTATTTAGATGCAATGGGTGTAACACAATCTCCAGCCGTACAACAGGCTGCTTTTAAAAGCTACATTGCATCTGATAAATATTTAAGCAGCAGGCGTGGCATGTATACAGAAAAATATGCAGGTTCTACACCTTGGTTTAGCCAGATAGACATTAGAATTTTACAGGATTTTGTTTTTAAAAATGGTAAGAAAAAGAATACCGTACAGTTTAGTTTAGATATTCAAAATTTTGGAAATTTACTAAGCAGCAACTGGGGTGTAAGAAAAATAGCCACAACCTCGGGTTTTTATCAACCTATTTCATTGGATGCCGGTGCACCCTTTAACAGTGCAGGCAAACCACAATTTAATTTTGATCCATCTACAAAAGGCACTTTTACTGCAAGTCCTGATTTACTTTCAAGATGGCAGATGCAGTTTGGTGTAAGATATATTTTTTAGAAAAAAATAATGCTTCATAAAAAAATCCCATTCTATTTTTTAGAATGGGATTTTTTATAGAAAACTGTTTTAGGGCTGTGATCGGTAGTAATATTTTTGAATCATTTGTGCGGGCTGTTTGTAGTAGTGCCGCAGCAGTTTTTATTACATTTTACTGTTCATTACTTGCGACAGCTACAACTGTCCATCCCGCAGCCTTTGGGCGATAAATCTTTTTTCAATTTTTGTAAGCAGAACATTTTACTGTAAGTTGTTTGTATTATCCCCCTCCCTTGGAGGGGAGCCCGCAGAGCGAGGTGGTTAATCGCCGCCAAATTTGGTGACACACGAAACAAACTAAATTAATCTGTCTTGTCCTAAAATAAGTTTGGGCAATTAAACTACAAAATAATTTACAAAAACGAATATTAGTAGGATTCTAAAATGGATTTATTTGGTTGTAGAGATGGATTTATTAATCCGAAATTAGCAGCTTATTTAAAAAGTTCAATAGAGCTAAACTGCTGAAGGGCTAGAGGATAGAAGTGGAAATCCTTTTTTTGTTTGACTATCCGTCAACGAGCTCTTGATGAGAAAACAAAAAAAGATTGTAACGCATAGCCGCAACAAGTGTTGAACAAAGATCTTTTGCCCACAGCCACAAAAGGAATAAAAAAGCCCCGATAAAATAATTTATTGGGGCTTTTTATGAAAATAAACTGCGCTTATTTGACGCCGTATTTATCTGAATATTTTTTGTTCAACTGCTTGTGTTTATCATCCAGATTTAAATCTCTGCCTTGTATAAACGCTTTTACAATAATGTTAGTTCTCATATCCAACGCATCGCCGGTGCTGATGATAATGTTTGCATCTTTACCTACTTCTATACTTCCGGTTTTGTCTGCTATGCCTAAAATTTTAGCTGCATTTAAAGTGATGGCCTGCAATGCTTCTTCTTTTGAGAGGCCGTAAGCTGCGGCAGTACCTGCACAAAACATTAAGTTTCGGCCAGTGGTAGTTGCATCTTCGTCAGTTAAAGCAAACAATACTCCTGCCTTTTGCAAAGCTGCAGGAGTTTTAAAAGGCTGGTCAATATCATCATCAACCATTACAGGCAATTCGTGTGTTTGCCCAAGAATTACAGAGATGTTATTTTGTTTAAGAAGCGGCGCAATTTGCCAGCTTTCTTCTGCACCCACAAGGGTTACATCAAAACCAAATTCATTTACAAAATCAATAGCCGTAAGTATTTCCTTTACAACGTTGCAATGTATAAACAGCTTTTGGGTTTTATTAAACAAACCCTTTACAGATTCAAGTTTTAAGTTTGTACCTGCATTGGTTGATGCATTATACATTTTTGCCTGTCTAAAAAATTGCTTTACAGTTTCAATTCTGTCTCTTGAAATTTTTAAAGGATCACCGGTAGGTAAATCGCCATTTCTGTTAGGCCTAACGATTAATGATGGCATGTAAAAATGCAAAGCATTATCTTTTTTGTAAACAGCATCTTCCCAGTTCCATGCATCAAACTGCACTACAGAAGATGTACCTGCAATCAAAGATCCTTGGGGTACTACATTTGCAAATAAAATACCATTGCTGCGTAGCGTATTTATTATTTTAGATGCAGTATTATAAGCAACTATACTTTTTACATTAGGGTTGAATTCACCTAACTCATTAAAATCATTGCTGCCTTTTACCTGGCTGCCAATTTCTCTTAACCCAATATTTGTGTTGCTTAAAATAAAACCCGGGTAAACCTGCATGCCCGTCGCATCTACAACATTTACATTGCCTGAAGGTGCTGTTAAATCAGCTCCAACCTTTTCAATTTTTCCATTATTTATAAGGATAGAAGTATTGGTTAAAACCAAGCCTGTACCTGTGTGTATTGTTCCGCTTTTAATAAAAGTAAAACCTCTGTAACTAACAGCAGGCGAAATATTATCCTGTGCTTTTGACACAGAACAAAATGCAAGTGATGAAAGTATTATTATATATTTTTTCATTTAATATTTTTTAGCCTCAATAATTTTAAAAGCAATTGTTTGTAACCCTTTGTTTTTACTAACAAACTATTTTTCATCAGTATTTTCAATCTCTAACAATCCATGTGCATGGTCATATGTTTCGCACTCGTTCAATGTTTTCATTGAAGCTTTAGCCGGGGTTGTTGCTCCACCATCTTTTTTCTCATCTAATAATTTTTGAATGATTCTGTTGCGCTCCATGGCTATCTCTTTTCTCATCACTAGATCTTTTTCAAAATCGTAATAAACAATTCCATCAACCAACGTTTTTTCAGCTCTTGCATAAACGCTTAATGGATTATCGCTCCACAATACAAGGTCAGCATCTTTTCCTTTTTTTATGCTGCCGGTTTGTTTGTCAATATGCAGCATTTTTGCAGGGTTAATGGTTACCATATCAAACGCCTGCTCTTCTGTAAGTCCGCCATATTTTACAGACTTTGCAGCTTCCTGATTTAGTCTGCGGGCCATTTCGGCATCATCGCTGTTAATAGCAACGTTTAAACCTACTTTAATCATAATTGCAGCATTGTATGCAATAGCATCCTGCGTTTCCATTTTGTAAGCCCACCAATCACTAAAAGTAGATGCGTTTGCACCATGGGCTTTCATTTTATCAGCCACTTTGTAACCTTCTAAAATGTGTGTGAAAGTGTTGATGGTAAAGCCGAATTTTTCAGCCATACGCATGGTTTCTATAATTTCACTTTCAACATAACTGTGGCAGGTAATAAATCTCTTTTTATTCATTATTTCTACCAGTGCATCAAGTTGTAAATCTCTTCTCACATTTTTTGCATCACTTCCTTTCAATGCATTTTCATACTCTTTTGCTCTGGTAAATGCATCCATCTGTAACTGCTCCACTCCCATTCTGCTGTCAGGAAAACGATTGTTGTTTTGTGCCGGCGTACGTTTTACGTTTTCGCCCAATGCAAATTTTATAAACCCATCAGCCCCTGCAAATTTTAGTTCAGTATCATTTACACCCCAACGGTGTTTTATTAATTGTGTTTGTCCGCCAATTGTATTGGCGCTACCATGCAGAATATGAGATGTTGTAACACCGCCACCAAGCTGTCTGTAAATATCTACATCATCAGGGTCAAGGTTGTCGCCAATGCGCACTTCAGATGTTACAGACTGGCCACCTTCATTTACGGAAGCTGTTGCAATATGGGAGTGTTCATCAATAATACCTGCGGTTAAATATTTACCCGTACCATCAATTATTTTTGCATTTCCTACACTTAAATTTTTTCCTATTCCTGTTATTTTTCCATTTTCAATTAGCACATCTGTATTGGTTAAAGCTCCTTCTTTTTCGCTTGTCCAAACGGTAGCATTTCTAAATAAAATAGTTTCAGCCTGAGGTAAAACTTTATAACCATAAGCCATATTAGGGAAGGTGAGCGAACCCATTGAAATAACTTTCTCTTTTTTTACACTGTCCATTTTGTTTGGTAAAACTCCATCAAAATTTGCAGTCCATAAAACCATATTGCCGGTACTGTCGGTTCCCGTACCATTCCATTGTTTACCGTTATTTGTACCACTAAGCCTGTAACCATTTTTACCTTTTTTTGTTTCACTAAAATTAATTTTAACGAGCTTACCATCGTTGCTGTATTGAGTTGAAATTGTATCTGCACTGATTAGATCTGCAACAGCATTGTCTTTTACTTCTAAAGCAAAAGATTTATTTATTGTAGGAGAAGAAATCTTCACTGTATAACGACCACGGGTTGAATTGCTCACATCATCTTTTACAGTATTTTTTTCACCCTGTATCCAGTTTTGAAGTATTACTGTTTTTTCAGCAAACACAGGACCGCTTGTTATAATAAAATTTGCAAGTTTGCCGCCTTCAATACTCCCGGCTTCGCTGTACATATTTAGTAATTGTGCAGGATTTTTTGTTAGTGCATTTAAAGCTGCTTGCTCTGAAAGACCATACTGCATAGCTTTGCGAAGGTTTGGTAAAAATTGTTTTGGATCTTTTAGATCAGCTGAGGTAATACAAAAATTAATTCCTTTCTTTTCAAAAGCAGCAGGGTTCGATGGTGCCATTTCCCATTGTTTAAGATCGGCCAAAGAAACAAATCTTGTATCGTTGTTATCCTCAACATCTATAGCAATCGGAAAGTTCAATGGCAAAATAAAACTTGCTTTTGTACCCTTAATTTCATTTATACGCTGATATTCATTTTGTCCGGCTTTTATGATAAACTGCAAACCCGTCTCATCACCAATTCTATCTGCCCGCAAATCATTCCATTTATCATTTGCTTCAAATATTTGTGGAAGAGCCAGGTTGTTGTTCCAGGCCTGTAAACTTAGATTTGTTCCTTCTGCCGCAGGTTTGTTTTTATACCACTGGCCATCAATAAACGTTTGACGCAACAAAGCAATGCAGCCCATTAAACTTCCCGGATAACTTTGTGTAGATGTCCCTTTATTAAATGAATAGAAAGAAGCTGCTTTTTCTTTAATCATTGTAAGATTTTCTTTTCTGTCGCTGAGATCAACAACAGCACCTGTGCCACGTGCTATACCATCTTTTTGATGGGTAAGTACAATACCAAAACCATTTTCTCTTAATGTTTTCGCCTTTGTTTCATCAGCATTAAACAGCAAAGCTGCATTCACTTCTGATTTGATAGCCTGGTTCCAGCCAAATGCACCTTTAGTATTTGTATTTAATTGTGCAGCTGCAAAAAAATTAAATCCGCCAGCATTACGAATGGGCGTTGTAACTCCATAATCGCTGTAGATATCTATAAAAGACGGATAAATAAATTTACCCGAACAGTCTGTTACAATTGCATCAGCAGGAATGGCAATTCCATTTCCAACTGCAACAATTTTACCCATTTTTATGATGAGTGTTGCATTGCTTAAGGTGATTTGAGCATCTTTCACAATGCTGGCATTTGTAAAAGCATACGTTACATTTCTAACATCGGCTACGCCATTTACAGGTGAAGTAATCTGACTTTTTACGTTGTTTGAAAAAAATGCAAATAAAAATAACAGCGAAGCCGTCTTTAAAAATGTCATAGGAGTATTTTTAATAATAAATTTTGGTAGAAGTTTGTAATTTAATAAAACAATAGGAAAGTTGATAACATAATAAATTAAAGCCCCATTAAACCTTCAGTTACATATTTTTAAACGTTGTTTATGGTTGAGAATTGCAAACAATAGTTTCGTTATTTTTACCCGATGAATATTGCCACATATATTGATCACACAATACTTAAACCAACTACTCTAATTGCAGATGTTAAAACGTTATGTAAAGAAGCAAATGAAAACAGCATGGCAGCAGTTTGTGTGCCGCCCATGTTTGTAAAACAGGCTAAATCTTTGTTACAAAATAGTGACGTAAAAGTAGCAACCGTTATTGGCTTCCCTTTTGGTTACAGCGCTGTGGAAGCTAAACTCGCAGAAATGTTGTTGGCAATTGTAGATGGAGCAGATGAGCTTGATATGGTTATCAATATTTTAGCATTAAAAAATAATGACTGGCAATATTTGGCCGGAGAAATAAACGCAATTTTACCAATAATTAGAGCCAAAAAAAAGATACTTAAAGTAATTATAGAAAGTGGATTATTAACAGATGAAGAAATAATAAAATGTTGCGACTTATATGGTTTGGCCGGAGTTGATTTTTTGAAAACTTCTACAGGTTATGCCGAAACCGGTGCAACAGTTCACGCAGTAAAACTGATGAGAAAACACCTTGCTGATACTGTTAAAATAAAAGCAAGTGGCGGTATAAGAACTTTTAATTTTGCAAAAGAATTAATTGAGGCAGGGGCTGACAGAATTGGCTGCAGCAGCAGTTTAAAAATTATTGAAGAAAGTAAGAATGAATTAAACAATTTTGAAAATGATACAAATAAATAAAATGAAGTGTTTTAGTTTTTTGTTTGCCCTTTTTTGTTTTACAAAACTTAATGCTCAAAAAATAAATGATACAATTATTTCGGGTACTGCAACTGTTATAAAAGATGCACGTATAGATATTCTTGGCAAAAAAATGGCAGAATATAACAGCAGCTTAGGTACAGTTACTTATGCAAACGGGCTTATATCTGCCAAAGGTTACAGGTTGATGGTGGTTAGTACAAATGACAGACCATACGCTATGAAAATAAGAGCACAATTGTACCAGATGTTCCCTGACCAAAAACAGTATATGAGTTTTCAGATGCCTAATATAAAAATTAAGTTTGGTAATTTTTTAGATAAAGCAGATGCCGAAAAAGTTCGTAAACAAATACTTGGAACAAAACTCGTTACTTCTAATATTTATATTTTACCTGAAACCATAGAAGTAAAACCTCCCAAAGAAGAAAAGGAAAAAGATTAAGGTTTTGAATGGTACACAATCAATTGTAAATGGGGACTGAGCATTTTAAACCAATATTAAAATCACTTTTTATCAAGTTTATTTTATAGCATAGCTTAACCTCGAACTCGAAATTATAACTTTAAACCCGCAACTAATTTAATGCTAGAAAAAATAAAAACACTTTCTGCAAAATACAAAAACGAATTTATAAATATCCGCAGAGAAATACATGCCAACCCTGAATTAAGTTATATAGAATTTGAAACTTCTATATATATACAAAACAAACTTACCCAATGGGGCATTCCATTTGAAATAAAAGCAAATACCGGTGTGATAGGATTGATTAGAGGAAGAAATGCAGATGAAAGAATAATTGCCCTTCGTGCAGATATGGATGCACTGCCGATTGTGGAGGAAAATGATGTGCTTTATAAATCAAAAAATCATGGTGTAATGCATGCCTGCGGGCATGATGTACATACTACCTGCTTGCTTGGTGCGGCCAAAATATTAAACGAAACAAAAGATGATTGGGCAGGTACTGTAAAATTAATTTTTCAGCCCGGAGAAGAAAAGAATCCGGGTGGTGCAAGTCTTTTAATTAAAGAAGGAGTGCTTGAAAACCCAGCACCACAAAAAATATTTGCATTGCATGTGCACCCTGGTATGGAACCCGGGCAATTTAGTTTTAGAGGTGGAATGGTAATGGCAAGTGCCGATGAGATTTATATAACTATAAAAGCCAAAGGTGGCCATGCCGCTGCACCACAGCATACTGCAGACACTATTTTAATTGCATCACAACTCGTCGTTTCTCTACAACAAATTATCAGTAGAAACAACGATCCATTTAACCCAAGTGTACTTTCTATAACATCAATACAAGGCGGTAATACAACAAACGTAATACCCAGCGAAGTAAAACTGATGGGGACATTTAGAGCTATGAATGAAGTTTGGCGTTATAAAGCACATGAGCTTATAAAAAATCAAACGGAATTGCTGGTAAAATCTATGGGAGGTGAAGTGGATTTAAAGATTGATGTCGGATATCCTTTTGTAAATAATAATGAAGAATTGAGTGCGGCTGCAAGAAAGCTTGCAGAAGAATTTGCCGGTGCAAGCAATGTTACCGAAACAGAGCTGAGAATGGGCGCAGAGGATTTTGCTTATTATTCGCACCTTATTCCTGCATGTTTTTTTAGACTTGGCGCAGGTAATAAAGAAAAAGGAATTACCAATATGGTACATACGCCCGTTTTTAATGTTGATGAAGATGCCATTGAGCATGGCATTGGTATGTTGGCATGGCTTGGCATGAATGGATAATGTTTTTAGTTCGCATAATTTTTTGTAAAATTTTATGATTACATGAAATTATTCAATGATGGGGCTTAGCTTTAAATATGCTGAATAAAATCCTTCTTTATTTATATTTAACTGTTGTGCTATTTGCAGCCTGTAATACTTCAAAAAAAACGACTTCAAATAACGACATTTACAATAAACCATTGAGTGCAAATTTTGATTTTCAGGGTCATCGTGGCTGTCGAGGATTAATGCCTGAAAATACAATCCCTGCCATGTTAAAGGCCATTGATTTAGGTGTAACGACTTTAGAGATGGATATTGTTTTTACAAAAGACAATGTCGCTATTTTATCACACGAGCCTTTCTTCAACCACGAAATTTCTACAAAACCTGATGGACAAAATATTAATGAAGCTGAAGAAAAAAGTTTTAATATTTATAAGATGACTTTTGCGCAAACGCAAAAGTATGAAGTAGGTTTAAAGCAACATCCAAGGTTTGAAAAACAACAAAAATTAAAGGTAAGTAAACCATCTCTTTCGTCATTAATTGACAGCGTTGAAACCTATGCCACAATTAATAATAAGCCTAAGTTATTTTATAATATAGAAACGAAAACAACCCCTGAAACAGATAAAATATTTCATCCCGGACCGGCAGTATTTGTAGATATGCTGATGAAAGTTATTCAACAGAAAAAAATTGAAGAGAGAGTTATAATTCAATCATTTGACAGAAGAACATTGCAATATCTCCATAAAAAATATCCATCTGTAAAAACTGCATTCCTTGTTGAAGGTTTAGATAAAAACAGTTTTAGAAAACAGTTAAAAGATCTGGGTTTTAACCCAACAATATACAGCCCCGAGCAGGTGCTTGTAAATCCGAACTTAATTACAGAATGTCATAAAAGAAATATTGAAATAATTCCCTGGACGGTTAATGATAAAAAGGAAATTATAAAACTTAAAAAAATGGGTATTGATGGAATTATCAGTGACTATCCTGATCTTTTTAAATCTATTAAGTAAATTATAACCTTACTTTTTATTCCGCTCCTAAATATTTTAACTGCTAATTGTTTTTACGAAAGGATAATTTTTTATGCTTATGTATTTTATCTTTGCCGGAACACTCTCCCTAAAGAAAAAAAATAAATGCAGATGACCGAAAAATTTACCCTTGCTCATGCCCAAAGCCTGGATGAAAATGATGAACTAAAATATTGCCGGGATAAATTTTACATACCATATATTGGAGATAGAGAAGCCGTTTATTTTTTAGGAAATTCATTGGGTCTTCAACCAAAGAAAACACAGGATGAAGTTTTGACTGTAATGGAAAACTGGGCAAATTTTGGAGTTGAAGGTTTTTTTATGGGTGAAGATCCATGGATGGAATACCACAAAACATTATCACCGATACTCAGCGAAATTATTGGAGCAAAGCCGGAGGAAATTGTAACGATGAACCATCTTACAGTAAACCTGCATTTGTTGATGATTTCTTTTTACAACCCTACAGCCACAAAATATAAAATTATTTGTGAGGCTAAAGCATTCCCATCAGATCAATATGCTTTTCAGTCTCAGGTTAAAATGCATGGTTACGATGTAAAAGATGCAATTGTTGAAGTTCAGCCAAAACCCGGAACAGAATTAATAACCACGGAAGATATTTTGATGGCTATTGAAAAAAATAAAGACAGTGTGGCACTTGTACTTTTTAGCGGTGTAAATTATTACACGGGACAGGTTTTTGATATAGCTGCTATTACAGAAGCTGCACACAAAGCCAATGCTTATGCAGGTTTTGACCTTGCACATGCTGCTGGAAATATTGAATTAAAATTACATTACTGGAATGTAGATTTTGCCTGCTGGTGTAATTATAAATATTTAAACAGCGGCCCTGGAGCAATAGCGGGTGCATTCATTAACGCAAAACATTTTAATAATAAAGAATTAAAACGCCTGGAAGGCTGGTGGGGCAATGATGAAAAAAACAGGTTCAAAATGGAACCGACATTTACTCCAAGTCCATCTGCAGAAGCCTGGCAAATGAGCACTGCTCCAATGATGTTATTAGCAGCGCACAGAACATCATTAGAAATATTTAAAGAAGTAGGTTTTAAAAAATTACTTACAAAAAGTAAAAAACTGAGCGCTTATTTATTTTATGTTTTAGAACAGATAAACAACCCAAAAAAGTTTGATATTTTAACCCCAACAAATGCTGATGAAAGAGGTTGCCAGGTTTCAATATCTGTAAATGAAAATGCCAAAACTGTTTTTGATGCACTGATTAAAAAAGGCATTTTTGCGGACTGGAGAGAACCGAATGTAATACGTGTGGCTGCAGTACCGCTATACAATACATTTGAAGATATTTTTTACTTTGCAAATGTTTTGCAGGAATTATTTCAAGAAAAATAAATGTATAATATTTCCTATTTTACCGAGCCTGACAGAGAGCTTATTATCGCATTTATGAAAGAGTATTCATTTGCGATGGTAACAGGTATTGGAGAAAATTATCCCGTTGCAACACAGCTCCCATTAGAGATTGAGGAAAAAGATGGAAGCGTTTTTTTAAAGGGACATTTAATGAGAAAGACAGATCATCATCTTGCATTTGAAAAAAATAATAATGTTCTTGTACTTTTTACCGGCCCTCATTGTTATGTAAGTGCTGCGTGGTACAACAACCCCAACACCGCATCTACATGGAATTACATGACTGTACATGCAAGAGGAAAGATAATTTTTACTGATGAAAAAGGAACGTATGAAGCTGTAAAATCGGTTACAAATAAATATGAGGGAACCGAAACAAAAGCTGCATTTAATAATATGCCTCAGGAATATGTAAAACCACTATTAAAAGCAATTATGGGTTTTTGTATAGAAATTGAAACAATTGAAAACGTATTTAAACTTAGTCAGAATAGAACAAGAGAAGAGAAAGAAAATATCATCAAACATCTTATTAACAGAAATGAAAAAGACGATATGATGATTGCAAAAGAAATAGAAAAACGCTTACACTAAACCTTAAACATGCACCGTAAAATTTTAATAAATCATATAAAGGAAAAACGATCTTATTTATGTGTAGGTCTTGATACTGATATTACTAAAATTCCAAAACATCTTCAACAAAATAAAAATGCAGTTGTAGATTTTAATAAAGCTATTATAGATGCTACAAAAGATTATTGTGTAAGCTATAAAATAAATACTGCTTTTTATGAAGCCAATGGCAGCAAAGGTTGGGAGGACATGGCAGAAACAGTAAACTACATACCATCAACACATTTTAAAATAGCCGATGCAAAGCGTGGCGATATTGGCAATACATCATCTCAATACGCAAAAGCATTTTTTGAAACCTTAAAATTTGATGCAATAACCGTTGCACCTTACATGGGTGAAGACAGCATTCGACCTTTTTTAGAATACGATAATAAATGGACAATTGTGCTTGGATTAACGAGCAATAAAGGCGCAAAAGATTTTGAATTGCAGCGCTTATTTAGGAGTGAAAATGATAATGAAGCAACGGGTTTATTTCTTTACGAAAAGGTAATAGATGCTGTTAGTAAATGGGGCACTGCAGATAATTTAATGTTTGTTACAGGTGCAACGCAGGCAAGTGAATTGGAAAATATCAGAAAAATAATTCCTGATAATTTTTTGCTTGTTCCGGGAGTCGGTTTTCAGGGAGGCAACTTGGCAGATGTAAGTAAGTATGGTATGAACATCGAGTGTGGCATACTGGTAAATGCAAGTCGTGCAGTAATTTATGCCGGAGATGGTGAAAGTTTTGCTGAGGAAGCTGCAAATATTGCACAACAGTATCAAACAGAAATGAAGAAATATTTAATGGATAATTTAATAATAAATAAGCCATAATCCTGCAAACAAATGGGTACGACGAAAAATATTTTACAGACCGTTATGAAACGGTGCATTTGATCACTAAAATGTTGAAAGAAATTAAAATTTTGAAGCTTCTTAAAAGCTAGATCACCGGATTGCAATTTTTTTCTCATAAATAAAAAAGTTGTCTTCAAAAATAATAGCTGCAAGGCTTAAATAAGACAAGCCTCAGTAATAGCAGTAGTAAGCTTTTTAGCCCATTTAGTATATTCTAATGCAGTAGGGTGCAAACCATCTGCGGCTATCATTTTAGGGTCTTTACTATCTATTCTCTGCGACTGGGTTATATCTATAAATGTACAGCCAAGTTTTTGTGTGATGTCTTTACAGCTGTCATTATAAACATCAATTTCTTCAGCAATTTTTTTTATATTCCTGTCTTTTGCAAATGGCATAGTGCCCCAATCGGGGATAGATAACACAAAAACATTTTTTAAATTATTACTGCTTAAACTTATTGCTTTTTGAAGTAATTGCTCAAATTGAATTTCGTATTCATCAAGATTCTTTTCACGATACTGGTTGTTTACTCCAATTAATAAACTTACAAAATCATATTTTTTTAAAAATGAAGTTTTATCAATTTCACTTTGTAATTCATCTGTTGTCCACTCATTTTTGGCAATTATTTCCGGCGCAAAAAATGATAAATTATTTTGCCTTAACAGTTGCACTGTTTGGTAGGGAAAAGATTCTGACAACAACACCTGTTCACCAATTGTGTAACTATCGCCCAAAGCCAAATAAGAATAATTCATATTTAAATGTAATAAAAAAAGCTGCTTCAAATGAAACAGCTTTCTTAAAAGATCAAATTTATCGATTAAAAAATGTAAGCTATCCGAGCACCAAAAATGCCACCAGCATTGCTTAAGCCTGTATATTTTATTAAAAGGTCTATATTTTTATCTAGTTTAAAACCTATGCCGGGTACATATGTAAAATGAGACCCATCATAAGGCCCATTTGTAAACACTGTTGTGCCTAACTGAGCTGATCCATAAACAATTGGGGTAAAATAGTATTTTACTCCAACCAATAATGGAATAGTTGCTTCGGAGCGATATTTTTGATTATTATTTATTTTTTTTCCTGTTAATTGTATGATACCAGCGTTAAGGGTAAAAGTTGCATTTTTATCAATAGCAATATCTGCCTGGACTGTTGCACCAACAGCTAATGAATAAAATACATTTAAGTTCCCCGTAGCGGTACCAAGTTCTCCACCCAAACTCAATCTTATATTTTTACCATTTTGTGCATTTGCAGAAAATGCAATAAATGTTATCAAAAAAGCAAGTATTAATTTTTTCATGTTTTGTATTTTAATTTTGCGCAAAAGTAATGGTAAGTATATTTTTTGCAAAAAATATTTGTAAAAAAGTAAACCTCGCTTAAGCGAGGTTTACTTTAAATAATGTTCTAAAAAATTAGAAAGTGTAAGCGAGTCTAACACCTGCAGTATTCAAAGAAGTATTTTTAGTTCCTGTACCACTATTTTTAATACTGTATCCTGTATATTTTGCAAGAATGTCAAAATTGTCGCTGAATTTGTAACCAATGCCTGGAGCGTAAGTAAAATTAGAACCCCCGTTTTTCTTCGTAGAAAAAGCTACGCCCAATTGAGCTGATGCATATACCTGTGGAGTAAAACTGTACTTAATACCCGCAAGTACAGGTATTAATCCAAAATCAGGATTTTTAACTGTTACATTACCAACTCCTGGATACGTATAAGTTTGACTTTTACCAAGAAAATCAATATATCCCACACTAAGCGTTAATGCCAAAGTTGGATCAACATTGTAATCCCCCTGTAATGACCCACCAATTCCAAAAGAAGAAGATTTTGCAAAATCTCCAAAAGGTGCTACTGCATCGACACCTAGGCTTACTTTAACTGGTGAAACACTTGTTTTTGTTTGTGCACTTGCACTTAATGTAGCTGCTATAACTGCTAAGCTTAAAAGTAATTTTTTCATGTTTTTGTTTTTGTGATTTTAAAATGGGCGCAAAAGTAATCGAAATCTAAAGTGAAATGGTTTTTAAAACAATAAGATGTTTTTAATTTTTACGCTTCAACTGTTTAATTTTTTTGAGTAATTTATTGTACAGACAATTGCAAAAAAAGGACCGCTTTTAATTCAAAAAAATATTAAAGTTGATTGTAGATATTTTTCTACACATTATTCAACATATCTGTAGTCATTTCCTTAAGATCATATTCTGCTTTCCAACCCCAGGCTGCTGTCGCAACACTGTCATCAATACTTTGCGGCCAACTGTTTGCAATGGCTTGTCTGGAATCAGGCTTGTAAATAATTTTAAAATCATTAACATTGTCTTTTATTTCCCCAGCAATTTCCTGGGGCGAAAAACTCATTCCCGATAAGTTATAAGAAGTGCGAATATTTATTTTTTCTTTTGGTGCTTCCATTAATTCTATAGTCGCACGAATAGCATCGGGCATATACATCATTGGCAAATAAGTATCCTCTGCTAAAAAACATTCGTATTGTTCTTTATTTTTTGCTGCATGATAAATTTCTATTGCATAATCTGTAGTGCCGCCGCCTGGTAAACTTTTATAGCTGATAAGACCCGGATAACGTAGGCTGCGCACATCTACACCATATCTGTTAAAATAATAGTTGCACCAAAATTCCCCTGCATATTTACTGATGCCATACACCGTTGTAGGTTCTATAATAGTTTGTTGGGGGCAATTGTGTTTAGGCGATGTAGGACCAAAAACCGCAATACTACTTGGCCAGTAAACCTTGTGCAGATTTTCTTCTTTGGCAATATCAAGAACATTTAAAAGGCTCTGCATATTTAAGTTCCATGCAAGGTTTGGGTTTTTTTCGCCGGTGGCAGATAAGATGGCTGCCAGTAAATAAATCTGTGTAATGCCCTGCCTTATAACCTGCACATGCAACATTTCCTTGTTCATCACATCCAGACTAACATAGGGCCCTGTACCTTCCAGCAAAGGATTTTGTTCTCTTAAATCACTTGCAATTACATTGGCATTTCCATATATTTTTCTTAGTGCTATTGTAAGCTCTACTCCTATTTGTCCACTTGCACCAATAACTAAAATTTTCTCTTTTATCATTTTACTTTTTACCTTTTTGGCAAATGTAAAATGAAAATATGAAGTAAAGACCAGTAAATACAACTGTATTTCGAGGTTTTAAATAATTGTATTAGATGTATTTTTGCGAAATGGATAAACATTTAACTACCCTTTTTGCCAACCAACTGTACAATAAAAATAATTTCTTTCTTATAGCAGGTCCCTGCATTACCGAAGGAGAAGAAATAGTAATGGAAATTGGTGAAAAAGTTTCTGCCATTTGTAGACGACTGGAGATACCTTATATATTTAAAGCATCTTACCGCAAAGCAAACCGCACAAGTGCCGGCAGTTTTACAGGCATTGGAGATAAAGTAGCATTAAAGCTCATAAAAAAAGTGGGCAATAAATTTAATGTGCCTACCACTACAGATATTCATGCACACGAGGAAGCTGCTATGGCTGCTGAATATGTAGATGTTTTGCAGATTCCTGCATTTCTTTGTCGCCAGACAGATTTGTTGGTTGCAGCTGCAAAAACAGGGAAAATGATAAATGTAAAAAAAGGACAATTTGTAAGCGGCCCCTCAATGAAATTTGCGGTAGATAAAATAACACAGGCCGGCAACAATAAAGTTTGGCTTACTGACCGTGGCAACACTTTTGGGTACCAGGATTTAATTGTGGATTACAGAAACATAACCTGGATGAAAGAAATTGGCGTACCCGTAATTATGGATTGTACACATTCGCTACAGCAGCCAAATCAAACAAGTGGTATTACGGGCGGCAATCCATCACTTATTGAAACTATTGCAAAAGCAGCAGTAGCAACGGGTGCAGATGGTTTGTTTATTGAAACCCATCCAAATCCATCTGTAGCAAAAAGCGATGGCGCCAATATGTTGAAGCTGGATTTGTTGGAAGATTTGCTGACAAAACTGGTGAGAATAAGGCAATCGATTTTGTAAAATATTTGTAGTAGCTCCTTAATAATCTAACCCAGCATTTGCTAGGGCTATCCATAGCAGCAAATCTTTATTTAGCTTTTATTGTGCATTAAATTAATAAGACTGATTATGATTTCCATTGTTTAAATTGAAATAAACAGATAATATCAATATTTTTTGGGGGAAGTATTTTATAAACCTACAAATACCTTACGGGATTTCTTCTCGCATTAAAAACATTACGTTTTATATTCATCCAAAAAGCAAGAAAAAAATATACAATTACCGGAGAACCTATTGTAGCAAATGACAAGTAAATAAAATATTTGCGAATGGTCGTAGTGGCTATCCCCATTCTTTCACCCAAGGCTGTACAAACGCCGAAAACATGCCACTCTATAAAATGTTTTAATTTGTACATATTTTAAGTATTGTTTTATTTTGACCTCTCCTAAAATTACACCAAATTCATTAAAAGGGTAATTAATTTTTTAAGTATTTTTGCAGCAGTTAACGAAAGCAAATAAAATCAACTTAATTATAAGTTTATATTCTTGGTTTCCAATTTTTTAATTTTCAAATTACGCTTTATGGCATTCGACATTGAAATGATTCAAAAGCTGTATGCAAATTTTCCTAAAAGAGTTGCAGCTGCACGTAAACTCATCGGTAAACCACTAACATTAACTGAAAAAATATTGTACGCCCACTTATGGCAAAATGAGCATATCAACCCTTTTGAAAGAGGTATTTCCTATGTTGATTTTGCACCGGATCGTGTAGCAATGCAGGATGCAACAGCTCAAATGGCGCTATTGCAATTTATGCAGAGTGGCCGAACAACCGTTGCTGTACCAAGTACGGTGCATTGCGATCATTTAATTGAAGCAAAAGATAACAGTAAAACTGACCTTGACAGAGCAGTACACGAAAGCAGCGAAGTATATGATTTTCTTTCTTCTGTTTCAAATAAATATGGTATCGGTTTTTGGAAACCGGGTGCAGGAATAATACACCAGGTGGTGTTGGAAAATTATGCTTTTCCCGGTGGAATGATGATTGGTACAGACAGCCATACCGTAAATGCAGGCGGACTTGGAATGATTGCCATTGGTGTAGGTGGTGCAGATGCATGTGATGTAATGGCGGGCCTTCCATGGGAGTTAAAAATGCCTAAATTAATTGGTGTAAAACTTACAGGAAAATTAAATGGATGGACGGCTGCAAAAGATGTAATATTAAAAGTGGCTGGTATACTTACCGTAAAAGGTGGCACCGGTGCAGTTGTGGAGTACTTTGGCGAAGGTGCTACCAGTATGAGTTGCACAGGCAAAGGAACTATTTGTAATATGGGTGCTGAAATTGGAGCTACTACATCCACATTTGGTTATGACGAAAGCATGAGCCGCTATCTTGCCGCAACAGGCCGTGCAGAAATTGCTGCAATGGCTGATACTATTAAAGAACATTTAACCGGCGATGCTGAAGTGTATGCAAACCCGCAGGATTATTTTGACCAGGTTATTGAAATAGATTTAAATACTTTAGAGCCACATTTAAATGGCCCATTTACCCCCGATTTAGCAACGCCAATTTCTAAAATGAAAGAGGCTGCTGCCGCAAATGGATGGCCTACTAAAATTGAAGTTGGGTTAATCGGTAGCTGTACAAATTCTTCTTACGAAGATATTAGCCGTGCAGAAAGTCTGGCAAAACAGGTTACAGAAAAAGGGCTTAAATTAAAATCTGAATTTACCATCACACCGGGTTCGGAGCAGGTACGTTTTACAATTGAAAGAGATGGCTTTTTAGATACGTTTAGCAAAATCGGTGCAACTGTTTTTGCAAATGCATGCGGTCCGTGTATTGGAATGTGGGCACGTGTGGGTGCAGAAAAAGCAGAAAAAAATACTATTGTTCACAGCTTTAACAGAAACTTTGCCAAGCGTGCTGATGGTAATCCCAACACTTTTGCATTTGTAGGATCTCCGGAAATTGTAACAGCCATGGCTATTGCAGGAAATCTAAACTTTAACCCACTTACAGATTCTTTACTAAACGACAAAGGTGAATGGGTAAAACTTGATGCACCATCAGGTTATGAATTACCTCCCCGAGGTTTTGCAGTTGATGACCCGGGATTTCAGGCACCGGCTGCAGATGGCAGTGACGTAAATGTTATTGTATCGCCAGCCAGTAAACGTTTACAAATATTAGAACCTTTTGCAGCATGGGAAGGCGATGATTTACTGGGATTAAAATTGCTTATAAAAGCAAAAGGAAAATGTACTACAGATCATATTTCTATGGCCGGCCCATGGTTAAAATTTCGGGGACATTTAGACAATATCAGTAACAATATGTTGATAGGCGCAGTAAATTTTGCAAACGATAAAACCAATCTGGTAAAAAACCAGCTTACGGGTTTATATGGTTCCGTTCCTGATACTCAACGTGCATATAAAGCGGCAGGCATTGGAACTATTGTAGTCGGAGATGAAAATTATGGTGAAGGCAGCAGCCGTGAACATGCGGCAATGGAACCACGGCATTTAGGTGTAAGAGCAGTATTGGTAAAATCATTTGCACGCATTCACGAAACTAACCTTAAAAAGCAGGGCATGCTGGCGCTTACTTTTGAAACCAAAACAGATTATGATAAGTTTCAGGAAGATGATATAATTGACGTTATTCGTTTAAAAACATTTGCTCCCGGCAAAAGATTAAAACTTGTACTTAAACATAAAGACGGTTCAAAAGATGAAATTATGGTGAACCATACTTACAACAAACAGCAGATAGAATGGTTTAAAGCCGGTGCTGCACTAAACATTATAAGGAGAGAATTTGCAGAGAAGCAGGCTGATTAATTTTTTAAAAGGCTGATGTAAAATGCATCAGCCTTTTTTTATAAAAATCTTTTATTATTCATTTTGCCCACTCGTACTTTTCTTGACTTGTCTTTATATAAAGTTTTTATTTTCGTATTTTAATTCAAATGAAATATTTCTTTTCTCTCCTTTTTATTTTTATAGGTGCCTTAGGCTTTGGGCAGATAAAAAAATATGCAGCCACAAAAATTACCGGCAATATTAAAATTGATGGTAAACCTGACGATCTTAACTGGAAAAATGTTACCAGCATTAAAGATTTTATTATTGCCTCTCCAGATTTTGGAAAGCAACCTACAAAAAACACTGAGGTAAAAATCGCATATAATAATGAAGCAATCTTTGTGCTGGCAACCATGTATGATGATGTAAAAAACATACGCAAACAGTTAACACAAAGAGACGGAAATGAAAGACAGGATTGCGATATTTTTACTTTTGGATTAGACCCTTATCTCGACAAACAAAATGGATTTATTTTTCAGGTTACTGCAGCAGGTGTGCAGGGCGATGCAAGACAATCTACAGCAAACGGTACAGATAGAAGTTGGGATGCAGTTTGGGAAAGTGCAGTAAGTATTCAGCCTGACAGATGGATTGTTGAAATGAAAATACCTTTTAGTGCCATTCGTTTTACTAAAAAAGATGTGCAGACCTGGGGACTTCAACTTACCCGTTTTATAAGAAATAAAAATGAAAATGATACCTGGAGCCCACAGGATCCTAATAAAGACGGCAGCATAAACCAATGGGGAGAATTAACCAATCTTACCAATATTGTTCCGCCGTTAAGGCTTTCTTTTTTGCCTTACATCAGTGGAGGTTTTCGGCAGTCGCCAACTGTTAATGGTAAAAAACAAACTGAATTTATAAAAAGCGGTGGCATGGATGTTAAATACGGCATCAATGAAAGTTTTACTTTAGATGTTACTTTAATACCTGATTTTGCGCAGGTACAGAGCGACAATGTATTTTTAAACCTATCACCTTTTCAGGTAAGATTTGATGATTACAGGCCATTTTTTACAGAAGGCACAGAACTGTTTAATAAAGCAGGATTGTTTTACAGTAGGCGCATAGGTGCAGAGCCATCAGGTACCGGTCAGGTTCTTGATTTTACAAAAAATAACCCTCAATATTCAATTGATAAAAACCCCGGAATAACAAGATTATATAATGCCACAAAATTGAGCGGACGTACAAAACACAATTTGGGTATAGGAGTTTTTAATGCAGTTACAAAACCTATGGAAGCAATCCTTGTAAATAATATTTCTAAAATTGATTCAATAATATTTACTGAGCCGCTTACAAATTACAATGTGTTGGTACTTGACCAGGCATTAAAAAATCGCTCATCCATTACCCTTACAAATACAAATGTTACCCGCAAAGGCAATTCACGAAATGCAAACGTAACGGGTTTAGATATTTCGGTTTTTGATAAAGCGAACAATTATTTATTGAGGGCATCCGGCAAGTACAGTAACATTTCTGGAAAACAGGGAAGTTATGACGGCTATAAAACTGAATTAAATGGTGGAAAAATCAGCGGAAAATGGCGATGGAATACAGGCTTAAATATTGAGAGTGACAAATACGATCCAAATGATTTAGGTTATTTACAAAATAATAATTCCTTTGAACAAGGTACCGGCGTAAGCCTTAACTACAACAAACCAACAAAAAAATATTTAAGCCACAGTTACAATTTAAATTATAGAAATGCTTACCTGTACAAGCCTTTCAAATGGAATTCTTTTGATGTTTCCGGCAGCGCAATGTTTTTATTTAGAAATTTTTGGGATGCAAATTTTAGACTAAATACAAAACCTGTACGTTTTGTAGATTTCTTTGAAGCCAGAACGCCCGGATTAAAATTAAACCGCTTTGCTTATGTTTTTTTGGGAGCCGGTGGAAGTAGTGACAGCCGCAAAAAATTATTTGCCGGCTGGTTTATAGGGGCAGCTGAAGGCAAAGTAAAAGATGCTCTTTTTTTTACAAGCAGATTAAACACTCGGTACAGATTCAACGATAAATTTCAAATTACAGCAGGCTTTGATAGAAATGTTGATAAAGGCCAATGGGGATTTTCTCACAGAGATACAGTCAGCACATTGGTTGTTGGATACAATGACCCAATTATTGCATTTAGAACGGTAAGAACCAATAATATTGTT